>JAABUL010000509.1_pt1 | contig 82393 bp, 77 predicted proteins | sample 5559151 | NCBI WGS metagenome assembly JAABUL01 (sample SAMN10711876, study PRJNA513368) | rock metagenome | isolation source: Antarctica rocks | place: Antarctica: Victoria Land, Pudding Butte sud
CGCTCGCACCCAGCCCGCCAGCGTCCGGCGGTCAGCCTCCCGTAAGACCAGCGGCGCAACTCGAATCGACATACGTCATGATTTCAAAGATCAACCGTAAAGTCATTTATGACACGCGACACTAGGTGACGGCTACGTGGCCACCGCCCGGTCGGCTGGGGTCACACCGGCTGCTTAGGCTGTGGCCGTGCCCAGGATCGCGCTCGTGACCGACCAGCCGGCCGCCCCGCTCGGGTCGTACCTGCGGCGCTGCGGCCTCGACGTCGTCGACCGGGCCGCCGGAGCCGACGCCCTGGTGGTGCTGAGCAGCCACCCGGACCCGGCGTTGCTCCGCACGCCACGGCCGACCCTGCTCGCCGGGCCGGCGGTGCAGGCCTGCCGAGACACCGCCGACTTCGACCAGATCGTCGGTCTGCTACCCGGCCGGCTGACGGCGCCGCACGAGGTCCGGCTGCGACCGGGGCCGGCCGCGGGCCGGCTCGCCGACCGGATGGAGGTGCCCCTCGTGCTCGCCGCCGACCGGGTGCTCCTGACCGACAAGCTCCTCGACGGCACCGACGTGCTGCTCACCGCCAACGTGGGATTCGTCGATCATCCGGTGGCGACCCGGCGCGCCGAGGTGGCCGCCCTCACCGTCGGCTGGACCCAGGAGACGCTCGGCGACCCGAGTTACCACCGGCTCGTGCACCGGTTGCTCCGCATGCTGTGCGGTCAGTTCGATCGGCCCGCCGTCGGCGTCGGGCTGCTGGGATACGGCGCAATCGGGTCCGAGCACAGCGCGGCGATCAGCGCGGTCACCGGGCTCGAGCTGGCCGCGGTGTGCGATCCCAATCCGCTGCGGGTCACGGCGGCTCGCCGGCTGGTCCCCGATGTGCCGGCGTACTCCGCCGCCGAACAGATGCTGGCCGACCCCGGCGTCGGCGCGGTCATCATCTCGACGCCGCCGAACACCCATGCGCAATGGGCTCTGCGTTCACTCGAAGCAGGAAAGTCGGTGGTCGTCGAGAAGCCGTTCTGCCTCACCGTCGCCGAAGCCGACGCGCAGATCGAGGCGGCCGCCGAGCGCGGGTTGACCCTGACGGTTTACCAGAGCCGTCGGTGGGATCCTGACTACCGGGCGCTCAAGCGAGCCTGGCGGGCCGGCCTCATCGGCGACGTCTTCCACTACGAGTCATTCATCGGGGGTTACGGCCACCCCTGCAATTACTGGCATTCGGATCAATCCGTTTCTGGAGGAGCAATCTATGACTGGGGATCGCACTATCTCGACTGGGCCCTGGACCTGATGCCGCAAGAGGTCGAATGGGTGTCGGCCACTGCCCACAAACGGATCTGGCACGACGTCAGCAATGCCGACCACACGCGCGTCCTGCTCCATTTCACCGACGGCGTCGAGGCGGAGTTCACCCACTCCGACCTGGCAGCTGCGATGAAGCCGAAGTGGTACGTCCTCGGCACCCGCGGTGCGATCGTCGGTTCCTGGCGCCATGAGCGCATCGTCAGCCGGAATGGCTCGGGCGTACAGGACGAGATCCTCGCTCCGGCCGACTCCCCGGCGACACTCGAGCTGTCCGCCGCTGACGGCTCGGTCACCCGGCTGGCCGTGCCGGCGGGGCCACTGCACCCGTTCCACCGCGAGCTGGCCGATCACCTGCTCAGTGGGTCGCCCATGTCGGTAACCCCCCAGGGGTCGCGGCGCAACATCGCCGTGATGGAGGCTGCCACCGCATCCACCTTGACCGGCGGGCGGCCGCAAGCGGTGCAGTCATGACCCGCTGGGGGTTCATCGGAGCCGGCGGCATCGCCCGGACCGCACTTGCGCCGGCCGTACGCGCCGCGGAGGGTGCGGTCCTGCAGGCGGTGGGCGCTCGCGACGTTGCCCGAGCGGCCGCCCTCGACCCGGTTGGCGCGGCTTACGGTTCCTACGAGGAGCTGCTCGCCGACCCCGACGTCGACGCGGTCTACATCTCCCTGGCCAACGACGCGCACCTGCCTTGGGCGCTCAAATCCGTGCAGGCCGGCAAGGCGGTGCTGTGCGAGAAGCCGCTCGCCCTCACCGCGGCCCAGGTCGACGAGCTGGTTGCGGCCGGCGGCACGGTGGTCGAGGCGTCGTGGTACCGCTGGCACCCGCGGGTTCGCCTGGCTCAGCAGCTGCTGGCGGCAGGCCGGATCGGCGCGGTCCATCACGTCTCGGCCGGCTTCACCTTCGCCGGCGTGGCGCAGGGCAACTTCCGCCTTGATCCGCTGCTGGGCGGCGGTGCCCTCTACGACGTGGGGTGCTACGCGGTGTCGGCGGTCCTGTGGGCCTACGCCGGCCGGCCGCCGGCCGAGGTCGCGGCGCGGACCCGCTGGTCGCCGTCCGGTGTGGACCTGGTCACCGAAGCCGTGCTCACCTGGGCCGACGGGTCGACAGCGCAGGTGCGGGTAGCGATAGACGAGCCGGAGAAGCAATGGCTGACGATCACCGGTGTCGCCGGCGAGATCGAGTTGCCCGGCCAGGCCTTCTCGGCCGGCCCGGACGAGCAGACCCAGCTGTGGGTGTCCGACGGGCGCGACACGCAGCGGCTGCCGGCCGGTGCGGCCAACGCCTACCGGATCATGGTGGAGGAGGTGTCGTCGGTGCTCAGCGATGGGCCGGGTTGGCTGCTTCCGCTGGCCGAATCGCGGGCCTGCGCGGCCGTGCTCGATGCCTGCTTCGCAAGCGCGCGAGCCGGCGGTGAGCCGGTCGCCCTCTGAGCCCCGACATCCGGCGTGGCAGGCTGTCCGGGTGGCTGATACCGCGCAGAATTGGCTCACCGTGCCCGACGTCGCCGCGGCGCTCGACATCCCCGTCACCCGCGTCCACCAACTGCTGCGCGACGGCGCGTTGCTGGCCGGCCGGGTCGACGGTGTGCTGAAGATCCCGGCCGACTTCGTCAGTGACGGGGTGATCGTCAAAGGACTGACCGGCACGATCACCCTGCTCCGCGACGCCGGCTACGACGACGAGGCCGCGCTGCGTTGGCTCTACCGCCCCGACGACTCCCTGCCCGGGACTCCGGTGCAGGCGCTGGTCGAGAACCGCGGCACCGAGGTGAAGCGGCGGGCCCAGGCCTCGGCGTTCTGATGTCGTGAGGGCGACGTACCTGCTGGTGTTGGTGGCCTGCCTGGCCGGCACGTTGCCGCTGGAGCTGGTCCTCGGCGTCCGCGTCTACCGCCGTGCGCTTCGCCTGTTGCTGGCCCTGGTGCCGACGGTCGCCGTCTTCGTGTCGTGGGACATCGCGGCCATCGCCGCGGGGCACTGGCATTACGACCTCAGGCAGATGACCGGAGTCGTCCTGCCCGGCCGGCTGCCGCTCGACGAGCTGCTCTTCTTCGCGGTCGTGCCGACCTGCGCCATCCTCGGCTTCGAAGCGGTCCGGCTGGTCCGCCGGTGGCCGGCCGGTGACGAGTGACGTACACCGCCTCGGCCGTCCTCGGTCTGGCCGGCGCTGCCGTCCTCGATGTCGCCGTGCTGCGCACCCGGCTGCTCACCCGCAAGGTCTTCTGGACGGCCTACGCCATCGTGCTGTTCTTCCAGCTGGTGGTCAACGGCATCCTGACCGGGCGCCATATCGTCGATTACAACCCGCACGCCATCCTGGGAATTCGCATTGCCTATGCCCCGGTCGAAGACCTGCTGTTCGGCTTTGCGATGGTGCTGCTCACGCTGTCGACCTGGGTATGGCTCGGGCGCCGGGGCGTGCAGCGGTGAGCCGGCGGGTGGCGTAGGCCCGGGCCAGACCCGGCAATGCGACCTGGGCACGGCGGCGCCGGCCGACGGAGACCCGCCGGTCGAGCACCTGGTAGTCGGCCCGTTCGACCTCGTCGAGGATGCCGCCGTAAAGGGCGAACGCCGTGGTGATGCAGTCGCGCGAGGTCGGGTCGAGCAGCCGGGTGCCGGCGCGCGCAGCCCCGAAGAGTTCCCGGGTGCGGGCGATCTGGTGGGCGAGGAGCCGGCGGACCGGGCCGTCGACGACCCCGCGGTTCAGGTGCGCGCGGTCGACGCCGAATTGCCGGAGGTCCTCCATCGGCAGGTAGATCCGGCCGCGGCGCAGGTCCTCGCCGACGTCGCGGATGAAGTTGGCCAGCTGGAAGGCGACCCCGAGGTCCGCGGCGTAGGGGTCGACGACGGCGCGGGGGCAATCGGGGTGCTGCAGCACCGGCACCATCTGCAGCCCGATCACCGCCGCCGACCCGTACACATATCCCATCAGGTCGTCATAGGTGTCGTACTCGGTGACGGTGAGGTCCATCTGCATCGACGCCAGGAACGCTTGGAAGTACGGGATAGGAATGTCCCATCGGGCGATCGTGTCGAGCACCGCGGGCAGCACGCCGTCGTCGCCCCGCCCAGACAGGAACAGCTCACCCCACGTACTCAGCTCGGCCGCCTTCTCGGCATCGGTCAGCGTCGAGGCGAGGTCGTCGACGATCTCGTCGGCGTACCTTGCGAAGCCGTACAGCGCATGCACGTACGGTCGTTTCCACGCCGGCAGCAGCAACGTGGCGAGGTAGTAGGTCTTGCCGTGGCTGGCGTTGAGTCGGCGGCAGGCCTCGTACGACGCGCGCAGCGCCGGCGCGGTGATGTCGGCGGCGTCAAGTTCCCGATGGCTCATGCCGCGATTCGCTCTCGGTCGCGGACGTGGGCGAGCCGGCGTACGCCGAGAGCCAGCAGGGCCACCGTCACCGCGACGTCGACGGCGAGCCCGACCTGCTTGGTGGCCAGGGCCAGGTTGTAGCCGTCGGGCATGACGAGGAAGCACAGCGCAGCACTGGCCGTGACGACGGCGGTGCGCGCGCGGCCGGCGACACCGGCCGCGGCGAGAACGGCTACCGGCCAGCTGACATACCAGGGATGTACCGCCGGGCCGAGCACGACGACGACGAGCAAGGCCCAGCCGCAGTACGCCACAACCCGGCGCCGGTCACGGAAACGCAGGGCACGCAACCACAGCCAGACCAGCGCCACGGCGGTGAGTACCAGGGCTGTCGTCCGGGTCGCGCCGAGCGCCGTGTCAGTGCTGATGGTGGAGCCGAGCGCATGCGCTGCGCCGGCGAGTACGAGGCCCAGACCGGTGGGCAGCGAGGTCCACTGCCGGCTGAGGCCGACCGTGTTGACCGTGCCGATCCAGCCGTACCCCACCCCACTCCATGCGGTGAGCACGGCGAAGGTGACGGCCGCTACGGCGGCCGTCGCACCGATCGCCCGGATCAACGATCGCTGCACCTGATGGGCCAGCCACAGCAGAGCGACGAAGGGCAGCGCGACCGCGGCGGTGGCCTTGACCGCGACCGCGAGCGTGCACAGCACCACTCCGGCGGCCGGCGATCGGCCGGCGGCAACGGCGAGGCCGGCCACCAGCAGACCGACCATCAGCGCATCGGCATGCCCGCCGCCGACGAAGTGCACCAGCAGCAGCGGGTTGACCAGCCCGAGCCAGACGGCCTGTCGCGCGTCGACGCCGCAGGCGCGCGCCACCCGAGGGAGCGCCCAGGCCAGCAACACCGTGCCCGCGACGGCCATCAGGCGCATTCCGAACACCGCCACTGCCAGTGAACCCCCGGCTCCGGCCACGACGCCGTGGGCCAGCTGCAGGAAGAGCGGCCCGTAGGCGAACGGCACGTGCAGCCAGGACGCCGACGTGGACGACACCCAGGTGGACACCAGATCGCCGGCCCCGTGCTGGTAGGGATTGAGCCCGCTCTGCATCATCTTTCCGGCCACGGCGTACGCATAGACGTCTCGGCTCAGGATCGGTGGAGCGAGCACCAACGGCACTGCCCACAACGCCGCGGTCACATAGAGCCGGCGCACGTCACAGCGATCGAGCGCCCGGCCGAGCATGATCCAGGCGGCGACCAGCGCGGCCATCCCGAGCGCGGCGACGGCGATACAGAGCACGCGCCCGACCCCGGACCGCACTGCCGACAACACGACCGCGTCGCGCAGCGGGTCGGGTTTCGGCAGCACGCCGACGCCCCATGCACCGGCGGCGACGAGACTCGAACCGGTGAGTCCGAGGAGCTGGCACCGGACCGGACCGCCCCGCGTACGCACCGGTCCATGCTGTCACGGCCCCGCTCATGGCCGCTGCCCTGAAGTGGAGATCGGCGGGCGGACGACACGCGTGCTGGCCGAGCAAACTGCGGCGATCGACCCGGCCCGTCTCGGCGCGAGCTTGGGCAACCTCACATTCGATGAACTGCGGCACGTGGATGCAGCCCTGCGACTCGTACTCGACCTATGAATTGCTGCCGGCTTCGGCCTCGCTGACGATCCTCAAGCGGGCGGCATGTCCGCGGAAACAGAATAACGGGGCGCCAAGCCGAGGGGTCTCGGTGGCCGGCTCAGCGTCGGGCGCGGGAGCGGTACGCCCGGTCGGGGCCGGTGATGCGCTCGGCCGCCAGCCGTCCTGAGATCAGCACCATCGGCACGCCCACGCCCGGCTGGGTGCCGGAGCCGGTGAACACCACGTTCTCCAGCCCCGGCGCGAGGTTTGCCGGCCGGAACGGCCCGGTCTGGCCGAAGGTGTGCGACGCGGCGAAGGGCGCCCCCATCGCCAGGCCGCCGGCCTGCCAGTCGGCCGGGCTGACCGTGCGGATCACCTCGATGCCGGCGCCGAATCCGACGTACCCCCGGGCTTCGAGCACGGCGATCAGCTCGTCGCGGTATCGCGGCCCGACGACCGACCAGTCCAGGCCGGCGCCGGTGTGCGGCGTGGGCGCCAGCACGTAGTAGCTCTGGCGTCCGGGCGGGGCCAGCGACGGATCGGAGTGCGTCGGATTGGTGACCAGGATCGACGGGTCGCTCATCAGTTGCTGGTCGTCGATGAGCTCCCGGAAGACACCTCGCCACGAGCGCCCGAAATGGATGTTGTGGTGCACGGTCTGCGAGTAGGCCGCCGACGAGCCCACGTGGAGCAGGAAGCAGGAAGGGGAGTAGCGAAGCCGACCCACCCGGCGGGGGGTGGCCGAGGTGGGCAGCAGATCGCGGTAGGCGACCGGCAGGTCCGGGTTGAGCACGACCACGTCGGCGGGGATCCGCTCGCCGGCTGAGGTGATGACCCCGCCGGCCCGCCCGTTGCGGACCTCCACCTGGGACACCTCGGTGCCGTACCGGAAGGTGACGCCGTGCTTCTCGGCCGCCGCCGCCATCGCCACCGGCACCGCATGCATGCCGCCGCGCGGGAAGTACACGCCGGCCACCGAATCCATATAGGCGATGACCGCGTAAAGAGCGAGGGCGTCGTAGGGCGAGAGACCCGCGTACATCGCCTGGAAGGAAAAGACCCGCTGTAGCCGCGGATCGTGCAGGTAGGAGGCCACCTTGGGCGCCAGGCGGCGGAAGCCGCCCAGGGCGAACAGCCGCAGCAGTCGCGCATTGACCAGGTCCAGTGGCGAGTCCAGATTGCGGTCGATGAATTCGCGCAACTCGAGGCGGTAGAGCTCGGAGACGAATTCGACGAAGCGCAGGTAGCCGGCCGCTTCGGCCGGCCCGCAGACCCGCTCGACCTCGGCCGCCATCTCCTGGGGATCGGCCAGCACGTCGATCCGGGACCCGTCCGGGTAGAACGCGCGGTAGAGGGGCGACACCGGCGCCAGGTCGAGCCAGTCCTCCATCGGCTCGCCGACGCAGTCGAACGCATCGGCGATCAGGTCCGGCATGGTGAGCACAGTGGGTCCGGTGTCAAAGGCGTAGCCGTCGACCGTCAACCGCCCGGCCCGGCCACCGGGCACCTGCGAACGCTCGACCACCGTGACCGACCGGCCGGCGCCGGCGAGTCGCAGCGCCGCAGAGAGGCCACCCAAGCCGGCGCCCACGACGACGACCCGGTCGGTCGGGCCGGAGACGGTACGCATGCCGGCCAGCCTAGAGACCGGCCGCCGGCCCGGCCGTTACCGGCGCAGGCCGTTGCGACGCAGTGCCCAGTCGACGACGAAGATGGCAACGATGCCGAAGGCCAAGCCGAGGAGCCACCAATTCTCGATATGGCTGCGGTGATTGCCGAACAGCATCAGAAGCATGAAGCCGGCCGAGCCCAGGCCCATAATTCGGGCCGCTTTGGTGCTGCCCGGTTTGTGCTGATCTGGTGAGGTGACCACGGCGCCATCATGACAGAAGCGCCCGCGCTGCTAGCGTCGGCTCGGCCCGACCCTGACTGGAGGACCCACCGTGTCCCACGCCAACCTGCTCGCCCGCCATCGCAAGGTGCTGCCGTCGTGGATGGGGCTCTATTACGAGCAGCCCATCGAGCTCGTACGGGGAAGCGGCTGCCGGGTGACCGATGCCGAGGGCCGCGAATACCTCGACTTCTTCGCCGGCATCCTCACCAACATGCTCGGTTACGACGTGCCGGAGGTGCGGGCGGCTATCGAGAAGCAGGTGGCGACCGGCGTCATGCACACCTCGACCCTCTACCTGATCGGTGCGCAGGTGGAGCTTGCCGAGCGCATCGCGGCGCTGTCGGGAATCCCCGACGCCAAGGTGTTCTTCACCGCATCGGGAAGTGAGGCCATCGAGGCGGCACTCCTGCTGTGTACGCAATATCGCCGCAGCAATTCCATTCTTGCCTTGCGTAACAGCTACCACGGCCGGTCCTTTGCCACGATGGCCGTCACCGGCAACCGCGGATGGTCCGCGTCGTCGCTGAGCCCGGTCAACGTCTCCTACGCCCAGAGTGGCTACCGCTACCGCAGCGCCTTTGGCCACCTCGACGACGCCGCCTACATCGAAGCCTGCGCGGCTGACCTGCGAGATGTCATCGACACGACCACCTCCGGCGACGTGGCCTGCCTGATCGCCGAACCGATTCAGGGAGTCGGCGGCTTCACGGTGCCGCCCGACGGGTTGTTCGGTGCGTATCAGGACATCCTCCAGGAACACGACATCCTGTACGTCTCCGACGAGGTCCAGACCGGCTGGGGTCGGACCGGTGAGCATTTCTGGGGCTACCAGGCCCATGGCGTGGCACCGGACGTGCTGACCTTCGCCAAGGGGCTGGGTAACGGCCTGACAATCGGCGGCGTGGTGGCTCGTGGCGAGGTGATGGACTGCCTGAACGCCAACTCGATCTCCACGTTCGGCGGCAACCCGGTCTCCACCGCGGCCGGCGTGGCCACCCTGGCCTACGTCCTCGACCACGAGTTGCAGGCCAACGCCCACAAGGTCGGCAACCAGTTGCTCGACGTACTGCGCGATCTGGTCGGGCAGGAGGCGGGGGTCGGCGACGTGCGGGGCAAGGGCCTGATGATCGGCGTCGAGCTCGTGCAGCCCGGCACCAAGAAGCCCGACACCGCGGCCGCCGCCCGGGTGCTCGAGGCGACGCGGGAGGCGGGGCTGCTGATCGGCAAGGGCGGGCTGTACGGCAACGTGCTGCGGATCGCGCCGCCGCTGACGCTGACCGAAGCCGAGGCGGCCGAGGGCGGGGAGATCCTGCACTCGGCGCTGACTCAGCCGGCGCCCGTCGAAGAAGCCACCGACGACGAGACGACCGACGACGAGACGACCCACGACGAGACGTAGGCGGCCACCGCGCGATCCGGGTCGACGCCGGCCGCAGCAACCGGCTCGCCGGCAACCGTGCGGGACCGCCACGATCATCGTCTGCGCGAGCTCGCGGGTCGAAGGCGGCCAGCCGTCCCCCCACCGGCCCGGCATCAGGTGCTCCGACAGCGTCCGCAACGCCGCCTCCTTGTCCGCGCCGGCCACGGCCGACCCGGCGCCCATAACCATTGCGCTGCGGTAGTGCATGGAGGATTCGAACTTCGACGCCGACCACACCGACGTGGGCCACCTGGCCGGCATCCAGCACCGCATGCAGCGCGGAGAGGTCGGTGACCGCCTTGGCGGGCAGCCGTCGGGCCCGGGTACGGCTCGGGGGGCGCCGGCCGGTCAGAGCCGGGTCCACGCTTCGGTGAGCACCGACCGCAGGATCTGCTCGATCTCGTCGAAGTGCGACTGGTCGCAGATCAGTGGCGGCGCGAGCTGCACCACCGGATCGCCCCGGTCGTCGGCGCGGCAGTACAGCCCCGCGTCGAAGAGCGCCCGGGACAAGAAGCCGCGCAGCAGCCGCTCGGACTCGTCGTCGTCGAACGTCTCCTTGGTCGCCTTGTCCTTGACCAGCTCGATGCCGTAGAAGTAGCCGTCGCCCCGGATGTCACCGACGATCGGCAGGTCGTAGAGCTTCTCCAGAGTTGCGCGGAAGCCGGCCTCGTTGGCCCGGACATGGGCGTTGAGGTCCTCCCGCTCGAAGATGTCGAGGTTGGCGATCGCAACGGCAGAGGACACCGGGTGGCCGCCGAAGGTGAAGCCGTGGGCGAAGGACGTGGTGCCGGTCAGGAACGGCTCGACCACCCGGTCGCTGACAATCATCGCGCCGATGGGGGAGTAACCCGAGGTCATGCCCTTGGCACAGGTGATGATGTCGGGGGTGTAGCCGTAGCGCCCGGCCGCGAAATAGTGGCCCAGCCGGCCGAACGCGCAGATCACCTCGTCGGAGACCAGCAACACGTCGTAGGAGTCACAGATCTCCCGGACCCGGGCGAAGTACCCGGGCGGCGGCGGGAAGCAGCCGCCGGAATTCTGCACCGGCTCCAGGACCACCGCGGCGACCGTGTCCGGCCCCTCGAACTCGATCATCTGCGCGATGGAGTCCGCCGCCCAGCACCCGAACGCCTCGAGGTCGTCGCCGTGCTCGGGGGCCCGGTAGAAGTTGGTGTTGGGCACCTTGAACGCGCCCGGCACGAGCGGCTCGAAGTCCTGACGCGCGCCAGGGATGCCGGTGATCGACAGGGCGCCCATGGTGGTGCCGTGGTAGGCGATCGACCGGCTGATCACCTTGTATTTCGTGGGCTTGCCGCGCAGCTTGAAGTACTGCCGAGCCAGCTTCCAGGCCGACTCGACGGCCTCCCCGCCCCCGGTGGTGAAGAACACCCGGTTGAGATCGCCCGGAGCGAGCGACGCCAGCCGCTCGGCCAGCTCGACGGCCTTGGGGTGCGCATAGGACCACAACGGGAAAAAGGCGAGCTCCGACGCCTGCTTGTACGCCGCCTCGGCCAGCTCCGACCGGCCGTGCCCGACCTGGACGACGAAGAGCCCCGACAGCCCGTCGAGGTAGCGCTTGCCGTGCTCGTCCCAGATGTAGGGGCCCTCGCCGCGCGCGATGACCGGCACCGGTGCCGTGGCGTGCGACGACATCCGGGTGAAGTGCATCCATAGGTGGTCGCGGGCGGCGTCTGATAGCGCTGACGGTCCGGTTCTGGCTTCTTGCGGCGTTGCGGTCATCGGGTTCCCCAGGTGTAGGTCTGCTTGGTCAGGCGGAGGTAGACAAATGCCTCGGTCTCGCGGACACCGGGCACGGCGCGGATGCCGTCGTTGAGCAGGCGGAGCAGGTGTTCGTCGTCCTCGCAGACGACTTCGAGGAGGATGTCGAAGGAGCCGGCGGTCACGACGACATAGTCGATCTCAGGCAGTGCGGCGAGTTGGTCGGCGATCAGTCGCAGGTCGCCTTCGGCCCGGACCCCGATCATCGCCTGGCGGTGGAAGCCCAGGGTCAAGGGGTTCGTGACGGCGACGACCTGCATGACGCCGCCGTCGATCAGGCGCTGGATGCGCTGGCGGACGGCCGCCTCGGACAGTCCGACGTTCTTGGCGATCGCCGCGTACGATCGGCGCCCATCGGCCTGCAGCTCCTCGATGATCCGCTTGGCGGTCCCGTCGAGCAGCACATGCGCGTCGCGCTCGGGTGGGCTGGCGGGCGCGTTCACGCCTGCCATGGTCGCCGTACGACGGGCTCCTTGGCAAGTGAATCCGTAGTTTTCACCCCGATGTCACATCGATTCCCTTGATTTGGCGTTCCGTTTCTGCGAATGTCGCTGCCATGACCCTGACTACTGCGCCTCGGACCCTGCACAACGTCATCGGCGGCCAGACCGCCCCCGCAAGCGACGGTCGGACCACCGAGCTGGTCGACCCGTCCACCGGGGAGGTCTTCGGCAACGCGCCGCTGTCGGGGCAGGAGGACGTCGACCGGGCCGTGCAGGCTGCGGCCGACGCCTTCGAGGGCTGGCGGGACGCCACCCCGTCGGAGCGCAGCCGGGCGATGCTGCGGATCGCCGACGCGATGGAGGCGCGGGCCGAGGAGTTCGTCGCTGCCGAGTCGGAAAACACCGGCAAGCCCCTACAGCTGACAGCTGACGAGGAGGTGCCACCCATGATCGACCAGATCCGCTTCTTCGCCGGCGCCGCCCGGGTGCTGGAGGGCCGGTCGGCCGGTGAGTACATGGCGGGGCATACGTCCTTCATCCGCCGCGAGCCGATCGGCGTCTGCGCGCAGGTGACCCCCTGGAACTACCCGATGATGATGGCGGTCTGGAAGTGGGCGCCGGCGATCGCCGCCGGCAACACCGTCGTGCTCAAGCCGTCGGACACCACGCCGGTGACCACCGTCTTGATGGGCGAGATCCTGAACGAGTTCCTGCCGCCGGGCGTTTTCAACGTGATCACCGGCGACCGGGATACCGGCCGGGCGCTGGTCAACCACAAGATCCCGCAGATGGTCTCCATCACCGGCAGCATCCGGGCCGGCATGGAGGTCGCCCAGAGTGCGGCCTCGGATGTCAAACGTGTGCATCTCGAGCTGGGTGGCAAGGCGCCGGTCGTCGTCTTCGACGACGCGGACCTGTCGACGGCCAGCGAGGCCATCGCCATCGCCGGTTACTTCAACGCCGGCCAGGACTGCACCGCGGCTACCCGGGTGCTGGTGTCGCCCCGGGTCCATGACGACTTCGTGGCCGCACTGACCGAGCAGGCCAAGGGCACCGTCACCGGCCCCCCGTCCAACAGCGAAGCGCTCTTCGGCCCCTTGAACAACCCCGACCAGCTGGCCCGCGTGTCGGGCTTCGTCGACCGGCTGCCCGACCATGCCTCCCTGCAGGCCGGCGGCGAGCGGGTCGGCGACCGGGGTTACTTCTACCGACCCACCGTCGTCTCCGGCCTGGAGCAGGGCGACGAGGCCATCCAGAACGAGATCTTCGGCCCGGTCATCACCGTGCAGCGCTTCACCGACGAGGACGAGGCGGTGCGCTGGGCCAACAGCGTGCCGTACGGCCTGGCGTCGTCGGTCTGGACAAAAGACCACGGGCGGGCCATGCGGATGGCCAAGCGCTTGGACTTCGGTTGCGTATGGATCAACACCCACATCCCGATCGTCGCCGAGATGCCCCACGGCGGCTTCAAGCACTCCGGCTACGGCAAGGATCTGTCGATGTACGGCCTCGAGGACTACACCCGGATCAAGCACGTGATGAGCAACATCGAGGTCTGAGCCGTTCTTCGTGGGGCGCCGGCGGCCTGGCAGAGATCCGCATCCTGGCCGATTGTCAGGGGCGGCCCCTGGCCAGCAGGTCGATGATCTCTGCGGTGGTGCCGGTCTCACCGAGCCTTTCCTGGTGTGATGCTGTTGTCGGCCGGTACTCGGGCTTCCACCCTCTCCCGGTGAGCGCTCCGCTCGCCGGATCCGGCGCAGCGACGGGTCCCGCACGATCATTCAGCCCTGCTGGAACGGCTAGTGTACGAAACGCCGGCCGACTTGTACGGTGATGCGCATGGCGACGATGAACATCAGCACTGCACGGGAAAGCCTGCCCTACGCGGTCGAGTTGGCCCGGACCGAGGCGGTAGTTCTCGAGCGCTACGGGCGCCCGGCAGCCGTCCTCGTGAGCCCCGAGCAGTACGAGAAGCTCGTAGCGGCATTAGAGGATGCCGACGACGCCGCGGCCTTCGATGCGGCGATGAAGGAGGAAGGTCCGAACATCCCCTGGGATCAGGTTAAGGTCGATCTCGGCTGGACGTGAGCGAGTACCGGGTCGAGCTGCGACCGGCGGCTGTTCGCGCCCTGCGCAAGCTCGACCCGTCGGCCCGTCATCGCCTGCAAGGTGCCATCGCGTTGTTGGCGCAGGACCCGCGCCCCCCGGCCTCGCGTGCTCTGCAAGGTCGCCCGGGCCTGCGTGTCCGGGTCGGTAACTACCGCATCATCTACACCGTCGCCGACGGTGTTCTCCTCATCGTCGTTGTAACACTCGCGCATCGCCGCGAGGTCTATGAGCGGTGATATCGCCGGCCAGCTCGCCATCCCAGGCGGGTCTGGCGGGTCTGGTCCATGACCGCTTTGAGATCTTGGTTGGGCAGGGTGGCGAATCCGCCGCGGAGAAGAGCAGCGGCGTTGTCCGCGGACCGTCGACGACCACCGGCGAGGTCAGCCGCCGGTCAGGTGGTTCAACAGGCGCGCGCGCCGGGCCGGCCGGCCGGTCCGCGACTCGGCGGCGTCCGCGCTGGCGGCGACCAGGCGTACCCCGTTGATCCCCAACCAGCGCAACGGCTCGGGCTCCCACCGTGGCGAGCGGTGCCCGACCCAGGGCAGCCGGGAGCGGTCGGTGTCGCGCCGCAGGATGAGGTCGGCCAGGGTGCGACCGGCGAGTGCGGACGTGCCCACCCCATCTCCGACGTAGCCGCCGGCCCAGGCCAGGCCACGCGAGCGATCGAGCCCGACCGAGGCGTAGAAGTCCCGCGGCACACCCAGCGGGCCGCCCCATCGGTGGGTGATCCGGGCCGATCCCAGGCCGGGGAAGAGCCCTCGCAGCGCCACCTCCAACGCCGCGAAGACGCGGGGCTCGCGGTCGTACTCAGGCCGGACCGCGGAGCCGAGGTGGTAGGGAGCGCCGCGACCGCCGAAGGCGATCCGCCCGTCGGCCGTCCGCTGGGCGTACACGATCAGGTGCCGGCCGTCGGTGACCGTCTCACGTTGCCGCCAGCCGACGGAGTCCCAGAACGTCCGGGGCAACGGCTCGGTTGCGATCATCAGCGAATACAGCGGCGCGACAAGGCGCCCGTGTCCGGGCAGGCCGGCGGTGAATCCCTCCGTCGCCCGGACGACGACATCGGCCCGTACCGTGCCGAGCGAGGTGCGGACCCGGCCCGGCTCGATCGCCGTGACCGGTGTCTGCTCGTACAGCCGGCCGCCGCAGCGTTCGACAACCCGGGCCAGGCCACGCACCAGCCGGGCCGGCTGGATCACCGCACAGTGGGGGTGGAACAGACCACCGAGTACGCCGCGCGCACCGACCCGGCGGGTTGCTTCCGCCGCCGACAGCCAGCTGACGTCGCTGTCGGCCAATCCCCAACCGCGTTCTTCCTCGAGCTCGGCCTGCAGCCGGCTCAGCTGCGCCGCCGAGGTGGCCAGCGTGAGCGAGCCGCCCTTGGCGTACCCGACGTCGAGACCCTCGGCAGCGGCGACCCGGCCCACCTCGTCGACGGTGTCGCACAGCGCCCGGTGCATGGCCAAGGCGGCCGGGCGGTCCACGGCCCGGGCGATCGCGGCGCGTCCGGCCGGGAAGAGCGCCGAGCACCAGCCGCCGTTGCGGCCTGACGCCCCAAAGCCGGCGATCTCGCGTTCCAGCACTGCCACCCGTATCGCCGGCTCGTGCCGGAGCAGGTAGTAAGCCGTCCACAGACCGGTGTAGCCGGCCCCCACGATGGCGACATCGACGGTCGCGTCGCCCGGGAGCGGCCGCCGCGGCGCGAGGTCGTCGTCGGCCTGATCCAGCCACAGACTCAGGCTGCGGTAGTCGTCCACAGATGGTGAGGGTAGAGCATCCCAGGGTGGGCAGTGCGAGCGAATCCAGGGCATTCGGTGTACCGCACCACCGATTCCCTTGCGAAATGGTCAGCGCAGTGTGATTCTCTGCAGGTGTCGTTCGACCGCTGCTCGCGCCAGCACGGTCTTCGTCGGCGGCGCCATCGTGACCGGTGACCCCCAGGCCCGCGCACATCCGCGCGCCACCTGGGGCGGGGGCACCGAGGTGCATCATGGCTGAGCCATATCTCGGTGGGCGACGCGCTCGCCTAGCCTCGAGTCAGCCCACCACCACCACCACCACCACCACCACCACCACCACCACCACCACCACCACCACCACCACCACCACCACCACCACCACCACCACCACCACCAAGGAGAGCGCCGGATGACGCAGACACCCGATGACGAGGCCATCACCGCCCTGACCCGGGCAATGATGTCGCGCCGGCTGTTCCTGCGCGGCGCTGGTACCGGCGCGGCAGCGCTGGCCCTGGCGGCCTGTGGGACGAAGGGGACGGCCAAGAAGCCGGCGCAGCAGGTGGCGACCGACCATTCCGACCGCGACAAGACCCTGAACTTCTCCAACTGGCCGCTCTATATCGACGTCGACGACAAGACGAAGAAGAAGCCGTCGCTGGACAAGTTCATCGCGTCGAGCGGCATCGCGGTGAAGTACACCGAGGACATCAACGACAACGATGAGTTCTTCGGCAAGGTGCACAATCAGTTGTCGGCCGGCCAGGACACCGGCCGGGACCTCATCGTCCTCACCGACTGGATGGCCGCCCGGCTGGTCCGCTTCCACTGGGTGGAAAAGCTCGATCACGCCAACATCCCGAACTTCAAGAATCTTCAGCCGGTGCTGCAAAAGGTCGGCTTCGACCCCCATCGCGACTACACGCTGCCCTGGCAGAGCGGCCTGACCGGCATCTCCTACAACCCCAAGAGCAGCGGGGGCCCGGTCAAGACGGTCACGGAGCTGCTGACCGACCCGCGGCTCAAGGGCAAGGTCACCGCACTGACGGAAATGCGCGACACAATCGGGCTGATCATGCTGGAGCAGGGAAAAGATCCAGAGAAGTTCACCGATGACGACTTCGCCAACGCGGCTGACATGCTGCAGAAAGCCGTTTCCGACAAGCAGATCCGCAAGTTCACCGGCAACGACTACGCCCAGGATCTGGCGGCCGGCAACATCGCGGCGGCGCTGGCCTGGTCCGGTGACGTCATCCAGCTGCAGGCCGACAATCCCAAGATCGCCTTCGTGGTGCCGGATGCCGGCTGCATGCTCTGGTCGGACAACATGATGATCCCGAACAAGGCCCAGCACAAGAAGAACGCCGAGAAGCTGATGAACTTCTATTACGACCCGGTCAACGCGGCCATGGTCGCGGCCTACGTCAACTACATCTGCCCGGTTGCCGGTGCCCAGGAGGAGCTGGCCAAGACCGACCCCGGGACGGCGAAGAATCCGCTGATCTTCCCCGACGCCGCGACGCTGAAGAAGACGCACGGCTTCAAGGCGCTCGATGCCAAGACGGAGAAGAAGTACAACGACATGTTCCAGAAGGTGATCGGTGTCTGACGGCGACCTCCGCTTGCTGAATCTCAGCAAGCAGTTCGGGCCGCTCTTGGCTGTCGACGACCTGGTGCTGACGATCCCGGCCGGCTCCTTCTTCGCCTTGCTCGGGCCGTCTGGCTGCGGCAAGACGACCACCCTGCGAATGGTTGCCGGGCTCGAGGACCCCAACGCCGGCCGGGTGCTGATCGGCGACGACGACATCACCTACAAGAAGCCCTACCGCCGGCCGGTCAACACCGTGTTCCAGAGCTACGCCCTCTTCCCGCATCTCAACGTGTTCGAGAACGTCGCCTTCGGGCTGCGAAGGCGCGGTATCGCCGATGTCAATACCGAGGTCGAGAAGATGCTGGCCCTGGTCGAGCTGGCCGAGTACGCCAGGCGCAAGCCGGCGATGCTGTCCGGCGGCCAACAGCAGCGGGTCGCACTGGGCCGGGCCCTAATCAATTCCCCGCAGGTGCTGCTGCTCGATGAGCCGCTCGGAGCGCTGGACCTCAAGCTCCGCAGGCAGATGCAGCTCGAGCTCAAGCGTATCCAGCTCGAGGTGGGACTCACCTTTGTCCATGTCACCCACGACCAGGAGGAGGCCATGACGATGGCCGACACCATCGCGGTGATGAACCGCGGCAAGGTCGAGCAGTTGGGCAGCCCGAGTCAGCTCTATGAGTCCCCGGAGACCGTCTTCGTCGCAAACTTCCTCGGCCAGTCCAACCTTATCCGCGCCCGGGTGACCGGCCGCAGCGGCGCGGACCTGCTGCTCGACGTCAACGGCAGCCGGCTGGCGATGCCGAGCAGCCGGTTCCGCTCGACCGGTGACGACGCGCTGATCGGCGTACGGCCGGAGAAGGTCCACATCGTCGCCCGCGAGGATGCCGTCGCCATGACCGGTGACTCCCGGCCGACCAATTCGGTGTCCGGTGTCATCACCGACGCGAGCTTCACCGGGGTGAGCACGCAGTACCTCGTACGCACGGCATGGGATCAGGAGCTCACCGTCTTCGCGCAGAACCTGCGGCTCGATGAGCGGCTCCGTCCCGGGGCACCGGTGGTGCTGCAATGGGACCCCGCCAACACATTCGGGCTCGACGCCGCGCAGGACATCCGGTCGGGCGCCCAGGTCGACCCGGAGCTCGATGTGTCGTCCGCCCCCGAGCCGGCCAAGACGCCATGACCCGCCGCCGCACGCCCTACCTCCTGCTGCTGCCGGGGATGGCGTGGCTGTTCGTCTTCTTCGTGATCCCGACGATCACGCTGGCGTCGCAGTCGCTGCAGGAGGGCTCGCTCGACGAGGGCTACAGCTTCACGGGGCACTGGCAGAACTACGCCAACGCCCTCGGCAGCTACTACCACCAGTTCGGCCGATCCCTCATCTATGCGGGGATCTCGACGCTGCTCGCACTGATCATCAGCTATCCGCTGGCCTACACGATCGCCTTCAAGGCCGGCCGCTGGCGCAACCTGCTTCTGGTCCTGGTCGTCGCCCCGTTCTTCACCAGCTTCCTGGTCCGCACCTTGGCGTGGAAGGTGGTCCTCGCCGACGGCGGCTGGGTCGCCTCGATCCTGCGCACCGTCCACTTGCTCGGCCAGGACGGCCGGCTGCTGGCGACGCCCCTGGCGGTGATCACCGGGCTGACGTACAACTTCCTGCCTTTTATGACCCTGCCGCTCTACGCCAGCCTGGAGAAGCTCGACCCGCGGCTGCTGGAGGCGGCCGGCGACCTCTATGCGTCGGCGTTCGCAACGTTCCGCCGGATCACCTTCCCGCTCTCCTTGCCCGGAGTCGTGGCCGGCACGCTGCTGACCTTCATCCCCGCCGCCGGCGACTACGTCAACGTGGAACTGCTCGGCACGCCGCAGGAGTCGATGATCGGCAACGTCATCCAGAGCCGGTTCCTGGTGGTCGGTGACTACTCGGTGGCCGCCGCGCTCTCCTTCATGCTGATGATCGCGATCCTGGTGCTGGTCATTGCCTACGTCCGGCGAGCCGGCACCGAGGAACTGGTCTGATGACCACGGTCACCGATGTGGCACGGGCCGTCGCCGAGGATCGGCCGGCGCCGCCGCCGCGCCGGCCGAGTGCCGCCGGGCGCTGGATCGCCGAGCACGCGGTCATCCTCTACGCCGGGCTTGCGCTGTTCTACCTGTTCCTTCCGGTGCTGGTGGTTTTCGCCTTCTCCTTCAACGCACCCGCCGGCCGCTACAACTTCCAGTGGAACCATTTTTCGCTCAACGCCTGGCGCAACGTCTGCGGCGTGCCCGGGATGTGCGAGGCGGTGTCGCTCAGCCTCAAGGTCGCGCTGCTTGCGACGGTCGTCTCCACGATCATGGGCACCCTCATCGCCTTCGCCCTGGTGCGGCACCGGTTTCGCGGCCGGTCGTCGACGAACCTACTGATCTTCCTGCCGATGGCGACCCCCGAGGTGGTGATGGGCTCGTCCCTGCTGGCGCTCTTCGTCCAATTGCAGATCCAGCCCGGCTTCACCACGATCCTGATCGCGCACATCCTGTTCTGCATCAGCTTTGTCGTCATCACCGTCAAGGCCCGGCTGCAAGGGCTCGATCCGCGGCTGGAGCAGGCCGCGATGGATCTGTACGCCAACGAGTGGCAGACCTTCCGGCGGGTGACCCTGCCGCTGGTCATGCCGGGGATCCTGGCCGCGGCCCTGCTCGCCTTTTCGCTGTCCTTTGACGACTTCATCATCACGAACTTCAACTCCGGAAGCCGGGTCACCTTCCCGCTGTTCGTCTTCGGCGCCAACCAGCGCGGCACCCCGCCGCAGATCAACGTCATCGGCGCGCTCATGTTCATCGCGGCCCTGGTACTGGTTGCGGTCAGCCACATCGCGGGGCGGCGCCGTGCCGCCGGCTAGCCGGTGAGTCGCTACGGGCGGGTGCTCGAGGCACTGTTCGGCGGCTGCGTAAGAAAAGGACGAGCATGAGGATTCTGCTGGTGGGCGCCGGTGGCGTGGGCTCGGCGATTGCCGGCATCGCGGCCCGGCGATCGTTCTTCGAGGCCATGGTGGTGGCCGATTACGACGAAGGTCGGGCGCAGCGGGTGGCCGCCGGCGACGACCGCTTCACGGCGGCCCGGATCGATGCCTCCGACACCGCGGCCGTCGCCGACCTGATGCGGGCGTACCGCTGCGACGTGCTGCTCAACGCGACCGATCCGCGCTTCGTGATGCCGCTGTTCACCGCGGCGCTGGCCGCCGGTGCGCATTACCTCGACATGGCGATGTCGCTGTCGCAGCCGCACCCGGAGCGGCCGCACAGCGACACCGGGGTCAAGCTCGGCGATGAGCAGTTCGCGATGTCGGGCGACTGGGAGGACGCCGGCCGGCTCGCTCTCGTCGGGCTCGGGGTGGAGCCGGGGCTGTCCGACATCTTCGCCCGGTACGCCGCCGATCACCTCTTCTCCTCGATCGACGAGGTCGGGGTGCGCGACGGTGCCGACCTGCAGGTCGAGGGCTACGACTTCGCGCCCACGTTTTCGATCTGGACCACCATCGAGGAGTGCCTCAACCCGCCGGTGATCTATGAGGAGGGCCGCGGCTGGTACACCACCGCGCCGTTCAGCGAGCCCGAGGTGTTCGACTTCCCCGAGGGCATCGGCCCGGTCGAGTGCGTCAACGTCGAGCACGAGGAGGTGCTCCTCGTCCCGCGCTGGGTCGAGGCGGACCGGGTCACGTTCAAGTACGGCCTGGGACAGGAGTTCATCGATGTGCTTCAGACGCTGCACAGGATCGGACTGGATTCCACCCGGCCGGTCTCGGTGGGCGGGACGCGCGTGTCACCGCGCGACGTCGTCGCTGCTTGCCTGCCCGATCCGGCCACCCTGGGCGACCGCATGCGCGGGCGCACCTGTGCCGGCACCTGGGTCCGGGGCACCGGCAAGGACGGCCGGCCGCGGTCGACGTACCTCTATCACGTCGCCGACAATGAACAGTCCATGGCGGAGTACGGCTCGCAAGCCGTCGTCTGGCAGACCGCACTGAACCCCGTCATCGGCCTGGAATTGCTGGCAGCCGGCGTCTGGCAGGGTGCCGGCGTCCTCGGGCCGGAGGCGTTCGACGCGGACCCGTTCCTGGACCTGCTCACCGAGTACGGAGCGCCCTGGCACCTGCGGGAGCAGTAGCGTCACCGCAGGAATAGCACCACCGCGACCACGGTGCCGACGACGACGATGGTCCAGCGGAGCACCGGATCAGGGATACGCCGACCGAGCCGGGCGCCGATCAAGGCTCCGGCCACCGAGCCCACCGCGATCAGCGCGGCCGGCAGCCAGGCGACGGGCGTGATGTAGATGAACAGCACGGCGGCCACGGTGTTGACCAGTGCGGCCAGCACGTTCTTCAGGGCGTTGATCCGCTGCATGCCTTCGTCGAGCACGATTCCCAGCAGGGCGACGAGGATGACGCCCTGGGCCGCGCCGAAGTACCCGCCGTAGACGCCGGTCAGATAGACCCCGACCAGCCCACCTACGGACCGCCCGTGGCCGGCCGATCCGGCGCCGGCCACCCGCTTCAGCCGCGGCTGAAGCGCGATCAGCACGCAGGCGAGCAGAATCAGCAGTGGTACGACCGTCTCGAAGACCTTGCCGGGCAGGCGCAGCAGCAGGAAGCCCCCGGTCAGCGCACCCGCTGCCGAGCAGGCGCCGAAGATGAGGCACCGCCGGCCCTGGCCCGCCAGCTCCCGCCGGTATCCCACCGCCCCGCTGATCGACCCGGGGACCAAGCCGACCGTGTTCGAGACGTTGGCCAGGAGCGGGGGATAGCCGACCGCCAGCAGCGTAGGAAAGGTGATCAGCGAGCCGGAGCCGACGATGGTGTTGACGGTGCCGGCGACCATCCCCGCGGCCAGCACAGCCAGGGCGGCGAGCGGTGTCATCGCGGCCAGCGTACGGACCGTCCCGCGTGCCGCGGGGACGTGTCATCCGCCTCCGGCGGCAGGTGTCATCCGGCTCCGCCGGCAGGTGCCATCCGCCTCCGGCGGCAGGTGTCATCCGGCTCCGCCGGCAGGTGCCATCCGCCTCCGGCGGCAGGTGTCATTGTGAGCGGGTGTTGCGCGTCGCCGTCGTGGGATCCGGCCCGGCCGGGGTGTATGCCGCCGAGGCGCTGTCCGGGCACGGCCAGGTGAGCGTCGACGTGCTCGACCGGCTGCCCAGCCCGTACGGGCTCGTGCGCTACGGCGTCGCTCCCGACCACCTCAAGATCAAGTCGATCATCAATGCCCTGCGACAGGTCCTCGAGCACCCGCAGGTGCGCTTTCTCGGCAACGTCGCGTTCGGCACCGACCTGAGCCTGGACGACCTGCACCGTCACTACGACGCCGTTATTTTTGCCGCCGGCGCGGCGGTCGACCGGCGGATCGGCGTTGCCGGCGAGGATCTGCCCGGCAACTTCTCGGCCCGGGAGTTCGTCGCCTGGTACAGCGGCCATCCCGATACGGCTTTGGACAGCTTCGCCCTGACCGCCCGCAGTGTCGCCGTGGTCGGCGTCGGCAATGTGGCCGTGGACGTGGCCCGGGTGCTCGCGAAGACCGCCGATGAGTTGCGCGCCACCGACCTGCCTGACCACGTCCTTGACGTCCTGGCAGCCAGCCGGGTCGAGGACATCCACATGTTGGGCCGCCGGGGGCCGGCGCAGGCGAAGTTCACCACGAAGGAGCTGCGGGAGCTCGGTGAGCTCGCCAACGCCGACGTGCTGGTGGACGCCGCCGAGCTCGAGCTGGACGCGGCCAGCCGGGCGGCAATGACCGCGTCGGCGGCCGTCCGGCGCAACGTCAAGGTGCTGCAGGAGTGGGCCACGCGGGCGCCACAAGGAAGGGCCCGCCGGCTGCACCTGCGCTTCCTGCTCCGCCCGGTCGAGGTGCTCGGGCCCGATGTGGTAAGCGGCATCCGCCTGGAGCGGTCACGCCTGGATGGCACCGGGAGCACCGTCCCTACCGGGAAGCAGACCACCGTCGAGGCTCAGCTGCTGCTGCGCTCGGTGGGCTACCGCGGAGTCCCGGTGCCGGGGCTGCCCTTCGACGAGAACACCGGCGTCGTGCCCAATGCCGGCGGTCGCGTGCTGAGCGACGGTGTCGCGGTGCCCGGTAGCTACGTCGCCGGCTGGATCAAGCGCGGCCCGACCGGAGTGATCGGCACCAACAAGGCCGACGCCCGGGAGACCGTGGCCGCGCTGCTGTCCGACGCCACGTCGCTTAGGCCGGCGCCCGTGCGCGATCCAGACGCCGTGCTTCACCTGCTGGTCGAGCGCGGGGTCGCCGTCGTGGCCTGGGAGGGCTGGCAGGCGATCGACGGCGCCGAGGTCGGCCTGGGCAGCGCCCAGGGGCGCGACCGGGTCAAGATCGCCGACCTGGCCCACCTGCTGCGAGCGGCGGGCGCAAGGCCTGATCCCGCCGGCCCAGCTGCGCACCTACCTTGATCCAGGCCTCGACGGGCCTACGCCCAACTGGCCCGACGAGGCCTGGATCACCGCGTCGGGGTTGGAGGATGATCGGGTGGTGACGATTCGTGAGGTGGTGCTGCTCGGTTCCACCGGCTCCATCGGGCGACAGGCCATCGAGGTGATCAGCCGCAGCACCGAGCACCGGGTCGTCGCGATCGCGGCCGGCGGCGGCGACATCACCGCTCTTGCCGAGCAGGCCCTGACCCTGGGCGTGGAGGCCGTCGCGGTGGCCCGCGCGACGGCAGCCCAGGATCTGCAGCTGGCGTTCTACGCCGCCGCCCAGGCCAGGGGATTCGCCGCTGGTGAATTTCGGGTGCCCAAGATCCTGGCCGGCCCCGAGTCGGCCACCGAGCTCGCCGGCTGGCCCTGCGACCTGGTCCTCAACGCCATCACCGGCTCGATCGGGCTGGCCCCCACCCTCGCCGCCCTCGACGCCGGGCGGACCCTGGCGCTGGCCAACAAGGAGTCGCTCGTCGCCGGCGGTCCGCTGGTGCGCGAGCGGGCCCGCCCGGGCCAACTGGTGCCGGTGGACTCCGAGCACTCCGCGCTGGCCCAATGCCTGCGCGGTGGCCGGGCCGACGAGGTACGCCGGCTTCTCCTTACGGCGAGCGGCGGACCGTTCCGGGGGCACACCCGGGCCCAGCTCGAGGACGTAACCACAGCGCAGGCGCTGGCCCATCCCACCTGGGACATGGGCCCGGTGATCACGATCAACTGCGCGACCCTGGTCAACAAAGGACTGGAGCTCATCGAGACGCAGGAATTGTTCCAGGTTCCCTACGACGCGATCGACGTCGTGGTCCACCCGCAGTCCATCGTGCATTCGATGGTTGAATTCGTTGACGGTTCGACCCTGGCCCAGGCCAGCCCGCCCGACATGCGGCTGCCGATCTCGCTGGCTCTGGCCTGGCCCGACCGGGTGCCGGGGGCGGCCGCTGCCGTCGACTGGACCACCGCCCAGGACTGGCACTTCGAGCCGCTCGACACTGCCGCCTTTCCCGCCGTACAGCTGGCCCGCGAGGTCGGATCGGCCGGGGGTGCTCTGCCGGCCATCTTCAATGCCGCCAACGAGGAGTGCGTGGCCGCCTTCATGGCTGGGACGCTGCCGTTCCTCGGCATCGTCGACACGGTTGCCCGGGTGGTCGGTGACGCTCCCCACCTTGGGAACCCGCGGACAGTTGCCGATGTTGTCCAGGCAGAAGCCTGGGCGCGCGGCCGCGCCGGCCAGCTGACCACGGGAGGCGCGAGATGACGTTCACGCTGGGCGTGGTGCTGTTCGCCCTCAGCATCGCCGTGTCGATCATGCTGCACGAGGCGGGTCACATGGTCACCGCCAAGCGCTTCGGCATGAAGGTGACGCAGTATTTCGTGGGATTCGGCCCCACCGTGTGGTCCTTCCGTCGCGGCGAGACCGAGTACGGCATCAAGGCCATCCCGGCCGGCGGTTTCGTCAAGATCATCGGAATGACACCACTCGAGGAGAAGATCAGCCCGGTCGACGAGCCGCGGGCGTTCTGGCGCGGCAAGCTGTGGAAGCGCACGGTGGTGCTGTCGGCCGGATCGCTGACCCACTTCCTAATCGGCCTCGTCCTGCTGTACGCCTGCGCGGTGCTCGTCGGCCTGCCCAACCCCGCCTTCGCCGCCGCTCTCGACCACCCCGAGCGCCAGCCGGCCGTGATCGGCGAGGTGCAGGCGTGTCTGAGCGCCTACTCGGCCAGCCAGACCAGCGCCGCTCCGACCTGCCAGCCGAGCGACCCGGTCGCGCCGGCCAAGCAGGCCGGGTTGCGCTCCGGTGACCGGATCCAGGCGCTCGGCACCACGAGGGTCTCGACGTGGGGTGATCTGATCGCCGCGACCAGCGCCGCCAAGGCCGGCCGGACCACGCTGGCCTACTCCCGGGCCGGCGTCGAACGCACCGCCACCGTGGACCTGGTCGCGATCAAGCACGCAGTTGGCGGCACCGTGGACAAGCCCACGCTGAAGACCACTCCGATGCTCGGCGTCCGGCTCGGTGACCCGGCCGTGCCGCAGACCGTCACCTACGGTCCCGTCGCCGGCATCGCCCAGACCGTCTCGTTCGCCGGCACCCTGGTCACCGGCACGTTTGCCGCCATCGGCCGCTTCCCGGAGAAGGTGCCGAAGCTCGTCGACGCGATCACCGGACACCAGCGCGATCCGAACGGCCCGATCAGTGTGGTCGGCGCCTCCAAGCTGGGTGGCGACGTGCTCGCCCACGGCGGCCCGTCCGGCCTGTCGGCCTTTCTTCTTCTGCTGGCTTCGCTCAACGTCTTCATCGGCATCTTCAACCTGTTTCCGTTGCTGCCGCTGGACGGCGGCCACATCGCCATCGCCTGGTTCGAGCGGGTGCGCTCGCGGCTGGCGACGCGCCGTGGCCGCCCGGATCCTGGGCGGGTCGACTACACCAAGCTGCTCCCGCTGACCTACTTCGTCATCCTGATCTTCGGCGGCATCTCGCTGCTGACCATCGCCGCGGACATCGTCAATCCGATCAACCTGTTCCCGAAGTGAGAGTGAGTGCGTGAGCGTCGACAATGTGGTCAACCTCGGCCTGCCGGCGCCGCCGGCCCCCACGCTCGCGCCGCGGCGCAAGAGCCGGCAGATCCGGGTGGGCAGCGTCCTGGTCGGCGGGGACGCACCGGTGTCGGTGCAGTCGATGACGACCACCAAGACCGCCGACGTCAACGCCACACTGCAGCAGATCGCCGAGCTGACGGCGACCGGCTGCCAGATCGTCCGGGTGGCGGTGCCTGACACCGACGATGCGGATGCGCTGCCCGAGATCGCCAAACATTCGCAGATTCCGGTGATCGCCGACATCCACTTCCAGCCGCGCTACGTGTTCGCGGCGATCGACGCCGGTTGCGCCGCCGTACGGGTGAACCCCGGCAACATCCGCAAGTTCGACGATAAGGTGGCGGAGATCGCCCGGGCCGCAACCGACGCCGGCATCTCGATCAGGATCGGGGTCAACGCCGGCTCGCTCGACAAGCGGCTGCTCAAGAAGTACGGCCGGCCCACTGCCGAGGCGCTGGTCGAGTCGGCGCTGTGGGAGTGCTCGCTGTTCGAGGAGCACGGCTACCGAGACATCAAGATCTCGGTCAAGCACAACGACCCGGTCGTCATGATCAACGCCTACCGCCAGCTGGCCCGGCAGTGTGACTACCCGCTGCACCTGGGCGTGACCGAGGCCGGGCCGGCCTTCCAGGGGACCATCAAGTCCTCCGTCGCCTTCGGCGCTCTGCTGTCCGAGGGCATCGGTGACACGATCCGGGTGTCGCTGTCTGCGCCGCCGGTCGAAGAGGTCAAGGTCGGCAACCAGATCCTCGAGTCCCTCGGGCTGCGCCCGCGAGGGCTGGAGATCGTCTCCTGCCCGTCGTGCGGGCGCGCCCAGGTCGACGTCTACACCCTCGCCGAAGAGGTGACCGCCGGGCTGGAGGGCTTGGAGGTGCCGCTGCGGGTGGCCGTCATGGGCTGCGTGGTCAACGGACCGGGCGAGGCCCGCGAGGCCGACCTCGGGGTGGCCTCGGGCAACGGCAAGGGGCAGATCTTCGTCAAGGGCGAGGTCGTAAAGACGGTGCCCGAGTCGCAGATCGTCGAGACCCTGATCGCCGAAGCCCTGAAGATCGCCGAGACGATGACGGCGGACGGCGCACCGAGCGGCCCGGCCCAGGTGAGCGTCTCCTAACCCCGGCCAATTGCCTAGTCTGGGCCCGTGAAGCTGGCGACGTCGGGTTCGGTACGGCTGCTGGAGCGCCAGGACGCCGAAGCCGTCTGGCCGATCCTCGACCGGGACCCGGTAGGCAATGTGTTCGTGGCGGCCCGCCTGCGGACCGCCGACTGGGAGCCGCGCCGGCTCGGGGCCCAGCTATGGGGCTATTTCGGTTCAGCAGGCCTGGAGTCGCTGTGCTACGCCGGCGCCAACCTGATCCCCGTCGCTCCGGCCCCGGCTGCGGTCAGCGCCTTCGCGCGGCACGCGCTGCAACGGTCGCGGATGTGCTCGTCGATCTTCGGCCGGGAGGAGGCGGTCGACCCGCTCTGGCAGCTGCTGAGGTCGGCCTGGTCGCCGGCCCGGGACGTCCGTACGGGGCAACGGCTGCTGGCGACATCCTCAGCACCCGCCGTCCTGGTTGACCCGGCGGTCCGCCGAGCGTCGCTGGCCGAGGTGGACACGCTGTTGCCGGCCTGTGTCGCGATGTACACCGAAGAGGTTGGCGTCTCCCCGATCGGCGGCGACGGCGGGGCGGTGTACCGCTCGCGGGTGACCGAGCTGGTGCGCGGGGGACATTCCTTCGCCCGCATCGAGGATGGGGAGGTGCTGTTCAAGGCCGAGATCGGTGCGGTCACCGCTGCGGCCTGTCAGGTGCAGGGAGTATGGGTGACACCGCGGCTGCGTGGCCAGGGGATCGGGACGGCCGGGATGGCCGCCGTGGTGGCCGAGGCGCTGCAGAGCGTCGCGCCGGTCGTCAGCCTCTATGTCAACGGGCACAACACCGCCGCTCGGCGGGCGTATGCGCGGGTGGGCTTCGCGCCGGCCGGAACGTTCATGTCCGTGCTCTTCTGAGAACGGGTCAGTAGGCTGGGTCGCAATGAAGTCGTTGCCGGAGGGCCCACCCACCGTCGGCGCCGCTGTCAACCCCCTCGACGCAGGGTCGCCGCGGCACCGGCGGTCGCACTCTGGGTGGCAGACGTCCGGAGTCATCGCCGGCGTCCTGGTGCTCGTCATCGCAGCGCTCGGCGGGTTCCTCTACGCCCGGCTCAACCACAACATCATCGGTGTCAATATCGACAACGCCCTGGGCAATGACCGCCCCACGATCTCGGCCGCCGACAAGCGCGGTCATACGCCGGTGAACATCCTCGTTCTGGGCTCGGACTCCCGGGCCGGGATTGCCGGCTACGGCGTCAACGACCACCCACCCCTGTCCGACACCGCGCTGCTCGTGCACGTGTCGGCCGGCCGCGAGCGCGCGCTGGTGATGAGCATCCCGCGTGACACGTTGGTGGCCCGACCGCCGTGTGCCACGCCGCCGGGGGGCACCGATCCGGGTGGCCCCGGTGTCATGTTCAACACCGCTCTAGCCGTCGGCGGGCCGGCCTGCGCGGTCAAGACCGTCGAGCAACTCACGGGGGTGCGCATCGACCACTTCATGGAGGTCGATTTCTCCGGTTTCAAGAACATGATCAACGCCGTAGGCGGGGTCAACGTCTGCCTGGCCAAGTCGGTCAACGACCCGATCCACGCCCATCTGGTCCTGGCCGCGGGGCGCCATGAGGTGAGCGGGGAGCAGGCACTGGCCTTCGTCCGGGAGCGATACGGCATCGGCGATGGCAGCGACCTCGGCCGGATCAAGCTCCAACAGCAGTTCATCGGCTCTCTCATCACCAAGATGCAGAGCACCGGTGTGCTGCTCAACCCGGCCAGGCTCTACTCCCTGGCCAACGCGGCCACCAAGTCGGTGACGACCGATTCCGCACTGGCCACGCTGGCCTCCCTGATCTCCTTCGCCGAAGACATGCGGCGGGTTCCCTCGGCCGGAGTGACGTTCGTGACCATGCCGACGGCCGTTGCACCGTCGGACCGCAACCGGTTGGTGCCCTTGCAGCCGTTGGCCGGACAGCTGTTCACCGTCATCCGTACCGACCGTTCGACGCTGAGCGTCGCCTCCCCGCCGGTGGCGCGCCCTCCCGCGCCGGGCGACCTGCGCCCGAGCCAGGTGCAGCTGACCGTCCTCAACGGCACTCGGCAGACCGGGGCCGGCGCGACGGCGGCCGCCGCTTTGCGGGGAGTCGGCTTCCCGATCGGCAGCGTGGGCAACGCGCCGTCCCACACCCACCCGGTCACCGTGGTCGAGTACTCCGCCGGCCAGCAGGCCGCGGCGAAGCTGGTTGCGGCCGCGCTGCCCGGCTCGGTGCCCCAGCTAGTCGCCGGACGGCCCATGGTGACCGTCGTCGTGGGTGCGGGCTACCGCGGCGTGACCGCTCCGGTGCTCGCCAGCCCCATTCCGGCACCGCCGGCATCGAAACCACTGAACGTGCCCACCCGACGGGCCACCCAGGACATCTGCTCGGCTTCCTGACCGTCCGCGGGCCCCTGATCAGGGCCCACGCATACTGATCCCATTCCGACGCCCCCATTCCGACGACCCCCCTTCACCCGATGAGGAGATGGCTGTGCTGCTGCGGATGTCGACCCTGTTCCTGCGTACCAAGCGCGAGGACCCGGCCGACGCCGAGGTGCCCAGCCACCGCCTGCTGCTGCGCGCCGGCTACGTTCGCCGGGTCGCCCCGGGCATCTACTCGTGGCTGCCGCTGGGCTACCTGGTACTGCGCAACGTCGAGCGGATAGTGCGCGAGGAGATGGACCGGATCGGCGCCCAGGAGGTGCACTTTCCGGCGCTGGTTTCCCGCGAGACCTTCGAGAGCAGCGGCCGCTGGGCCGACTACGGCGACGGCCTCTTCCGGCTGAAGGACCGCAAGGGCGCCGACTACCTGCTGGCCCCGACCCACGAGGAGCTGTTCACCCTGCTGGTCAAGGGGGAGTACAGCTCATACAAGGACTTCCCGCTGTTTCTCTACCAGATCCAGACCAAGTACCGCGACGAGGCCCGGCCGCGGGCCGGCATCCTGCGCGGCCGCGAGTTCGTGATGAAGGACTCCTACTCCTTCGACCTCGACGACGCCGGCCTGCAGGCGTCCTACGAGCTGCACCGGGCCGCCTACGTCCGCACCTTCGGCCGGCTCGGCTTCGACTACCGGATCGTGTTCGCGGTCTCCGGCGCGATGGGCGGCTCGGCGTCGGAGGAGTTCCTGGCCCCGACGGAGTACGGCGAGGACAGCTTCGTGCAGTGCACGGGCTGCGATTACGCCGCCAACACCGAGGCCGTCGAGATCGCCGGCCCGCGGGCGCAGGATCCGGCCGCCCACCCGCTGCTGCGGGTGCTGGACACCCCGAACACGCCTACGATCGCCACGCTGGTCGCCTCTCTCGCCGAGCAGGGGCTCGGCCGCGATTTCAGCGCGGCCGACACCCTGAAGAACCTGGTCGTCAAGACGCGGCAGCCCGGCGCTGCCGAGTGGGAGCTGCTCATCGTGGGTGTGCCGGGCGACCGCGATGTCGACCTCAAGCGGCTGGCCGGGCAGCTCGAGCCGGTCGCTGTTGCCCAGGCGGAGCCGGCCGACCTGTCCAGGACGCCCGGTCTGGTCAAGGGCTATATCGGACCGCAGGCGATGCGCGACCTCGGTGTCCGCTATCTCGTCGACCCGCTGATCGTGCCGGGCAGCGCCTGGGTGACCGGGGCCAACGAGGCGGGCAAGCACGCCGCCTTTGTCGTGCGTGGCCGGGACTTCACCCCGGACGGTGAGATCGGCGCCGTCGAGATCCGTGACGGCGACCGGTGCGCGCGCTGCGGCAGCCCGCTGATCATCTCGCGGGGGATCGAGATCGGCCACATCTTCCAGCTGGGCCGCAAGTTCACCGACGCCTTCGGCCTCGACGCGCTGGGTCCCGACGGGCCGATCCGGGTGACGATGGGGTCCTACGGCATCGGCGTCTCCCGCGCGGTGGCGGCGCTGGCGGAGCAGACCCTGGACGCCGCCGGGCTGTGCTGGCCGCGGGAGGTTTCCCCGGCCGACGTGCACGTGGTGGGCACCGGCAAGGGGGAGCAGGTCGAGGCCGCGCTGACGCTGTCGCGGGAGCTCGAGGCGGCCGGGCTGCGGGTGCTGGTCGACGACCGGCCGGGGGTCTCGCCCGGGGTGAAGTTCACCGACGCCGAGCTTATCGGCATCCCGACCATCGTCGTGGTCGGCCGGCGGCTGGCCGAGGGGATCGTCGAGCTGCGCGACCGGCGCACCGGCGAGCGCGAGGACATCGCCCTGACCGAAGCCGTCGGACGCCTCGCGGCGCTGGTCGCATGACCGCCGTGGAGGCGGTCATCTTCGACTGGGGCGGCACGCTGACGCCGTGGCACGCGATCGACCTGGTCGAGCAGTGGCGCGCGTACTCCGCGGTGTACGACCCGCCGCGAGCCGATGTCCTGGCGGCGGCGCTGCGCGACGAGGAGGTCAAGGCTTGGCATCTCGCGGAGCAGCATCAGCGCAGCGGCACCCTGGACCAGTTGATGCGGGCGGCCGGCGTCGAGCCCGCGGGGGAGCGGCACGAGGCGGCGATGCGCGCCTACCTCGACTTCTGGGCGCCGCACACCCTGATCGACCCCGATGTGCCGCCGCTGCTCGAAGCCCTGCGCGGGATGGGACTTCGGGTGGGGGTGCTGTCGAACACGTTGTGGCCCCGGGAGCATCACGAGCGTGTCTTCGACCGTGACGACGTGCTGCATCTGCTCGACGGCGCCGCCTACTCGAGCGAGCTCCCCGTGACCAAGCCGCACCCGGATGCCTTTCGGGCCGCGATGCGAGCCGTCGGTGTCGATGAGCCCAGCCGGGTGGTGTTCGTCGGTGACCGGCTCTTCGACGACGTCAGCGGGGCAAAGGCGCTCGGTATGCGCGCCGTGCACGTGCCGCACAGCGACGTACCCGCTCACGATGTGGTGCCCGACGCGACGATCCAACACCTGGCCGAGCTGTTGCCGCTGGTGCAGGCTTGGGCACAGGCTGACGCAGGCCGGCGCAGGTCAGGTGCCGGGGAAGGCGATGGTCGACGGCTCACCGGGGACGGTCAACCGCCATTGAAGACCCCGCGTCGCGGCATCGGTCAGGGCGGCCAACGACAGCCGGCGGATGGCCGGGTCCGCTGATCCGCCGAGCGTGGCGTGCCAGCTCGCCGCGGTGCCCTGCTCCAGGTGGACGGCCAGCCGCCGTGCGGCAGCGGCGTCGGTGACGGGGAACGGCAAGGCGTACGACGCAGCCGCCGCGACCGGCGGGGCGCCCCGGTCGACCAGCAACGAAGTCAGCGTGTCCCGCCGCGAGCGGTGCGCCTGGTCCGCGGACCGGGCGGCGGTCTGCTCGGCCGGCGGCAGGTGACCTCCGACCACGCCGTATCCCCAGCTGGCGGCGTGCTCAGCCGCCAGCACCTGTTGCAGCCCAGCGGTCTGGGTGCTCACCGCAGCAGCACGGCATGAGCCGACTCGCAGGCCGCGATGCTGCCCAGCAGCGCGGCCCGCGGGGCGGGGGCCACCAGGCAGGCGGCGCCGGCGCGGAGGCTGGCGGCACGTTCCGCGGCGCGCAGCGTCGCGAGTGCCGCGTCGGGACCGGCCAGCGCCACACCGTGCCCGCCGCCGCTATCGGCCCTGACGCTGGCGGCGGCGGCCAGCGCGTGAAGATGCGCGGCGTGGTCGGCCCGGACGGCGGCGAGGCGAGGGACCAGTTGCGGATGGCGCGCCAGTACGGCGTCGTACTGCCCGAGCAAGGCACGCTCGGCGGCGAGCACGGGGAGCAACGCATCCGTTCGGCTCGGGGAGGGTCGGGGAGACGGCGGCGCCGGCCGCCCGAACACTCCGCAGCCGGACAGGGCCAGACCGCCGAAGGCCGCTCGCGCAGCCCCGGTCAGCAGGTTTCTGCGGGTCAGCGGCACCTGCGGAGAATAGCCGCTGTCAGGAGACTTTGACGGTCCCCGTCATGGACCCGTGGACGCCGCAGCTGTAGCGATACGTCCCGGCCTTCCCGAATGTGTACGAGTAGGACTGGCCCTTGCCGAAGCCTTTGGAGTCGAAGGATGCGTCGTCGGCTTGCACCGTGTGTCGCGCCGCATCGAGATTGGTCCAGATCACCACGGTGCCGGCCTTGACCGAGATGGTCTCCGGGGAAAACACGAAGCTCTGGATCGTCACCGTGTTGGTGGATATCAACAGGACCTTCGCGTCCGGGTTGGCGGTGCCGCTGGAGCAGCCGGTGATGGCTGCCCCAGCGACGATCAGGGCTGCGGTCAGTCGCAGCGAGCTTCCCTTGGCGTCGGTATCGGTAGCGGGTCGGGCCGGGGGAAGGTAGTCATCACTTTTCGTTCGCGCTCGAGAGCGTCATCGGATTGGCGGTCACCGCGGTATCCCGCGCTCGGCTACCCTGGGCGCAGGCAAACGACTGCCACCGACAACTGCACAGCTGGCCGCGGAGGTGCACCGATGACCAGCCGGACACCGACGGCTCAAGGCGCGCGGCTCACCGGCGTGCTGCAAGCCGTGGTGGAGGAAGCCGGCTACGACCTCGAGCAGGTTTCGGTCAGCCGGGTCGGGCGGCGCAGCCTCGTCCGGGTGGTGGTGGATGCCGACAACGGCGTCTCCCTCGACGATGTGGCCGAGCTCAGCCGGGTGATCTCCGATGCTCTCGACGATGCAGACCGCGCCGACGCCCTGTCGGCCACCGGTCTGGGGGCCTACACCCTGGAAGTGACTTCCCCCGGGGTCGACCGATCGTTGACCGAGCTGCGGCACTGGCGGCGGGCGATCGGGCGACTGGTGCGGACCCGGATCGGCGACCGAGCGGTCGAGGGACGGGTCGTCTCCGCCAACGACCTCGGCATCGCACTCGAAGTGGGAAGCACCGTCCAGGTAGTGCCTTACGCCGACCTCGGGCCAGGGTCGATCCAGGTCGAGTTTGCCCACCCTGACGCTCTGAAGGGGCTGAAGTCATGAACATCGACATGGCCGCGCTGCGGGTCATCGAGCGTGAGCGCGACATCGATCTCAACACCATCGTCGAGGCGATTGAGACGGCGCTGTTGACCGCCTACCGGCACACCGGTGGTGAACCGCATGCGCGGGTCGAGATCAACCGCAAGTCAGGCGCAGCGACCGTGTGGGCGCAGGAGGTCGACGCCGAGGAGGCGGTGACGAGGGAGTGGGACGACACCCCCCAGGACTTCGGCCGGATCGCCACCATGACCGCCAAGCAGGTGATCCTGCAGCGGCTGCGCGACGCCGAGCACGAGGTCACCTACGGGGAGTACGCCGGCCGGGAGGGTGACATCGTCGCCGGCATCATCGCGCAGCACGACGGCCGCGACGGCCGCGGGACCGTGATGGTCAACCTCGGCAAGGTCGAGGCGCTGCTCCCCGCGGGTGAGCAGGTGCCCGGCGAGGTCTATGCCCACGGGACCCGGATCAAGTGCTACGTCGTCGGAGTGACCAAGGGGTTTCGGGGACCGCAGATCACCCTGTCGCGCACCCACCCCAACCTGGTCCGCAAACTCTTCGCCCTCGAAGTGCCCGAGATCGCCGACGGGACCGTGGAGATCATGGCGGTGGCGCGAGAAGCGGGCCACCGATCCAAGATCGCGGTCCGTTCGCCGGTAGCCGGCATCAATCCCAAGGGCGCCTGCATCGGCCCGCTCGGCGCCCGCGTACGCAATGTCATGGCGGAGCTCCACGGGGAAAAGATCGACATCATCGATTACGCCGACGACCCGGCCCGTTTTGTCGGCAACGCACTCTCCCCGGCCCGAGTTCTGCGGGTCGAGGTCGTCGATGCGGCGGCGCGCGCGGCGAGGGTGACGGTGCCCGACTATCAGCTGTCCCTGGCAATCGGCAAGGAGGGGCAGAATGCCCGGCTGGCCGCCCGGCTGACCGGCTGGCGGATCGACATTCACAGCGACATTCACAGTGACGCAGAGCCCGTGCGGGCGGCAATCGGCGCGGATGCACCGGCTGGCGAAGCATCGCGCGCGCCGAGCGACGCTCAAGCAGGCTAGACTCAGCGATGGCGCGCCGATCGGCCCCTGTCCGCACGTGTGTGGGCTGCCGGGAGCGGTCGGTGGCGACTAAGTTGTTGCGTGTGGTGGCTGTGCAGGTGGTGACAGGACCGGGAGAGACTGACCACACAATCCTTCCCGACCCTGCTTCCCGATTGCCCGGGCGAGGTGCATCGCTGCACCCCGATGCGGGTTGTCTGGCCCTCGCGGAGCGACGGCGAGCGTTTCTGCGGGCTCTACGCGTGCAGGGCCCGCTCGATCTCACCGCGCTGTGGGAGCACCTTGCGCAGCACGGCAGAACGCTCGATACCGCTAGATCTCGTTGACAACGAAGGCAGGTCGACACCGATGAGCACTCGATGAAGTCGAAGCGATGAGCAGACTTCCCAGGTAAGCAGAAGTTGGCGCGGACCCGCCGCCCGGCTTCGGATTAAGGAGACCAGTGGCAGGCAAGGCCCGCGTACACGAGCTCGCCAAGGAACTGGGCGTCCCGAGCAAGGACGTCATGAGCAAGCTCAAGGAGCTCGGTGAGTTCGTCAAGTCGGCGTCATCGACGGTGGAGGCACCCGTTGCGCGCCGGCTCAAAGAAGCATTTCCCGCGTCGTCCGCTCCGGCTGCGCCGGCCCCGCCGGCGGCAGCTACGGCCGGCGCAGCCGCTGCGTCCCCGGCTCCGGTGGTGCAGCCCGCATCCAACGGCGCTGCGGCCGGAGTCGGGTCGCGACCGCAGCCGGCCCCGCCGGGTCAGCTGCCGCAGCCACCCGTGAACGTGCCGTCATCCACCCCTGCCCTGCCGGCCCGGCCCGCTCCGGGTCCGAGACCGGCGGTGGCCGACGAGCCGGCTCGCCCCGCGGCGTCCGTGCCGGTCGAGCAGCCGGTACGCCAGTTCGAGGCCGACACTCCCGGGCTGCCGCCGCGGCCGGCGGCCCGCCCCGGGCCGCGGCCGGGCAACAACCCCTTCGGCGTCAACCCGGCGAATCTGCCCCGGCCGCCGGCCGCCGCACCTCGTCCGGGCGCGACTCCGGGCATGCCACCACGCCCGGCAGCTCCCCGGCCCGGCGGCCCGCGTCCCAATCCCGGCATGATGCCGCCGCGCCCCATGGGTGGCGACGGCGCCGGGCGCCCGGCCTTCGGCGGGGCGAGCCGGCCGGCGGGGCCCGGCGGCTTCCGAGGCGGTCCCGGGGGACCGGGCGGACCCTCCACCGGCCGTCCAGCCGGTCCGGCCGGGCCCTACCGTGGCGGCCCGGGCGGTCCCGGTGGATCCGGCGGCGGCGGCTTCCGCGGTAGCCCCGGCACAGGCACCGGGCCCGGCCCGGGCGCCGGTGCCGGCGCAGGGGGCCGCGGCGGCCCGGCCGGCGGCGGCGGCTTCCGCGGCGGTGGTGGTAGTCGTGGCCGCGGTGGCGGAACGGCCGGTGCTTTCGGTCGTCCCGGTGGCCGTGGACCCGTCCGCGGGCGCAAAAGCAAGAAGCAGCGGCGTCAGGAGTTCGACAACCTGTCGGCCCCGACGATGGACAACGGTGCGGTTCGCGGCGACGGGTCGACGGTGCGCCTGCCGCGCGGTGCGTCGCTGTCGGACTTCGCCGACCGGGTCAACGCCAACCCCGGCTCGCTGGTCCAGGTGGCATTCGGCCTCGGCGAAATGGTCACGGCGACCCAGTCGTGCACCGACGAGACCCTGCAGCTGGTCGGCACCGAGCTCAACTACAACGTCGAGATTGTCAGCCCCGAGGACGAGGACCGCGAGCTGCTGGCGCGCTTCGATATCGAGTTCGACGGCGCGTACGACGACGCCCAGATGGTCATCCGACCACCCGTGGTCACCGTCATGGGTCACGTCGATCACGGCAAGACCAAGCTCCTGGACGCGATCCGGGAGACCGACGTCGTCGGCGGTGAGGCCGGCGGCATCACCCAGCACATCGGCGCGTACCAGGTGCACGCGAAGATTTCCGAGTCCGGTGAGAGCCGGCTCATCACGTTCATCGATACGCCGGGACACGAGGCCTTCACGGCAATGCGGGCCCGCGGTGCGCAGGCGACCGACATCGTCGTCCTGGTCGTCGCGGCTGACGACGGCGTCAAGCCGCAGACGGTCGAGGCGCTCAACCACGCTCAGGCTGCGGACGTGCCGATCGTGGTCGCCGTCAACAAGATCGACAAGGAAGGCGCCGACCCGGCGAAGGTACGCGGCCAGCTCACCGAGTACGGGCTGGTGGCCGAGGAGTACGGCGGCGACACGATGTTCGTCGACGTCTCCGCGCGTGAGCACACCGGCCTCGACCAGCTTCTCGAGGCGATCGCCCTGACCGCCGACGCCGCGCTCGAGCTGTCGGCTCCGGTCGACGTCGACGCACAGGGTGTCGCGATCGAGGGGCACCTCGACCGCGGGCGGGGACCGGTTGCCACCGTCCTCGTCCAGCGCGGGACGTTGCACGTCGGCGACTCGGTCGTGGCCGGCGATGCCTTCGGCCGGGTGCGGGCGATGCTCGACGAACACGGCGTGCCGGTCGACGAGGCCGGGCCGTCGCGTCCGGTCGAGGTGCTCGGCTTCACGTCCGTCCCCGGCGCCGGCGACAACTTCCTCGTCGTCCGGGAGGACCGGATGGCCCGGCAGATCGCCGACCAGCGCCAGGCCCGGGAGCGCAACGCCCAGCTGGCCGTGAGCCGGGGCCGGCCGACCCTGGAGTCGATCTTCGAGAAGCTCAAGGAAGGCGAGAAGACCCAGCTTGCGCTCATCCTCAAGGGTGACGTGTCCGGCTCGGTCGAGGCGCTCGAGGATGCGCTGCTCAAGATCGAGGTCGGCGAGGAGGTGGCGCTGCGGATCATCCACCGTGGCGTCGGCTCGGTCACCGAGCACGACGTCAACCTGGCCAGCGCGTCGGACGCGGTGATCCTTGGCTTCAACGTCCGGCCGGAGGGCCGGGCCCGGGAGATGGCCGACCGAGAGCACGTCGACATCCGCTACTACTCGGTGATCTACCAGGCCATCGACGACGTGGAGAGCGCGCTCAAGGGCATGCTCAAGCCGGAGTACGAGGAGGTGCAGCTCGGCACCGCCGAGGTGCGCGAGGTGTTCCGCTCGTCGAAGTTCGGCAACATCGCGGGTTGCCTGGTCCGCTCCGGGGTCATCCGGCGCAATGCCAGGGCCCGGTTGGTCCGGGACGGGGCCGTCGTCGCCGAAAGCGTGGCCATCGAGTCGCTCAAGCGGTTCAAGGAAGATGCGACCGAGGTTCGCGAGGGCTTCGAGTGCGGTATCGGTCTCGGGTCGTTCAACGACATCAAGCCCGATGATGTGATCGAGACGTTCGAGCTTCGCGAGAAGCCTCGCTCGTAAATGGTCGGGCCGGGGCCCACTTGCTTGGACTGGAACCGCCTTCTGCGTCCAGCGCAAGTAGGCCCCCACCCCGCCCGCCTCTCGCTGTGCAATGGAGGTTCCCTTGTTCGTCGGGTCGGCGGTGTTTGACTTGCTGTTGCCGGCGGAGACGGCGTCCCTTAAGCAGAAGCGGGCTGTCGTTCGGCCCCTGGTGGCTGCGCTCAAACGACTCGAGGTCGCCGCCGCCGAGGTGGGGGCGCTCGAGCTGCACCGGCGGGCTGAGGTGGGGGTTGCGGTCGTCGCAGCTGAGGCGGCGCATGTGCGGGATGTCCTGGACGCTTGCGAGCGGCTGGTCGCCGACCGGCCCGAGGTGCAGTTGTTGTCCGTCCGGCGGCAGCTGACGAGCTCTACCGATGAGGAGTACGCCGGTCATGGCTGACGTCGCCCGAGCCCGCAAGCTTGCCGTCCGCATCCGCGAAATAGTGGCGGACACCCTTCGCGCTCAGGTGAAGGATCCTCGGCTGGGCATGGTCACCGTGACGGAGGTGCGGGTCACGCCGGACCTCCGAGAGGCGACCGTCTATTACACCGTCCTCGGCGACGGCGCCGAGCAGGCCGACACGGCAACGGCCCTGGAAAGCGCCAAGGGTGTGCTGCGCACCCAGGTGGGCCGGCAGACCGGCATCAAGTTCACCCCGTCGCTGGCCTTCGTCACCGACGCCATTCCCGACAATGCCCGGCAGATTGACGAACTGCTGGAGCGGGCCCGGGTGGCCGACGCGCAGGTGCAACGCGCAGCTGCCGGCGCCAGGCCCGCGGGCGACGCCCACCCCTACCACCATCCTGAGGCCGGCCCCGACGACTACCACGACGAGACGGCGTGACCTGGCCGCCGCCGACCGCGGCCAACTATCAAGCCGCTGCCCGGGCGCTCGCCGCCCCCGGTGAGCTGCTGCTGGTGTGTCACCTCAACCCCGACGGGGACGCCTTGGGCAGCGCGCTCGCGCTGGGGCTGGCCCTGCGCCGTCGGGGGAGGCCGGTCGCGGTGTCGTTCAGCGAGCCCTTCGTGGTTCCCGACACACTGGCCCATCTTCCCGGCCAGGAGCTGCTCCTCGCGCCGTCCGACGCGCCCGCTCGTCCCGACGTCCTGGTCACCTTCGACACCGGCAGCGCCGACCGGCTCGGGGATCTCGCGGGGCGCGTCGGCACCGCCGGCCAAGTGATCGTCATCGACCATCACCGGTCCAACACCGGGTACGGCAGCATGCATCTCATCGACACCTCCGCCGCCGCGACTACCGTCGTCGTGGCCACGCTGCTCGACACGATGGGCGCCGAGATCGACCACGAGGTGGCTGCCTGCCTCTACACCGGACTGAGCACCGACACCGGCTCGTTCCGCTACGCAGCGACCACGCCCGAGGTGCATCGCCTCGCCGCCCGGCTGCTGGCCACCGGCATCCGGCACGACCTGATTGCCCGCGAGCTGTACGACTCCCACCCCTACGAATGGCTGCCACTGGTGGCGGCCGTGCTGTCCCGGTCGACCCTGGAGGCCGAGGCGGTCGGCGGCCTGGGCCTGGTCTGGACGTACTCCACCGTCGCCGACCTCGGTCGCCTGGGGATGGATCAGGTCGAAGGCGTCATCGACGTTGTCCGCACCGCCCGCGAGGCCGAGGTGGCCGTGGTCTGCAAGGAGCTGCCCGAAGGCATGTGGGCCGTGTCGATGCGATCCAAGGGGCGCATCGATGTCGGGCAGCTGTGTGTCGAGCTCGGTGGCGGCGGTCACCGCTTCGCCTCGGGCTTTACCGCACTCGGCCCGCTGGACGTCGTCGTCAAGGCGCTTCGGGAGGCGCTGGAGGCCGCACCGCGGCTGTCCGACTGAGCGCGTCGATGACTGCCGACAGCGGACTGTGCATTGTCGACAAGCCGGCCGGCTGCACCTCTCACGATGTGGTGGCCCGGGTCCGCCGGCTGGCCGGCACCCGCCGGGTCGGCCACGCCGGCACTCTGGATCCGATGGCGACCGGCGTGCTGGTGATCGGCATCGAGAGGGCGACCCGGCTGCTCGGGCATTTGGCCCTGACCGACAAGTCCTACGACGCCACCATCCGGCTGGGCCGGTCGACGCTCAGCGACGACGCCGACGGGGAGGTGGTGGTCACGACGCCCGCCGACCACCTCACCGACCTGTCCGTGCGTCGGGCGGCCGCCGGCTTCGTCGGCGACATCGACCAGGTGCCCTCAGCGGTGTCCGCGATCAAAGTATCGGGCCGGCGGGCGTACGCCCGGGTCCGGGCCGGTGAACAGGTGCAGCTGGCCGCCCGCCGGATCACCATTGCCCGACTGGACGTTGCGGCCATCCGCCGGGTGCGGCCCGGATCGATCGATGTCGACGTGCGCGTCGACTGCTCGACCGGCACCTATGTGCGGGCGATCGCGCGTGACCTGGGAGCTGCGCTCGGAGTCGGGGGACACCTCACCGCTCTCCGGCGGACCAGGGTCGGCCCGTTCGGCACCTCGGTTGCCCGCTCACTCGACGACCTGGCCGCGTTGGCGTCACCGGCCCAGATCCGGCTGTCCCCTGCGGTCCAGGCGTGCTTTCCCCGCCGCGACGTCGACGCCGAGCAGACGCGACTGCTGTCTCATGGCCGGGCGATCCCAGCTGCCGGCATCACCGGGATGTACGGGGTTTTCGGGCCGGACGGCGAGGTGGTTGCGCTCGTCGAGGAAAGTGGCCACCTCGCCCGGCCGGTGGTTGTGCTGGCCCCGTCGGTCAGCTGATCGTCAGCCTTTGAGCCCCGTGCGGGAGACTCCTTCGATGACGAACCGTTGAGCGAAGCAGTACAGCACCAGCACCGGCACCGCCGCGATCATCGCTCCGGCCATCAGCAGGTCGTAGCGCACTGCGTTTGCGTTCTGCAGCGTCGCCAATCCGGCCGGGAGCGTTTGGGTGCCCGAACTGAACAGCACGTAGACCGGCCAGAGGAAGTCGTTCCAGTTTGTCAAGAAGGCCAACATCGCCAGCGTCACGAGCGCGGGCCGCGACAGCGGAATCACGACGCGCCAGAAGATGCGCCACGGCCCGGCCCCGTCGAGGACCGCCGCCTCCTCCAGCTCCTTCGGCAGGCTCAGGAAGAACTGGCGCAGGAAGAACACGCCGAAGGCACTGGCCGCGCCCGGAACGATGATGGCCGGCAGGCTGTCGAGCCACTTGAGCTGGCTGACGATCACGTAGTTCGGAATGATCAGAATGACACCGGGGACGAAAAGCGTAGAGACGATCATGGCAAAGATCACGCGTTTGCCGGCAAACTCCATCCGGGCCAGGGCGTAGGCGGCCATCGCCGACGTGGCAACGACCAGCGCGGCCTGGGCAATTGCGGCGAACACGCTGTTGAAGAACCAGCGCAGCACTGGCGTGCCGGAGGAATTGAGGATGGACGAGAAAGCGTGCGTTGTGGGGTGCTTGGGCACCCACTGTGGCGTGGAGGCGATCGCATCCGCCGAGGTCTTGAACGAGGTGACCGCCATCCAGATCATCGGGCTGACGAACAGCAGCGTGAGGATGATCAGCACCGCGTACTGCACCACGCGCTTGCCCTGACGGGGGCGGGGTCGGGCCAGCTCGGGAGCGGTCTGCTCCGGTGCGGGAAGCGTTGCGGTCGCCACGGCTACGCCTTCCTTTCCCGGAACATCAAGAACACGGCGACGCTGAGCAGCAAGAGGGCAACCGTGAGGACGAAGCTCATCGCTGCGGCCTTGCCCATGTCGAACTGGCGTAGGCCGGTCTGGGCGATGTAGTAGATCGCCGTCCGGGTCGACGTTCCCGGGGCGCCTTGCGTGATGATGTAGGACTGCCCGAACATGTTCGCCGACGAGATGATCGTGACGATGATGACGAATTGCCGTACCGGCTTGAGCCCGGGGAGCGTGACGTGCCGGAACCGCTGCCAGGCGCTGGCACCGTCGACCTTCGCCGCTTCGTAGAGTTCGCGGGAGATGTCCTGCAGGCCGGCCAGGTAGATCACCGCGTTGAAACCGAGCGTCCACCAGACCGTGACTGCGACCAGGGCGATCCAGGCGGCCGGAATCGAAGTCAGCCAGGCGGTGCTGTTGGGCAGCCCGACCAGGCCGAGATAGTGGTTGAGCAGCCCGATGTTGTTGTCGAGGATGTAGCGCCACAGCACGCCGATGACTGCCACCCCGAGCACGTACGGTGCGAAGTACACCGCGCGAAAGAAATTGCGGCCGGGAAACTTGGCGTTCATCAGCATGGCGACGAACAGCGGGATGATCACCAGTAGTGGCACGCTGAACAGCGTGAAGATGCCGGTGGCCCGCATGCTCTGCCAAAAGTTGCCACCGGTCGAGGAGCTAGAGCTGAAGAGTTCCTTGTAGTTGTCCAAGCCGATCCACGGCTTGCCGGGCAGGGTGAAGTCCCAGGCGTGGAAGCTGATCCAGATGCCGAGCAGGATCGGCGCGATGACGAAGACCAGGAACAGCAGGCAGTAGGGCGCGAGGAAGAGGTACGGCGTCAGCCGGCCGCGGCGAGCCGGCCGGCTGACGACATCGGGTCGGGTGGCGATCGCGTCCCGTTCGACGGTGGCGGTCATCGTCCTAGCCGCCGAACTTCTTCCTGTTTTCGTCGAGCATCTTATTGGCGGCCTTTGCCGCCGAGCTGAGCGCGTCCTTGACCGGCTTCTGGAGCAGGACCGCCTTGTTGACCGCGTCCTGCAGAGTCGCGGTCTGCACGTCGCCGATGCCCGGCACGGCCGGCAGGAAGTGCAGGTCGTTGATGCTCTTCGCGAGCTCGGCCTGGGGGAGCGCCTTGAAGTCGGCGGATTCCCGGATGGCGTTGCGGGCCGGGATCATGCCTGACTTCGCCCATTCGACGGACTTGCTGCTGATGTAGTTGATGAAGACCTTGGCGGCCGTCTGCCTGTTGTTGTCACCGGTGTTCTGGTTCATCAGCACGAAGTTGTGCCCGTTGGACCATACGGCCGGCTTGTCGCCGATCTGCGGCAGGAAGGACAGCTTCCACTTCAGCGCGGACGCGGTGGTCTTCAGGTCGTTGATCTGCCAGATGCCGTCCCAGGTCACGGCGTTCTTTCCGGTCTTGAAGGCGTTGTACTGGGTGTCCACGGCAACGTTTTTCGGGCTGAGACCCTTCTTGACCTGGTCGACCATCCAGGAAAGCGCATGCTGGCCGGCATCGGAGTCGAAGGTCGCCTTGGCGCCGTCGCCGTTCCAGGGCTCGCCGCCGAACTGCCAGACCAGCGACATGAACATCAGGTGCGCCGGCCACAGGGATGGCATCCAGAACGGGTTGGGGACCGCGCCACCCTTCAGCTTCTGCAATGCGCTGTCGAAGCTGGGGGCCTTGTCAGGCAACGAGGGGACGCCCCCTTTGGCCAGCAGAGTGGTGTTCTCGTACTGCGCCAAGCAGTGCACGTCGAGCGGGATGCCGTAGCGCTTGTCCTTGTAGATCCCGCCCTTCCAGATGGCGGTGACGAAGTCGGACTCACCAAGCTTGAGCTCCTTGGCGATGTCATCCAGCGGCTGGATCGTTTTGCGGGCCGCGAGCCCGGCCAGCGCGTCCTGGTGGGCGATGCCGACATCGGGGCCTTTGGAGTTCTGCACCGCAGCGGGGACCTTCTGGTAGTAATCCGCCCACTGAATGGTTGTCATCTTGACTTCGATGTTCTTGTTCACGGCGTTGAAGTCCTGCACCATCTTGCGCATGGTCGGGCCGTCGCCGCCGGTGAAGCCGTTCCAGTAGGCGAGGGTCACCTTTGGCCCGGTGTAGGTGCCGGTGAACTTCTTGCTGCTGCCACTGCTCGCGGCCGGGCCGGACGATCCCCCGCAAGCCGAGGCGAGGAGCGCTGCGGCTCCCGCGCCGGCGGACAGACTCAGGAAACTGCGACGGGACAATCCGTCATCGCGATCGCGGACTTCTAACATCTCCGTACCTTCCGTTCTCCAGGCGGCGATCCCAGCGGCGTCAGGGAGCTCCGGGCGCCATCTGAGGTACGCGGGCAAAGCATCCATCACGGGCTGACCGGTGTCCAGTCACGATTGAGGGTGTGTTCGACCGGGTGGGCCCAACGCCGATCGGGGCGCGCAGTACGTCAGCGGATGCGGTTCACCCGGACGTAGTCGAACTTCGCCAGGAAGCCTGCACCGCCCATCGACACCAGCCCGATCTTTGCCGTGGAGCCGAGCTTGTGGTTCCACGTGCCGCCCCGCACCCAGTGGGATCCGTCCTGGCTGGTGAACGCGGTGTACTGCTCGGTGTCACCGCCCACCTGCTGCGGCGTGATGCCCCGCCGCACGATCCGCAGGTAGGTCCAGGCAGCCGGCGGTCCGACGACGCTGTTGCCGTAGCGGGGATATCCGGCCGGAACGGGGGAGAGCTCCTTGGCAAATTCCGTCTGCCGGGTCTCATAAATCGAGACGTGGGCGAGCTTGATGAAGTTGTCGTCATCGCCGTAGATGACCAGCCCGGCCTGGACGAAGTTGTAACAGGTGGGAATGCCTCCACATCCCGCGGGCGGGAGATTGAGGTGCACCCGCGTCGTCACCATGTAGTCGCCGGTCGGCGTGGCCTCGGTCAGCACTGATGCGGTGTTGTTGTCGACATAGAGGTCGGCCGTCTGGGTCCGGAAGCGGAAGTCGCCGCCCCCGAGGCCGTACTGCGTGGTGGGCGGCTGACGCACCCAGGACCACTGCGGGCTCAACGTGGCGCCGGCGAACTCGTCGGAGGCCGACCGGACCAGCGAGCCCGGCGGGAGGGGCGCGACGGGGTGGGGGCGGTAGGCGGTCGTGGTCCCCGGCTGGGCGGCCGGCGCCGGCATCGTCGCGGTGGAGGCCCAGCGGCCGGCGCGCACGGTGGGCCAGCCGTTGACCCAGTCGACCGGATCGAGCAGCGGCGGCCGCTTGGTGAAACCGACGGAGCCGGCGAAGTACGGGTCGAATCGGTCCACCGCGTGGTAGATCGTCCACCACTGGCCGCTGAAGTCCCGGAAGACGCTGTTGTGGCCGGTGCCGACCCAGCGGTTGCCGTTCATGCTGATCACCGGCGTGCCGCCCACCCGGCCGGCCAGCAAGGAGTTGCCCTCGCGGTCGACGAACGGGCCCAGCGGCTTGGTCGAGCGCCCAGCGAAGACACTGTAGCCGGTCAACGGACCGTTGCAGCAGTTCGCGGCCGAGGCAAACAGGTAGTAGTAGCCGTTGCGCCAGACCACGTCGGTCCCCTCGTAGCGGTTGGGGATGGCGATCTGCGTAGCCGGCTCCGGCGCGGACGCATCCGCCGCGGTGAGACTGAGCGGCCGCGCCTGGATGCCGCCGTAGTAGCTGCCGTAGTAGAGGTAGCTGCGGGTCTTGACGACGTTGCCGAGGACGTCGGGATCGTAGTTCCACAGGAAGTTGCAGCCGGCGCCGCCACGGCGCGGCGGTATCACTGGCGCCGCCGCCGATGTCCACGGTCCGGTGGGGGTTGTGCTGGTCGCCACCCCGATCGCACTGTCGCTGTTGCAGCCCGGCTCGGGGCTCGCCGCATCGGTCACGTCGGTGACGGTGAAGAAGAGGTAGTACTTGTGGAAGGTCGTCGAATAGGTGACCTCGGGCGCGAAGAGCCCGGCGGTCGGCTCCGCCCAGGCCGGCCGGGTGCTCAGCGCGTCTCCTACGTAGGTCCAGTGCACCAGGTCGCGGGACTTCTGCATGGGGACCGGATGGGACACCAACTTCCCGTCGGCGCCAGGCCGTGCGTTCAGCGGATCGGCCGTGCAGAACATGTACCAGTTGGGGTCCCCGGCGCTCTGGCTACGGAAGACGGTCGGGTCGGCGCAGCTCTGGACCGTTCCGTCGCCCGGGACCTGCGGTCGCAGCGGGTTGCGGTAGGTGCCGGAGGGCGCCGTGGTGGCCGCGGCGGATGCGCCCACCGGCGCGGCGAGCCCGACCAGGAGGGGCGCACAGACCAGCAGGCCCCACCACCGCCGGGAAGAATTGAGAAAGGGACGACGCGCCATGTCGGGCTCCTCACCGTGGATTCTGTCCGGCAGCGTAGGGCATAGAGCGAGATTGCCGCGCGGTGAGCAAATAAGATCATTGCCGAACCGTAAGAGGGGGTGTTCGTGCAGCGCTGGCGGGGCTTCGAGAGCGCACCGTCGGGATGGGGCCGGTGCGTGGTGACGATCGGCATTTTCGACGGTGTGCACCGTGGACACCAGGTGATTATCGGCCGCGCGGTCGAGGCGGCAACAGCCGCCGGCCTGCCGAGTGTGGTCCTGACCTTCGACCCGCACCCGTCGGAGGTGGTCCGGCCGGGAAGCCACCCGCCCGTGCTGACTTCGGTCCGGCGCAAGGCCGAGCTACTGGAGGGGCTCGGCGTCGACGTGCTGTGCGTGCTGCCGTTCACCATCGAGTTCAGCCGGCTGGGCCCGGACGAGTTCGTCCACCGGGTGCTGGTGGAGCATCTGCACGCCGCGGCCGTGGTCGTGGGGGATAACTTCCGGTTCGGGCACAAGGCCGCCGGGGATCTGTCGGTGCTGCGCAATCTCGGGGGGCGGTTCGGTTTCACCACCGTGGGTGTGCCGATCGTCGGCGGCGACGACGGTCAGCTCACCTACTCGTCGACATTCATCCGGTCCTGCATCGACGCCGGCGATGTCGCCGCGGCCGGTCGGGTGCTCGGGCGTGATCACCGGCTCGAAGGAGTCGTGGTCCGGGGCGATATGCGCGGTCGCGAGCTCGGCTATCCCACGGCGAATCTGGAGAGCTCGGGCCGGGCCGCCGTGCCCGCTGACGGGATCTACGCAGGCCGGCTGATCCACCGAGGGCGGCCTCGCGCCGCCGCCATCTCGATCGGCACCAATCCCACCTTCGAGGGCCGCGAACGGCGGGTGGAGGCCTACGTCCTGGACTTCGACGGCGACCTGTACGGCGAACATGTGGCGCTGGAGTTCGTCGACCGGCTACGCGGCATGGAGCGTTTCGACGATGTCGGGGCGCTCATCTCGCAAATGGCGGACGATGTCGAGCGGACCCGACGGTTGGTGAGCCTGTAAAGGCCGACGGTTCTGCCGCGCAGCGGTCGGCTGCTATCCTGAGCCCTACGCCGAGTGATCGGCTTGCTGCGTGCCCGTGTGCCAGAGACCACGGGCCACCACATCCAACAGGAGATCAGTTGCCGCTCGCCAGCGAAACGAAGAAGCAGATCATGACCGACCATGCCACGGTCGAGCGCGACACCGGATCTCCCGAGGTGCAGGTGGCCATGCTCTCCAGGCGGATTGCCGACCTGACCGAGCATCTGAAGATGCACAAGCACGACCACCACAGCCGGCGTGGATTGCTGCTGCTGGTGGGCCGGCGGCGCCGGCTGCTGAAGTACCTCGCCAAGATCGACATCAATCGCTACCGGACGCTCATCGAGCGCCTCGGCCTGCGCCGCTAGCCAGCACCTTCGGGGAGCGGCCGCCGGCCGTCCCCTCCTCGTTCGACACCCGTCGGACGAGCCCACCGAGCCGGACAGGCTCGACGCCCCCTGCGGGCGCAGCGCCGGTCCTCGGTAGTGGCCCCCGGGACGACCTCCCGAGCGCTTCGATCGAGAACCGGCACGCACCTCCCGCCGGCGCCGTGCCTGCTGGCCGCGCATGACTTTAGGAGGTCCGCCTTGTCGGACACCACCACTTACGAATCCGTTGCCGCGATCGACAACGGAAGCCATCCCGCCCGTGAGGTCCGGTTCCAGACCGGCCGCCTCGCCCGCCAGGCCGCCGGCTCCGCCGTCGCCTACCTCGGCGACACGATGGTGCTCTCGGCCACGACGGCGTCGAAGAAGCCCAAGGAGAACCTCGACTTCTTCCCGCTGACCGTGGACGTCGAGGAGCGCATGTACGCGGCCGGCCGTATCCCCGGCTCGTTCTTCCGCCGGGAGGGCCGTCCCACCGAGGACGCGATCCTGACCTGCCGGCTCATCGACCGCCCGCTGCGCCCGTCGTTCGCCAAGGGTCTGCGTAACGAGATCCAGGTCGTCTGCACGATCATGGCGCTGGACCCCGACACGCTCTACGACGTGGTGGCCATCAACGCCGCCTCGCTGTCGACGCAGCTCGCCGGCCTGCCCTTCTCGGGCCCGATCGGGGCGACCCGGGTCGCCTACCTCGACGGCACCTGGGTGGCCTTCCCCACGCACAGCGAGCTCGAGGAGGCGACCTTTGACATGGTCGTCGCCGGCCGTGTCCTGCCCGACGGCGACGTCGCGATCATGATGGTCGAGGCCGAGGCCACCCCAGGTGCCTTCGCCAAGGTGGCGGCCGGCAAGCCGGCGCCGACCGAGGACGTCGTGGCCAGTGGCCTCGAGGCCGCCAAGCCGACGATCAAGGCACTGTGCACCGCGCAGGGCGAGCTGGCGGCCAAGGCCGCCAAGCCCACCGCGGAGTTCCCCCGGTTCCTGGACTACGAAGACGACGTCCTGGCTGCAGTAGAAGCGGCGGTTGGCGACAACCTGGCCCAGGCGCTCACCATCGCCGACAAGCTCGAGCGCGAGGCCGAGCTCGACCGGGTCAAGGGGCTCGCCAAGGAAAAGGTGGGTCCACAGTTCGAGGGCCGGGAGAAGGAAATCTCCGGCGCGGTGCGGGCGCTGACCAAGAAGCTCGTTCGCCGGCGCATCCTGGGTGACAAGGTGCGCATCGACGGCCGAGGAATGGCCGACATCCGGCAGCTCTCGGCCGAGGTCGACGTGCTCCCCCGGGTGCACGGCTCGGCGCTGTTCGAGCGCGGGGAGACCCAGATCCTCGGCGTCACCACGCTCAACATGCTGCGCATGGAGCAGATGCTCGACACGCTGGCGCCGGAGACCCGCAAGCGCTACATGCACAACTACAACTTCCCGCCCTACTCGACTGGTGAGACCGGCCGGGTGGGCTCCCCGAAGCGGCGCGAGATCGGCCACGGTGCCCTCGCCGAGCGAGCGCTGATGCCGGTGCTGCCCAGCCGCGAGGAATTCCCGTACGCCATCCGGCAGGTCTCCGAGGCGCTCGGCTCCAACGGTTCGACCTCCATGGGGTCGGTCTGCGCCTCGACCATGTCGCTGCTCAACGCCGGGGTGCCGCTCAAGGCGCCGGTCGCCGGCATCGCGATGGGCCTGATCTCCGACGAGGTCGACGGCAAGACGCAGTACGTCGCCCTCACCGACATCCTCGGGGCCGAGGACGCCTTCGGCGACATGGACTTCAAGGTCGCCGGCACCAAGGAGTTCGTCACCGCACTGCAGCTCGACACCAAGCTCGACGGGATTCCCTCCGACGTGCTGGCATCGGCGCTCGCACAGGCCAAGGACGCCCGGCTGGCCATCCTCGAGGTGATGGCCGAGGCCATCGACGGTCCTGACGAGATGAGCCCGTACGCCCCGCGCGTCACGACCGTAAAAATCCCGGTCGACAAGATCGGCGAGGTCATCGGCCCGAAGGGCAAGATGATCAACTCGATACAGGATGAGACCGGCGCCGACATCAGCATCGACGACGACGGCACCATCTACGTCGGGGCGTCGGACGGCCCGTCGGCGCAGGCCGCGGTCGACCGGATCAACATGATCGCCAACCCGGTGATGCCCAAGGTCGGCGAGCGGTTCCTTGGCACCGTCGTGAAGACGGCGGCGTTCGGCGCCTTCGTGTCGCTGGTCCCCGGCAAGGACGGCCTGGTGCACATCTCGAAGTTGGGGGACGGCAAGCGTATCGGCAAGGTCGAGGACGTGGTCAACGTCGGCGACAAGCTGCAGGTGGAAATCACCGAGATCGACGCCCGTGGCAAGATCAGCCTGGTGCCGGTCCGCGAAGCGCAAGCCGCCAGTGCCGCGCAGGCTCAGAGCACCAACAGCGACGCACCGGCAAGCTCACTCAGCCCGTGATGCGCCCGGCCGGGCTGCAGAAGCCCGGGTCGACCCAGACACTCTCGGCCGGACGGTACGGCGGCACGGTCTGCCGTACCGTCCTCCCGGGCGGCCTCCGGGTGATCACCGAGGCGCTTCCGGCCATGCGCTCGGTGGCGTTCGGGATCTGGGTCGGCATCGGCTCGCGTGACGAGGTGCCGTCACTGGGCGGCTCGTCGCACTTTTTGGAGCACTTGCTGTTCAAGGGCACCAAGGCGCGCAGCGCGCTGGACATCTCCTCGGCGATGGATGCCGTGGGAGGTGAGATGAACGCCTTCACCGCGAAGGAGTACACCTGCTACTACGCCCGGGTGCTCGACGCGGACATGCCGCTGGCCGTCGACATCGTCAGTGACATGGTGGCCTCGTCGCTGATCACCAGTGGTGACCTCGAGGTTGAGCGGGGGGTGATCCTCGAGGAGATCGCCATGCACGACGACGACCCCGGCGACGTGGTGCATGACGTGTTCGCCGAGGCCGTCTTTGGCGTGCACCCGCTGGGCCGGCCGGTGATCGGGACGGTCGAATCGATTCGCGGCATGCGCCGCGACCAGGTCGCCGGCTTCTACCGCCGGCGCTACCAGCCGCCTACGATGGTGGTGGCCGCGGCCGGCAACCTCAAGCACGCGACGGTGGTCCGCCTGGTCCGCAAGGCCTTCGAGCGGGCCGGCCTGCTCGCCGACGATGCGGCGCGGCCCGAGCGTCCACGCCCTTCGGATCGCCGGGTGCCCGTCAGGGCCGGTAGTGTGCGGGTGGTCGATCGGCCGACCGAGCAGGCGCACGTGATGCTCGGTGGTCGGGGCATCGGGCGCCACGACGACCGCCGCTTCGCCCTGGGCGTGCTCAACAGTGCCCTCGGCGGCGGGATGAGCAGCCGGCTGTTCCAGGAGATCCGCGAGAAGCGGGGCCTGGCCTACTCCGTCTACTCCTACGCCTCTCAGTACGCTGACGCCGGGGTGTTCGGCGTCTACGCCGGCTGTGCGCCGGGCAATGCCGAGCGCGTGCTGGGTCTCGTTCGCGAGCAGCTGGACCTGGTCAGCACGTCCGGGCTCAGCGATGCCGAGGTCGAGCGCGGTCGCGGCCAGCTCAAGGGCGCCCTGGTGCTGGGCCTCGAGGACAGCGGCTCGCGGATGAGCCGCATCGGCAAGGGAGAGCTCGTGTACGGCGACATCTTGGAGGTCGACGACCTGATCGGGCGGATCGACGCGGTGACGCCGGACGACGTACGCCAGGTTGCGGCCGGCCTCCTCGGCCAACCGCTGTCGCTCGGCGTTATCGGCCCGTTCGCCGACACTGACTTCTCTGCCGCGGTGGCTTCGTGACCGCCCCTCAAGAGGCAGGACCGGCCCGCGCCGAGCCGATCCGGGTGGGGGTGATCGGGGCCCGGGGCCGGATGGGCTCGGAGGTCTGCCGGGCGGTGGACCGGGCCGATGATCTCGACCTGGTGGCCATGGTCGATACCGGCGACATCCTCAACTTCGTCTCCGACGCCGCCGCGCAGGTCGTGGTCGACTTCACCCATCCCGACGTCGTCATGGACAACATCCGCTGGTGCATCGACGAGGGGATCTCGGTCGTCGTCGGCACGAGCGGCTTCGACCCGGAGCGCACCGAAACCGTGCGGTCGTGGGTGCAGGCGGCGCCGCAGCCGGTCGGCGTCGTCATCGCCGCCAACTTCGGGATCGGCGCGGTGCTGATGATGGAGTTTGCCAGCCGGGCGGCCCGCTACTTCGAGTCGGTCGAGATCGTCGAGCTCCACCATGCGCACAAGGCGGATGCGCCCAGCGGTACGGCCCGGCGCACCGCCGAGCTGGTGGCCGCTGCCCGGGCCGAGGCGTCGGTGGCCAAGCCGCCGGATGCGACCACGTCCGGTCTTGACGGTGCGCGCGGTGCGGTGATCGACGGCGTCCACATCCACTCGGTGCGGCTCTCGGGGCTCGTCGCCCACCAGGAGGTGCTCTTCGGCACGGTCGGGGAGACGCTGACGATCCGCCACGACTCCCACGACCGGGGCTCATTCATGCCCGGGGTGCTGCTCGCGGTGCGTACGGTGCTCGACCGGCCCGGCCTCACGGTGGGCATCGAGTCGCTGCTCGACGACTGACAGTCTGCCGTTCAACTGAGCGCGGCGTGCAGGCGTACCTCGTTGACGACGCGCCCGCCGGCATCGAGAGCTCGGCCGGCACCATCTCGCTCCCAGCCGGCCGAGGCGAAAAAGGCCTGCGAAGCCCGGTCCTGTTCGACCAGCCAGGTCACGGCCGTCGACAGACCGTCCAGCCGCAGCAGGTCCACGGTGGCAGCGAGCAGCCGGCTGCCGTGGCCACGACGACCCCAACGCGGCTCAACGAGCAGAGCGGTGATCAGCCCATTCGCCGCCGGGTCGAGCCCCTCGTCCTGCGCCGGCCCGAACGCGGCGAACCCCACCGTCCACTGCTGTTCGACGGCGACCAGTACCCGGTGCTGGGCTGAGGGGGGGTCGCTGACCGCAGCCGACCAGTGCGCTGCCACGTCGACGTCGGTCAGGCCGCCGAGGATGTGGGCCGGCAGGATGGTGGCGTATGCGGTCCGCCACGTCTCGAGCTGCAGCCGGGCGATCTCGGCGACGTCGGCCGCTGCGGCCGGTCGCACCCCCCGCTCAGCCATCCGAACGCCCGCGGCGGCTCAGCCGGCGCGCATACCGCAGCTCGGGGAGCGAGCACCCACCGACCTGGTAATGCTGGCGGCCCCCGTCGGCGGACCAGCCGGCCGACCGGTAGAACCGCTGGGCCCGGGTGTTGTCCTGGAGCACCCAGAGCCGGACCTCGGCACAGCCGAGCTCGCCCAGACGCTGCTCCGCCCGGTCCAGCAGCAGGCGGCTCAACCCGCCGCCCCAGTGCTCGGGAAGCAGGTAGATCGCCCCGATCTCACCGAGCTCGCGAGCCGCGTCCTCGCCGCGCCACGGCCCGATGACGACGAAACCGACCACCAATCCAGGCCCCTCGACGACGAAGATCTCGTGGGGATCAGCTGGGTCGACGAAGCGCTCGACCAGCTTCGGGTAGCGCACCTGCGGGTCGAGGGCGTCGAGATGATGTGCCGGCACGATGCCGGCGTAGGCAGCCTGCCAGCTCTTGACCCAGATCTCGGCCACTGCGGCCAGGTCCGCTCGGGTGGCCGCACGCACCACCGGGCCGGTCATCGGGCCGACCGGGTGGCCCGGCGCCGGCGCAGGAGATGGACGATGACGGCGGCGCCGACCACCAGGGCAAGGACCACTGCGCCGCTGACCTGCAGGTAGCGCTCGAGGGTGGACAGCGACCGGGCGAAGGCATAGCCCAGGAGCACACAGCCGCCCCCCCAGACCACGCCGCCGGCGGCGTTCCACGGCAGGAACGTGCGGTAGGGCATGCCGCCGGCGCCGGCCAGGGTCGGCACCAGGGCACGCAGGAGCGCCACCGAGCGCCCCATGAACACCGACTTGCCGCCATGGCGGCCGAGGAACCCTTCGGCCTTGTCCCACCGGTCCGGGCCGACCTTGGCACCGAGCCAGGAGCCCCGCAGCCGGGGACCGAGCAGGCGGCCGATCTCGAATCCGACCGAGTCGCCGGCGATGGCGCAGGCGACGGCGACGATCAACATGACCGGGAGGCTCAGCCGGCCGTGCGCGGCGAGGTAGCCGCCGGTCAGCAGGGCCGTCTCGCCCGGTAGGACGACGCCGAGAAAGAACGCGGCCTCGCCGAAAGCCAGTCCGCCGAGCACTGGATAGAGCCACCATCCGCTCGCGCCGGCCAGCCCGGTGAGGAATCCCTGCACCCGATCAGTGTGCCGCAGTGCCCGCGGGTCGGGGCCCGGGTGAGGCGAGCCGCGGGGCAGCATGAGGTCGTGACTGCATCGGCGACCAAGACCCCCGCCACGTCCCGCGCCCCCGGCTGGCAGGTGTGGTTGGCCCTCGGCACGGTCTACCTGGTCTGGGGCTCGACCTACCTGGCGATCAAGGTAGCGATCGAGACGCTGCCGTCACTGGCTCACGCCGGCGTCCGCTTCGCTCTCGCCGGCCTCATCCTCGCCGCGGTGCTGGCGGTGAGCCGACCGGCGGCACTGCGGGTCAGCGGCCCCCAGCTGGTGACGGCCGGCGCCGTCGGGGTGCTCCTCCTGGGCGGCAACGGCCTGGTCGTCGTGGCCGAAGAGGGGGTCTCCTCCGGGTTGGCCGCTCTGCTCGTGGCGGCCGTCCCGCTGTGGATCGTCGTCCTGCGGGCGGTCTTCGGCGACCGGCCGGCTCGGGTGACGCTGGTCGGGGTGGGAGTCGGCTTCCTCGGCGTGGCGGCGCTCCTGCTGCCCGGTGGCGGCGGCCACACCGACCTCCCGCATGCCGCCCTGGTCGTCGTGGCCTCGCTGTCGTGGGCCGGTGGCTCGTACCTGGCCACGCGCCGGCAGATGCCGGCCAACCCGTTCGCGGCGACCGCGTACGAAATGCTCTTCGGCGGAGCGGTCCTCCTCATCGCCGGTCTCCTCCGCGGCGAGCTGAGGACTTTCACCCTGGCCGACGTATCGGCCCGCTCCGGAGTTGCCTTCGGCTATCTCGTCGTCTTCGGCTCGCTCGGCGCATTCACCGCCTACGCCTGGCTACTCGGGAACGCGCCGGTCAGCCAGGTGGCGACGTACGCCTACGTCAATCCCGCGGTTGCCGTGCTCCTGGGCGCGCTGGTCCTCGGAGAGGCGATCACCGTCAACGTGCTCGTCGGCGGCCTCATCATCCTGGCGTCGGTCGCGGTGGTGGTCGCCGAGGAGGTCAGGCGGGGCCGGCATTGAGGCCGGACGTGCCGCCGTCTGGAAAGCTGCCGCCGTCTGAAAAGCTGCTGGGGTGCCCGCGTCCCAAGCCGACATCTCCGCCGGCCAGGCGCGGCGAATCGCCCTGGCCGCCCAGGGTTTCGTCGACCCGCGGCCGACCGGCGTCCCCGATCGCCGGGCCCTGCGGCGGGTGCTGTCCCGGGTGGGGCTGCTACAGATCGACTCGGTCAACGTGCTGGTCCGGTCCCACTACCTGCCGCTGTTCAGCCGGCTGGGTCCCTACCCAGTTGGCCTGCTGGACCGGGCCGCCTACCACGCCCCGCGGGAGCTGTTCGAATACTGGGGACACGAGGCGTCGCTGCTGCCGGTGACGACCCAGCCGTTGCTGCGCTGGCGGATGGCGCGCTGGGAGGACGAGGCCTGGGGCGGGATGCGGCGGATCGCGCAGGACAAGCCAGCCTTTGTCAGCTGGGTGCTCGACGAGGTCCGCGACCGGGGGCCGCTGTCGGCCGGGGAGATCGAGCACGACGCGCCCCGGCCCACCGACGGCTGGGGCTGGAACTGGACGGAGACCAAGCGGGCCCTGGAGTGGTTGTTCTGGTCCGGTCAGGTGACGACCGCAACCCGTCGCGGGTTCGAGCGTCGCTACGACCTGCCCGATCGCGTGCTGCCGGCGGCGGTGCTGGCCACCCCGACGCCCACCGCCGCCGAGGCTCAGCGCGGGCTGATCGAGATCGCCGCCCGTGCCTTCGGCATCGCCACCGAGCGGGACCTGCGCGACTACTTCCGGCTCCGGCCGGCCGAATCACGGTTCGCGGTCGCCGCCCTGGTCGAGGAGGGCCGCCTGCTGCCGGTGCGGGTGCAGGGCTGGCCGGCGCCGGCCTACCTGCACGCCCAGGCGCGGCTGCCGAGGTGGGTGCGGACCCGAGCCTTGCTGTCGCCCTTCGACTCCCTCGTCTGGGAGAGGTCCCGGACGGAGCGGCTCTTCGGCATGCGGCTGCGCCTGGAGATCTACACGCCGGCGGCCAAGCGGGTGCACGGCTACTACGTGCTGCCGTTCCTGCTCGGCGACACCCTGGTCGCCCGGGTCGATCTCAAGGCTGACCGGCAAGCGGGCGTGCTGCGGGTGCAGGGCGCCCACTGCGACGGCTCCGTCGAGCCGGCTGAGGTGGCCGCCGAGCTGGCCGCCGAGCTGGCGTCGATGGTGCAGTGGCTGGGCCTCGATGCGGTGTCGGTTACCGACCGGGGTGACCTCGCCCCGGCGCTGTGCGCGGCCCTGTGCGGCTAGAGTCGTCGGGACCGCGACTTCCCCCCGAGCGCGGCCCGTACGACGGAAAGCCGCCACCGTGCCCCAGATCGCCGAGCTGTCGGCGCAGGTCATCGCCTACACCACCTTTGCCGCACCCGCGGGCATACCGTGGGAGACCGACGCCGACGGCGGCCAGGCCCTGGCCGAGTTCGCCGGCCGGGCCTGCTACCAGTCGTGGGGCAAACCCAACCCGCGGACGGCCACCAATGCCGGGTATCTCCGGCACATTCTCGAGGTCGGTCACCTGTCCGTGCTCGAGCACGGCAGCGTCACCTTCTACCTCACCGGCATTTCCCGGTCGCTGACCCACGAGCTGATCCGGCACCGGCACTTCTCCTACAGCCAGCTCAGCCAGCGGTACGTCCCCGAGCGGGACGCGGCCATGGTGGAGCCGGCGGTCATCGCCGGCGACCCCGACCTGCACGCTCACTTCGTCGCAGCGACGGAGGCGTCCCTGCAGGCCTATACCGAGCTGCTCGAGGGGCTGGAGAAGCGCTTCGTCGACGTCGGCAATGCGACCCTGCGGCGCAAGCAGGCGCGGCAGGCCGCCCGGTCCGTCCTGCCGAACGCCACCGAGACCCGCATCGTCGTGACCGGCAACTACCGCGCCTGGCGGCACTTCATCGCGATGCGGGCGAGCGAGCACGCCGACGTCGAGATCCGTGAGCTGGCGGTCGCCTGCCTGCGGCAGCTGCAGGCAGTTGCGGCCAACGTCTTTGCCGATTTCGACATCGCCACGATGGCCGACGGGACCGAGGTGGCGTCCAGTCCCTTGGTAGCCGAGGGCTGAGACCAATCTGTAACACTTCGGCCCGCGCTGACGATAGACGCAACGAGCCTCGCGGCGTCTTGGACCCCCGACCGATGCGCCGCGAGGCTCAACCATGATTGCGGGTCCGCCGAGTAGCGTGACCGGCATGACAGCGCCAGCCGGACCGCGGCGACCGTTCGGCCGGGTTCTCACCGCCATGGTCACTCCTTTCACCGACACCGGAGATCTCGACCTGGCCGGCGCCGCGGCGCTCGCCACCTACCTGGTGGACGAGGGCGGCAACGACGGGCTGGTGATCAGCGGGACGACGGGGGAGTCCCCGACGACGCGCGACGAGGAGAAGGAGCGCCTGCTGCGGTCGGTGGTAGAGGCGGTCGGCGACCGGGCGATGGTCATCGCCGGAGTCGGCACCAACGACACCAGCCACAGCGTGGCCCTGGCGCGGGTTGCTGCGGCGGCCGGCGCGGACGGGTTGCTCGTCGTATCGCCGTACTACAGCAAACCGCCGCAAGCCGGGCTCCTCCAGCACGTCCGGACCGTCGCCGATGCGACGCCGCTGCCGGTCCTGCTCTACGACATCCCCGGCCGCACCGGTGTCGCGTTCGAGCCCGAGACGCTGGTCCAGCTCGCCGAGCACGAGCGGATCCTCGGTGTCAAGGACGCGAAGGGAGATCTCGGCGCAGCGTCGGCGGTGATGGCCCGTACGGACCTGGCCTACTACTGCGGCGAGGACATGCTCAATCTGCCCATGCTGGCCATCGGTGCGGTCGGCTTCGTCAGCGTCGTCGGTCATGTGGTGGGCACGCGGCTGCGGGAGATGCTCGACGCCTACGAAAGCGGTGACGTCACTGGGGCGCTGGACATCCACCGGAGCCTGTTGCCGGTCTATGCCGGCATCTTCCGCACCCAGGGGGTCATCCTGACCAAGGCCGCGCTGGCCATGCGGGGGCTGCCGGGCGGCCCGCTGCGGCTCCCCCTCGTGGCGGCCACCAACGAGCAGATCGACGTACTGCGCGAGGACCTGGCCGCGGGTGGGGTGAAGATCGACTGATGAGCCATCCACATCCCGAGCTGGGTCCGCCGCCCGAGCTTCCTCCCTCCGGCCTGCGCGTCATCGCGCTGGGCGGCCTGGCCGAGATCGGCCGCAACATGGCGGTCTTCGAGTACGCCGGCCGGCTGCTGATCGTCGACTGCGGGGTGCTCTTCCCCGAGGTCGACCAGCCCGGGGTCGACCTGATCCTGCCTGACTTCTCGGCGATCCGCGACCGCCTCGATTCGGTCGAGGCGGTGGTGCTCACCCACGGCCACGAGGACCACATCGGCGGGGTGCCCTACCTGCTGCGCGAGAAGCCCGACCTGCCGCTGGTCGGCTCCCGGTTCACCCTCGCCCTGATCGAGGCCAAGCTCCGCGAGCACCGGATCAAGCCCTACACCCTCGAGGTACGGGAGGGTGACCGCGAGCAGTTGGGTCCCTTCGACTGCGAGTTCTTCGCCGTCAACCACTCCATTCCCGACGCCCTGGCCGTGGGCATCCGGACCCCGGCCGGCCTGGTGCTGCACACCGGCGACTTCAAGATGGACCAGCTGCCGCTGGACGGGCGCCTCACCGACCTCGGCGGCTTCGCCCGGCTGGGGGCCGAGGGCGTCGACCTGCTGATGTCGGACTCCACCAACGCCGAGGTGCCCGGCTTCGTCTCCCCGGAGCGCGACATCGGGCCGGTGCTGGATCAGGTCGTCCGGACGGCGAGCCGCCGGGTGATCGTCGCCTGCTTCGCCTCGCACGTGCACCGGGTGCAGCAGGTGATGGACGCCGCCGCGGCCCACGGCCGGCGGGTCGCCTTCGTCGGCCGGTCGATGGTGCGCAACATGGGGGTGGCGCGCGACCTCGGACTGCTGCACGTACCCGAAGGACTCCTCGTCTCCATGGACGCCGTAAGCGATCTGCCACCGGAGAAGCTGGTCCTGGTCTCGACCGGCTCGCAAGGGGAACCGCTGTCCGCGCTGGCCCGGATGGCCAACCGCGATCACCGCCAGGTGCGGATCGAGCCGCAGGACACGGTCGTCCTCGCCTCGAGCATGGTCCCGGGAAACGAGACCGCCGTGTTCAAGGTCATCAACGGGCTCGCCCGCTGGGGGGCCACCGTCGTGCACAAGGGGGTGGCGATGGTGCACGTCTCCGGCCACGCGCCGGCCGGGGAGCTGCTCTACCTGCTGAACGCGACCCGACCCTCCAACGTGATGCCGGTGCACGGCGAGTGGCGGCACCTGCGGGCACACGCGGCGCTGGCCGAGGCCACCGGCGTGCCCCGCGAGCGGATCGTGCTGGCCGAGGACGGTGTCGTCGTCGATCTCGTGGACGGGCTCGCCTCGATCACCGGTGCCGTGCCCTGTGGATTCGTCTACGTGGACGGGCTGGCCGTCGGCGAGGTCGGGGAGAGCTCGTTGAAGGACCGCCGGATCCTCGGCGACGAGGGCTTCATCGGAGTGACCGTCGTCGTGGACTCGGTGACCGGCCAGCTGGCGGCGAAGCCGTTCGTGTCCGGGCGCGGGTTCACCGACGAGCCGGCCGCATTCGACGCGGTGCTGCCCATGATCCAGGCGCAGATCGACCGGGCCGCCGGCGAGGGGGTGGCCGACGTCGGGCAGCTGCAGCAGTCCATCCGCCGGGTCGTCGGCAAATGGGTCAGTGACACCTACCGCCGCCGGCCGATGATCGTGGCCACCGTGGTGGAGGTCTGACCGGCCGCATCTCCCGGAGAGCCCGGCATCCGCCGGCCCTCCGTCCCGCCGCCGGCCCGTTCTATGTGCAAACACGCCGACTGACTCGGCGGGTGCGCACACAGAAGGGGGGTGACCGGTGAGCCCCCGGCGACGCCGGCGCGGCGACCGGACGCCGGCGCGGCGACCGCTGCCGGCGGCACACCCGACCGGAGCGCGTGTCGTCTGCTGTGACCGCTGAGGCCGCTGGGATTAGGGATACCGTTGCTTCCATGCCCGCCCGTAGCTCGACACCGACGCGGTCACGCCCCTCGGGCAGCCGGCAGTCGAGGGGACGGCCCATGGGCGGCAGCACCCGCCGGCGACCCTCCAGCCGAAAGCGCGGCGGCGGGGGACTGGCCGCGATCGGCTCAGCCCTGCGCCAGGCGTGGATGCTGCTGGCCCGCATCGTCGGCGGCCTCGCCCGGGCGGTCGGCCGGCAGGCCGCCACCGCGCGTGAGCTCGACCCGGCGCACCGCCGGGATGGGCTCGGGCTCGCCGCCCTCGGGCTGGCCCTGATCCTGGCGGTCGGCCTGTGGTGGCACGGCGCCGGGCCGGGCGGGAGCGCCATCGCCACCGGTGTCCAGGTCGTCATCGGGTCGGCCGGCGTGGTGCTGCCCCTGCTGCTGTTCGTCCTGGCACTGCGGCTACTGCGCAAGGCGCCCGATGCCGCCAGCCGCGGCCGGTATCTGGTCGGCTGGTCGGCCCTGCTGCTGGGCCTGCTGGGCCTGCTGCATCTGGCGCACGGATCACCCACCACATCCGGCGGGCGGATGCACGCCGCCGGGATTGTCGGCACGCTGGTAGGTGCGCCGCTGGCCAGCGCGTTGACCGCCTGGGTCGCCGCGCCGCTGCTGGTCCTGGTCGTCGCCTTCGGTGTCCTCGTGGTGACGGCCACCCCGATCAACCAGATCAGCGCCCGGGTGCACCGGCTCCGCGAGAGGCTCCCGGGCCGCAAGCCAGCCACCGAGGACGCCCCCGGTGCGGAAGGCGGAGCGCCGAGCGGGGAACAGCCGGCCGAGGATCTGCCGACCGGCGATTCGCCGCAGGGCCGACGCCGGCCGGCCCGGCGGCGTCAGGGCCAGCAGGTCGCCGAAGCCGATCAGGACGAAGATGTCGATCTTGGTTCGTCAGCGGGCGACGCGGCCCGTCCTCCGCCGACGACGACGACGCGGGCATCGGCGGCCGCACCCCCGCAGCACACGGCCGCCCCCACCCGGGCCGAGCAGCTGGCGTTGACCGCTGTCGAGGGCGACTACCGCCTGCCGCCGCCGGACCTGCTCAGTCAGGGCACTCCGCACAAGACCCGCAGCAAGGTCAACGACTCGGTCATCGAGTCGCTCACCGTGGTGTTCGAGCAGTTCGCGGTGGACGCGGTCGTCACCGGTTTCAGCCGCGGGCCGACGGTGACCCGCTACGAGATCGAGCTGGGCGCCGGCGTGAAGGTCGAGCGGATCATGCAGCTCTCCCGCAATATCGCGTACGCCGTGAAGAGCCCGGACGTACGGATCATCAGCCCCATCCCGGGCAAGAGCGCCGTGGGGGTGGAGATCCCCAACGCCGACCGTGAGCTGGTCAGCCTCGGCGACGTTATGCGCTCCCATGCGGCGACCAGCGATCACCACCCGATGACGGTCGGGCTCGGCAAGGACATCGAGGGCGGCTTCGTCGTCACCAACCTGACGAAAATGCCGCACATCCTGATCGCCGGCGCCACGGGTGCCGGCAAGTCGAGCTGCATCAACGCCCTGATCACCTCGGTGCTGACCCGGGCGACGCCCGACGAGGTGCGGATGGTGCTCATCGACCCCAAGCGGGTCGAGCTCACCGGCTATCAGGGCGTCCCGCACCTGATCACCCCCATCATCACCAACCCGAAGAAGGCGGCCGAAGCCCTGCAATGGGTCGTCCGGGAGATGGAGCTCCGTTACGAGGACCTCGCTGCCAACGGCGTACGGCACCTCGACGACTTCAACCGCAAGGTGGTCAGCGGCCAGATCACCGCACCGCCGGGCAGCGAGCGGGTGTACGCGCCGTACCCGTACATCCTGGTCATCGTCGACGAGCTGGCCGACCTGATGATGGTGGCTCCCCGCGACGTCGAGGACGCGATCTGCCGGATCACCGCCATGGCCCGGGCGGTCGGTATCCATCTGGTGCTGGCCACCCAGCGGCCCAGCGTCGACGTGGTGACCGGCCTGATCAAGGCGAACGTGCCGAGCCGGCTCGCCTTCTCCACCGCCAGTCTGGCCGACTCGCGGGTCATCCTCGACCAGCCTGGCGCGGAGAAGCTGGTCGGCCAGGGTGATGGGCTGTTTCTTCCCATGGGCGCCAGCAAGCCGGTGCGGATCCAGGGGGCTTTCTGCTCGGAGGCCGAGATCGTCGCGGTGGTCAAGCACTGCACGGAGCAGGCCCAGCCCGCCTATCGCGAAGACGTCGTGGGTGCCACCGGGCCGGGGACTCGTGAGGTCGACGGCGACATCGGCGATGACCTCGGCCTGCTCTGCCAGGCCGTCGAGCTGGTCGTGTCCACGCAGTTCGGGTCGACCTCGATGCTGCAGCGCAAACTGCGGGTCGGATTCGCCAAGGCGGGTCGGCTGATGGATCTGATGGAGAGCCGCGGCATCGTCGGGCCGTCGGAGGGATCGAAGGCGCGCGACGTGCTGGTCACGGCCGACGAGGTGGACGGCGTCCTGCTGTCCCTGCGTGGGGGATAGTGGACGTCATGTCATCGGCTCCGGGCGCGCCGGTCGGCAGTGTGCTGCGCGCTGCGCGGGAAGCGGGCGGCCTCACCATCGCCGACGTCGCCGAGCGCACCAACATCGCCGAAGCGCTGATCGGCAGGATCGAGCACGACGACTTCAGCGACTGCGGCGGCGATTTCTTCGCTCGTGGTCATCTCCGGCTGATCGCGACGACGGTTGGGATCGACCCGGCGCCGGTGATCGAGCACTTCGACACGGTCCACGGCGTCCCGGAGCCGCCACCGCCCTGGGAACGGCACAGCCAACCACGTCAGCCGGTGATCGAGAGGGCCGCGCCGACCGGGATCGATGACCTCCTCCGGCCCCGCCCCGGGGGCAACCCGGTCCGCCCGCCGGCCAGCAGCGCCCGGGGCAGCAGCGCCCGGACCGGTAGCGCCACGGTGCGCACCGGGCCCGACCTCAAGGTGCCCCTGATCGTGGCGGCTGCCATCGTGGCGGTGGGGCTGATCGTCTTTCTGATCGCGTCATTACGCGGCTCTGGCAGCTTGGTCGCTGCCCCGTCGCCCGAACCGACCGCGGCGTCCCCGACTGTCTCGGCCTCGCCGAGCCCGCCGGCCGGCATCGAGCTGCAGCTGCACGTGGTGGCCGGTCAGAGCAGCTCGGTACGGGTGACCAGTGCGGCCGGCCAGGTGCTGTTCCAAGGGGTCCTGTCCGGCAACGCGGTGAAGGCCTTCAACGACCCGAAGAAGATCGTCGTCGACTATGCCAACGCCAAGGCATTCACCGTGGTGCTCAACGGTAAGAATCTCGGCGCGCCATCCTGTGGCGCCACCCACTGCATCCTGCAGTACGAGCCTGCGTAGCGCTCCCGGCAGTGACTCGCCAGTAGGCTGGCCAGGTGCCCGTGCCCAGTTCCCGCCGACGGGTCGCCCTTGTCACGCTGGGCTGCGCCCGCAACGATGTCGATTCCGAGGAGCTCGCCGGTCGGCTGACCGCCGACGGCTGGCAGGTCGTCGCCGATGCCGATGCCGCCGACGCAGTCGTAGTCAACACCTGCGGCTTCGTCGCCTCGGCCAAGAAGGACTCGATCGACACCCTGCTGGCGGCCGCCGACACCGGCGCCAAGGTGGTGGCGGTGGGCTGCCTTGCCGAGCGCTACGGATCGACGCTCGCCGACTCGCTCCCCGAAGCCGACGCCATCCTGGGCTTCGACGCCTATCCCGACATCGGCGCCCGACTGGCCGACGTGCTGGCCGGCCGGCCGATCGAGGGGCACAAGCCGCGCGACCGCCGGCAGTTGCTGCCGCTGGCCCCGGTCGACCGGGCCGGGTCCGGGGTCGGCATCCCGGGTCACGCCGGCGGCCCCCACGTGCTCCGCCGGCGGCTCGAGGGCGGCCCGGTGGCGCCATTGAAGATCGCCAGTGGCTGTGATCGCCGGTGCAGCTTCTGTGCGATCCCGAGCTTCCGTGGCTCCTTCGCCTCCCGCCGCCCGGCCGACATCCTCACCGAGGCCCGCTGGCTGGCCGGCCAAGGGGTGCGTGAGCTGGTCCTGGTCAGCGAAAACTCCACCTCCTACGGCAAGGACCTGGGCGACGTGCGCCTGCTCGAAACCTTGCTACCAGAGCTGGCGGCGGTCGACGGCATCGTCCGGGTGCGGCTGTCCTACCTTCAGCCGGCCGAGTTGCGGCCGGGCCTGGTCGAGGTCCTCGCCACCACACCGGGTGTGGCGCCCTATTTCGACCTTTCCTTCCAGCATGCCAGCGAGCCCGTGCTCCGCCGGATGCGGCGATTTGGCTCCACGTCCCGCTTCTTGGCGCTCCTTCACTCCATCCGCTTGCTGGCTCCCGAAGCCGGCGCCCGATCCAACGTGATCGTCGGCTTCCCGGGCGAGACCCGCGCCGACGTGGCGGAGCTCGAACGGTTCCTCGGCGCTGCCGGCCTCGACGCGATCGGTGTCTTCGGCTATTCCGACGAGGACGGCACGGAGGCCGCCGGCCTCCGCGGCAAGGTGCGCGCCGACACGGTGGCCCGGCGGGTGGCGCGGCTCTCGCGGCTGGTCGAGGAGCTCACCGCCCAGCGGGCCGAGGACCGGGTCGGCAGCACGGTCGAGGTGCTGGTCGAGTCCGTCGACGGGGACACCGCCGAGGGACGCGCTGCCCATCAGGCACCGGAGGTCGACGGTACGACGACCGTCCACGGCGCCGGCCTACGGGTTGGCGACCTCGTCCGGGCTACGGTCGTGGCGACCGGCGGCGTCGACCTCACCGCACGCCGGCTCGACATGGCGGCCGTCGGGCGGTGACCGAGCCCGACGCCGTCCCCGCCCCGTACGACGTCGCCGCGCTGCGCACCCGCGGGCCGCCCATCGTCAACATCGCCAATGCCTTGACCGTGCTCCGGCTGTGCCTGGTGCCGGTGTTCGGTGCCTTGCTCCTGGCCGATGACGGACGTTCCACGTTCTGGCGGGTCGGGGCCACAGCCGCCTTTGCCATCGCGTCGCTGACCGACCGGGTCGACGGCCAGCTGGCCCGCCGGCACAACCTGGTGACGGCGTTCGGGACCGTGGCCGACCCGATTGCCGACAAGGCGTTGATGGGCACCGCGCTGGTGGTCCTGTCGCTGCTCGGTGAGCTGCCCTGGCCGGTGACCGTGCTCGTACTGGTCCGTGAGGTCGGCGTCACCTTCCTGCGCTTCTGGGTGATCCGGCACGGCGTCATGGCGGCCAGCCGGGGCGGCAAGGTGAAGACCCTGCTGCAGGGCCTGGCGATCGGCCTGTACGTCTTGCCGCTGACCGGCTGGCTGGGCACTACCCGGGCCGTCGTGATGACCGCTGCCGTGATGCTCACCCTGGTCACCGGCGCCGACTACGTGCTGCGCGCATTGCGCCTGCGGACCACCAGTGCCCGTGCGCTGGCCAAGCGGGAGCGCCGGGCGGCACTCAAGGCCAACGGTCGCCGATGACCGAGCCGGCAGCGGATGTTGCCGCGTCGTCCGCCGCTGCGCAGGTGCACGTGGCGCTGGTGGGGCGCCGGCAGACGGTGGCCGTTGCCGAGTCGCTCACCGGTGGCCTGCTGGCCGCCGCGCTGTCCGAGACGCCGGGCGCCAGCGCGACGCTGCGCGGTGGACTCGTGGTCTATGCGACCGACCTCAAGGCCTCACTCGCCGGGGTGCCGGCCGCCCTCCTCGCTGAGCACGGCCCGGTGCACCCGGAGGTGGCCCGCGCGCTGGCCGACGGGGCACGCAGCGCCTGCGCCGCGGACTGGGGGGTCGGCGTCACCGGGGTGGCCGGCCCGGAGCCGCAGGGCGGCCAGCCGGTCGGCACGCTATGGGTCGGGGTGAGCCAGCCGGGCGGCTCCTGGGTAACGCCGGCCCACCTGGCCGGAAGCCGGGCCGAGATCCGGGCGGCCGCGGTGCGGTTCGCGCTCGAGGCGCTGGCCGGGCGGCTCTCCGGAGCGGAAGAGCTCGGCTGAGCGGGGTGTTACGCCAACGGCGGATACGCGCGGTCAGGCGTGTCGCGGTCAGTGCCGAGAGGTACGGTTGCCACAGCGGCAGGACGACGCCGAGTGCTCGGGAGGAGGTCGCGCCATGCTATTGCTCCGCCACGTCATCGGCGAGACCCTGCGCGCCCGCCGCCTCGGCCAGCAGCGCACCCTTCGCGAGGTGTCAACCGCGGCTCGGGTCAGCCTGGGATACCTCTCCGAGATCGAGCGTGGCCAGAAGGAAGCGTCGTCGGAGTTGCTGGCCTCGATCTGCGGCGCGCTGGGAGCCCCGTTGTCCGACGTGCTGGCCGACGCCCGTGACACATTCCGGATGGACGAGTCGGCCGGCATGCCCGTGCTCGACGATGTCGACGGGCCGACCGCAGCCCTGCGTGAGCGCGTCGTCGCCGCCGCCTGACCCGATGCAGCTGTCAGGCCGGCCGGGATCTTCCCCTCCGTCTCGATCGTTCCCGGCACACTGAGCTATGTCGATCGGGGCAGTTGCGGAGGACATGTGTCGTACGGGGACTCGGGCAGCCGCCGTAGCCGGCTGCCACGCCATCGTCGTCGGTATCGGCCTTGTCGTCGGCGTGCGGTTCCTGCTGTCCGGCGGGGGTGGCGGATCTACCACGCGGGCAGCCGCGCCGTCCAGCCCGCCGGTGCGTACCGGCTGCGTACAGCTTGCGGTCACGGCGTCGTCGGAAAAGGCGGCCCTGCTGGCCAAGCTGGCCGGCGCCTATAACCGCTCCGGAGCACAGCGGAACGGCAGGTGCGTCGCCGTGACCGTGACATCGAAGGCGTCCGGGGGTGCGATGGAGGCGCTGGCCCGCGGCTGGAACGCCCGGCTCGACGGTCCCCGGCCCGACGTGTGGACGCCGGCGTCGAGCTCGTGGACGGTGCTGCTCCGGCAGCGGCTGGCGGTGACCGACCGACCCGCTCTGGTGCCGGCCAAGACGCCGTCGATCGCCCAGACGCCCCTGGTGATCGCCATGCCCAGACCGATGGCCCAGGCCCTGGGCTGGCCGAAGAAGGCGTTGGGCTGGGGCGACCTGCTTGCCCTTTCGCGCACGCCGGCCGGCTGGGGTGCGTTCGGCCATCCCGAGTGGGGTCCGTTCACCCTGGGCAAGACCAACCCCGACTTCTCCACCTCCGGCCTCAACGCCACCGTCGGCACCTATTTCGCCGCGACCGGCCGGTCGAGCGATCTCTCCGCTGCCGACCTGAGCGATCCTAAGGTCATCGCCTATGTCAAAGGGGTCGAAAGCTCGGTCGTGCACTACGGCGACACCACGCTGACCTTCCTGAGCAACCTGGCGGCAGCCGACGCCAAGGGCCAGGGATTGACCTATATCAGTGCCGTCACTGTCGAAGAAAAGTCGGTGTGGGACTACAACGTCGGCAATCCCAGCGGTGACCCCAAGACGCTCGGCCAGGGGACGAAGCCACGCACTCCGCTGGTAGCGCTCTATCCCAAAGAGGGGACGCTGCTGTCGGACAACCCGTACGTCGTGCTGAGCGCGCCATGGGTCGATGACGCGAAACGCGCTGCGGCACAGGCCTTTCTCGGCTACGTGCAGGCGGACTCCCAGCAGCGCGCCTTCCAGCATGCAGCGTTCCGCACCTTCCAGGGCAAGCCGGGCGGGCCGGTCACCGAGGCAAACGGTCTGCTGCCCAACCAGCAGATCACGGTGATCAACCCGCCGTCCCCGCCGGTGCTGCAGCTCGTTGCGCAATCCTTTGACCAGCTTCGCAAGCGCGCCCGGGTGCTGCTGGTGCTCGACGTATCGGGATCCATGGGCGAATCGGTCGGCAGCAGTGGGCAGAGCAAGCTGGCCCTGGCCCGGCAGGCCGCGATTTCGGCCCTGACCAAGTTTGCCGACAACGACGAGATCGGGCTGTGGACCTTCAGCACCGGCCGCACGCTGCAGGACCGCCCCTACAACCCGCTCGTGCCGATCGGTCCCCTCAGCGCCGACCGGGCGGCCCTGCAGCGGGCGATCGGCGGCTTGCAGCCGCAAGGCGGCACGGCGCTCTATGCCACGACCAAGGCTGCGCAGCGGGAGCTGGCCGCCCACCTCGATCCCAACCGGATCAATGCGGTGGTCCTGCTCACCGACGGCAAGAACGAGTTTCCTCCGGATTCCGATCTGGGCCCGGTCATCGACCAGCTGTCCAGCTCCAGCGAGAGCAGTACGACCGCAGTCCGGGTGTTCCCGATCGCCTACGGCGAGCAGGCCGACCTCTCGGTGCTGCGCCGGATCGGCGAGGCCTCCAGGGCTGCCGCCTACGACGCCACCGATCCGGCTTCGATCGAGAAGGTGCTGACTGCCGTGGTCTCGAACTTCTGAGCGGGGCAGACTGAGCCGCGTGGGGCTGCGCCGAGAGCTGACCGAGCCGTGGGGTCTGGTCACGGCCGGGGTCACCGGTGGCCTGGGCTGGGCCGTCGCGGCCACGGCCATCGCCTCGCCCGCTGCCGTGGCGATCGGCCTCGGCGTGGGGGCCGTGGTCTACGGCGTGAAGGTCGCGGCGGCGACGCTGGGCCGCTCCAGGCCCGACATCAAGCCGGCCCCGGGGCTGCTCCGGCCGCCCAAGGGCAGCCCGGCCGACATTTGGCTGCGCCGGGCCGAGCGTACGGTCCGGACCCTGCACGAGCAGACCGAGTCCCCGCGCGAGGCCGTCGTGCGCACGCAGGTCGGCGATGTCGACGACGAGGCCGCAACCGTGCTCGACGCCTTGCGCCGGCTGGCCGCGCAGGTTACCGCCGTCGAGGATGCGCAGAACCGGATCAACATGCCGCAGCTGCAAGGTGAACACCACCGGATCGCCGCCGGTCGGATGGCGCCGGCCTCGGATCAGGTCCGGGCCGAACAACAGCGGTCCCTGACCGCCATCTCCGATCAGCTGGAGGTGGCCGGGCGCCTGGAGGAGGCCCGCAACGTGCTGCTGGCCAGAATGCAATCGACGGTGATCGGGCTGGAGGGCCTCGTGGCCCGGCTGGCCGAGGTGTTGACCCTGTCGGCGACCGCCGGCGGCGTCGATACCGCCCACGATCAGATTTCCGCTCTGAGCACCGAGCTCGACGGCCTGCGCTCGGGGCTGGAGGAGACCGAGGGAATCTCCCGGCGAGCGCTCGGGTCGCGGCCCGGCCTGCCGGGCCCGGCCTAAGGTCGTAGCGCCGTGGCAGGATGATGAGCAGACCCGACTGCGGGTGTTCTACAGGAGGACAGTATGGCTAACCCGCTTCTTCGGGGCTGGAAGTACTTTATGGCGCTGCTGTCGGGCAAGCTCGACGAGCACAGCGATCCGAAGATCCAGATCCAGCAGGCAATCGAAGACGCCCAACGTCAGCACCAGGGATTGACCCAGCAAGCCGCCTCCGTCATCGGCAACCAGCGCCAGCTGGAGATGAGGCTTTCCCGGCAGATGGGTGAGGTGGAGAAGCTGCAGGGCTCGGCCCGGCAGGCGCTCGTCCTGGCCGACCAGGCCAGAGCCAAGGGCGACGAGGCCAAGGCTGCCCAGTACGAGCAGACGGCCCAGGCGTTTGCCACGCAGCTGGTCTCCGCCGAGCAGTCGATGGAGGACCTGAAGGGCCTGCACGACGGCGCCCTGCGCGCGGCAGAACAGGCCAAGAAGGCGGTCGAGACCAACGCCATGACGCTGCAGCAGAAGCTGTCCGAGCGGACCAAACTGCTGAGCCAGCTCGAGCAGGCCAAGATGCAGGAGCAGGTGTCCAAGTCCTTGTCGCAGATGTCGGAGCTCAGCGCTCCGGGCAGCACCCCGTCGCTGACCGAGGTGCGCGACAAGATCGAGCGGCGGTATGCCAACGCCCTGGGATCGGCGGAGCTTGCCAGCAACTCGGTCGAGGGCCGGATGCTCGAGGTGCAGAAGTCGACGCTGGACTTCGCCGGGCAGTCTCGGCTGGACCAGATCCGGGCCAGCCTGGCGGGCGAGCAGCTCGCTCCGGCTCCGGACCGTCCGGCCGTCCAGGCCACGCCCGACCAGGTGGCCCCGTCGGCCGACGAGCTGGCCCGGCGCCGGGACGCGGCCGAACAGAGCTGACATGGGTCCTGTCCTCGTCGTGTCGCGCTTTCGCGAGTCGATGCTGTCGATGCAGGACCCGATTGCCCGGCATCAACGGGCCCTGCGCCGGGCTCGGGCAGGGGTGGGACGCCGGGTCATCGCCGCCAGCGGGCTGAGCGCGGCGGCTGCCGTACTCCTGCCGTATGGCGGCCTTGGCCTGCCCGACGTCGGCTGGACCGCCGCCGCGGCGGCGTCCGTCGCCGCTGCCGTCCTATCCGGCCGCCGGTTGCGACAGCTGGAGCGGCAAGAACTGCCGGTGTCGATGCCACGCCGGTCGTCGGCGGCCCGGCCCACCGCCGAGCGGCTGGGCCGGGCCGCCGGCGCCCTCACGGCACTCCTGGCCCGTCTCGGGCCGACGGCGACCGGCACCGCCACCGAGGCGGCCGGCGCCGAGCGGTCCCTGCGTGAGCTCGCCGCTCGGGTGGACGCCGTCGAGGCCGCGCTGACCCTGGCGCCGGCAGAGGCCCGCGCCGGCCTCTGCGAGGCACGCACGCTGCTGCTGGGCCGCCTCGACGAAGGCACGCAGGCCTACGAGCGGCTGGTCGCCGCAGCGGCCGAGTGTGTGGCTGCCTCGGCGGTCGGCCCGGGCGATGCCTTCGCCCGGCGGCGGCTCGAGGAGGCGACCGAGGGCTTGCGCGGGCTGGCTGCGGGCCTGTACGAGGCCTACGGCATCAGCCGGGCTGTCGGCTGCTGAGTTATCGCGGCCCCGGCTCCGGGAAGGGCCCGGGCTGGCAGGACGGGCACCAGTAGGTGAGCCGGGGGAGCCACGGCGGGTCCAGCTGCTCGGCTCCGCGGACCGGCGTGCCGCACCGCCGGCAGGGACGCCCGGTGCGCTCGTACACCCAATGCTGCTCGCCGCGCCGCGCGTTGCCGGTGGTGACCTGCTCCCAGCGGCCCTTGTTGGCGGTCAGCAGGCGCCGGCCCAGGCGGATGAGGGCGGCCAGGTCGGCGACGCGGCCGACCGGCGTCCAGGGTGACTGGCCGCGCAGGAACAGCACCTCCACCTTGTAGACATTGCCGATGCCGGCGAGGTTGCGCTGGTCGAGCAGGGCCGGGCCAATCTCGCGGGCCGGCTGCTGCGAGAGCCGGCGCAGCGCCTCGGCCTCGTCCCAGTCCGGGCCGAGCAGGTCGGGGCCGAGGTGGCCGACGACGTTCGGCTCGTCGGCGGTCGCGATCAGCTCGACATCGTGCAGCCGGTAGCCCACCGCCTGCTGGTCGGCCGTTCCCAGCACGATGCGCACGTCGTACGCCGGACCGCCGTTCCACCGCCGGCCGACCGGGTAGACCCGCCAGCTGCCGTCCATCCGGAAGTGGGTGTGCAGCGTACGGTCGTCGTCGAAGCGCATCAGCATGTGCTTGCCGCGTGGCACCACCTCGAGCACCACGCGGCCGCTGACGTCGGCGCCGGCCAGTGCGGGGAGTCGGAAGTCGCTGGTCGTCACGGTCTGCCCCGCCAAGGCATCCTGCATCCGCTTCGCGGACAGATAGACGGTGTCGCCTTCGGGCACCGCACTATCTTCCTCGCCCTCTCCCGGGGGGCCCGTGGTGGTCGGCCACCCCGGGTTGTGGCACGGTGCGGTCCATGCGCAAGTACATCCTGATGGGGCCGCAGGGCAGCGGGAAAGGCACCCAGGCGGCTCTGCTCGCCCGCGAGCTCGACCTGACGGCGATCAGCGTCGGCGACGTCTTCCGCTGGCACGTCCAGAACCACACGAAACTGGGGGCGGCCGTCCGGCGGATCATGGCTGCCGGCGAGCTGGTGGACGACGACCTCGTCGAGACGGTCGTCAACGAGCGGCTGCGACAGCACGACTGGAACTACGGCTTTGTCGTCGACGGATTTCCCCGCAACAGGCGTCAGGCGGAGTTCTTCCTGGAAAGCTACGACATCGACGCGGTCATCCATCTCGATCTCTCCGACGCCGAGGTGCGGCGCCGGGTCCTTGCCCGCCGGCTCTGTGCCTCCTGCGGCATGGACTACAACCTGATCGCCCACCGCCCTGACACCGCCGACCGCTGCGACGTCTGCGGTGGCGAGCTCGTCGCCCGGGAGGACGACACGCAGGAGGCACTGGCGGCCCGGCTCCGCGACTACCGGGAGAAGACCGACCCGGTGCTGGACCTGTTCCGGCGCAAGGAGTACGTGGTCACTGTCGATGCGAGCCCGGACGCGGCCACCGTGCAGCAGGCGATCCGTACCCGGCTCGGACTGCCGGACGCCGAGGGCGTACAGCCATGAAGTTGACCAGCTCGGTTGTCCGCTCTGCTGCTGCCTACCTGGACTCCTGGCTGGCCTTCCGCCGGGACTACCTGCGGCTTCCCGGCGTGCAGGTGGCCGTGCTCTTCGATGGCGAGCTGGTGCTGTCCGGCGCCTACGGACTCGCCGACGTCGAGCGGGATGTCGAGCTGACCCGTGAGCACCTCTTCCGGGTCGCATCACACTCCAAGACGTTCACCGCCACGGCGATCATGCAGCTGCACGAGGCCGGCCGCCTGGGCCTGGACGACCGGCTGAGCCGGTGGCTGCCGTTCGCCGGCGCGCCGGCCGGCGACGTGACTCTCCGGGAGCTGCTCTCCCACGCCGGCGGGCTGACCCGCGACGGCCTCGACGCCGACTTCTGGCAGCTCCAGGCTCCGTTCCCCGACGAGCCGGCCCTGCGTGCGCTGGTCGGCGCCGGGGCCACGGTCCACCCGGCCAATGAGCGCTTCAAGTACTCCAACGTCGGCTACGCGCTGCTCGGCCTCGTCATCGAGGCCGCGTCGGGTGTCCCCTACGCCGACTACCTGACCACGGAGGTGGTGCAGCGCCTGGGCCTGAACCACACCGGCCCGGAGTACGACCCGGCCCGGGCAGCCGAGTACGCCGTCGGTTACTCCGCGCTGTCGTATGCAGCCGAGCGGGTGCCGATCGACCACGTCGACACGGCGGCGATGGCCTCGGCCACCGGCTTCTTCAGCACCGCGGAGGATCTGTGCCGCTACGCCGCTGCCCACTTCTGGGGCGATCGGCGCCTGCTCGCCGATCCGGCGAAGCGGCTGATGCAACACCAGTGGTGGCCGATCGCTGGCGAGACCGACGCCGGCTACGGGCTCGGCTTCGCCATCATCGGCTGCGGCGAGCGCCGCCTGGTCGGTCACGGCGGCGGCTACCCGGGACACATCACCCGGACGGTGTTCGACCCGGCCGACCGGCTCGCAGTCGCGGTGCTGACGAATGCGATCGACGGGCCGGCCGAGGAGCTCGCGACGACGGTGGTCAAGCTGGTGGACCTTGCCGCGGAGGCGGCGGCGGGCGGAGCCGCGGAGGCGGCGGCGGGCGGAGCCGCGGAGGCTGTCCGCATGGCTGAGGCCGGCGGGCCCGACGGTGCGAGGCCCGGCCCGGAACGCTTCACCGGCCGGCTGGCCAACCTGTGGGGGGTGCACGACGTCGCCCTGCTCGGCGGACGGCTGTTCCTCCTCGACCCCACCTCGGCCGACCCCACCGGCTCCTGCGGCCGCCTCACCGTGGAGGACGACACGACGCTGCGGGTCACCCAGGGATCGGGATACGGGGCCGTCGGAGAGCGGATGTCCTACGAGTTCACCGACGCCGGCAACGTGGCGTCGGTGCGCGGCGCCGGCGGCGTGACCTCGTGGCCGCTGGAGGGCTTCGTCCTGCCGGGCCGCGTGCCGGCACCGGTCCGCCGATCGGCCGCCGGCTGACCGGCGGCCACCAGGCGGCGGTCGACGGTGAGGCCGGACTGCTCCTCGACCGGTTCGCCGCCGCCGTGGCGCCGGTGGCGGGGGTGCTCGGCCTCTATGCCGGCGGGTCGCTGGCGACCGGAGACTTCCGCGCCGGGGTTAGTGACTTCGATCTGGTGGCGGTCATCGCGACCCCGCTCGATGACGGCCGCCAGCAGCGGGTGCAGTCGTTGCACCGGCAGCTGATCGCTGAGAAGCCTCTCGCCGCGAAGCTGCACTGCGCGTACGTCCCGCTGCCCGACGTCACCGATGTCGCCGCCAGCCACCTGAACTGGGCGCACGGCGAGCTCTACCGCCGACCGCTGAGCGCGGTGGCGCGGGCCGAGCTGCAGACCGGCCTGACCCTCCTCGGGCCGCCGCCGGCGTCGCTGGTGCCGCCTGTCGGGGCGCAGACGCTCGCCGAGGGGGTGCGTGCGGAGCTGTCCGGCTACTGGCGGACAGCGGTGCGCAAGCCTTGGCTGTGGCGCCACGACGTCTACGTCGACCTGGGACTGTTGACCCTGGCCCGAGCCGAAGCCACCCTGACGGAGGGTCGGCTGATCACCAAAGCCGAAGCGCTGACCCGGCTGGCCCGTTGGGGGGTGCGTCCCGGCCTCGTCCACGAGATCGAACGTCGCCGGCGCGGCGAGCCGGTCGCCCTCTCGCCATGGCGGCGCCTGCGCCGTGCCCGGCACGCCCGGCAGGTCGTCGCAACCGGTATCCGGACGCTGCTCGGCGATTAACGGCCCCCCAGTGCGCGTTGCAGGCGCAGCCACCCAGCCAGCCGCCAGCCGCCCGCCGCCCGCCACCCAGCCGCCCAGCCGCCGGACTGCGGCTCAGGCCCGCAGCCGCAGTCCGCGCGGGGTCGGCCGGAAGCCGGCGGCCTCCAGCGCCTGGGCCAGCTCGGTGGTGCCCACGTGCTCACCGTCGGCGCGCTCGACCGCCAGCTTGCCCAGCCAGCCGTCGCGGACGGCCAACGCCAGCGCGTCGACAGCCGGCTGCAGCAAGCTGCGGTGGTCGGTCCAGGACAGCAGGGTGCGGCCGCCGCGCTCGACGTAGAGGACCAGCTGACCGTCCACGAGCACCACCAGGGCGCCGGCCTTACGGCCCGGGCGGTGCGCCCCCTCCCCGGAGCGCGGGGGCCAGCTGAGCGCGGCGCCGTACGGGTTGGCCGGGTCGCTCGCGGCCAGGACCAGTGCGCGGGTGGCGGCGCCGGCGGCGGGACGTCGCCAGCCGCCGGGCACCGGCGCCGTCCATTGCGGCTCGTCGACGCGGTTGTCGACCCGAGCCAATGAGCGCAGGTGGTCGACCGCGCCCGGCACCGCGAACTGCGCACCACCGAGGAACTCGACGAAGTAGCCGCGCCGGGCGCGGCCGGCCTCCTCGTAGGCCTTGAGCACCGGGTAGACCCCCGCGAAGCCGCCGGAGATCCGCTCCGCCACCACGGCGCCGCGGGTCACCACTCCATGCCGTTCGAGCAGCGCCTCGGCTGCCGCCTGGGCCCGGCGGGTCGGGTCGGCCTCGCGCTCCGGCAGCCGCCACCACCGGCCGGCGACCACCGGTGGGCCGGACCGGGTCGGCATCGCCGGCCGGCTGGGCCGGCCGTAGCTGACCCGGGGTGGCCGGCGCCGGGTGGCGTGAGCGGTCCGGCCGGCGCCGAGCAGCGCCCGCAGCGGGGCCAGGGTGTCATTGGTCAGGTAGCCCGCCCACACCAGATCCCACACCGCGGCGACCAGTGCCGCGTCGTCGTTGGCCCCGCAGCGGTCGGCCAGCGACCGGAAGAAGAGCGCCTGACCGTCGTCCAGCGTGGCCAGCACGGCTTCATGCAACGGCGTACGACTGCGCTCGGCGTCCGGCGGGGACAGCAGGAGATCGGCCGTGTCGGGAAGAGCGAGGCTGACCCAGCCGTCGTTTCCCGGCAGCGCGCCCGATCCGGCCCACAGCACCTCACCGGCCGCGCAGAGCTCGTCGAGCATGGCCGGGCTGTAGTCGGCGACCCGGGTCGGCAGGATGAGCCGCTCCAGCGCCGAGGCCGGCACCGCGACGCCCTGCAGTTGCTCGACGGTGCGCAGCAGGGCGTCGACACCGCGGCCGGCTGCCGGCCCGACGTGCTGCCAGGCCGGCAGGAATCTCGCCAGGGCGTCGGTGCCGACCGGCTCCACCTCCTTGCGCAGCTTGGCCAGGGATCGCCGGCGCACCATGCGCAGCACCTCGGCATCGCACCACTCCCGGCCCACCCCACCGGGCCGGAACTCACCGGACACGGCCCGCCCGGTGGCGGCCAGCCGCTCAAGCGCGCCGGTCACCACGGCGACCCCGAGACCCAGCCGGCCGGCGCAGTCGCCGGCCAGGAACGGCCCGTGGGTGCGCGCGTACCGAGATACGAGGTCGCCGAGCGGGTCGCGCAGCAGCTCGGTGTAAACCTCGGGCACGCCGACCGGCAGAGCGGCGCCGAGCGCGTCACGCACCCGGCCGGCATCCTCGATGGCGAACCACCGCTCGGCGCCGGCCACCCGCACCCGGATGGCCCGGCGGGCCGCTTCAAGCTCGGCCAGCCACTGTGCGGTGGCTCCCCGCTCCTGTGCCTCGGCCGTGCTCAGGCCGCCGAGCAGGCGGAGCAGGTCAGCCGTCCCGTCGATGTCGCGGGCCCCTCGCTCGGGGGTGAGCCGCTGCAGCTCGGCATCGATCTCGTCCAGCGTCTCGGCGTCGATCAGCTCGCGCAGCTCGGCCTGTCCGAGCAGCTCGGACAGCAGCGTGGAGTCCAGGGACAGCGCCTGGGCCCGCCGCTCGGCGAGCGGGGCGTCGCCTTCATACATGAACATCCCGACGTAGCCGAACAGCAGCGACCGGGCGAACGGTGACGGTTGCGCCGTCTCGACCTCGACGATCCGCACGCGCCGGGCGGCGATGTCGCGCATCAGGCTGACCAGGCCAGGCAGGTCGAACACGTCCTGCAGGCACTCGCGCATCGTCTCCAGCACGATCGGGAAGCTGCCGTACTCACTGGCGACCTGCAGGAGCTGGGCGGCCCGCTGGCGCTGCTGCCACAGTGGCGACCGGCGTCCTGGGTTGCGCCGGGGGAGCAGCAGGGCGCGGGCCGCACACTCCCGGAACCGCGCGGCGAACAGCGCCGACCCGCCGACCTCCGCCGTGACCAGCTGCTCGATCTCGTCTGGCTCGAAGACGGCGAAGCCGCCGGGCGGCTCGCCCTCGGTCTCCGGGAGGCGGATGACGATGCCGTCGTCGGAGTGCATCGAGGCAACGTCGAGGCCGTAGCGCTCCCGCAGCCGCGCCGAGATCGCCAGCGCCCACGGGGCGTTGACCTGGGCACCGAAGGGGGTGTGGATGGCCACCCGCCAGTCGCCCAGCTCGTCGCGGAAGCGCTCGACCAGCACCGTCCGGTCGTCGGGCAGGTGAACGGTGGCCGCCCGCTGCTCGGCGAGATAGCCGACCAGGTTGGCCGCGCCCCACTCGTCGAGGCCGGTCGTCGTCGCGCGGGCCAGCGCCTCCTGCGGCGGCAGCGCCGACACTTCGCGCAGGAAACCGCCGATCGCCCGGCCGAGCTCCAGCGGGCGACCCGGCGCGTCGCCCTTCCAGAACGGCATCCGCCCCGGCTGGCCCGGCGCGGGGGAGACCAGCACGCGGTCGTGGCTGATGTCCTCGATCCGCCAGCTGCTGCTGCCCAGCAGGAACACGTCGCCGACCCGGGACTCGTAGACCATCTCCTCGTCGAGCTCGCCCACCCGGGCTCCCGGCTTGCCTTCCCCGCCGGCCAGGAACACGCCGAACATGCCGCGGTCGGGAATCGTCCCGCCGCTGGTCACCGCCAGTCGTTGGGCACCGGATCGGGCCGACAGGGTGCCACCGATCCGATCCCAGACGATCCGGGGTCGCAGCTCGGCGAAATCGTCCGACGGATAGCGACCGGCCAGCATGTCCAGGACCGCCTCGAACGCCGACTGCGGCAGGCCGGCGAAGGGGGCCGCCCGGCGTACGAGGGCGGCGAGATCCTCGACCGTCCACTCCTCCATCGCCACCATGGCCACCACCTGCTGAGCGAGGACGTCGAGGGGGTTGCGTGGATAGCTCAGCGACTCGATCGAGCCTTCCACCATCCGCTGCGCCACGACGGCGCACTGAACCAGGTCACCGCGGTACTTGGGGAAGATCACTCCCCGGGAGACGGAACCGACGTGGTGCCCGGCCCGGCCGATGCGCTGCAGCCCGCTGGCCACCGACGGCGGTGACTCCACCTGGACCACCAGGTCTACGGCGCCCATGTCGATGCCCAGCTCCAGGCTGCTGGTGGCCACCACCGCCGGCAGCGTGCCCGCCTTGAGCGCCTCCTCGGTCAGCCGCCGCTGCTCGCGCGAGACCGAGCCGTGATGGGCCCGGGCCACCTCCTCCGCCCCGGCCGGCGGACCGCTGCCGGACTGGCCCATCAGCTGGGCCGGCGGACGTGACGTCGTTGGAGGCTCGGCCGGCTCGTCGAGGTGGTCCTGGGCGTACGCGATCTCGTTGATCCGGGAGCAGAGCCGCTCGGCCAGCCGGCGGGAGTTGACGAAGACGATGGTGCTGCGGTGGGCCCGGATCAGCCCGAGCACCCGCTCCTCCACCGCCGGCCAGATGGAGGCCCGGCGCTCCGGACCGGCGGTCGCCGCCGGCTGCTCCCCGGTCGGTTCACCGAGTGCGGACATGTCCTCGACGGGCACCACGATCTGCACGTCGATGGTCTTGGCCGCCGGCGGCTGGACGACAACGACCTCCCGGGAGCCGCCGAGGAAGCGGGCCACCTCACTGGCCGGCCGTACCGTCGCCGACAGTCCGATCCGCTGCGCCGGCCGTTCGAGCAGGGCGTCCAGCCGTTCGAGCGACAGCGCCAGGTGAGCGCCCCGCTTCGTGGCCGCGACCGCGTGGACCTCGTCCACGATGACCGTCTCGACGCCACGCAGCGACTCCCGGGCCCGGCTGGTCAGCAGCAGAAACAACGATTCGGGGGTCGTGATCAGGATGTCGGGCGGCCGCCGGCCGAAGTCGCGCCGCTCCTGCGCCGAGGTGTCGCCCGAGCGCATTCCGACCGTGATGTCGGGCTCGGGCTGCCCGAGCCGATGGGCGGCCTGACGGATGCCGGCCAGTGGTGAGCGCAGGTTGCGCTCCACGTCGGCGGCCAGTGCTTTGAGTGGACTGAGGTAGAGAACCCGGCAGCGCCGCTGGGGGTCGGCGCCCGCCGCGGGCGGGGTGGCGGCGAGGGAGTCCAGCGACCACAAAAAGGCGGCGAGCGTCTTTCCCGAGCCGGTCGGCGCCACGCACAGCACGTCCTGGCCACCGGCAACAGCGGCCCAGGTGCCCAGCTGCGCCGGAGTAGCCTGCTCGAACGCGCCGCGGAACCAAGCCTGGGTAGCGGGGGAGAATCGGTCGACGACGTCCACGGGTCCATCCTGCCGTCCGGCTACGACATCGCCACCCGCCCGGATGGCTACGACATCGCCACCCGCCCGGATGGCTACGACATCGCCACCCGCCCGGATGGCTACGACATCGCCACCCGCCCGGCTCAGGTCCGGAGTCGGGCCGTCAGCCGATCGCGCACCGCCGGCCACTCGTCGGCAAGCACGCTGAAGTAGACGGTGTCCCGCCGGCTGCTGTCCGGGCGCGCGATGTGCGAGCGCAGGGTGCCGTCGCGGGCACCACCTCGACCGCCCGGCGGGTCACCGCGCAGGTCCGCGCGGACCTGCACACCGACCTCGGGGGAGTGGCACCGCTGCGACACGGTGATCCGCTATGTCGAAGCCGCCGCGGTCGATGCCCGCAACCGCGGCCAGCTCGTCCACGAGCTCGAACGTGACGTGCTCAACGCGCCGAAGTGGTACGAGCAGCTCCGCGCCGGAACCAGCAAAGAAGGGACGCTGGCGGCGAGCGCCGGCACGCTGGCCGCGGACTACCAGGCGCTGGCCGAGGAGGTCCTCACCCGCCTGGTCGCCGCCGAGGCGACCGGTCAGGCGACCAGCAGGGTGACCGCGTGACCCAGCCTCGGCTCGGCGTCGAGCCCACCGCCCTGCCACCAACCGACCTTGCCACCGTCTTCGGGCGCAGCAGCACCCTGCGAGGGCGGCTGCAGCCCATCCGGGACACCACGCGGCCGCCCAGCTCGCCAGACGCACCGGCACCGAACATGCCGAAGATCGCCAAGTCCGGGGCGACGAAGCGGAGCGGGCCAAAGGCCGATTCTCCGCCGGCGGGACAAACCGCGACCCGCGGTGTCATTGCTTCTCTCCCACTCAGCCTGCGCGAGCGGTACCTGCGGCTGAACGCCGAAAACCTTCAGGTTCTTGACCAACTCACCGAGCAGTACAAGGCACCCAGCCGTAGCGCGCTCATCACCGCCGCACTCGGCAGCTATCTCGACCAAGCAAGCAACTGACGGTTTCCTCGATACCCCTGCGAACGCGGCGACAGATTAGTCACCTGAGAAGCCGGCCGGGCGAGATTTCCGGGCCAGGCCGGTCTCGCCAAGTTGCCCGAGCCCCTACGCGCCCTCAGCCCCAGACATACGTGGCGGCGCCGGTGCTAACCACGAGGTGATCGCGCCTATCCGGCTCGACAGGAACGTCACCGAGTGGAGCGGCCAGCCCGCAGTGGCCGGCGTCTGGAACAGAAGACCCCGACCGTGTTAAACCTCCTTGCGACGTCCGAGCTGCTACGGCCCGGCATTGGGGTGGGGCGTGAGGTTCTGGTATCCAGGTCGAAATGAGTGAGGGCCTGGAGGACGCGTATCTGGTCGGCCGTGCCCGGGACGGATATCTCGACGCTTTCGAGCTGCTGGTGAGGCGGCACCGGGACCGGGTGTTCGGGGTGGCACTGCGGCTGCTGGATGACCCCCAGGATGCCGAGGATGCGGCTCAGGAGGCGTTCATCGACGCGTGGGCGGCGCTGCCCCGGTTCCGTCAGGACAGTTCGTTTGTCACCTGGCTGCACCGGATCGTGATAAACCGATGTTTGCAGCATCAGCGCCGCCGGCGCAGCCGGGCGACTCCGCCCGACCCGGAGATGGCGGGTGTGGTGGGCCCGGAGCAAGTGGTGGAGGGGCGCGCGCAGGCGGCGGCGTTGCGGAAGGCGATCGCGGCGTTGCCGGCCGAGCAGCGGCTGCCGTTGGTGCTGGTCGAGTTCGGCGCTTTTACCTATGAGGAGACCGCGAGCATTCTCTCGGTCAGCCCGGCCACGGTCCGCGGGCGGCTCTACCGAGCCCGGAGGGAGCTGGTTGAGGAGATGAGGCAGTGGAGGTGATGACCTCGGCGGCGGGGGAGGATCGGCTGCCGTGCGGGGCGGCGGTGGCGGAGCTGTTTGAGCAGGTCGCCGAGGGCCGGCAGGGGCAGCTGTCGGCGCATGAGGCCGGCTGCGCGCATTGCCGGGCTGCCCTGGCCGAGGTGGGCGAGCTGTGGGCGCCGATCCGGAAGCTGGCCGCGGAGAAGGTGACCGCCCCACCCGGCATGGTCGCAGGGGTGATGGCCCGGGTCCGGGAGCTGGCCCGGGAGGTCTGGTACGCCGTCTTGCTGCCCGACCGCGGGTCGACCCGGATCGCCGCCCGGGTGATCGGCGTGATCGCCCGGCGGGCAGCGGCCAGCGTCCCGGGGGTGCGGGTGGCGTTGGGCCGTAGCACCGACCCGGCCCGGGTGCGCGTCACGCGCCGGGCGACCGACCAGCACGCCTATCCCGGTACGGCGGTAGGGATTGCCGGCGGGCGGGTGGCGGTGGACCTGGCGCTGGCGGTCGGGTACGGGCTATCGATTCCCGCGGTGTCGGCGCGGGTGCAGCGGGCGGTGATCTCCCAGGTCCGCGCCATCACCGGGGTACGCGACATTGAGGTCAACGTCACCGTCGATGATGTACTGACCGGCTGACTTTGCGCCGTGATCGACCGGTCAACTGGAGACTCAGGTACCGACGCGGCCACCGTTGTGCAGAGGCCGCAGCCGGGTCGTGGTCGCGTGGACGCGGATCCGGCTGAAACTTTTTGGTGGGGGAGCGTGACGATCGGGTCGGGAGCCGCATCTAACTGGGTGTGTGTCAGCGGCCTGGGCGCGTTGGCGTCCGGCCAAACTTCGTGGAAGAGGATGTTGATGACTGCGATGACCTCGAGTGGTTCTAGCCCGGCGACTGGTCCGGCGGCGGCCTCACGGTCCTCCAGCGGGGATCTGGTGACCTCGCAGGGTAAGACC
>JAABUL010000510.1_pt1 | contig 82379 bp, 81 predicted proteins | sample 5559151 | NCBI WGS metagenome assembly JAABUL01 (sample SAMN10711876, study PRJNA513368) | rock metagenome | isolation source: Antarctica rocks | place: Antarctica: Victoria Land, Pudding Butte sud
TCGCCGGCGTAGTCTTCTCCAGTTTGATCAAGCATCAGATTGTCTTCGAATGTGTCATAGTCTTCGCTGACCTGGCCAGCAGCTTGATCGTCCTCGAACATGCCATAATCAGCAGCGTATTGACCGTCTTCAAATGTCTCATATTCGGCGTATTCGTCGCCACCACCATATCCTTCGCCACCATAATCTCCACCAGTATAAACTTCCTCGCCGGCAAATATATCAGCCCCCCCTTCTCCGCTGGCCTGTTCTTCGCCACCGAAATCAGCACCAACGTCGACCTCCACGTCTCCGCTGCCTCCAAAGTCCACAGCCTCGGCGCCAATGAGGCCTCCGGTCAGAGATGCAATCAATACCAGTGCCCACGCGCATGGCGATCTTGCCGGCTGGCGTCTTGGAGAAGTTCTTGATCTTTGCCATCTTGGGGGCCTTTTGTTGCTGGGCAGGTGGTCCGGTGAAGGCTTTCTCTCCAGCGGGGCCAGCCGGGAATGGTTGCGGTGGCCGAGCGCCGGGATGACTTGCCGGTGCTCGTGGGCGAAGTGGTCTTTGTGCTTGTTGCTGAGGGTGTAGCGCGCGTTGATTGTTTACCGGGCGAGGTTGGAGCTGCTGAGGTCGGGGCTGGACTCTGGCTGTAGATGTGGGACGGAGGTACTGCCCTGTACCAGGCTGTTTGACCGGATGGTTGTACGATGGAACAGACGTTCTTTGTTGCGGGGCCACCCGATTCGTTACGGTCATTTGTGACTGTGCAGGCAGCTGCCGTGGCAGGTTTTGCGTCTGAGGCAGAGCATCTGAGGGCGGTGGTGGGAAATACATCAACCTGCTAACTAGAAGCGGTCGGAGGCTGCTGACCGCTCAAATATTTGGTTGGTGCCACCTGCTGAGCAGGCGAATACGGAGGAGTCGGTGGAGGCCGAGCTGTACCGGTATATGTGCTGTTGTTGACAGGCTTACGAGTCGCCGTCCCGACGGGCTGTGGCACTACTGCTGAACTCCGTTGAATCATAAACAGGCACGGAGGACAGCGGATGATTAGCACAATTTCGAGACTCCTGGCTATACGGCAATGGTGGAGCTGCTAGCGATCGAGGAGGAAGCTTAGGGCGCAAAGGATCCTGCAACGGTGGTGGCCGATGGCGGCATGTTATGCTGGAAGTCTGACACAGAGCTGCGGTTCGATCGATCTTGAAGTATGCCAGCAGAATCGACGCTGTGTATCTTGGTAAGAGGCGACTCGAGCTGGACTGACTCCGGCCCTGGTCGCGCACTCCCTGGCGTAGGAGGCGATCGCTGCGCCACAGTAGATGAGCTCTGTCGGCGATCCGGTCAGTACTTCTACACCTCTATTGGAATGAGCAGGGAGTCCACGGCCTCGCTCGTTGGGTGGAGTGTAGTGACGAACTTGTCCTCGTCCAAGGCAGCCGGAAAGGTCTTCTGAACCGCTTCGCGTGCAGAACCGTACTGCCCGAGCAAGCAGAGCGTTACGATTTGATACGCTACAACACCTCCGTTAGTGACATCGTACGACAGGGCGAGGAGGTTCAGGAACGCCGTGAGCCGGGCTGAGTATCCGACCACACCTGCATCCGTCAGAGCAGTAAGAGCATCGGCGTGAGCCTTTGTGTATTCTTTCTGTAGCAGTATCATGCCGCTGTCAGTCCCTGTAGATTGACTCTGGTATGGTGCAAAAGCTCCATCTCCACGACTTGCGGGCAAGTCGAGACGGGTAACGCTGTTCCGAGGTGATTGGTTTGCCATGTTTCCAGTTTACTGATTAAAACGGAATACAAGGCGATGCGCAACAGAGGAAGCTCTGCTTTAAGTAGAGCCATACTTGCCGGTGTGGTATAGGTGGTGCCATGGCGCTGGCCAGTAGCAGAACGAACAAGTCGAATTTGACTTTCAGATAGCACACACTGCCCCAGGACAGCAGCTCTGAGCCTCAGCTAATTGTAGAGGTGTGGTGTGATGCTGCGAGGTATCTGCAAGCCACCATCCTTGGCCTCCATGTTTGGGGGGTGGGTTGAGCAGACTGTACAGACATTGGAACTCCTTGGTAGAGCAGCATTGTTTCTCGCAGTCGAGCTATGCACGAAAATCGTGCCAGTGGCCGCTCATATGTCTGCAGTGCATGGGACAAGGAGGAGCTGTAGTCAACGAAGAGTGCAGATCTGCGCCTAAAGAGGCTAGCTTGTGTTTCGCGACTGCTTTCACTTTCACTTTCACGCGCCTTCACGTGTCCTCGTCCCATTATCGGATGATACCGATCTTCGAGGTCGCGGCTCACCGTCTCGATATCAACATCGTTGAACCCAAGCTCGGTCTCGATGTACAACTTCAAAACGAGGCTTTCGAGATCTCACCATTCTAGTACAAGTGCAATCTGTCTTAGAGCTCAACAAGGCTTCGCACAACCTTCCTGGAGCTTTTCGGTCATCCCAGGATCCTAGAGACAAGTCAACGTACCGTTCGTCAACCACACAGTATGGAAAAGGGGAGCGCTCACATTCACCGTGTGCCCTGCTCCTTGGACCCAATGCAGCTGGCTCTTCGGGAGTAATTTATGCACATCCCACGCTGTTTGTGGTGCCGTGATGATGTCGTACCTCCCCTGCACGATGCTTACTGCTCAAATGCAGGAAGTCAGAGGGTCGTCCCAGCCTGAATACTCGAAAGACGACGAAACTGTCAGATGCCGGATCCGGCCAATGTTCTCCTCTCTCAGGAGCTGACCCTCCTCGAGAAAGCCCCCGTGGACGAAGTAATGCGTTTCCAACATCGCATGAATCAGACACCGCTTGTCGTCTTCCAGCTTCTCGTACGCGTTCGGAGGATCATAGAGCGCGCCAATGGTCAAGTCCCATCGATTCCACTCTCTGGCCGCTGCTTTCTTCAACTCCAAATCCGATGACTGCATCAGCCGGTAGTATCCCGCAATCGGGTCTGCTCGATCTTGTCGTGGCAAGTGGTTGACAAACCGCTCATATTCTGCGGGAAGATACGTGCAGATACGTTCGTGCCTCGAGAAAATTCGAGCTCGGCTGTGCGAGCCGTCCAGACACCTCGCAGGATCAGCGACTTGACGGCCTGCGGGTGTGTCTCGGCATAGACCAGCGACAAAGCTGACCCCCAAGAGCCGCCAAACACAATATGCCACTGATCGACGTTCACATGCTGCCGGATGAGCTCGATGTCTTGGACCAACAGCTGAGTGGTGTTCTGGCGGATGTCAGCTGCTGGTTCGGAGTTACCGGCGCCACGTTAGTCGAACAGAACCACCCTGAAGATGTCAAGATCGAAGAATATCGTATTTGCGTTGGAGATTTGTCCGCCAGGCCCACCGTGCAAGAATATTACTAAGATCAATCAGCTTGTATGAGAGACTTGGCATGGTTTGAAGCGGCTTTGTACCAGGTTTGCCGTCAGGTTGGCCATGCTGTTCGTAATAGACGGTGTGAAGATCGTCGACTTGCAGGTAGCCGCTGTCGAATGGGTCGCTGCTGTTGGCCATGCTGGCTCGGATGCGCTGGAATCACGGGAGATGCTAAGGAGATCATCGCGAGCTGACATCTGTCACAATAAATACCTGGCACTGATTCGGAAGCAATGGTCAAGATTCGAGTGTTTCGGCTTTCGGCACTGACAGCAGTGGTATTTCGGTCTGATTGAGCCCGCGAAATTTTGGAGACTGACCTCAGCTACAGGCCGAGGTCGGTCAACTTATATCCAGTGGTCTCTTCGCACCTGTCCTTCAACACGAGTCCTCCCATAGGGTGATCATTCAGCCTTCTGAATTCAGTCATTCCTCGTACACAACAGTCCGAAGACAGCTTGACAATTGGTCACCCGCCAGAAAATGGTACTCCACACACTAGCCCTCGAGAGCCCGATCCCTCCCTTCGACTCAATAGGTCATCCCGTCATGCGCTGGTATGCGAAGTACAGTGTAGCCTTCCGGGACTCATTCGACGCAATCGATCCTCAAGCTTTCTATAATGCACGGTGCAAGATGCACTTACCGGACCGTTCGATTACGGAGGGTACCGCAACTCTCTGGCCGTTCTTCAAAAGCATTTACGGCCCTTTCGAGAAAGTCACCCGCGAGATGCTTACCTTGACGCTGGTGTCCAATGACGAGAAGGAAACGCACAACTTACACATCGAACTGATCACCACTCTCCACCCGGGTAAAGGCCGGCCACCAGTCCCATTGGCGCAGGCGTTCTGTTATGTGATCGGCAAGGCAGATGAAGGGAAAGGGACCGATGGTTTTCAGTTTCACGGATTGAGATGCTACTACGACCGCTCGCTGCTTCAGAAGACCATCGAAAGTCTGAAGCAATGATCGATCTACGAGCTTCGCAATATCTTTTCCACATTGGCAAACCCGGTCATCTTCTTGATCATCCCGTCGAACATGCCATGCGGTAACCTAGAGCGGGAAAACCAGTCAGCAAATGTCTCATTCGGATAGAGAGAGATCTAGTCGAGCGCAAACTCACCAAGTCGACAATGCGACAGTCCACGCCGATTCACCCCTCATGATCCTCGCCGGTGGATTCTGCTTTGTGACGTCCTTGACCACATCTCTTGCCCAGACGTCCGCCGACATGCCCGCGCTGTCGAATCCTTCGAGGCTACAGAACAGAAGGGCAATAGAATTAGCGGTGTCTTACATGAGTGAGACCCGCAGACAACTGTCAACGGGTACCCTTTGGCCGATCAGTTCTTACCCCATCGCCTTCTCCACCTCCGCCCTAGCGGGCTCGTATATCGAGCCTTCTGGAAGCCTCGGTCGGTTTGATTGCACAGCCTGGATGATATTGGTCTTGACTATCGCAGTCCGCAGATCTACCACCTTGATGTTAAAGGGTTGAAGCTCCAGGCGTAGGACGTCTGTGAACATCGAGATCGCGGCCTTGGATGCGTGGTATGTTCCTGCCAGAGGAACGGCGAAGATCGCGGCGCTGGAAGAATGGTTGATGACCATCGCGTTAGACGATCTGCGGAGAAGCGGCATGAAGGCTTGAATGACAGCGAGTTGGGACCACACGTTGAGATCGAAGGTTTTCTTGGCTTCCGCGATGTCAAGGTCTATATAACGTAAGGTTAGAATGGTCAGCAATGTCGCGAAGGGGAGAGGCCGCAGACAGCTGTCGACGTACCAAGAATGGGCATTGTGTGTTGTTCACCGGCGTTGTTGACGAGCACGTCGAGGCTGTCGATCGATTTGACGCAAGCCGCGATTGACTCTTCCGACATGATGTCCAGTGTCAGAGTCTGGATGCCAGCGGAAGACGCTAGAGCCTTCATCTTCGAAGGACTACGCGCAGTTGCGTAGACGTGTAAACCTGCATCCCGGAAAGCTGTTGCGAGTGCAGATCCGATACCGCCATCAGAGCAACCGGTTATGAGCACCGAGCGCTTTGCCACAGTCATTGTGGTTGGTATTTCCCAGTGTCTTTTGCTGGATTCTTCAAACGTGGGCGGTATTGGCTGGATATCAGTGAGTGTCAAGGCGAACTTTTGGTCAAGCGAGCGGTGTGTGGTCTGGGGAGGAGCGTTGATGAGGTTTCCGCTAAGATCTCAGCCATAGCGAGGACTTGTTCTATAAGGACGGCTGGATCAATCTTTAGACCACAAGGCGGACTCGGAGAGATAGACTGTTCGCCGCTTCACCGAGGCTGATTGGGAGCGTTGGCTTATCAATGTCGAAGGCAACTGAACTGGGAGAGGGTCTATATTTGTAACAAGTGTGCATAAAGCCTTGGCTGCATTGCATAAAGTTCACGGACGTGAATACGTGGGCACTAGGGCACACTAGGGCACCAATTGATTGTGGTATCGAAGTTATTTGGGTGCCGGTAAAGGCGTCTGAATTGATCATCTGTCAAAGCAGCAGTGCTGGCCAGTCTGTCCCGATGCCGCCGTCAGACCAATATCCATTCCAACGAACATGTCCACCGCGTTCGTTCTCGTTTCGGTCCTGTCGGTCTGCGGCCGCTTCTTGCCCTACCACATCACCGCATCAATCCTTTCGTCGAGCCATATCTCAGCTGTCACATCCCAGCATCACACAGCGCCCAAATCCCCATAGTCATACCTTTCGTGTGCTATCTACGCACCATCATCGTCTTGCAGCTCCTCCAGCTGCTGCTCGACATCAAGTCTCCTCAAATCTAGCATGAGAGTCGCCTTCTCCCTCTGAACCGCAGACTTGTCATCATCAAGCTCCACCAAGCGGCGCTCAATACCGATCTTTTCGAGCTCACGAACAAGCTTCGCCTTCTCCTTCTGCGCAGGACTTCGCTTTGTCGCCTGCTCCGACGCCAGGATCCTCGTCTCGTTACCAGCCGGGGTATGCATACGCTCTTTGGGAACGATACCTGATGATGATGTGCCCGACTTCGATGGTTTTGCTTGCTCCTCAAGACCTGCACGCGGAGCTAAAGCTGATTCGATGAATGTAGTCACGGCGGTCGAAGTTGGCTCCTCGGGATACTTTGCTGGCTCCATGCGGATGTTGTTCCTGCTCATGGGCGGCTCATCCCATGCCATCAAGGGCTTTTGGGACCTTGTGGCAGGCCTGATTGGTACCGCAGCCCGAGAACGTGCTGGCTTTGGCTCCGACTTCCAGACGTGCTCACCAGTCTCGTCCACGAAGTCTCTGTCTGTCTTGTCCCGATACGACTTAACCTCCTGACCTCGGAGGCGCTGAGCCACAAGACGAAGCGACGTCCGCGGGTACAAGTAGTTGGCGAGAGGCGCATCATCTGGCGGTGCACCTCGCTGCGAAGGAACCATATTGTTTTGGTCCTCGGTAAGGTCGATAGGTACGACCTTGAACTTCTTACTGAGCGGCGCGGTCGCATGCTCGTTCGGATCTATGGTCGAAGCAGTGCGCTTTACCCGCAACGACTCGTGCTGAATGGCGTTCGAAGTGCTTCCTTGAACGCCATCTTGGTCGTCCTGGTCGATATTATAAGAGGCGGCGCAGTTGGCTTGGGTATGATGCCTTGCTTCTGTAGAAGTTCTAGCTGCCAGTCAGTCAACTACATCGCAGTAGCGCCGGATCACTTACCCTTCGATGCATAGAAGAAGGTGAATGAAGTCGAGTTGCCGCTAACAAGGACCTCGACTGCATGTTTCGACCCCAAGCTTGTACGGTCGCGCTCCCTCGTGATCACCGGTATAGTCCTGCGAATCAGATTAGCACGGTTTCGAGCATAGGCCCTTGGAGATGCACATTACTTGAGAGAATGTGATTTCTCCTCCAGCATATTCAGAGAGGTGCCGAGAGAGTATAAGGGCGGAGACGGTTTGTACTCCGGTCTCTGCACGTCTATGAATTCTCCTTTCCGAACAGTGACCGTGATCTTGCCTCGATCACAGAACTCGTCAATTGCCTCGAGATTACTTAGTTCATGTCCTGGTTCGGCATATAGCTCTCCGAACGTCATTGCGTGAATCCTGCAGGCGTTTGCAGTTTCGTAGACGGGGACTTGGTCAGTGATGTACGTGTAATCCGCAGTAAGAGTGCCAGGGATGCGCAAGAGGCGCTTCTCGACTGTTCGTTTTCCGCCTTCCAACGAGACTTCGATCTGTACGCTTTCCTCCGGGCCTAGTGTGAAAGATGGCCGTGGTAAAGTGACGACAATCTCGAATCTCGAGTCCGTTCTGGACTCAATGAATCGAATATTCGCGTCGTAGTTTGTACCGGGAGGAATACACTCGGCGTATGGATTCACATCACCATACTTGCGAATGGATGCCACAATGCCAGTATCTGCGTCCCGCATGATGAACTAGTTGTGAGTTCGATATGTTGTGACTGAGGGTCGAGCACTTGCATTCGATAGGTGTGTTGGGCTTGTAAGCAGTGATGTCGGAAAGTGATATCCAAATCGGATCGAGCAAAAGATTGTTGTCTGGTAGAGATCCGGTCGAAGAGAGTGAAGGTATGAGGTGCTGCAGGCAGGTCATATGACCCTTTGCTAGGCAGCAGCTGTGAGCGACGAGCATGTGAAACCAATGGGTGGTCAGATGTGAACAGTCGCCGAGTGAAGGATCAGCTTGGAAATGGACTAGGAGTCTGTGAGGAAGAGTCTTAAAAGTACAAAGAGAAAAGACTATGAGCTTGCCTTTCCCGGATACTTCTTATCCTACATCATGCCATCTTGCTGTAGAGCTCTTGATCACCTACTGCCACTTACCTTTCCACCGTCCCATGATCATACCACTCGACAAAGAAGCTACTCACCATCGCTCTCCTCCAGCTCTATTTCACGCCGCCTAAGCTGAATCCTCGTCCGTTCAGCTTTGATCTCGTCATGCACGAGCTTGTTCTCATCCATATCCAACCTCAGTACTTGTTTGAGCTTTTCCTTCTGCGCCGTAGTCAGCTTTTCCGTCTTCTTCGAGCTCGTGACCTCGGTCCCTAGTGCAGTCGTAACATGAGCCGGCACTTCGACCGACCCTCCCGCTGTCTCTGTTTCCAGCTTCACCACCGGTGCTGACATCCCAGGAGACGTTGTATCGATTGGTTCGCCTTTGGGTACGAGTAGTGCTTTCGAGCTGTCGGGTGCATTCGTAGTCGTCTTATCCTGGTCCAGGGTAAGATCGATGACCTCCTTCTCGATTTTCTTCCGCGCCAGCTCGGTGGGGTGCTCGCGTTGCTCGTTCGCCATTGCGGGGCGATTCAGTGGCGATATCTCTGGCTCTGGGGGCGCAAGGGAGCTTCGTGGCACCAACGCGGGCTTAACGACAGCTGGAGGGCCTTGCGGGAGTTGTCCGGGCTGGACGGAAACTGAAGTGTGTTGCGGCATGGTTGCAGGCTCCTCCGCGGTAGAAGAGCTCTCTGGCTGTGATTCGGGCTCCGCAAGGACCGAGGAACTCGTTGGCAACCTTTCGGGCTCAAGGATATCTGGTGAGGCCTTTGACTTGTCGGGCTCGACCACTTCAGATTTTGATGGTGCAACAGGAGCAAGTGCTTCCTGGAGCAGCATGTCGACTTCGAAATCGCCGACACGACTTGTTGATGTGCTTGAGACGGACGATGCCTTATCTGGCACCGGCGACGAACCTTTTGTCGCTGCATCGGAAGTGTCCTCGTCCGGAGACAGCGCTGCATCAGTCTTCGGCATGATGCCTTGCTTCTCCAGTATCTCTGTCTCGCTGTTAGCAAGCTACTCGTTTACGACGATAGTGCACTCACCTTTTGATGCATAGCAGAAAGTGAACTCTGCTAATGTGCCTACGTCGTTCTTGTATGGAATAGGCACTCTATAAAGCACCCGCCACGCTTTCGTCTTTTTGATCTCGACGGTCCTACAAACGATGGTTAGCAACGCTCTTGGTGCAGCTCTCACAATCATATCTTACTTCAGAGAATGCGACACCTCCTCCAGCACATTCTGCGAGGTGACCAGCGAGCAGGGCTCATCCTCCTCGACGTCTGGACGTGCAACCTTGCTCCTCCCAAGGTGGATACCAACGTCGATTCTGCCGCCCCATTCCACTTCTGCCTCTTCGTCGACGTCTTCTAGCTCATCCTCCGTTGCTTGAGACAGCTTGCCAAACAACATGGATTGATAGATGAAGTCCTTTCCGTCGTAGAGCAGAAACGTGTCGATAATCTGTGTGCAGGGCTGGCCCTTCTGCGTCCGGGGCCTGTCGTTCGAAAGACAAATATCGTTTCTCCTTTCGCCGTAGCCGAAGGACAAATAGATACCGAACTCCTCCTGATCGCGCAACTTGTATGCTGACTCGGGTACGTTAACAGTGATTGTAAACCTTTCGTCTGTTATGGCCTCAAGATGTCGCACCATTCCGCTTTCCGGGATCTCTGGCAGCTCTGGAGGATGTTGATACTCGGTGTATTTCTCCAGCCCATCGTACTTTCCGCAGACTTCGATGCCTGTCTCTGGGTCCAGCATGATGCCAGTCTTGTGTAGATAATTGTGACGTCTCTTGCAATGTCGTCAATTGTGGTCCGTAGTGGTAAGAATGGCCGTCGGCGGTCTTGCAGTCGTGAAATCTGGTCTGTATAAGGTCGACAGCAACCTGGAATGTGTTGTCGTAAAGAAGGGAACTGGATGGTCTGTCGAAATCGATGGTGCCAGGTGCATGTGAAGATAGGCTATCCAAAGAGTGAACGCTCGGTAAACCGAAGGTGTCGTGAGCGGCTTGCCGTCGCAAGGTGGAGTGAATGCTGGCAGATGCAACGGAATAGAAGACGGAATAGAAGGCCCTGAAGGTCAAGTGGAGTATCGTTTAAGACTGACCAGATGAAACGGAATAGAAGACGGATTAGAAGGCCCTGAGGGTCAAGTAGAGTAAAAGGTCAGAGTGAGGAAGTAATCATACATCGTAGCCCTTGCCCGCGCCATGCATATATCCCATGCTCGCCCGCAATCGCCAAATATGTCCAATGTGCTTCAAGGGTATCGCAAGATCCAGTCAACCCTACCTCCGCACATATAGCGCCACCCAGTCCGTAACTCCCACTTAATGCCACCCAGTCACAACCTCTGACTCGGATCAACAATCCCAATCCGCCACCCATCAGGCCGCTCCTCGCACCACGCCAGCTCAGGCAAGCTCTCCTCCTTCTTCTTGCCACTGAGGTTACCCAGCAGCCAGTCCGTCACACTGACCACCCTCGTCATACCGTCCCACCTCCCACCTTCTTCCGTGTGCTCGATAACGTGCTTCAGAATCTTGCCTGCGTGGTCGAATTCGAAGATAAAGAGGCCAGTAAACTCACTATCCGCACTTTCGTTCGCAGCGGAGCTCGTAGTCGTCCCAGAGATAAAGTCCCGAATCCTGTCCACCGGGTCTTTACTCCCGATCCCAACACCACGGTATATCCCACCTGTACCATCTCTAGCTTTCGTCTTGCCGCAAGTCTTCCACTTGACGATCAACTTCTCGTCCCTGTTCCCCGCAGCCCCAGAAGTCCCACCATTCCTCACCATCCTCTCAGATAGAATCGTCAGCTTCACATTCCCAACCAGCGGCACCCTCCCCCACGCGACCGGTGCTGTCCACAACGCCGCGACATACGCCAACCTCCCAGACACAGTAGGCAGATGCGGGTGTGTCGAAGGGAAGAGATGCAAACTTATGCTCGGCGAGAGAATATCAGACGGCAGCGGCGACTGCAACAGCGTCGGTAGTCTCTCATGCAGTGTCCGCACCGTCTTTCCTAGCTGTAGCGTCCGCTCATTGGGCTGTTTCGGCGGTTCGGCGTAATTGCTAGAAGCGTTGAAGACGAGCGGGGTGGAGGTGAAGTAGAAGTCGCGGTTTAGCTTGTCGATGTCGTGCACTTGGGCGAAGCATCTGCAGTTTTGTAGGCAGGAGCGTGGGTTGCATCTTGCGGAGTTGGGGGTGGAGGTCTTGGTGGTGCCGACATTGAGTGCGGTCGCTGCAGCTGGGCTGCGCTGGAGCTGGAATAAGCGTCGTGGAAGAAGCGTACGCATCAAGCCCGCCGGCGTCATTGGAGGCCACTTGATGATAGATCCATTCGTGTCGAAGATATTGTGGTTGTCAGGTGATGGTAGAGCTGTCGTTGTCTAAAGTGAATGTTGAAGCCGCGCTAGTCAAACTTTCTTTGACGCTTGATGACGTAGAAAACGCTCGCCGAAAGAGGAAGGTCGTCAAAAACATCTGCCGGCGTTTTGTGGTAGATCATCTCATCATGACCGTAAAATAGTTCGAAGCGAGCAAGGTACAAGTATCTTTCAGTCCATGTTTCTTAGATACTCTCTCTCACGTGTGACTTCCTCAAAACCATTGAATCTCTCACATATCAGAACAATGGCTACTCAGAGCGGCGCTGGCAAGCGTGTCATCTTTACTGGAGGGAGTGGAAAGGCTGGTCGACATTGCATTCCTGAGTTGACCAAGAGAGGCTATAAGGTAGCATATTACCCATCTGGTTATCTGCACCCAGCTTACGCAGTCCCAGGTCCTCAACCTCGACCTAATCGACTTTCCCGATCCCAACGCTGGCGTCTTCACGCTCAAGACGGACCTCACAGACTCCGGCCAGGTCTTCAATGCTCTGACGACTCACTATGGTACCTACACCTTCCCAAACCCTACTTTCCTCATCTCTATCAAGCTAATCCTCCGCAGACTTCGCCGGCTACGAACAAGGCTACTCCGAGCCACCCTCCGACGCCGTAATCCACTTCGCCGCCTACGCCCGCAACATGCTCGTCCCCGACAACAAAATGTTCGCCACCAACGTCACCTCAACCTACAACACCATCGAAGCGGCCTGCAAACTCGGCGTCAAAAAAATCATCATCGCCTCCTCCGAAACCACCTACTCCGTCTGCTTCTCCGAAGGCGACACCGAATACAACTCCTTCCCGCTCGAAGAAGACTACGACGTCAACCCCATGGACTCGTACGCCCTCTCCAAAGTCTGCGGCGAGCGGACCGCGAGGACGTTTGCGAGAAGGTTCCCCGGTGTGGATATCTACGTGCTCAGGATCGGGAATGTGGTGGAGCCGCATGAGTATGAGCGGGATTTCCCTCGCCATGTGGGCAAGCCGGAGACGAGGAAACGGAATGCGTGGAGTTATATTGATGCGAGGGATTTGGGGCAGATGTGTGATTTGGCCATTCAGAAGAGTGGGCTGGGGTTTGAGATTTTCAATGCGACGAATGATACTATTACGACAACGGTGCCCACGAAGGAGTTTTTAGCGAAGGCGGCGCCGAATACGCCGGTGACGAGGGAGATGGGGGAGTGGGAGGCGCCGTTGAGTAATAGGAAGATTAAGGAGGTGTTGGGGTTCAAGGAGAAGCATGATTGGAGGCAGTATTATAAGCCGTGAAGAGGGTAGGTAGAGGATAGAAGTCGACTACAAAAGCACATTGAGACGACCACCAGATAGAGCAAATCGGCAGCCAATTAATTATTAGGCTCGTCGGCCTACCTTATTCGTTAAGCTCTCGTTAAGCTTAATCGTTAGTTCGACGCCTACTTATCCTTTTCCCTGCTTCATTCAATGTCAACCACAACATGTATACTTAATAAATGCTCTTGACGACAGTAACGATGGACCCAGATCAGGAATCGAGACGATGAGCGTCACCCCTCAAGCCCCAAGTCCGCGCTAGCAATACCCCCTCAACCAGCTACACCACCACCACACCATGCCGTCCCGTCCTTTGACCTCCTTCAATGGCGGCGCAAACGGGCGCGAGATGGCGCAGCACAACCAGCCATCGCTCATACCGCCTCGGGACTCTCTCGAACTCGCCTCACTAGCCTCGACATCGAACCACGAACACGATCCATCTGGCCGAGGATCTCTCGATTCCTCCTCTAGCGGAGTCGCATCAAGCCGTCGACTCTCCTTCGACGACGACCCAGCGGCACCACTTGATGCAGACTCTAGGAGGGAGCTGCCAGCTCTAGGGAGGAGGAGCTATTCCGTCTCAAGCGCTTTCGATTTCAACAGCGCCCTCTTTCCCCTTAGCGCATCTGGGAATGGATATACGGCATTGGGAACACCTGCGACACCTCACGGCTTCGAGCTGGGCTTGAGCAATGGCGCCAGTTCGGGTGGGCAAGGGAGTCTGGAAAAGCACAAGAGTTTGACGTGCCTGAATGGTCTTTCGTTGGTAGTCGGGTTGATCATTGGGAGTGGGGTCTTCTCTTCTCCAGCCAGTGTGAACAGCAATGCTGGATCGCCAGGTGCAGCGCTGGTGGTATGGGCTATTGCGGGACTCTTGGCGTGGACGGGGGCGGCGAGCTATGCAGAATTGGGAGGGGCTATACCGCTCAATGGAGGTGCACAGGTGTATTTGAGCAAGATTTTTGGAGAGTGGGCTGGTTTCCTATTCACCTGGTGCGCGGTTACAGTCCTCAAGCCAGGAAGTGCGGCTATCATTGCGATAATATTTGGGGAGTATGTGGTAAGAGCGGTAATTGGAGCGGACTCCATGGATGCGAGTCCCTGGATCAACAAGGGCGTCGCACTCATCGGACTGGCGTTCGTCACGGCAATCAACTGTACATCTACGAAACTCGGAACCAGAGCGGCAGATTTCTTCATGTTCTTCAAATTCCTCGGCCTGCTCGCCATCACCATGACCGGCATCATCGTCGCCGCCACGGGCATAGCCTACGACAAGCCCGCTTTATCTACAACCTGGAAAACGACCAACTGGTTCGAAGGCACCTCAACCTCCTCCAGCCAATGGGCCGTCGCCCTCTACGCCGGCCTCTGGGCCTACGACGGCTGGGACAATACCAACTACGTCGTCGGCGAAATGCTCAACCCCTCCCGTGACCTCCCCCGCACCATCCACACCTCCCTGCCCCTAGTCATCGTCGCCTACCTCCTCGCGAACCTCGCCTACGTCTTCGTGCTCCCAAACGAAGTCATCAACGCCTCCAACACCGTCGCCGTCGCCTTTGGCCAAACCGTGTTCGGGCCTCTCGGCTCTCTACTCCTCGCCCTCACAGTCTCCGCCTCCTGCTTCGGCGCTCTCAACGCCACAACCTTCACCGCCGGCCGCCTCGTCTACTCCGCAGGGAAGGAAGGCTACATCCCCTCCCTCTTCTCCACCATCGGGATCTCCCGCTCCGGCCAACGAATGCGCTTACCACACCGCCCGCACACCAAACGCTTCACCAGCTTCATCTCCGACGAGCAAGGATTTTTCTACACCCCCATCTACGCCATGCTCCTCAACGCCGCCTTGACAGCCATCTACACCATCATCGGCGACTTCACCACCCTCACCACCTTCTACGGCGTCGCCTCCTACCTCTTCTACTTCCTCGCTGTCGTCGGACTTATAGTTCTGCGGGTCACGGAGCCGGAGTTGGAGAGGCCGTACAAGTGCTGGATCGTGACGCCGGTGGTGTTTTGTTGTGTGAGTTTGTTTTTGGTTAGTCGGGCGGTTTTTGCGACGCCTGTGCAGGCGTGTGTTGTGGTGGCGTTTATTGCGGCGGGGGTGCCGATTTATTGGTGGAGGGTGGGCAGGAGACATAATGGCAGGAGGGGGAGGAGTGAGGGGACGGGGTGGAAGTTTTGGAGACGGTGGGGGAGGGGTGGTGGCTGAGGCTAAGATGAGTGGTTTGGAATGTCAAAAATTACGACGTACGACGTGCGGTTTCCTTTTGTTGCTGGATGCGAGGTGAGTCGCTCGTCCCTGCTCTCGGGCCTGCAATTACGGCTGGTCAAGGTATGGTAAGTGCGAGTCCTGCTCATTACGAACCTCAGATCATCTCCTTCATCAAGCTCCAGCAACATTCAACCACCTCACCTACTGCACTTCCCGACCATCAACATCGAACACCTACAAACACAGCATCATATCTCTGAATGGCCAGCCAACCCAACCCTGGCGGCCGTACGCACTCACCCCACCCCCTTCCTCCTATCCCATCTACTCACCAAGCTCAGCAGGTTTCGGCCTCATCTCCGGCCTCATCGGTCTCACCCTCTGCGTCGCCCAAACGGTCAACAGTCACGTGTCCGCGAAGAGCGAGCGCGAACGCATGCAGGAGGCGCACGAGCAGAAGATGCACTTTTTGCATGAGTTGCATCGGCATCAGTTGCATAGTAAGGATCGAGAATTGGAGCATATGGGCCGGGAATTGGCGTGGAGAGGGGGGAGTACGGTTGGAAGGGAGGGGAGGGAAGTGGGAAGGGCGGGTGGGGTAGAGGATGGACAGAGGGATGGTAGGGATAGGGGGAGGGATGCGGACTAGTGCGGAGGAGAGGAATGTTGGGCCGGCTGGGGAGTGAGCGTGAGTGGGCCGGAGGAAGAGGGGACGGGGGGTGTGGAGGTAGGTGTTGTTAGGCATGGTTTAGAAAGTGGAAGATTGCTGGTGAAGCTGTGTTTGGATAAGACTTTCCATTCTTGATTTTTGGGTTTCCCGGATCCAGGAAGTATCGCTAGGACTCATCTTGTCTATACATGTCCTGAGGGTAGCTATCCTGACCTAAGTCTTGAGCGAGTTACGGCATCTAAGCTGCAAGTTTGGTGCAGATTCGCGGGCCGGTTCGGCAGCCAAGCCGGCCTACGGAGGTCGAGTCGAGCCTCGTGGACATTGACCTCACTTCGATCGATCGGGTTGCGGTGGACAGTCTATACTGCACATGTCTTTCGCAAACGAATGATCCAGTGCCGTGGATGTGCCATATGCTCTGACTACGCAAACATGGCAGGCCTATGACACCGATTGGAAACCTCAACACACCCCTCGCCCGGAGCACCTTGAATTCTTGACTATAGGCCGACTATACTGAACCACAAGCCAGCATGGGCTTCTTGGATGTTCTCAAGGTGCATCTCTCTTGATAGTACTCTCCTATTCACAAGAAACTAACGATCTCCTCCCCTAGATTGTTTTCCTACCAGCAGTCATAGCGCTCACAATCTACGGCCTCCTCGCATACGTAATCATCCCCCTGTACCGGAATCACCACGCTCGATACTCCCAGTACCTTCCTCTAGACACCATCTCCGAGCGGACGAGCAGCATAAGGAGTCGATTGCAGCATACAGTCGTTCAATGGGTCCTACCTCGACATCTGCAGTGGCGATTTGATGCGCAGAGTGGGAACTATGATGCATACGAGGGTCGAAGAGGGAGTGCGAGTACTGAAGGCGAGGATGGAGAGCTCTTCCCTGCGGAGGATGGGGAACGAATGGTTGGGTTCGCGGTAGGCAGGAGTAGTACTGAGGCAAGAAACGAGCGGGAGCTACTACGTGGAGGTACGCCGGAGAGAGAGACAGCGCCATCGTCCAGAGGTCCGGGGTCAAGAGGCGGAGGCGGGTCATGGAGGGACCGACTAGTTGGCAGAAGTGGCGGCGGGCATGGTGAAATCGACAGTGAACGGAGACTGAGTCGAGAATTGGAGAGTGGGTTCAGAGACAGCAGCGAGAGCGAAGAGGCGGGTGACGATCGGAGACGATGACCTGCTAGCTAACGAGAGCGGTTTCTCTGGCACGCATATTCTCTTTGCCTCAACTTTCACTTGTCAAGATTATCGTATCGTGTTGGCTTCACCTGTTCCATTTTTATGGGTGATGGCGCTTTCATCCGACCACCTTCACACATGTACTTCGGGTCATCAGTTCAGTGGATCAAACGCTATATCATCGCCCGTGCTGCTGTGGTCATCTGACCCTCTGAGAGCTGTTCATATAGCTGCTCTCCTTCCAGACTAAACTCTTTCCACAACAACAACAACCTCTGCTATTTGCCTTCCATCTACCAGAACTCGACCCGATATTCTCCTGGCGACAGTCGACCTCTTCTTCTGACCTCGAGATATGACTCCATCTTCTCATTCCACCTATACCCGACCTCATCTGCTCATTGACCCTGCACTTCTTTCACACCAATCTACTCCAAGCTACGATCACGACAACATGCGGGACACGACTGGTCTTGAAGTCGTCGTACGAAAGTACGGTGAACACACTCCATACATTGAGTACGTCGATTCCAGGCCATCACAAGAGCCGGCAGACCAAACTCTACGGTATATAGAGGCCAAGACCGACGAAAGGTTCCAGATCGACGTCACCTTGCCCCAGGCCTACACCACGTACTTGGCGGACAAGGACACCTCGAGATGCGTGCGAATCAAAGTTTGCTTGGACAGGGGCAAGCGGACAATTTACAGAGATATCACCAGCTCCAGCATGGCTCCTACCACGCCGCACACCTATGCGATCGATCATCTGCACACCTTCGACGGAGTGCTATATCGAACCAAATATGCGATGACATTCGGCGAGCTCGTTGCGCTCGAGGTAAGCTTGACCGCGAATGAAGTTAGCATTCAGCTCGGCAACCGGGGCAAAATCGAGGTCACGATCCAGAAATTTTGCTATACCCGGGCAAGAAAGGCGGACAGCTGGAAAACAAACGCTGCCGCGTCTCTGTCCCTCGAAACTGATAGTCGGGTGTTGAAGAAGAAGACGCACTCCCTAAAGTAAGATATGTGTGCAACATAGCTCCAGACAGCAACACTAACTAGTCTCGACAGGACCGTGCAGATAGGCGAAAAGGAATTAAGCCATCTAGGGAAGCACAAGACTGTTACCTTACCTGAAGGCAAAGACGAGAAGAGGACTTTCACATTCTCCTACGTTTATCTAACTAACATATCTGCGGAAATGCTGGAGAAACAAGGCATCAAAGGCAAATCTGCCGCGCTATTGTCTCCGCAGCTAGACGGCCCCTACGCATCAGGCGGGATAGGCAAGATAGAGAGCTCTGACGGCATCCAAAAGGTCGAGACACCGGTTCAAGGCGCGTCGGCCGCTGTTCCACCGCTCGAAGCAAGTGAGACAAGCAAGCCATCCTCTCGAAGCACCTCGGATCGCATCGAGGCCGCCAATCAACTGCATACCCCCGCAGGCCACGCTGCTAAGCCTACATCGTTGCCTCAAAAGCGAGCGGCAGTCCCAAGCGAAGATGCGGGCGAGCCAGCACCCAAGAAGAACAGGGCAGATGTCGTCGAACTCACCAAGGAGGAGGTCGAAACGATGAAGAGGGCGCATAAGGATGCCCGGCCCATTAGATTACACACCTATATACACAGCTGCCGCATCCTAAACGCTCAAAATGACAGCACAACAACGAACGAATGGGTATTGCATGCACAACATACTTACACACCGCTCCTCGCCTCCCCGCACTTCATTTCCCATCTGATCGTCGCTCACGAAAGATGATCGATAGCCTACAATCCCTGATCAGCGTTGACGATACACCTCGCCGTTGTGAATGTGGTGGACTTACCTTATCAATATCATAATCAAACATCTCCAACGCAAATAAAGCCTGGCCCCTGGCAAACCCCATACCCGTCAATCGCTTCAGAATAGGATCATCGTGCTCCGTACCAGGTGTGATCGCACCGCCTCTGTCCGCACCAAGTGCCGCCTTACCTGGCGGCGGACCAGGTGGAGGCTGATAGAATTGTTGAGCTTGCGCAGAGCTTGGTGCAAGACTGGACGATGGGAACGGAGCCGTGGCAGATGAAGAGCTACCATTCGTAGTAGCCCAAGGATCGGCGCCTTGACTTGTGCCGTTGCTGGCGAGACTCGTGTCGACATCCTTCGAGCTGTCCAGTCCAGAGAAGATGGCGTCCCAATCGTGCTGGACACCCTGCGGCGTCTGCTGGATACTGTCCCCGGCTTCGCCTCCACCGCCGCTAGCGCCGAACGCACTTTGACTTACATTCGGCGCAAAGTCGGCAAATGCATTGCTGTTGCTGGTAGAGTCCTGGCTTTGCTGCACACTCCTCGTGCCCACCGTTGGCGTAGGCGTTGTTGCCGCGTTGCTAGCCGCCGGACTATCAAACGCGGGATTGAATTCGTCGGTGTTTTGACCGCTGCCGAACCCAAAATCAAAGGGGCTGGCAGTTTTGTCGGCTTCCTTGGCTTCAGAGAGGTCTGCAAAGTCGTCAAAGTCGTCAAAGGTGTTTGAATTGTTAGCACCAGTTGGGGAGGTGACTGAAGGCCCAGCGTCGGTGATGCTACTCATCGGTCGGCTGGAAGCGTCGACGAAGACGTCTGTGCTAGGAGTAGCTAAAGGTTGTGGTGTAGCACTGCTGTGGCTGCTTGGCTGTAGGCTAGATACTCTCGGCGGTGGCGGCGGCCTGGGTTCTGCTGGAGTCTCGCTGTCTTCCACGAACGACCGTTCCGCAATATCGCCTCCCGGTGCTGGGAAGCTGTTTTCGTCAAGTGCAGACGAAGATTCCACAGGTGGTGAAGTCGCGGGCGGTGGCGGGCTCGTGGGATCTTCTCTCGATGGCAGTAGATCACCAAACTCACGTGGGAAGGAAGTGCTTCCACTCCTATCACCATGTCCGCCGTGGCTGACATCGTCGCTCTGCTCGTAGGTAGGCGGAGACGTCTGCTTCGAGATGTCTGGTAGCTCTTCGCCTGGTGTGCCAACTTCGTCGCGGTCTAGTGCAGCTGCGGCTGCCGATGACCCGGCTATGGCAGATAAAGGTGCAGTCACAGGGCTAGCAACGTTGTCCTGCTGCGGTTCAATCGGCGCAGCAAACTCGTTACCAAATCCTTTCGTGGCTCCTACTTCGTTGTCGCCCTCCTCGTCGCTGCCACTATCGCTGTCGCTGTCATCCTCTTGCTCCAGACTTTGTATAGGTGGAAACTCGTCATTAAAGCCTCTCGCCTGTGAGTCCTTTGGTGCAAACGGATCGTCATCTTCCGCGCCATCCTTAGCCTTGTCGCCGTCACCGAATCCCGCAAACGCGGCATCGGAATCGTCATTGACGTTCGAGCTCGTAACGACTGCTGGAGCGGGTGTCGCATCCTGAGTGCTTGGTCCGCTCGAGCCTGTCACCTCTTGCGCAGCGATACTAGGCTGAGCTTCTTCGCTCGGGAATGCGCCTGGCACGACCTCCCTCTCGAGATCTGGTTCTCCGGCCCTTGAGGCAGGTGGTATAACATTCGTGGAACTAGCAGTATCGCCGTCCTCTGGCCCAACGACCCCACCAGTAAGTGGGAGGTTAGTGGGAGTGAATTGCCGGCTCTCTGGTGGCGGAGGAGGTGAAGCTGTATCCCTCTCCAACTCAGCTGAGTCCGGCGCTGGCGTCCCTAAAAAAGGCTCCCCAGTCGAGTCAGCGGTACGAGGCGGAGGCGTACCAGCGGGCGTCGCTTCACCAGCCGAGGATACAGAGTCTGTCATACCCATGCCGCCTGCGAGCGCACCGGCGCCAAGTGCCATACCTCCAGCTGCCGCAGCCACAGCTTCCATGGACCGTCCTATGAAGGATGTAGCAGGCGGTGTGGCCGCTCTACTACCTGTCTGACCGCTCGGCGAGAAAGCAGACGAAGGCCCGAAGAGCTGGTCAAAGGCACTCGGTGTTGGGCCGGAAGCCGCAGCAGGTGGCGGACTTGCGGGCGCGGCGCTCGCTTTGTTAAAGAACGGATTTGTGGACGCCAAGCTAGCCGCTGGACTTGCCACGTTGCTAGCCTGGCTCGTCAGTGCTGGCTCCGGGCTGACCGTACGACTCCTCGCCGTTTCCGCAGCTCCACGTTCGAGGTCCGCCTTCTCGGTCACCAGTCTATCGCGCTCGGACTCGTTGGTCGACAGCTGCTTCTTGTTAATACTGACCATTCCTTTCTGCTGTCTTGCATCGAGCTTCATCTTCTCAACCTCGGGCTTCATCCTGGCCACCTCGGCGTTAAGCTGAGAGATCCGCTGCTTCAGACTATTGTTCTCTTGCTGGTCGGCTTGCAGCTGCTGGCTAATACTCTGATGTTGAGTCGACAAGTCCTGATGCGTTCCCTCGAGCATTGCGAGCTCCTGTCCGAGTTGTTTTGTCGCGGATTTGGAAGTGGCAAGCTGTGCTTCCAGCTCCTTGACGGCCTTGACTTCGCTCTCATACTGCGCTCGAAATTGCTGCAACCGCTGCTCAAGATCCCGTTTCTGCGCGCTCGTAGAGTTGATGTCCGCCTGCGTTGCAGACTTCTTGGTCTGAGTAGATTCCATTTGGTTTCTCAGATTGCCGATCTGGTTGCTCATATTCGCCAGCTCGGTCGTGTCGTTGGTAAGCTTACTGCTCTCCTCCGCATGTGTATCGTTGTCGCCAAGTAGATCGTCCATCATACTCGGCGTCGGAGCACCAAGACCGCGTTGCTGACTTTGCGGCTGCATGAAACCTGCCGCTGGGCCTTGTGCCTGAGAGGGTGTCTGCGACGTTGGAAATGCTGGGGGCTGCGAAGAGGTAGTAGAAGAAGCACCCGTGTGCTGCTGGGCCAGACTAGCGCCAAATGCCGACGTAGGCACAAACGGCTTGAACACTCCACCCGTGGACTGCTGCTGCTGAAAGCGAGCTGGCGAGCTAGGACTACCAGGCACCGAGCTTCCGGAAAATGGGTCTCGGGATAACGTGGCAGACGCGCCCGTGGATTGGGGCTGCAGCACGGCATGCTGTGGCTGCGACTGCGACGGCGAGTCGTCGAGCCCGAACAGATCGTCTGCCGCAGATGCTTTTGGGGGTAGCGCAGCGGGTTGTAGTGCCTGTTGAGATACTTGCTGCTGTTGTTGCTGGCTCCGCATGCTTGGTGGCACCAGTGCTGCAGGCAAGAACGCCGGCAATGGTGCTGCGTTTGGCGCACGTTGCTGCTTGATGAGGTACATCGCCACGGCAAACTCGTCCCTGCTAAGCTGCCCGTCACTGTCGATGTCCGCGAGGTCCCAAACCTGTGCGAGCGTATCTTCTGGCAAGTTGGCATTCGAGAAGAAGGTGACTGCTTGCTCACCGCTGATGAGACCAGTTGGGTTAGGGTTGATGCTGGAGAAGGACTGGTCGTACTGGCCCTTCTCTTGCTGCGTGACTAGCCACGGTGCACTGACTGGCTGCGCATGCTGTGTTGGTGGAGTCGAGTAGCCCGGCGCTCTCGCTAACGGACTCTGCGTCCTCGGCTGTGTCTGCCCGCCGGTGAACTGTCTTGGTATATTACCAGCGCCCGACATCTGTCTGCTGGGTGGCCTCTGTCCCCTCCTAGCAGCTGCATCCCACAAGCCCTGTGGTACTGTGTTCGGTAGGCTGGTCATCGTCCTTGTCTTCATGCTCATGAGCAAATGCATAGCGACGATGAACTCGGTCTGGTCGAGGCCGCCCCGTTGCTCGCGATCCGAAAGCATCCATATTCTGCCCAGCACCTCATTCGGCAGGCCGACCCGTTCGAATATGCCCCTTGCCATGCCGCCATCCAGCATGCCGTTTTGCGCGCCGGATCGCTCATACAAGCCCGAGTACTGGAGCACCTTGGCCGGATCTAGAGCTGGCACGCGAATTGGCCCTCCACCTGCGCTCTGCCCTGAAAGCTGGGGTTGCAGCGCGTTGGTCGGGAGCGCCCCACCCGTAGGACTCTGTGCCTGCAGCGGCTGGGCAGTGGGCAGTGTTATCCCATCGAACTTGGGTATAGGCGCAGGCTTGAAGGCCAAATCTGCGTTCGGCTGCTGCTGTCCGTTCTGCCACCAACCAATCAGGCGCAATACCATACAGAACCCCGGTTTGGTGAGGAGGCCACGGTTCTCGGTGTCGGCGATCTGCCATATCTCGCCCAGTACCGGCGCAGGCACGTGGGTCTTCTCGAAGAAGGCGACGGCGCGCTCGCCGGTCACGACGCCCAGGGAGTCGCTGTCGGCAAGGGAGAAGAGGTATGAGTATGCCGCCTTCTCATTGGGGGTGAGTTTGAGGATGGCGTGGTCTACGGCTAGTCAGCGTACGCGTCCACTGTATACCATGCGGCGAGTTCGCGTGTACCCAAGCCATCATTGCTCTCTGACATGGTGTCTCGAGCGTTGCATTCCCCCCAAGCTGTTCAAACTTGCAGCTTACTCGTCCCGTGACTTTTGAAGTGGCAAGAAGAGACGGTATTCCAATGCTGAAACGCTCCAAATAATGAATGAGGGGTTGTCGGTATGTAGAGGTGAGGTGAGGTGTGGTCAATGGAGGCTTGCTTCATCATCGTCCTCGAAGCTCAGTTCGCTCGGCTTCATCTCACGAAGCCTCCGGCCGTTTCCGCTCAGGCTTCTGATTGGCTGACCGCGCTTTTACCACTTCATCTCTCTCTTCATCTCTCTCTTGTCTCTTGATATACCTTCTGTTCTACCATGTGAGCCACGTAACAGTCGTCGCTGCGCGAAGAGGGAATCTGCTTATCCACAGCCATCATGGTGTACAACATTCAGGCCCTGCTCCCAGGCTGAGATCACGAGCGAAGAGCGCCACAGATTCCTTCCACTTCTTCTGATCGATGTATGCATTATCATATACTGGGATATGGTACTGCTTGCAGTAGCACACGATTGAAGTCGCGGTTCGTGGTCTAGAGGCATGGCAGCGATGGACGACTGATCAGGTGGTCCAAAAGAAAGCCCTACTGGAGACCGCCACTTCAGCCGCTCGAGCGAGCACTATTCGAATTGGTCAGATATTCCTAAGCGAGCATACCAATGGACCGCTTGTGGGAATCCTTCACTGCAAAGCTTCCTTCAGAAATTCAGAGTAGGGCAGTCACAGCTCGGCAACTGCAGCATCCCATATTGATCTCTTATCTTTCGACGAGCCTTGCACACTGCAGCTTCTGTCCCGCCTGCTGGACAAGAGGACTTGGGCCGCTTCGTTGGTGTATATCAACGATGCAGTCCCATTCGAAGATCTAATTTCTCGTGCTCAGGTATTCCAACCTTTCGCTTTGCCAGGATTTGCTTCACATAGAGCACGCAGTCAATCTCACCATCTACAGTTTTGAAGTCATGACATTCCTCGTACTAGAATGTCTTTTATGGGGGCGTGACGTACCCGACACAGGCCGAAAAGGAAGACCCAGCAGGAACACGGTCCCGACAGTGCCTAGTCTACCCGTTGTAGCCAACGACACCACTTCGCCAGTAACGCCGGAGAAGTCGGATACGCTCGTTTCGGTCGAGAGCAACATTTCTCCGACACAGAGTCCGACGACACCAACCAATGAGCGCCACACCAGAAATATACGCCTGGTCGATTACGGGAGGACGAGACGACAAGCTTTCGAGAACGGCGCTCCTGCAGCAACTTGGGACCCGTCGTTCCTAAATGTTCGGCCACTCACAGGCTCTTCTCGTGACAGGGTACTGCGTGCTGGGCTCACTGATAGTCCTGTTGGTGTCCGACGACCAACCTACGAAGCATTGGCCGATGCAACCAACGGTGTACTTGGCCATTGTTACGGCGATCGCCCACAGCTCGCTCGCATTAGCTCATGCACAAGCTGTGCCGGTTGCTTGGTGGTATCATGCGTTTCGTGGCGGTATGTATCGACCATCACGTGGCGTCTCTCGACATACTCAACAGGACCTGATCCGGACGCCGCTGACTGACATTCTCCCACCCTCGCAGGGTCCATTCGAGCGCTTGAGCGACAATGGCATACCACGAACAGTCTCATCGGAGCTGCTGTGTATGGTCGTCATGTCAGTATACTCACTTTGGCCTGCATTGCAGTATCGTTCGTCATTATCGATGGGCCTTTGCTGCAGAGGGCGTCTACTGTCGTGGCCGCGGAAACGACCAAAACCGTGATGCTTGATCTTCGGCTACCCGCGGAGTTACCATCAGCGTTTTCTGGTGCCTATCTGAATCATGAATTCGGATACACTCCGCTGAGCTACAAGACCTGCACAGATTTCACGCAGGGCGTTCCCGTACCCCTTAATGCGACGGAGTGCAAAGGCACGGTGAGTGAAAGCTGGTACTGCAGGTCGTGGACGTATGCAAACTCATGCTGCACAGTGCCGTGCGACTGTCCAGGGACCCGGTGTTGCAAAACAGAACTGCTCGTCGCAGGTTTGGCCTATCACACCAGCTATGGTTCACGACCCCAACGGATGTGTTGGCGGCCGATCAATGATGTCTAGGCACAACAGTCAGTCGACATCCTGGCGATGGGACGAGGATATACACACCTTCACATGGTCGATCCAGACTTGCGAGCTTCCCTCAAGCGTGATAGCGTCACCTCCCTACACATACTGCGGGTTGAGCTCGGTGATGGCGATGTTCTGGATGATAATGTTCGAGAAACCGTTCGCGATCTTCAACCCCTTGCCCTCGATGACGCCGCTGCTGCCCACACCGATCAACGTCTTGTCGGAAGCAACAGTGATGGGAGTTATAGCAGCGTTGTCGTAGCTGACAGACACAACAGGTGCATCAGCCTCGTAGTTGGCACACCGGTCGTTCTGGTCAATAGCGACCTGGCACCCGCTGCCAGTGCCCCATGGCGCGCATCCAGATCCGCTTGTCGTACCCTCTGTGCCAGTGAAGTCGAAGGTGGTGGAGAGAACGATCGTCAGTGGCTCAGAGGACCCCAGATACGACACGAGCTCATCGGTCGAGGTGGGCGTAACGGTCGAGCCGGCGGCGCCTCCAGTTGTGCCAGCACCGAAACCTTCAGGTGTACCAGAGACGGACTGCGCTTGTGCCAGACTGACGACGCCGGCCAGCGCCGAAAGATATTGCATGATGTCTTGCATTATTGAAGAAAATAGCAGAAACGAGTGACTGCTTGAAATCGAAGAGAATCGCTGCTTGTCACTTACCTCTCGATGCGCTGCTCTACATACTCCTCCTCGGTACTTCTCAGTGTGTGGAACCGTTAATGTCGGCTCCACGGAGATTTATACTTGAGACGAGGAAGTGTCCGACGTGTTGCTTTGCATTGGCAAGGGTGGCATGGGTCGGTCTCGGATAAGAGTTAACAGGGATAGCACGTGCAATCCTTGCCATGGAACTCCACCTACACACAGGCCATCAGCGACAATTCAATATGATCACCTTTTGACAAGTGCTGTTCCTCGGCCCTCGTTCTTGACCATGCCCTCCGAACGTCGAGCATTCCGCGTGGCCGTACACGCTGCCTGTTGTGTGGATGTAGCTCGAAGGACAGCATAATGTCCCGAGCCATGTCCAGCAGCAAGCGTATCGACGCTCTAGAAATTCAAGCAAATGGAAGAGCGAAGAAACGAAAAGATGTCAGGCGAAAGTTCATGAGACTCTCTTCTACTGGTTCCGTGGTGGACCAGACTTCATCCAGTTTGACTTGTCTCGCGGTCTGTGCGGACCACACTTGATCACCGCTCAGTTTCGTCGTCGCCCGATGATATATTTGTGCGTTCAACAAAGTCTTGTATTGGTTCGCAACTCGTTCTGTGTTCCTGTTATTACAATACATGCTTTCAATCGTACATCGACCCCTTCTCTTCCATCCAGGCCGTCAGCTAATCATACATTCAGTTCGTAAAGTACATATCAAACATGATAATACAGAAGTTAAAATGCTTGTTTCGAGTCCTTGTGCTCATGGTTTGGTGCTCCGAGATCGTATCGTGAGTGCATGGTGGTGTGGCGGCATCAGGTCGTTTTAATGCTTCAACACTATACTCCGACTTTTGTTGCCTCTCCGAAGAGGCTTGTAATGAATTGCTATGTCGAGCGAGTGTGTTCGGGCATCAGTGTGCTCGGTGGGTATGTCGTGGCTGGTGTTCGTGTCTCGATCTGCCTAGGGCTGGTCGGCCGGGGCTCGTCTCGGTGCCGCATGACTGCTGTCATCGCCGGCGAAGGATCTGGCCCTGCTCCTGCGTATGGCGACTCGTATTGCTGGAGTGCAGTCGGTCTTGTGCCCAGTGTGCCTGCCATGGGAAAGCTCTCTGGTTCAGACCGTGCAGACCTCCCACGTCTTCTCTTGCCCGACGATGAGCTTGACTGGCTCGTTGTGGTTGGAGCAGTTGGTGTGATGATCGAGGAGATTGGCATGCGGGAGACTGGTGGCGCAATCAGCCTCAGTTCTTCGGTTGGCGATGTCTCAGCCACTGCGCCCGGCTCTGCAGCTGGTGCTGGTGGGAAGGGTAGCAATCCTCCGGTAGACATTGGTCGTGTCGCTGAACTGGATTCGCCTACCCCCCCTTGAGCCTCAGCTCTTGCCGCTGCCTCTGCCTTTGTAGGTCGACCTCGTTTCTTTCTCGGTGGTTGTTCGATCGGTGACGCTTGACCGTATACGCTCTCGATCGACGAAGGCTTCGGCCGTATCTCACGCCCGACGTTGATGTTCTCGAAAGGGAAATTTCGCTTCAAGGTTACAGGTGCTGACAGAGGGGATGGTGTCTGAGGGCCAACACTGGGGAGAAGATTTGGTGGGATTAATGCTTGGGTCCCTGCGCGCTGACTTATGGTGTCGTAAGCTTGCATGGAGTCGTTCAAGGTCCTCCCTACGCTGCGTCAGCACTATATATCGCTTTCTCGGGCCTCCTCGCCCGCTCTCGAAGTCCGCAATGATGCTCACCGAATGGTAGCGGGATCTCACCCCATCTAATCTGAGGTACGCTCAGGGAGCGGAGCATATTAAAGAGCTGTGTGGGCGATGGTCCCGCTTGCTTGACCAATTCCGCTAGGAGAAAGTTCTTCTACATGTCAGCTTTTGGGTAGCACAGCATTGTCGCGGGTCGAGTCACACCTTCTCAGCATCGCTCCACGGACGTTGTCCGTACGGGTCTGCCATAAGGAGTGTGACGTGAACGGAAGGAAATCATCGAAGTGCATCAGTCGTACATAAAACGGAAGGTATTAGGTGGGCGCGTAAGGCTCGTGGGGTCGTCGTAGCTTGGTGGTTACAAGGGAGAACAAAGGAATCACCGCGTAGAAGGAAGCCGCCCAAAAAGCTCGCTGTAAACACAAATTGAAACGAGTGAGGTCGTAGAACGCGATGCTTAACGAAGAAGACAAACCAAAGCGTGACGCTGCATGTCGTGCATGGAAGAAGCAGAGAAGGAAAGCGAATGGATCTGGGTGGAATGGGAGGAGGGCGTCCGGCTTGCCATCTGAGATCCCTTTCGATGCAAAACACAGAGCAGTAGGGGCTTGCTGCATATGCACAGTCTAGCGCACCTCTTCGCTAGGTGCATGATCCCGGAAATTGTCGCGTGAAGGCACTGACAGCAGAGGAGGACAACTATGGGAGACACGGCGGCTGTCTGATGAGAATAGCGTTCTCATAGGAAAATCTGTATACCGTCAATGGCTGTCTTCGACGACACGATGGTGAGGTAGTGTTTTTACGCTTGAGACGATGACACACAGACGCAATGAGAAGCTAACGGCGGGCTCGTCCGGAAGTTCAAAATTTAGCCAGCTCAGCACCTCGCTCCAATGGAAATTCCCACTGTCCGTCCCACCGCCAGCCAGTTCAACACGAAACTTCTTGCTCCTGCCACACGAGAGCAGAGCCAGCCGTCACATCTCATCCATCAATAGTGTCCGTGGAGATCGCAATGGGTAGTGGGTATGAGCGCTTCGCTGGAAGCATGACACCGTAATGGGATAGATATGCACGTCCCTCTTGCTTCTGGCGCCGACATGAGTTTCAGAAGACCACATAGGGTGACGCGAAACCTTTGGAAGCACGGCCGTCTCCCGACTTTCGACTTTGCGCGTGCATCCACGACTTCCATGGCGCGTGTGCCGGCTCCATGGTCAGGTAACGAACCCGGTGTGCGTGTGTGCGTCCTGGCAGGATTTGACCCGGGTCTCCTGGTTCATTGCAAAGTACGGATGCATTTGAGATACTCACACCTTCAGCATAGGTTTGCTCGGGTTGTTGGTTGCAGGAAAGTCCACATCATCCGTGGATGGTTGACGGTAGTGCTTCGACCCCGCTCAGCTTGCGAAGAAAGCACTGTCAAGTAGCAAGATTCAGGCCGAGCGTGACTGCCCTTGGTGGCTATTCCACGGCAAATCTGACCTGAACGACCAGCAATATGTGCGAAAGCAAGAACAGTGGCCTCGTGCGGCGTCGATACTGGAGCATTGCGGCAGACTTCGCGATCACCTCCGGCTGCGTGCCACATGACAACTGTGTTCATCCATCAAGAAGACTGCGAAGGTATTGCTTTGCCTTCGTACGCCAGGCTCTGGTCGATGGAGTGGGAGAGCGAGGGAGGTGAGGCGGCCTGTTTGGATGAGCAAGGGCGAACAGGTCACGTGCGCCAAGCCCCGTTCTGGGGCTTCTGCTTCTTGAGAGTCAGCTTTCTGTTATTTGCCCTCACACCTGTCCCCCTTCGAACATTCATTCTGCCACCTTCCCCAAACCCGACGAGTGAGACCACGTTCGATGTGGCAACCAGCGTGACGACATTTGGCGACATCAGGAGCACGCGGTAGAGTAGCGTAGAGCACTCCAGCAGTAGACTGTCACTTATCCACCTATCAACTCCAGGCGCATCAGCTCTTTGTCCTCGATCTCGAACATCCGATTCGCCTCATCTCCATAAGTCTACGAGTAGGCCGTCGTTGTCCATTCGCACTCCTGTGCTGCAGGTCTGCGTCTTGCCGAGCCTACTCAGTTCGAAGTTCGTGGACTCGGTCTAGGCTTCTACAAAGTGAACCGCATTCACGTCCGAACGCTCCCAATCGTACGGATGCAGCCGCTGACCCACTAAGACTGTGGTGTTTGGCATGTGCTTGGTGCTAGGCGTGTGACGATACTTGCGACTGCTTTCTTCGCTCCACCTCCACAACCTCCGCTTCCGACACCAGGCTTCACCTGCCACCCAACAAACATGGCAGACAACGCCGATCAGGGCGTGAAGCAGGAGAACCTTGAAGCGGAGGTGCAAGACATGAATCTCAAGGAAGAGAAGGCTGAAGATGTCGACATGGACACAATAACAGTGGCAGACATGACGAAGAAGGAGGGCTTGGCCTCCTTGAACCCGTCTGGCAGCACCACACCCAAGACTGCGAGGCAGTCAAGATCGCCGGTGAAGAGAGAGTCCACTGCGCCAGACGGCCCTCTCAAGGAAGAAGATACCAAGATTGTTGGAGGTGAGGTCGAACTGAAGCTGGAGAGTGGTGATAGACCAAAGCTGGTTCGCAAGCAGAGCCAGAAAATCAAGGCACGGCCACCACAACTCTTCAAAGATTACGATGACAAGACCGGTGAAGCCACATCGCACTTCAGCGTGATCAGGGATTGCATCTATGCCGCCAAATATATGGGTGCGACCGACCCCGCGCTCGAGTGCGAGTGCCAGGAGGAATGGGGTGAGTAGTCGCCGCTATAACACTACGAAGGCGACGCGATCTAATAGCACACAACAGATGCATCCACACGAATCAACAATGCCTGCGGCGAAGACTCCGACTGTATCAATCGCGCCACCAAGATGGAGTGCAGTGATGACTGCGGGTGCGGCGCAGCATGCCAAAATCAACGCTTCCAGCAAAAGCAGTTCGCTGATGTTTCTGTCATCAAGACAGAAAAGAAGGGGTACGGCCTACGGGCGAATGCTGACCTGCAACCAAATGACTTTATCTTCGAGTACATTGGCGAGGTCATCGGCGAGCAAAGCTTTCGAAGACGCATGCGGGATTACGATGATCAAGGCATCAAGCACTTCTACTTCATGTCGCTCACAAAAGGCGAGTTTGTCGATGCGACAAAGAAAGGCAACCTCGGGAGGTTCTGCAACCACTCTTGCAACCCTAACTGTTATGTCGACAAATGGGTGGTGGGCGACAAGCTGCGCATGGGCATCTTTGCGGAGCGCAGCATCCAGGCCGGCGAGGAGCTGGTATTCAATTACAACGTTGATCGCTACGGTGCTGAGCCTCAGCCTTGCTACTGTGCTGAGCCTAATTGCACTGGTTATATCGGTGGCAAGACGCAGACCGAGCGCGGCACGAAACTTTCGAATACGATCATCGAGGCGCTCGGCATTGACGATGCGGACGCTTGGGATACAGCTGTCGCGAAGAAGCCTCGGAAGAAGAAGACGGGTGAGGATGACGAGGAGTACGTCAACAACGTCGAGCCTAGAGGCCTCGATGAAGAAGGCGTCAACAAAGTCATGTCCTCACTTATGCAGTGCAAAGAGAAGTGGATTGCCGTCAAGCTGCTGAGTCGTATCCAGCGCGCCGACGACGAGAGGGTGCGTAACCGCGTTGTCCGCTTCCATGGATATCGGATACTCAAGACTGCGCTGTCGAACTTCATTGATGATGTCAACGTCTGTTTACAGATACTGGACGTGCTCGATAAGATGCCTCGCTTGACACGAAACAAGATTCAAGATTCGAAGATCGAAGAGACAGTGCAACCGCTCGTCACGAACGCGGATGAGCGAGTCGCTGCTCAGTCGAAGAGCTTACTGGAGGCTTGGGGCCAGCTAACAATCGGCTACCGAATACCGCGCATGAAACGAGATCCCAACGCTCCTTCAGAACGCAAGAACGAGCGTCCCGGCAGGCGCGAGGAGAATCGGCGGAGGTCGAGGTCACGGTCAAGATCGAAATCGCCAGAGCGCCTACAAGCACCCACGGGCCCTCGAAGTAATGCTCCCCAGAGAGCCGCGTTCCGCCCGCCTCCTCCTCGGTTCCGTGCACCACCTCCCAGTGGTGCTCTACCAGATGGCTGGTTCGAAGCTACATCTGGTGCCACAGTCTACTATTACAACAATAATGGCGCAACGACATGGACGAGGCCAACTATGCCGGCAACACCAGCGCCTCCACCACCGCCGCCAAAGGCTGTCACAGATCAACAGATTCTTTCAGATCTCATCGCTAGCATCGTAGCCAAGAAGGAAACCGCCAAAGCGTCATCAGAAACACCGACTCCCGCTGAGACTCCAAAGAAGGAACGGAAAGAAGACAAGTGGCGGTCGTGGCCTGAGGAGAAGCAGAGGCGGACGTATGAACATACTCTCCATCCGCACATCAAGCACGTCATGGACAAGTACAAGTCGAAGTTTGAGAAGGAGACACTCAAGAAGTACACCAAGGAGTTCGCTAAGATGGTCGTTGATGGCGACTTCAAGAAGGGCCGTGTCGAAGATCCTAGCAGGGTCAGCGACAAGCAGGCGAAGAGTCTCAAGAAGAACGCATACACTTTCTTCGACAAGGCCGTGAAGAAGCAGGAAGTCGCAAACAAGAAGCGAGCAGAGAGGAAAGCGAGTCACAAGAAAGACGGCAGCAACACTCCGGCTGGTTCACCGCCCGCTGCTGCTGGAAGTCCAATCGAGAAGGAAGATGGCGATGCTGAGTTCACTGATGACGAAGCTGACCAGCCAGAAGCCACGCCAGCTGAGTCATCGAGTAGTGTGAGCGCTGCTAAGCGTCGACTGGAAGAGCTGACTGACGGTGAAGACCTGGAGACGGTGCTCAAGAGGCAGCGCATGGATGAACCTACCACAGTTGCTCCTCCACCTCCTCCACCGCCACCTCCGCCACCTGCTGTCGATGATGTGAATGGCAGTCCGATGCAAATGGATCAGGACGTGCTCACACCAAATGAAGACGTCTCGGCGTCCTTCACCCACGCAGCTTTGGTAGCAGTCCACGATGCTGCCGTTAGCGATGACCAGGCCGAAGCTGGCGCAGAAGGTGGGTTCCGCATCAATGGCCTCGCAGCCAAGCCGATGAACGGCATACAGGATGATGTTTCCCAGACCGCCACACCACCAACAACAAATTCGCCAGACGATGAGGAAGTCGAGAAAGCTGCGAAGAGGGCGCAATTCAGTGGCATGAACCCTGACCGTATGCGCCAGCTAGGGCTATTTGATGGGGCCAGCGATTGATGCTTGGACCGATCATGACCTGGAGCTCGGATTTCGACTTTGTGCGACATGGCATGCGCCATCGGTGTTGGAGATATGAGAGACTTGGCGGACAGTTCATTTGCTTTGGGCGGTATTGGCCAACTCGCTCCGTGGGCTCCCAGCCACGTCGATGCAACATTGGCAAAGCGAGCATGCGTTGCCCTCGCCACCAACGAGGAGGCATATTGGTGATGATGTAAGATAGCTCAGCAGATACCTTAAAACCTAATCCGTGAAGAGATCCTGTCCCCTATCCATCCCTACCACCCCTGCATCCCACAAACTCCACCCTTTTACCCTCCACCCTTCACCGTTGCCGCTAACCCACCCGCCCGCTGCTGCTACCAAGGCACTTTGGTCCTCAGCTGCTAGACGGATCCAGACGTCCTGTGTTTCGAGCTTGAGGATATCGAAGGCGATGGCTGAACCGTGGAGGCCGAGGAATTGGGTGAGTGCGGCCGTGAGGTGCATGTGTGCTGTTACTGCGTCAAGGTCTGCGAGTGCATCTGTGGATGAGGTGAGATGCTGGAGATGGATGTAGGACCATTGTGGATTGCGTAGAGTCGTTTGAAATAGAACATGTGGTTTCGAGTGGCGCTTTTTGCGCTTCTTCTTGGATGAGGCTGTATTTTGGTTGGTTGGAAGGTCTTCCTGATCGGTTCCTGGTTTTGACGGCTGTTCTACGGCTGCGGCTTCATTTGTGGTCTCTACAGCTGCCATCGCGCATGCTAGAGTGTTTATTGAAGTCGATATTGTGAGTAATGTGTAATGTGATACTGATCGTTGTCGGCTTGGGACTCGAGATGTAGTTGCCCAATCCCCGAATTTCACCCGAGCAAGGCCGACCTCACACTTCAGCCAACCGCAGATCTCACAAATCTAATGCTTCTTCGTCGCCGCCAGCAATGGCTGGCCAAATCCCCGACCCACGCTCCTTAACCACCTGGGAAGATGCCTTCCAACATCCTCTCCCAGTGGTGCGAAAGCTGGAGCAGCAGCTCCGCAGAAACATCGATGACAACCGCGAAAAGCTGCGCTCCCTGGTTGGAGCCAGCTATCGCGACTTACTTGGCACGGCGGAGCGGATCATTGAGATGGACGAGCAGATGCAGAGGGTAGAAACGACTATGGGCGAGATCGGGAGGAAGTGCAATGCGAGAACCGTGGAGAGGGTAGCAGAGAATCATGCGAGGATGCGGAAGACGTTGGGGCAGAGGGATGGGGAGAGATACCAGGCTATGGCGCAGACGAAGGTGTTACAGAATGCTTTGACGATGGTGATGAGGATTATCAAGAGTGGGGGGAATGCGCTACAGGCGTCTAAACTGCTGGTGCTGGGGAGGTTGCTGTATAGGCATGTCTCGGAGAGCCCGCACGCGCCTACGGTGATCGAGGAATTACGAGGCAAGCTGGCTACGGCGAGGAAGAAGCTGTTTGTTTATCTGGAGCGGGTCATCGCTAAGCCCGCGAGCGACAAGACGTTGCAAGCGAACAGTTTGTGCGGTTATGCTTTGATCACGAGCTCTACGCCCAAGGAGGTTCTCCGATATTTCCTTCAGACTCGCTTCCAGCAGTTGGAAAATAAGTCAGAGGCACCGACAACGGACAGCATGGTGCGGGTGCTCGATTTGTACAGCCAGACTTTGCTCGATAGCCGGGACCTCTTCCCCAGACGATTCGCCGATACACTAGCACAGCTTGCAAAAACTCCAATGGTGCAGGATTTTCAGGTGCAGTTGGTCTTTGAGCTCAATCTTGATGTTTACGGATTGTTCGTTGCAGCCGACATCCGGTCGTTCACCCCGTGGGTACGACACGACCAAGTTACCACGGCCGAAGTCGGCGATGCGCTCAGCTCATGGACCAGCCAAGCGCAAAGGTGCGTGTTAGAAGGACTGCAGGACTACTTGAGCGGGCAGCATGATGCGCGCGTGGTGTTTGACACACGGCAGAAGATTATCTCGAAGTACCTCTCGCTCGGGAGCAAGGTGCGCGGTCAATCACATACGAAGGCCATCGATCAGATCCGTGCAACCTTTCTGGCAAGACTCCAGGAGATCGCTAGCTCTGCTGGTAGTATCGACGATCTGATACTGACTGAGACATCTATCTCGAGCATAAACGAGTCTGCCGCACAGCCACAAAAGCTTTGGGATCTGGCGACAGAAGACTTCGACCTCAGTCATGGTGCAGTCAAGTTTCGCTCCGCGATCATACGAAATCGTCATGGCCGGAGCATCCCTCTGCAAGCAGAGATTCGCAAGCTCGACGAATGGGTGGCACGAACACACTTCATTCTTGAGCTCGTGGAGGAGATGCGCACGAGTAGATGGGACAACGACATCGACTTTGATCTCGAAGACCTGGACGATCATGACGACCTGCTACGAGATCTGAATAAGAGCGATGTCGCAGCTGTAACAGAGAGGCTCCGTGACGCATGTGCCAACAGTCTAAATCAGATCGTGCAAAAGGTCACGTCTCTGAGCGCAAAGACTGAGCACCCGGCCTACTTCATTCGACTATGGCGGGAGATCGATCGACGACAGCGCGCTCTACGAAGTCGACTCGACTTACCGATGTCACAACTTGCACTTACTGAGCTTTACCGCAATTTTGCACTCTCGGTGTCTAGAGAGCCGATAGACACGTACACTACAGCAACCAGACAGCAGACCCATATCGCTGTGACATTATGGGATGGTACACCGCCGTTGCCTCTTCAGCCCTCGCCAGTCGCATTCGAATTCTTGATGGCAATACAGAAGGCCCTGGCTGCTGATGGGGCCGATACCTGGAGTTACGCGGCAGTGGATGAGCTAAAGGGCGTAGTGGCTGAGGAGGTGTCCGCGCGGCTTGATGACGACGCTTTCACGAGAGTCAAGGGTCCTGCTATGACGAATGGGCACAGCGAAGCTCATGACGACGATGCCGATGAGGAAGGTGACAATGCTGAAGCTCCGGATAAGGAGAAGTTGGTCAATGGATCTGCTGAGAAGGAAGAGTTGAGCAGAGACCGACTATTGCAAAATCTGTTCGATGTGCAGTACTTGTATCGAGTACTGCGTCGCTCGAAGCAGGATGATGATGGGCTCGGCCGTCTGATCTCGAGCATGCGAATGACTCTGGAGCTTGATACTCCCGCCAGCGAGCGGTTGGAAAGAAGCGCGAACGAGTATTGGAAGCGGACGCATCTGCTGTTTGGGCTGCTGGCTCCCGCTCAAGATGGGAGTAGCTACTGACTTACAGCCGAGTCTTGTCTGCAAATACCGAACCATATCAAACGGCAGGCTCCGAAGGCCTAGAAAGATGCCTTCCTTACTTATTCGTGTCTCCCTTATTTGGCCAGATCGAGGCAATCGAGATAAAGTTCAACCCCAATCTATACTTCGCCCTATTATGTATGATTGGCGTGTGATGTATATCGTAGTTCGCATAAGGCCTACAAGGATGGGCATAGTAAAGTACAGATATAAGCGCTGACGGCGCCTACGAGGAACATTCGATGCGCGCTTCTGTACATGAGCACCTGCAGGTTGCGAACCTAAACTTTTCACTGTAGGTAATCGACTTCACTATTCATACTCTTTTGGTGATATAGACATGTTTGCACTCGAGACGGACAGGTCGCTGCCGAAAGCAGGAGTCGTCCTGCGTGGTGCCCTCGTGAGCTCGAATGGCTGTGGGGTGGGAGACACAGCATATTTGTCCGGATGATGATCTGCAGGTCGGTGTCGAGGATCCTGCGATGTCTCAGAGCTGTGTGCAGGATTGTGTTGAGGGGCGTGAGGATGCCGTCGTTTGAGAGCTTGTTCCTTTCCTGATTGTGAAGATCATCATATGATAGATTTCTGTGTGTGCTATGTATTTGAGAACCTCGGCGGTGCTATCGCGCAATCGCCTACCCCTGTCGGCTCCCAAGTCCTCGGGGTTGGGTGGTGGTTATTGAAGGTTCTGATCTGCAGCTAGCGGGCGATAGTGTGACGGCAGCAGTGCCCTTTTTGGTTTCACGACTGCCTGAGTTTGATTGGTTCGTCGTAAGCGAGACGTCCTTTTTTCGTGTTTTTCTGTCATGCTCGTGTAGGTATGTGGAAACGATGAAAAGGAAGTGGAGCGTAGAGATGGAAAGGCGTTGTAGGAATAGAGGAAAGTTGGTGATATACGTTCCTGATGGTTGGGGTCGGACGTATAGAAACTCGATAGGATTGAGATTCCAACTCATGCTGGCGCGAATAGAGGCGAGGGCTGACAGGGCGGAAGAGGGTGAGTTGTGAAACACGCTTCCGCACGGGCGTGCAGTCGTCAGTCGTTGGGCGGTGGCACGCTGCTTGGGCCAGTCGAAGTGAAACGGCCAGGCCTCCGCAGGCGTGGGTCGGCGCTGCGAGAGAGTATCGAATTCCCTCTTTGGGCGAGTGTCTTCGCCTGCGCGCATGGGGTCGACGGGTGGAAGTGTTACACACTCACACGCAACCAAGACACTCTCCCCTTCTTCCACACCACCCCGTCCGCCTTTTGTGTCTGCCATTCCCAGACTCGCCGTCCGTTGTTGAGTTTCTGTAGACGCGCGACTGCCACCAGCACAGCGGGAGAGACGTGCTCGAGACTGCCTGCCCAAGTGTCGTGTGTGCCGGCGTAGTGGGACCCTCGTTTCTCGTGCAGCGGCCGCCGCCGATACCTGCAGCATATCTCGAACCGCTATCACGCCGCCAGCACTCGACTGCACAACATGTCGACCGCCATCGCAGCAGCACCCGTCGCGGCCACGACGCCTCTTGCACCGCTACCCTCGCCGCATCACTCGACGCCGTTTGCCAACCTGCCATCGGCTGCACCGAGTAGTGCTGAGCCGGCTGCCAAACGCCAGAGGGGCAATGCTTCGCCGCATGGGTCGGGAGAGAACAACGCATCCCTCGAGCGGATAAGTCCACATGGCAAGACCTCGCCTACTGCGTGAGTATCAGGAATGTCAAACACGAAACACACAACGCAACTAACGCCCGTCCGCAGCGGCCGCAACATAGCTCCACCTAAGATACAGGTGAAGAAGGAGCCACCCGGGTCACCGCCTGCCATGTCGTCGTCACGCCCACGGCCGAAGCGCCTCGATCTTTCGACCAGCATGGCAAATAGCCGTGGCCCGAATACTGCACGAGGCTCTGGACCATTGACCTCGAGAGAATCGGCTGGACTGCATGTACAGGATGTAGGACTTGCATGCCTGTCGCCTGGCTTTGCAACACATGATCCGGCGATGAGAGAGCAGCTACAGCGGAGTCTAGATGTACGGGACCAACAGAGACAAATCATTGAGGCGAGGCAGAAGGGCGGGAAGCCAGGCAGTTCACATGACAGCGATGGTGCGCAGAGGTCACAGGATACCACGCTCTTTGGTGTACAGACACGGACTCCAACAACTTCAAGACGGAAGGGTCCGCCACCTGGCCTGTCTATTGCCGCTCCGACCGCCGCACAGTTCGCCAGCGATAGAGTCATACAGTCTGCGCCGCTTGGCCAAACATTTACTGGACTCAGACCTGGCGACCATGCTTACTCTCGCCATGTACAGCATGGCCCAAGTGGACTGAGCCAGACGAGCCATATTCATCACGTACCCGCCACTCAAACAAACAACCGCCTCCCGCCCATCGCAGACGTCTTCGCGAACGACCGATTAGACGTCCAGCGCAGCTACCCACCCACCCACTCTCCAGGCCATCACATCCCTCCCGTCCCATCCCCAGGCTTCGGACCACCACACCAGAATCCACCCCCCTCTGCACGAGCTCGCGAGTTCCGATCTGCAGAGGATGCGGTAGCCGGTCTCTCTGGCGGCCGCGAAGACTTAATGCCGAAAGTCGTGCACTACGGAGGCGTACAACCGCCCACCCCACCCTCGCCCATGCCACCAAGCGGTCCGGCATACCGACAGGCTACAGCAGGCGCCCAACAACCTGGACCGTACGCCGGCAGTGGACACTACCCGCACGAACAAGCCCCAGGCAGCGGCAGACCAGACATCTTAGCTCGTACATCATCAATGAACGGACGGAGGCGTGGCCGCGACGAATACGAGCGCGACAACGGCAGTCCGCCTACCAACGCATACCAAGCGCAAGAAGCCAAGCGATCGGCTTTCGCGGTGCGAGGAGAGGAGTTGAGGAGTGACGACGAGGACTGGCGGAGAGGGATGAATAGTCGGGAGAAGAGGGAGGAGTTCTTGAGACTTTGTGAGCGGGCGTGGGATTTATTTCATTCTTGAGGAAGATTCTATTGGACATTTGGTTGATACTTAAGAGGAATCTAAGACGAGACACTTTGTGAGGTGGACATGAACGACGCTATTCTTCTGTTTCATTGTCGTAGGGAGGGTGTCTGTTTTGTTAGAAGCGGGAGTACTCAGGAGTAGGGAAGAGTGGGCTGCGGCTGGCTTATTTCGGACGCCTCTGGAAATAATGCAGATGGAGATAATGCGGGTGGAGGACGCTGGGTAGAGCTCTATGTATGGCGCTATGGGCTAATTTGAGATGTGGTTGATGTCCACTTCCTGCTTCAGATCTGGTAGCTTCTTCTCCTTCTACCGTTTCCGCAGTAACTTCCTCGCCTTCCGTGCCGATGGCGGTAGCCGGTCGTCCACGAGCACCGCAGGTTTCCCCTGTACAACTTCGCGTTCCCGCGTCAAGCCTGATCTACCCAGCCCAAACGTCGTCACGGTCGACGTCCCAATACCTCCCATTTCCGCCGGTGGCCGAAACGGCACATCCTCGTCCTTGAGCGCCAGCGGGATCTTCTAGCCCTCCGGATACCCGAACACGGTGGCCACACTCACCATACTCCACCGCACGCCCCCGATCGCCACGATCGCGCTGACGAACTCGACGAGCAGGAGCACCACACTCGCCATCAGCATCCGTGGCATGAAGACACGGTAGAGCATTAGATGTCGCCGCAACCATGCTGCTTCCACCACGGTTGCGAGTGTTAAGGCGGAGTAGAATAAGACATGCGTCGCCACGGCTCCAGCAATGCGGCCAAGGAGACCGGGAAGCTTGGGCGGGACCTTCCACATCGCGATCGCGGGCACAGCGATGGCGCATAGAATGTGCGCGCCGAAAGTATTCAGAGTGACGAGGATAGGGCTCCAAGGGTATCGAATCGTTTTGAGCGGGATGAAGGCCGATTCCCATTGAATAGTGGCGAGAGCGGCTTGGTGTCCTGTTTTGAAGAAGTAGTAGCTCCCCATTAACGCAAGCACAACCGGGCCGAGTGGAGAGCGGCGGAGGTTGTTGGCGTCGATTATCTCGAGCAGGTTGAGGATGGAGATGGCGCAAAGGGCGAGGGTGCCTTGGCCCATCGGTTTCTGGACGAGAAGGAGGGCTGGAAGCCAGATGGTTGGGAGCAGGAAGAAGCGGGTGCCGTGGGTGTTGGCGTAGCCGAGGATGACGAGTTTGTTTCGTGGTTTCGGGGCGTCATTTATGGTGGTAAGGATCGCGGCGTTGGAGTCCACGGTAAGGGGTTTGGAGGTTGAGTTTGTTTCGGGGATTGCTTCTTCGGTGCGGACTAGAAGGAGGGGAGGGGACCAGACGTAAGTTGCGTAGCCTGCTGCGACTGCGATGGCGAGCACGCTTTGAGCGATGATGGTACGTTGAGACAACGTGTCTTTGGGGATCTGAGGGTACCAGTCGCCGTCGTCAGCCGCATTGAGGACCCAGAAGATGGCTATCAGCATCAGTGCGAGCCGGAGTGCTATGCCGACCCATATGACTGCGGACCCTTGGTAATTTTTCGAGCGGATGTAGTGGTATCGTATGATAAACGGCAGAGCCAGAGCTACCAAGAAGGGTATCAAAGTCTGCCAGCCCGCCGAGGTGGAAGAAAGAGCAGAGGCGTAGTACGTTGACATGCAGTACGGCATCTGCTCTTCACGACACAGTCGTGACAAGGAGCTCAGCCTGGTAGCGACGAGGAATGAGAGTGAATTGGCGGCGCCGAAGGTACGGTCTGCTGCGTCGTTCTGACCCAGCGATGAGGCCAGCATGAGTACACCAAAGGTGGTCAGTAAGAACAACAGCTGCTCGTCCTCCCAGATCGTGAACGAATTGGCTGCGAAGCCAACGCAGAGAAGTAGAGTAGACAAGAAACATAGCCCGCCCCAGAATGTGCTTGGGTATGGTATCCGGAGCCCTTCTCTTACCGGCCATAACGCTGCCAACGTTGCGATGACGCCTCCAAGAACAGCGCTGAAAGCCGCTAGCTGAACCATGGAGGCAGGAGCGATACTGCTCACCACAGCGCCGACCGCACCGCCAACAGCAGTACCCGCGGCGCCGTACAAGAGTAACGCAGGAGTCAAAGCTGCTCGATCTCCCTGTACGCTCTGGGCGTAGGCCAGCACGACGGCAAACGTACCCAGCAGAGCAATGATGCCCATCGTCATGCTAACCAGATCGAATCGTGCCCATAGGTTCTTGCAGATGCGCAAATTCTCGTCCTCATATGCCTTGAACGCCCCGTAGGCTTTCTTCCACGTGAGGTCCTTGGCGTCCCTGCTTCTCACAGCACGCTGCCAGGTCGAGCTAGCAATTTGCCATAACTGGTTCGTAGACGATGTAGCCGAGTCATCGAGCTTGCGAGCCTTCGCATATTCGCCTTGATAGCCATGAATCTGATGCGCTGTCAAACGGCTTACTTCTGCCAAATTCTTGTAGTCCACCCCGTCTTTGCCAATAAATGCCTCATCAATTGGCTGGCCAAGGTTGTTGAACGGGATCGGCATGCCCAGCAATAATGACAAAGTAGGCACCAGATCGATCTGTCCAACAGGGCGAACCTTTGCAATCGCGGGAGGCTCGACAAACGCAGGATCGCTACGTCCGAATATGCCCTGCTTCGAGTACATCCAGAGCGCAGCTTCGACCTCATCGTCCGACTCGCCTCCGTGGTCGCCTTTCGCATCCATGCCATGATCTCCCATCACAACCATAAGCGCCGAGTCGTCCAGCGCTTCGATCATGCGTCTGAACACACCATCCATTTGCTGTAGCTTGTCCGTCATGGCCGGATGATCCGGTCCATAACGATGTCCCGCATGGTCGACACCCAGGTAGTGTCCGATTAGAACGTCCCATCGTCCAGTCATGTCCGGTTCGAGAAGCGGGAAAATATGCTCGTTCACGCCATTATCCAAAGTATGCAAATCCCAGACATTGAAAGAATCGTACGGTCTCGTAAGGTTGGGCTCGAAATAGCCCGGGAACAGACTATGCCATGTATCGTCTCCAAGATGTACCACTTTCTTCCCTGCCAGAAAGAGCTGCTCGATCAAGTTGTCCTCGTCGATCGCCGTGCCAGCGAAGTTGGATCCAGCGTCTATAAGTGTTGGTAACGATCCAGTCGTCAACCCCTTCAACCGCTGCAACGTCGTGGTCGGCGGATCCGCAATGAACGGTCGCAGGAACGCGTTGTGCGGCGACTGTACCGCTGTCTCATACAGTACTGGCAGAGCATTGTGGAAATGGTGCGGTTGCTCATCGCCGGATTGTGGACGGAAGGGGACGGTAAAGTCGTAGCGTAGAGCATCCACCAGAATGATCACCGCCTTGTCAAAGCTCTTCGGATGCCAGCACCCACGCTCATGTGACCCGGGCACATGTCCATTGCTCAGTTCGATCGGTGGTTGGGCGCATTGGGAGCGATCGGGGAGGACGAAGCGGGAGAGGAGGAAGCCGCTGCAGAAGAGGTAGATGGCAAGGGCGTGGAAGATGCTGGGACTGCATTAGCGGTGTGTTATCGAAGAAGACATAAGGGAAGATCCGAGCATACAGTATTAGTATGAAAAATGCTAAGACGAGCGCATGTTGCGCCTTGAACTGTATGGAGGACTGCTTCCTGTCTGTGCGGTCTTCTGAAGTCGCAGAAGGCCGCGCGACGCCCCCTTCATTTGCCATTGATGATCGAGACAACCATCTGATCCGAAGAACAAGCACAAAGAAGTATACGAATAGCGAAATGGACAGATAGGAAAGTTGTTGCAGTGTTGATTGCGGAGGTAGCGGAGGTGATCAGACGGAAAGATCTACAGGCACATGTCCGAACTTGGGAACGACGATCACATGCAAAGTAAGGTAGAACGATTCAAGGATCATTGCACACAATTATACTTATTGATGTGGAGGTACTTGATATCTCGACAGGTATCGCAGCTGTTCAGAGCGAGTTCATTCGACAGTATGTACTGCCCGTATCTACCACACCGCGGCGCATGAATACATACAATACACACTAGAAGTCAAGTTATTCATAATCAGAAGCAGAAACAACAAGCAGCCATCTTTCAATCAAGAGATCTTGAAGCAAATCCCGTCATCACATCATTGAAGAGGATGCCAGCCACTAAACACCTCCTGACCCAGCCAGAAACACATTACTGAATGCTCCCCATAACGGATATGTCGCTTTGTGCTCAGGTCGATGAGCACGAGCGGTTGTGTTGCCCTTGTCAAAGTGGAGAGCTGAAAATATGCCGAGCAGGTCGGCAAGTCAAGTTGTCGTCAAAGAGGTGTATGTATAGTCGAGTCCAGGCGCCTTTGAGCAACGGCCGTCGAACGTTGAGCAAGAAGTAGAATCGTTATAGTCGTAGGCCACTCTGCCATGCATCTCCAATCCACGAACTAGTTCAAGCTGCTCGATGGGCGCGTCTCCTTCTCCATGAGACCACCCACTTTCTCGAGATCCACAGACTGGAAGCCGCTATCGCGTTGTTCGTATTCCGGCAACTTCTCGTCCATAGGCTGCAGCCCGACGCCAGTGTCGCCGACATGGACGACGACGACACGGCCCGACTGTCGTTTTCCTGAAGCATCTACTTCTTCTGGAAATGTGATGCGAATCTCTGGAACCGAGCTGGTCGGCGAAGGTGGAGCTGAGGAGGATTCTGACACTCGGATCTCCTTGTCGCGATAGATGTGGATCGATTGTGAGGGGCGAGCGGTTATGCGCCGGTGGTGTGAGTGGGTGGAGGATGTTGAAACGCGCTTCTCGCTGTATGCTGGTAGTTCCAGTCGCTGAGCCTTGCGACGCTGGCGAAGGAAGAGGAGCGCACCCACGAGGATGAGGGTGACGGCGACGAGAACAACGAGGACAATCGTGAGAGTCGAAGTCGTGCCATTGAGTAGGTGATCGTCACGGCGTAAGAGGGTGGTGGGCGCCATTTCGTTCAAGCTCGATATGTTCTTGTTTATGCTGTTGGCGCTCGTTCGTAATAGTTCTCCGGACTGCGATTGGTAATAATGCTCCGATAGTGGTGCGAGTAGTGGTATAAAGACTGCATCGCATCTGTGAGCGACTTGACTACACCACTTTCGCAATACGCCGGCGGCTCTGCTCACCTCTGTTTATACTGCAAATCAATGCAGATGAATGATCGTCACGAACGAGTGGACAGCGGCCAGCAGCTGAATGAATGAAGCTGTTGTCGCCTGGAGCAAAGGAGTGAATGGATGAAGTCGGAGCACACCGCGCGTGGCTGTAGGAAGGGCAGTCGTGAGCGTTGGAGGACGAAGGCGCCGTTTTGCTCCTTGTGATGCTGCGCCTGCAGCCAATCTCGGTTGCCTGCCAAGCTTCCACCCAAGAGGGGAAGGTTCGACGCCAAAAACGGTCGTTCGCGCTTTCGTTGGCGCTGACAGCTCCTGGCGAACGGAGATTTGATGATAATCCTGCAGCGGTAACCAATTGGTTGGATATCGATGATCGTGGTGCTGTGCACGCGATCAGATCCGAGAGAGGGCAACGCGAACTTCACGATGGATCTCGGCAGTCGCAGAAGAAGTTCAATAATCTTCCTCACAGTTCTTGTAGAGACAACCCGGGGATGGTATTGCTTTGAGCTCAAGCAAGCTGGCGGAACAACTTGCTCCGAACCTCCGTAGCGTGGCGCCACAACTGATTTTGCTCGAATGAGGCAGGAGCGACGCCCATAGCCCTGACATATGAGAACGTGAGAGCATGTGCAGCATCTGTAGCATATGCTGACCATTTGCCCATGTCTGAATGATCCACCTTAAGAGTACACAAAGCATATGAGTCAAAAAAAAACGCCTTAAAGGCAAGTTTCGGATTGCTCTTGCTGCAATCAAAACTTCACTTGCGCTTTCCCATTGTTGAGCCGACCGCACTGCGGCTTCCATCATGGATCAGGTGCCAACAAAACCGATGTCACTGTTTACTTTCCTCTTTCATGCCTCAACCTCGCTCTTCGAACACGTCCGCCACCTCTTGGAACAGCTCACCTCCACCACGATGGCGTCGCCAGTCGACTCGGTGGCTCCCAGCGAGGGGTGGGTAACTAAACGTTCACACTCGCATCGCTTGGTGCAGCTCAAGACCAAGGAGGAATGTCGTCTTGGGAATGAGACGATCCAGGTTTGGACTGTGGAATTGCCTAGCAGGCACGCAGAATGGGTCTTGAAGTGAGTGCCCCACCTCGTCAGTCTCGCCGCACTGCTGATGATGGACCTCGCCAGAATCGTCAAGGAGCAGGTGAAAGATCAGGACATGATCGACCTCCAGCACCTCCGCCGCTTCGCAAAGCCAAAGTTCCTCCCTCAGCACGTCGTCGGCCAGCGTGACAAGGTCAAGGAGATGTACAGTATTCCACGCGCATGGGAATCGACACCCTTCGCCGTCATGCAGGCCCCTTCGACCACCACCTGGGAGTACGCCTGGCCGAAAAACACCAAGCAGATGAACCGCCCGCAGACACTTCACCTGCTCATCTGTCCGACCAGATTCATTCAACTGTCCGACCTACACGCGCTGCTTATGCAACACACCCCATTCTGCTCCTCGGCCGACTCCTGGGCGTACCCGCTGCAGATAAAGGAGGTCACTGTACCACTCCTGTCACCTACCAGCCCACAGCAGGCAGACATGTGGTCTCGAGACTATTGGCCGACCTTCTACCGTAAGACGAATCCCTTCGGTGCGCATCCAGCTACCATCTGGAAGGCGGAGGACGAGTTGCAGAACGTTTCAGCACCTGGTAACGTCGACGTCAAGGAAGCCATGACACTTGCCAAGACTGTCGGACGAGAAACAGAGATTCGAGGATATGGTATTGGGCCAGGCTGTGTCATCATGGAGCGTGTCGACAACGTCACTCAAATTGTTGCTGTCGCCGGCGATGCTCGGTCAAAGCCAGTCAAGGCCGGATCGATGGTGGAGGATACGAACACACACGGATGCAACGGAAACATCATGGGCCACGCAGTCATGCGCGCAATCGGCATAGTGGGTCGGAAGCGTTTGCGTGCTGCATCCCACATTATATCGACACGAGCAGCAAAGGCAGAACGCTCCTTCGAAACCTGCGGCCTCGGACACGATGAGCAGGCAAGAGATGCTTTCTTCTTGGACCTTCCCATCACACCGCTGGAAGAGAAGTACTTCGCCGACGACAACCTCGTTCCCGACGGCTACCTCTGTCTCCGCCTGGAAGTCTACCTCACCCACGAACCCTGCATGATGTGCTCCATGGCCCTCGTGCACAGCCGCGTTGGCCGCGTCGTCTTCCTCCACCGCATGCCGCAGACCGGCGGCCTGACAGCCGAGCTCGCTAGAAACGACTCCGGCCCCGTCGGGCTCGGCTACGGCCTGTGTTGGCGCAAGGAGCTGAACTGGCAGTTCATGTGCTGGGAGTACGCGGAGGAGCAGAAGAAGGGTTCTACTGGTAAAGTTGAAGACTCCAGCACCACCGACCACCACGCCCAGCACATCGCCCGCGCCACCTTAGATCTCACGGGGATGGACACCGACTTCAATGGGGAGGACGATGATGATGACGATTATGCTAGTGTGAGCAGCTTTGTCGAGAGCACGCATGTGTAGCACGCATTCGATGCTGAAGAGAGCTGGCGGAGCATGAATAATGACGGCATGATCATGGGGAATACGAGCGTTACGAGAGCATTGGATGGCGTGATTGTTGACATCAGTAATGTTGGTGTGGAGAGTGGTGGGTGGGTCAGCAAGAGGTGCAGCCGCGAGGCTATCAGGCATGTGATCGCAATTGTACTTCTATACAGCAGCAGGGATGTAGCATATGCGGCCAACATGCTTAGACAGGCACGACAGGACATGTCTTCCACCACTTCACCAAACTTTCGTCTTCGCTCATGTTCTCATAAATCAGGTCGCTCGTCTATCTTTACAACCTCAACCCAAAGCACCAACAAAGGCCGCCGACAATCTAGCATGCCCAACCTCATGTGTTCCAACACAACCCCAACCCTGAAGTGCCCCACACCCTTAAGCAACAGTGTTCCTCCTCCCCTCCCTCACCTCCCCATCATCCAACGGCACCGCCTTACTCTCCTTCCTCCTCCCCTTCCTCGCCCTCCACTTCTCCCGCAACCCCAGATTCATCCCCAGATCAACCTTCGGCTGGTTGAGATAATCCTCGGTCGTTTTCGCGCCGTAGAACCCTACCAGGCTGCGATCATAGTGGATGTACTTCTTCTCCTCTGCCCAAGCATTGAGAGCGGCAAGGTAGTGCGCTTCTGAAGGGAAGCCGCGATAGGGCTGTGTGGCTGGGTTGGCGAGGGTATCGCGTCGTGTTGTGGGGGCTGGAGAGCCCGCGCGGGGTGTTGCGGAGGGGGAGTAGGGGCGAGGTGTGAGGGTGCCACCGACTGTTGAGGCGGCGGAAGAGGCTACGATGCTGGGGGCGAGGAGGTGCCGGCGGTCTGTTTCGGTGGAGCGGCGTGGTTGGATGGTGTAGGTGGAGAAGTCTTTTGGTATGGCTGTTGTGGTCATGATTGCGGGCTTGAGAGGGAGTGGTTGTTGGTGTGTCTTTCTGCTAAAAGAGGATGTTGTACTTGAGAAGAGACGTGAGATAACCTACCGTTCGATGATCCATAGTGGCGTACAAGAAGGCCTGCGCCTGCACCCAGCCGTGTGATGGGCCAATGAAATGGCATGGCGCTGCACACGATGATGAGTGCTTTGCCAAGATTTGTTGATCGCCGACGGCAGGGCTTGACTTGACTTCACTTCATGATCTGCGATTCTTTCCCCATCCACCATCTAACAATCTTCATGGAGTAATTGGCAGTCTTGACGCTTGCACTGGTGCTTGTGGGCAGTATCATGTCTCCGCGAAGATGTATCGCATTTGTCCGTGTGGGTCAACATCTCCTCCTCCTCCTGGTGTCACCTCACTTCTGCATAGATCCGCTCATCGCCAGTATGGTGGCTTGATCAACCAACGGGTCGTAAGTCATGTAGCACAGTCTTAGGGGCCTTGAGCGGTCCATGAAAAGCTGTCCGATCTGCCGCGACCTCTCGTCAAACTTCTACTTCTTCCGTGGTTCCTCTGCTTGCTCCCTGTTACCTTTTTATGGTCAACTTCTTCTACAATCTCTCAGCCAGTCTGCAATACCATGGACCGTCTCCGTGAGAGCCAGGAAAGGCTGCGCTTCCAGACTTTCTACAGGGTCTAGTACCCGGGCTCGCAAACTATCAAGAACAGCAATGGTTTGCGAGCAAGCGATATCTCGACGACTTACGGCGAAGACAAAGTGGCCGAATTTGCGCAGTCGTTGGTCAACCAATACACATGGGGCTATCGTAGCCCAGTACCTTATGTCTCAGTCTTCTCGGATTGGGCCCACGCCGGGGCCTGGGCACTGGCGTATTCTCGCGACAAGGGAGTTGACTGTACTGTCTACACCATCGACGGCCGCTTTCTGCGCAACACCTTCGTTTTCAAAGTCAGCGTACTCGAACAAGAATTGAGCGTGCAGATCCCAGAAGAGGCAAGCCAGCACAGAGGAGCTGGCTATCTTTGCTTGCATTCAGTTCCTGCTAGCGCGATCTCAGATTCTGAGAATATCACTCCGATCGACAACATGAGAGCAGTCAAAGGTACCAGCAAGCTGACGTGATACTGTAGTCTCGTGGCTAATATGCAGTGTAGAGCGCAGGAGCGACAAGCAAGCAGAGATCTATGGTCCGGACAGCGATAGTGAAGGTGATTCCTGGGACAACAACCTCAACGACGACTTGGTGAAGATGATGGAGGACGACTACTATTGGTGATGCTGGTTTGTAGTCGACCATGGTTTGGATTAACGGCATTCGGAAGACGGCAGACGACGGAAGATGCTATTTTTGAGAGATGAAAAGTGTTATTCCACGATTCCGGAAATACCAGGTCTTTTAGTTGTTATGCGCAGGCATCATAGCAACGGCTGTAGCAGCAGCAGCTTCGACGGGTCTTTCGAGAAGAGGTCGTGACTGCTGTATCACCAGTACTCGATCATCTTTGCTCTCCAGCAGGTATACGGCAATGTCGAGGCTATTCTTGGCTGCAGTGCCGGCACCGCCTCTGTACGTCTGGAGAAGAGGCAGACTCCGATCCAAGCATTCATATCTTCGATATTCATATCATAGTACCTAGACGTAGCCATCCTGGCCCAATCCATCGCAGCACCAGCGATGCCCGGGTATCATCATTGACTGTAGTGGCAGCACCACCGACAAGCACCACGAAAAAACCCCACGAAGGTCCCGGGGCTGGCAGTCGGCCATCTCTGCTCTACAATCAAGTATGCTACGACACCGTGGCTGTATCGTTGACTGTAGTGCCGGCACCAGCTCTTTACGATTGGGAAGGAGCAGGTTCGATCTCAAGCATTCATATCTTCGATAGCTATCATAACATGCCGCGGGCGCTGATGCGTCCCATCCCCATCCCAAGTCCAAGCACGATGTGCGGGTATCAACCACTGTACTGGCCCCATTGGCCCTGCCAACGCCATGGAATGCCTGTCCTCGCTATGCATAACAACTAGTATCTTACTTGGAAACAGCCCCCGACTTGCCCTCAAAATCCCTGAAAACCGCCACCAGATCATCACACCTACCCACCTGCACCATCATCAGCTCCTCCGTATCCTGCCACTCCTTGAGCATAGCCTTCTCCTTGTCTCTCAGCTTGTCCTCCGTGCCCCTCAGCTTCGCCTTCTCAGCCTTCTCAATGATGTTCTTCCACTTGCCGTTCCTCTCGAACTCAATGCGCTGCAACAGCCGCGTCATGGTGCGGTACGCCTTCTCCAGCAACGCAGCCTGCGCTTTCTCTGGCTCAAAGGAGTAGAGATAGAACGTCTTGGCCGGCTGGCGGGTGGTGTCCTTTGGACATTCCTGGATGTCGACAATGCCGTGTTTCTGCAGTTTGGTCAGGATGGCCCGAGCGGCGGTAACGTCGAGCATTCCCAATTCAGGAATCTGAGCATCGGATATTTTGCCTTTCTCGTGGAGGATGCGAATCATGCGGAGGGCGAGCTTGCCGAAGCGGGCGCCGACGATGGTGTCGATTTCGGTGAGGATGAGGGTTTGGATGAGGGTGGTGATGTCAACGCTGGATTCGTGCTTGCTGGTATCGTGCCTGACGAACTCGGTTCCACATTCGGAGAGGATGTTGAGGTGGTCGTTGAGGTAGGTGAGGCGATGATTGCGACTCTTGAGTGATGAGATGAAAGAGAGATTGTCGTCGTCATCTTCTTCCGCTTTCACGGCGGTCTCTGTCTCGCCTTCATCGTCGGAGACAGCATGCGCTTTGCTGTTGTGAGCGTTGGTGCCGTAGAGGTCCTTTTTGATGACATCTTCGCGTTCGATTCCTTCCATGAGGTCAACCGACGCGTCAAGTTGCTCGAGTATTGTGGCATCCGAGACTGTTGGGAGATCGTCCTCATCTTCATCGTCGCTGTCGTCCGCTTCACCTTTGGCTGCGTCTTGCTTGTTCTTGAACTTGTCCGTGTCTTCTAAAGATCGTAGGACTGCACCATAGACAGCAGCCGTTTCGGCACCGACGAAGTGCTTGGCCATTTTCTCAAGCCTGAGGGTGCGGAGCACCAATGTGCATTTGTCGAAGTCCACACGCACAACCATATCGTCCTGAAGGAGAGTGTTAGTGACGGGGCTGCAGGAGCAGGGAGTGATGTGCTCATACTGGAAGCCTTGGCACTGAGATGTCCTCATCTGTGGCCACCGACTCGCCATCATGGTCTCCGTTTGGCAGATCGCCGTTGCGCCTCGCCCTCTTGATCGTGCCATGGGTTGCTTCATCGTCTTGGTAGGCATCTTCAGCATCGTACTTGCGCTTGAGAGAATTGAACTTCTTCTGGTACTCTTGGCCCTTCTTTGGACCGGTGATCTTTCTGTCTGGAAAGTAGTCCTTGATGACTTCCTCCATGAGCTCATCCTTGAGGTCTGCCTCGGGAATATACGAGCGAGGGCCGACCTTGGCGAGGTAGCCCTTCTTCAGCAGTGTGCGCATTAGCGTGTGAAAATCAGACAGTGACATGGTCTGGGAAGGTGCCTTCTGTAGCCCCTCTTCATCATCGTCGTAATCATCTTCATCTTCATCATGGTCATGGTCGTCATGTTCATCTTCATCATAGTCATGGTCATGTTCATCTTCATGTTCATCATCGTGCGAGATGCCGTTCGTCATGAGTCTTGCGACCTTGTCGATACCATTGCTGCCGTTGGTCTTGGGATCTTCGATCTTGTCTTCACCTTCAGTGCCGTTTGCCTCGCCGTTCTTTTGGTTGCCGTTGGTCTTGGGTTCCTCGGCATTTTCTTCAGCTTCGTTGCCGTTCGTCTCGCCATTCGTGAGACTCGTATCGCCTTCTCCAGTCGCATTTTGCTCTCCATTCACGGTTGCGCTGTCTGCTTTCGAAGCCCATTTCATGACGTACTCAGCTGCAAGGTCACCAATACTTGCGTGGCCGAGCTGTAAAAGGTTGCCGATCAGTGTGCTTGCGACATCACCCTCTCTATCTTTGACCAGCTTCACGAGCTTGCGAGCGCGCAGAAGGCTGTACGCAGCGTCCACATCGACCTCGAAGAAGGTCCAATAGTCATCTTCTTCGGGATAATCGCAGTGGTGGAGGACGAGGTGGTGTTGAACGAGGATGCCGATGCCTAACCTGAGGCGATGAATTGGCAGCAGAGTACGTTGGCGCAGGGCCACGAGCGACTGGCGCCCATAGTTGGCGAGGGTGGAGAAGATGTGCTTTATCAAGTTAGCCCAGTACAAAAGTGTTCACTGGGTATAATCGGCAAACGCATACAGATCCGAGTTGGCCATATGAAGCCTGGACCAGCATGATGCAGAGTTCGGTGCGTTGCTGAACCATGTGTTAGTGCGCTGTTGAGCATGGAATCGGCTGCAGACCTGGCCTTACTTTGGACATGTTGGCGATCGTGGCAGTGGCGCTGGTGAATCGGTATATCGTTGGTGGTATCGTTGCTTGGTGGTTGATGGAAATGACTCTGGTCAGCAGCTCTCACCTGATGCCAGAGTGTAAGGTTATTTGCGTCGTCGGCGTCGCATGAGGGCGAGTGCTATAAAGTCACGGATGACAATAGGTGAGTCGGCGATTGTCCAGTCATTGTGGCTATTTTGGGCTTGTCATTGTCGCTGAAGAAGTTCACGAAGAATTCATAGAAAGGTGGTGGTCCAAAAGTCTGATTCAGCAGCATCTCGGATCGGCCAAATCATTTCTCCGCTTCGGAAGGAACGGGAGAGCTTGACCTCAGGGCTTGTCGAAAGAAGAGCATCCTCCTACAGCCCATTGGCACATAAACCCGCCACCCGCGCCACTCCTCCACCATGCTCTCGCGTGCAGCCATCGGCCGACAGGCGCAACGAGCCGCCGCCCGGTCATGGCAGCATCAACGAAGGGGTCTCGCCGAGCCAGCCTCTGGTGAGTAGAAGAACAAAACATCACACTGCACCACCATTGGCAGCCATTGACGGGTCTAGGCTCCTTCCAATACCAGGTCGGCGAAGCGCAAGGGATCAAGCTGGCGAGTAGAGACCTTCCGGGCCCAGTAGCGACGCTGGCTATCGTCTCCTCCGCAGGTACAAGATACCAACCGGTTCCGGGTCTTGCGGAGGGACTGGAGCGATACGCGTTCAAGGTGAGAAGAAGATGCAATCATATACCGAATGTCTGGGCCTGTATACTGATATACTGGTTGTCAGACCACCTCCCGACGGTCGACATTGCGGATACAGCGCGAGTCTGAGCTTCTTGGATCTGCTCTGCAAACATACCACTCCCGCGAGAACGTTGTCATTGGGGCCAAATTCTTCCAGAATGACTTGCCGTACTTTGTCGAGCTACTTGCAGAGGTCGCCACCATGACGGACTACAAGCGTGCGTTCCACAATCACGTCCCTTCGTGGAAGTGAAGCTAATGGCTCCCAGCACACGTCCTTAATGAAGAAGTGATCCCACAGATGGACTTGCGTCACAAGAAGTACCTCTCCAACCCGCAGGAGATGGCCATCAACAGTGCTTACGGCATTGCGTTCCACCGCGGCCTTGGTGTTCCGACCGAAGCACCCTCAAATCTGGCATGGAAGAAGTACCTTGACGCCGAGAACCTCGCTGACTACGCCTCCGCCGCCTACGCCAAGCAGAACTTCGCTATCGTCGCCAATGGCGTGAGCCAATCCGAGCTGAGCAAATGGGTCGGCGAAATGTTCACCGACGTCCCGTCGCAGACATCTTACCAGCTCAAGCCGGAGCAGACCAAGTACTATGGTGGCGAGGAGCGTATCGCCCACGGTTCTGGAAACTCTCTCGTCATCGCTCTTCCAGGCTCGAGCTCACCTACCGGAGGCTTCTACAAGCCTGAAGTGGCCGTCCTGGCTGCGCTGTTGGGCGGCCAGTCAAGCATTAAGTGGTCACCCGGCTTCTCCCTCCTCTCGAAGGCGACCCAGGACACACCAAACATGTTCATCGACACAAAGTCAACCATCTACTCTGACGCTGGCCTCCTCACCATCGCCATGACCGGCTCTGCATCCGACATCCAAAAATCCGCACCAAAGGTCGTGGAGGCGCTCAAGTCCGTCGCTCAGGGCATCGACAAGGAGGCTTTCGCCAAAGCGAAGGCGCTCGCAAAGTTCAAGGAACTAGAGTACGGCCAGGAAACGCAGGCGGCAATGGAGTTGACTGGTGCTGGACTTGTGCACGGCGGCAAGGCGTACCAGATCGACGAAGTGGCTAAGAGCGTGGACGGCGTGACTGAGGAGAAGGTGAAGCAGGCCGCGAAGGAGGCTTTGGAGGGCAAGGCGAGCGTGAGCGCGGTTGGTGATCTGTATATGTTGCCTTACGCGGAGGAGATCGGGCTGAAGGTGTAAATATGGCGGAATCATTCTCATAGACTTAAGGGTGTGGAGGGCAAGCAAAGGGAGGTTGTGTAACAATAAATGCCTGCACTGTGCGATCGTACTGTTCAGCCTTCTTTCTGTATCATCTCACTGCTATTCGTGCAAACTCATACGCAATCCTAGTCACGTGGTCCCGATCTCAAGGCGGAAGCTCTGCCGAACTCTCCTCGATCCTCCGAAGCGAAGCTGTCTACCAGCTTGAGAAACGTCCAACCACGACCTTTGCAACTCCACAAACACTACACCAACTCAACTTCGACACAATGGCTTTCGCATGGAAGGCTGCTGGCCTCACGTACGTTCACAACCACAATACCCATGTCGTCAATCGTCTAAGCAAGGTGTACGTCAAGCTAACGCATGCGCCGAACGAAACAGATACAACCGCTACCTCGCAGTCTCCGCACGCGTCGTGCGCCGGAGTTTGAAGGAGGATCAGAGAGTCAAGGCCGAGCGGAGGGGTGAGATGGAGTTGAAGTTTGCGCGGTGGGAGGTACGTTGACCCGCGACGCCCAATACGTGTGTGGAGGAGAAGGGGAAGGGACAGGCGGGAGGGGACGATTGGGGTTTGTGAGAAGATGTGGGCTGACGATGTGTTGCAGAACGGCAAGCAGGGCGAGCACAAGAACTTGGCGGCAGCGAATGCGCAGGCTATGGCTGAGCATGCTGAGAAGCAGTAGGTAGCTACTGGTGGGAGGGTTATGGGAGAATAGGAGGAGTGGGTGTGAATCTTGAACAGAGGACGAGAGCGGTGGAATCCTCAGCGAAGGACAGTGGTGGTGCAATGGCTGTATCAACGTGTATATATGGACTCATCAGGACCTCGTGCCAAGCTTTGTGCTCTCTTCGTACCTCAATTCACCTCCATGTGCCAATCTGCGCAACATATAATGTTTAACGAAGCTTGATCAAACCTTTCTTTACGGCCTTTGGGTAGTCGTGATGCTGGAGCAAGATATGACAGCTGTTGCCATCCACCCGTTCCATCACTGAACAGAGATCTTGAAAGTCCTTTCCATCAACTAAGGTATCACCAACTTGAAGCAAACGAACGCAGCGGACAGCCTGAACTACGACCATGATACTACGATGTCCGAAGCTATCAGCCGCCTCCGACAAGAGGCAGAAGAAGCGAAGTCGGCATGGAAGCCGCGTGTAAAAGACATCACTGAGGACTTCACATCTGCATCTAACCAACTCGAACCAGGCCAGCTAGTCAAGGATGAGTGGTTCACACTGTTTGAGGCCGTTGGGGCTCTGGAGGTATGCAATCAGCTCCTCGCTCTCGGTTCTACTTGTCGCTAATATCCAAATGCTCTATAGATCATGGACCCCAAAATGGACTCCGGTTTCATCCCACCAGGCGACACGTTCGAGGCCGACTTCGATCCAGCTACTCCTGTATCCCTCCCGGAGTTGCTCTGGGTGATGGACCAGATCTTATGTCTCGAGATCATGTGGCATGCTGGCTACGCGCTCTCGCAGACGGTCTTCACATCTTTGCACATCGACCGATTACTGGGCCCTCAACAACCTCGAATACCAACGCTATACAGTCCAACGGGTGGCGGCCCACCAGAGAATCTTACCGAAGAGCAGTCAATCGGCCATGCAGTCCTGACAGCTTACTGTGTGGCAGTGATCAAGTGCTGCGATATGGTCGTGGGACTTGTTCAGAGCCAAAACTTCTACGAGGAGGAAGACTTCGTCACGCACTTGTTTGGGCGAGAATTATTGCCGCATATGAGCACCAATACGATAGATGGTATGCTCGATGGCGTGATTCCACGGCTTGAGGACTTTGGCAACGTGGGTGAAGACGTCAAGGAGGCATTGCTACTACGGCTGCAGTTCCGGAGCATTTTTCTGGGCGTGCTCTCTGACCGTACCTCGGAACAGCAGTGGGAGCAGATGCTGGGATTGTTGAAGACGATCAAGACTTCCCATACGTTCTCGACGCCTTTACCAGATGCTTTCTCAGATAAAGTACAACGGCAACTGGCCACTTCAACGCCGCCGCGGCCTATGCTGAGTACTTCTTGGGAGGACGCTTGCACGAAGTGGTCGAATATGTGCGAACACATCGTCGCCGTTAATCGCCTCACACAGTCCGAGGTAGTGTACAGTCCGGCGTGTCTGCAGAGGGCCGTCTGGGCTTTCTCGTATCGAGGCGAAGCTTTTCCCCTTCCTCGCGCCATCATGCAGGATATCCTGTTCGGCGAACAAGCTATCAGAGGCGAAGTACTACCCTACGACCTTCTGCTGGCCGACATCCGGGATCTCGTTCTTGCTGGTGACACACTGGTGGATCCGCAGAGCTTCCAGGTGGAAGTCACGACCGACCCGCGGCACATATGTAGCAGACTCATCGAAGGGTTCATGGACAAGGCAATTGAAGAATACCTGAACCTCTACCGCATGATGTGCCAGAATCGGTGCCGGATACGAAGGACTTTCACGCAGTCGATCCCGATCTTCGATGCCATGGTTACTGAGGCAAAGAACGTGGACGTCGAACTACAGAAGATCACAGCAAGCAAAAAGCTGACAGACACGAGGACTGGAAAAGCGTACAGTCTCGATCCGCTCTCAAGCTGGGCGAGGTTCTACAAGCTCCGCATCATGGCCTGGACGATCCAGCTCGGTTTCGAGACGGAGATATATCTCCCTGACGAGCTGGGCGGGACGTACTGGTTCCTCGCACAATTGTCTCAACAGCGAAGCGAGTTACTGGATCGAGTGCTGCAGTTCACCATCGGTCGCTCATTTCATGTACGACATGATCAAAACGCTGTGGCGGATTGTATGCTGAGTGAGAAATATCTCGAGAGTTTACATGCAGTGTCTGAGATCACGAGACTGATTGCTGAAGCACTGTGGAAGCTTTTCACACTGCTCACATCTACAGGAGTTGTGGCGAAGCCCGAGCGAGATTATGCCTCGCAGCAGCTGATGTATGAAGCGAGGATGAAACCATATCTTGCGGTCGTCAACGATCCGGTACCTTCAGCTGCAGAGTTTGACGATGCCACTACGCATCACGGGAGTCTAGAGCAGACATGCAACGAAGTTGATGAGCACATCAAGGAGGCTAAACAGCTCCTCGTCGGCGTGAAGAAGATGACTCCTGAGCAGGCTAAGTATCTAGGAACTGAAGAGGAGTGGAAGGAGGTGAAAGGCCTCGAGGCTACATGCATAGCCGTTGCAGTTACTGCAAGTCAAGTAAGGAATGCTGGGAAGAAGTACGGAGAGGATGGTGAGCTGGCGACGAAGTTGGAGTGTAAGGCCGAAAGGAGGTGGGCGGAGTGGTGGGTCGTCCCTGTGATCAAGGAGAAGGTCAGCTCACAGGTGGCATTACGATAGCCACGATCTTGATGCACGTCTTGGAGAACATAGGGGTCAGAAACTGATCGTTCCTGCCTATGCTAATAATGCACTGGCTCTGCACAGCAGCGACATCAAAGCCCGCTCATAACTATGTACAGCATTTTCACATCAACATCCTGAATCGCTTCGCCAGACGCCTCGCCAAAGCAACAAACCGACCAAAACAATTCCCATGTGCACACATCCCCACCCCTCAATCACAGACTCAGCTGATCCGCACTAATCCTATCCGCACTCCGCTCCCTCTTCACCATACTAAGCTTATAGTACTTCTCCTCCCCACCCGCCGTCCTTCCACCCACGAACCACTTCTCCCCTCTATCTCGAAACGGGCCCGAGTCGGAACTGCTATCGCTTCCCCGCCGTGTCCTCCGTGACTCTGCCGCTGTGGGATAGGAAGGTGAAGGCTGATTCGGGGGTCCGTAGACCGGTAGTCCAGGTGAAGGTGTCTGGCGTGGGAGATGTGTTGCAGGGCTGACGTTGTGTTGCAGAGCGGGTCGTAGGTCGGCGGTGCCAGGCGAGGTGGAGAGAGAGGTTTGTTGGGTTGTGCTGTATTGGTGTGCTTTCGGGTTTATGGGTCGAGGGCTGGAGATGTTTTCTGTTGAAGAGGTTTTGGTGGGTTGAGCTGAGGTCCATATGTTCTGCGTGCCGGCGGCCACGCCATTGGTGGATCGTGTTGGTTGTGCTTTGGGAATCTGTTGCGAGTGTGCCCGGAACGCTAGGAGGAAGTTGCTGAAGAAGGATCGTTGGGTCGGCATTGTGGTGTTAATTCGGTGCTGCTAGGCAGCTGAGTTGGTCGGTGTGCCTTTCTATTCGTTGTCCGGGTTATTGTTCTCCTGCCGTGTAGGCTCGTAGGTCATAGAATACAACACGGTTGTTTCCACTCAGGTTCGGTTATGTTCAGTGGACCTTGTAGTTGGCCTTGCCCGTTCGCCCGGCCGGTGGTATTGTTTCTTTTTCTTGCGACGGTCTTGGAATGCACTGCTAAGGGTCTCGAATGGCAGGAGAGGGCTTTCGGTGTATCGTTGTCACAGGTGAAGTGCTTCTGCTGGCTCGCGAGTAATCGGTGGCTTTTTACTCGCTCATATGCCTTTCGGGACCCGCTTCCGAAATGCTCCGCCGTTTTCCTCACTCTCTCCGCACTTTGCCGAACTCTCCGCCGAAGCCGCACGCGTACTTCCACCAAGACCGATATCCTGCTCAATGGCAACGCAACCAAGGAGCCAAGGTCTTCTTATACACCTTCTCCACACGCAATGCTGAGGAGTTGGTCTTGGTGGCTCTTACAATGTGCCAGGCCACGGCTCGGCTACGAGCACCACGGTCACGAATGCGTCACCTTCACCACATCGAGCAAGCCAGTTTTTGCTTCTGATGGAGAGCTCCCCGCAGCATCCTGGATTGAATAGCACATGCCGACGATGCTGTCGTGCTCTCGGTGTGACTACGGCTCTACTAAGTCCCGGAATACTCAGGTTCCTGCACTACATCGGTTACTTCTTTCACATTTCGATACGACTGGTCAGGGCCGCTGAGCGAGACGACGAATTTCTTGCAACCGGACGTTTGACATGAAGAGGCCAAATTGTGCTTTGCCGCAACTACGACGAGCATGTGGCTGCAGAACATTTACTTTACGTCACGCTTATACTTTGGTAAATTTGGAGGTGGAACATAACGGTAGGGTTTTTCAACGAGAGCCTGCGCTCCCTTGTTTTTGTTTTGTTGTACTGGAGTGCTAGAGACCTGCTGCGCACACCTTATCTCATTACTGTCTTCCTCTCCTTTCTCTCCCCGACCCCCTCTCTCCCTCCGATGCTCTACTCACCTCCCATGGAGGTACTCGTCCGCACTAGGCGCTCCATGAGCCTCGCTTTCGCCACGAACGACCCTGGCAGATCCATTAGCAGGATTGGCAGCAGCACTCCGTTGCTGTTGCGATCTTACGTAGCCAGCCGTCCTTGACGAGCCATGAGTGCGCGCGCCTCTCGATCCGGCAGTCCTCGTTCGACCACCGCCACCTGTCACGAACTCACCAATGCTCTGCAGTGGCGTCCACCTTTCGACTCGCGGTGCGCTCCGACCACTGCTCTTGGGCTTAGTCTTGTAGGCCGGCGGTGGATATGCAGGCATCTCCACCCCCCGCTCTACATTCCTGGTTGCGGAGTAGCCTCTTGGGTACGCGCAGTAACCCGGTCTACGAACGGCATGCGCCCGTTTGCCAGACTTTGCGTAGGCCTCGGCGTGTGCGCGCTTCAGGCAGTTCCAGAAACAGTCGACGACGATAACAGCGACGACCACCAGGACGATCACCACGATGATGACACCACTACCACCGCCCCCTCCATCTCGACGGACGAGATGTGGGGCCGGGGCAGATTCGTGGGACGGTCGTGCTGGCATGGAGCGAGCGCAGATGGCGACCTTCTTGCCGGCGTAGTCGTTGGAGGTGTGGACCGTGCGGAGTATGCAGGGCATGGGTGGTGCTGTTGTTGTTTCGATCTGTGGTTGTAAGCTTGGGGGTAAGTTGGAGGAGGACTTACTGGTGGTTTGGTGTTCAGTAAGTTTGTGTATGAGGAAAAGAGTTGATGCAGCATGATTGTGAGAGGGGAGACAGTATTTACAACTACGGATCCATATCCACGACACTCTACAGAATCACACTGTGTGAAGGTTTTCTTTGTTCGGAGGGGTACAATGCATTGTGGTCGGCCAACTCCAGGTGTCGGAGTCGAGGCACGCGCGTCGACAATGCCATAGCAGGTTTAATCCATCGATGTGTCGTGACGTGAGCACAGGCATCGGAGGAAGTGAATGCTAGCCAAGCACGTGACTACGCGAAACGAGGTCTTGATTTTAAGGTTTAGCGTGTTCTCCAGTTCGCGTTACTTGGAGCTACCGAACATCTTTCGACCCTTGTATCTCCGACTTCCCCTCTCCTCCTCGACCTCACGACACGACCTTGACGGCCATATTGCAGCGTTTTGTTATTGTTTGGTGACTGCATTGATTGAGACACTCCCTTCAAGGGTACCCGCAGACGCACTGACGCAGACGCCAATCTCCACCGGGAAACAGCACGGAGCAACAACCTGAACCCCGGGGCTCCCCGTTTGAAGGTGGGTTGTTTATTCCTTTCTCAGATGATCCGTGAAGACAGTCATCTATAGTGACGTGTTATCTCTATCATGATCAATCCCCAAGCATGCGTACACGGCAGCAGCTAACCAAGCAGTCCTCGCTCTCCAAACGCACAGAATTGTTCACGCTGATGGAAGAATCACCTCCTCCAGTCCCACCCAAAGACGCAAAGTTTACTCCACGCATGGAGCTCGACCGACCGTCTACCGCGCCCACGAGCGGCTCGAAACGCAAGCGAGAAGTGCGTGTAGAAGCGTACCCCGACAACGAGTACTCCGACGATGCTGGCTATGCCGACCAGCCCACCCCGAACAAGCGTAGCAAGTCTATCCGTCAGAGCGACAACTCTGCTTCCGAAGATGCTGGGGCTACGCAGCCTCGTAATATCAGGCGCAAGCGAGGCTCCAACAACCTCTCCAACCTCAATCTTAGGCATGCCGCTCAGCAGCACGCTTCTCAGAGGACCTTGAGCAAAGAGTCGAAGTTCCAGGAGGGCAGCCTCACGGACAAGCCGAGCGACAAACCACCAAGCATCTTTATCCGCACCGCGAGCTCCAACTATCGTGACGACGATGAGCTTATGGAGGACTACCATGATGGTAGGCCAACGCCAAGAGCATCAGTCGATGGTATGGGTGGGCCTGGCAGGCGCTACGGCACTGTCCGCCATTCTCAGCTAGAGCCCGAGCTCATCAAGAAGGAGGAGGCACCGGGCTTCTTCCACTTCGGTCGTTCACTCGCGGCCAACTTCCACCCGACCACTCTCTGGCGCAAGCTGTGGAACGAGCCGAAGGAAGATGTGTCACAGCACGTCGAAGAGATAGGGCACAAGGCCAGGCAGAAGATTGAAGCAGAGGCGAGGTATGCTGAGATGAAGAAGTCTGGTCAGCTCATGCTGCAGCCAGTCGGCAAATTCGCTTCCACTGCTGTGGATGGTCAGGAGACACCTCGTGACTCTGGCATCGAGATCGATGGCCTTGAGCACACTCGTGGTGTCTCACGAGCATCCGCTTTCTTGCAGCCTGTAGAATCCGAGAGCGAGGCACCAGACACCACCAGCAAGACGAAGACCATCAAGTCTCGTTTCGGACACCTCAAGAAGCCATCACTCTCCAATATCAGGAGCGACCTCAAGCGCGTAGCATCCGACATCGACCTTATAGGCACGCTTCGCAACCGCGAGTCCTCCTCATCCCTCTCACCCGTCAAGCAAGACTTCGGTACTTCAAGTTTGAAGAGATCAGAGTCCAAATTCGACCTCCGCAAGCAGCAGAAGCTATCACAGCGCGTCAGCGATCTCGAAGTCAAGCTTGCCCGTGCACGATCCAATCTTGACGAGGCACTCGTGGAAGCTTCACCCGCGCCCAAGTTGACCGGCAAGTACGAGCGATTCACACCTTCGGCGACGATCAGGAGACCGAAGTTTATGCCTGGCAAGCTCCCAAGTCTGCCTAGTGAGCGGATCTTGATGGCTGAGCAGGCCCTCGCCAACGCGAAAGAGGCACGTGACGAGATTGAGGGCGAGCCTAAGTCAAGGAGGCTCACCCTGAAAGAAGTTCTTGATGAGGCTGAGGAAGGTGCGACTGACGACACGATCAAAGCGTCACGTGGGAGCAAGTATCCAAGACGTGCTTCGAGCTTATTCAACTTGAACGACAACAACACCATCAGCCCTGAGAAGCATTCTTCTGACATCAACATGACGAACAACGAGGCTAACGAAACTGGCCAGCAAGTGAAGACGAACCCGACTGAACCGGCTATCGTGGTGCAGCAAGACTGGCAGACCCGGTTCAACGGCTTGTTCGGTCGCACATCCACCAACACCGAAGGTATGCCACAAGTGAGCGATGAGATGATCGAGCCTGAACAGGAAGTGAAGATGAACCCAACACAACCTACCGACACGGGAGACATGGACCCCAGCACTCTCACAAATAGCAACGGTGAAGCTGCTCCCACTGAGCCGCCCAAGCAATCCTACGCCGCCCTCGATGCGAAGCTCAAGGCACTCGATTCAAATGTGAAGAATGCGCGCAAAGCTGCCAAGCCTAAGAAGCGCAAGTCTGCGGCCGCTAACGAAGACAAGCCCTTCCGACCTGGAAGGACTTACTCAGATGATGATGCAGAATGGGAGGACGCGAAGCCGACCCCGAAGAAGAAGCGCAAGTCCGGGCATGGCAGTAGCAGCCCGCCAGCGAAGACGTCAAACGTGGGCGACGCCAAAGGATCGTCACCAACAGACAAGAAGAAGTCGGATATGATCGGCGGTGGTGGGGACTTCGGTACTTCTCCTGAAGGGAAGCGCAAGGTCGTGAAGCAGGTCGTCAGCGAGGACACTCCCATGAACGGAACAAACGACAACATCGTGGCCCAGCAAGAGGAGTTCAGCGCTGACGAAGGAGCGGCTGCCGACGATGAGCAAGCACAGCCACTCGATGTCGTCTACGAGGAGGAAGAAGAGACGTCTAAGGTCCGTCTCAACGGCGATCCAGCGAAGCCTACTGCCACGGCCACTCCCGCACGCCGTCTACGAGCTGGACCGCGCTCCCGCTCCAACAGCCCGAACAAGCGCCCCTTCTCGGCTGAAGAGACGATGCTCATGCGTGCAGCCGATGCTGTGAAGGCACATCCGGCTCGCAATGGTGGTGGGAGAAGCGTGAGTCCACCTCCAGTCAACGGTCGTGTGAAGACGGTTGAGGTGGACGAGGTTGTGACGGTCAAGCCAGGTGCGAATGGTGTGCCGAACCTTCCGAAAGGCGCGAATGGCAGCTTTGAGACTTTGCCGGGTCTCGAAGTTCAGGAGATGGAGAAGGTGATTGTGGGGACCAAGGTGGTTACGCGGAAGAAGGCGAGCTTTGAGTGGCCGGAGGATGTGTTCTGAGCCCGCGTGAAGAGATGATGATGATGAATAGGAGGGCATATGAGGAATGGTTTTGATGGCTCTTGGCGACGGACATGGAGCTCTCCTGGAGGACGAGTGTGGATATGCTTACTTGCTTGCTACCAAGAGCTTTTGCTTGGAACTCCGAGCTATGGGAACGGACGAGCGAGCGAAGGTGTTGGCATGGATTGCACTGGCGATGAGCTTTCAGGGCTGCGGCTTTAAGCTGCTTTGTTTGCCCGGATATTTGGCTCCCCGACTGTTGATATGGACATACTCATAATCAGGTATCATAATGTGAAGATTACAACACGTCTTAGTTTCAGCAAGTGCAGTTTGCAATGTCAAGACCCAACAGCTACCAGCTGAGCTCCAGTGGCTGCCGACCCATGGCGAACGTTCTCTCAGATCTGCCTCCTCTCGAAGTTCGAAATCAGAAAATCTGACCCTGAGAGGCTCGAGAGCACTGGCATCGAAAACATATATCAAACTTGCGCTAGCGCACTTTGTTCTCAGCCAACCACAATCCGCCCACAAAATCACTTTTGTCGAACTTCAAAACCAGAAGTGTGGAAGTATGGCACTGACAAGCTTCTGAGATAGTCTTCTTTCACGAGATAACTGAACAAGCGCTAGCGCGAGTCTTCCGGCGGCCGATCAGAAACGATGATCTATGATCTTGTAGCAAGATAGATGTACATGTAGCATAATAGCCAAGGTATATTCATTGTCAAAGCCCGTGGTCTACGTCGTCTCTGTCCCACCTCCCTAGCTGCTCGGCTTGAAAGCGCTCTGCACACTCCCGTACCCCTGCGCGCACTGCTGTCCCAACGCCGTGCTGCCGGATCGAATATAGCAGATCTTCGCCGTCGCACACGCAGCATCGGTGCAGTTGGGCGTCTTGACGCTCATCTTGCCTTCGTACGTATTGAATTTGCTCACGAGACTGTGGTCCTCCTCCATCGCCTCCGTCACCGCATGCCAGAACGTAGCATTTAGCGGCGCATTCTCTGGCCAACCTGCCGCGGCTCCGTACGCTTCACGGGTGCTGTACTCGAACTGGAATGTTGGGCCGTGGTCGCTGCCGTTGAGCGAGGGGTAGGCGTTGACGTCTGAGTACCAGGTGTATGCTTCATAAATATCGAAGGAGCCGGTGTCGACTTCGTACATGCGGAACCCACTATTCAGGTTGGTCAGAGGCGTGACACTGGGTCCGATCCAGCCTGGTGTCAAAGCGGTGTCGCGGGATTGGATGGTCCCGTTGTTGGCGTAGTAGATCATCTGTTCGTCTTCGTGGGTGTGGCCGAAGAAGATGTTGGCGATTACGTGGGGCGAGTAGCGGTCTACGATCTGGTAGAAGAGGTTCGTTGGGTTGGGGAGGGGGTTGGAGCCGTCCCAGCCGGAAAGGACGTGGCCGAAGAGCCAGACGCGTTCGCCAGCGTCTTCGGCGGCTTGGAGCTCGTCGATCACGAACTTGAAGGTGCCGCTTACGTCGGGGTTGCTTGTGTTGATGAAGTTGAGGAAATTGGCTAGATTTCTCTGTTAGCTGGAACTCGTTGGAGGGGCGTTGTGATGTCTCGATGGTCGTGAGATTCGTGGTGCCCTCTTCAGGGCTGATGTGCCAACTTACAGTGATACCAGCTGTTTGAATACGGAAGTAGAATCAGCCCATGTCTCACGTGGTGTCTCACAGCTTGTAGCAAGGGGAGGGGTTCTTACAAATCAGTGTTGAACGTAATCATCCTTAGGCCATATTGATTCTTGATGCTGTAGGCACCATAATGCACCTTCGCCTCAGCAGCCGCAGCATCGTCAATCCACCCATTGTGCTTCCACAGACCAGAGACATGCTCGAAGTTCCAGCTCATCTGTTGGCTCAAGTTGCCTGGCATGGAGTGAGGAGCATCAATAGCCTCGGGGTTCGTGTCGTGGTTGCCCAGGACGGGGAACACTGGGGTGTGCAGATACTCCTTGAACATGTAGTAGATGGATTCTTCAGCATATTCGACATACAGCTTTGACAGCTCTTCTTGGGATTCGTGGCTGACTAGATCACCAGTGTAGATGGTCCAGGCTAGTGGGTCGTCCTTGCTGGTGCCGGTCAATGGTCCGACGGCTTGAAGGGCAGCGAGACCAAGGTCATATGGTGTGTCGCACTCGAAAGCACCGTACAATGGAGCTGGGTACGACACCGTATCGGAACTGAGGTCCTCGTTCTCAGCGTTGCTCCGGCAGCACAAGCCATTGGTGCAATTGCCTTCAGAGCCAACCTTGTATCGGGGATCGAGATGGAAGTCGGACATGTGCAGTACCTTGACACGCTTGCCGCTCGGCTTTGGCACCCTGGACTCGTAGTCGGCAGGCTTGGGCTTTGGAAACCATCCACTGAGATCGAGAGGCTCGGTCAGGGGAGTGTCGCAGTAGTCTGAGCTCAAGTGGTTGCAGATGTATTGGCCATCGAGACCTTTGACGTCAGCTAGGGCCAGAATCTGAGTCCAGATGGCTCCAAAGGTCGTTGCTTCAAAGGATTCTTTGCAAGAGTCTGCTGAATCATAGCCGGAAGATGTACAAAGCCGGACCAGGGCTGCCGGCACCAACTCAGGAGCGACTCGAGCGGCGTGTTGTGCTTTTGAAAGTGCGTGCTTGCACTTGGTACAGTTCGATGCTGAGCTATCACTGGAGATGATGTCCTTGATATCATCAATGGCATCTTGAATGGCCTGTTTCTGCTGGTGGGGCGTAAGATTGGCTGTTGGGATTGGGTATACCACAGGATCAGGATCGGAATCGGGAAGAGTGTCCGGGTTTGTCAAGTTTGCTGGATAGGTAATATTCAGGACTGGGTCGTATAGTGCTGGTTGCGGCTCCTGGCCCGATTGAATGGGGTAGTAACTGGAGAACGCTGATGTTGGAAAGCCAGCTGATACAATATAAGAGGAGGCCCCAGGAATGCTTGCTCCAGACTGGGCGAGCGCATACTGAGCCATTACTGGCACCACGGCCATAAGTTGGATCCTTGAGTATACCATTGTCAACTTCCCAATGCTAAAGGAACATCAAGGTACACAAAATCGTCAGGATGCGGACCTCAAGGTTTTGTGTCTACAGATTCCAGTCGGTGAACTTCATTTTGGCAAGCGTGGTCAGCCTATGACCACTCCGCTAGAGCACGTTGTTCTGCTGCTGTTTGTTGACAACGATCAAGCTCGATTAAAAGGCTTATTCGAAGCTTGCGTTGCATGCAGGAACGGCAGACTTGCACCCAATGGGCGAGGTAGGGCTGGGCACGTTGGTGTCGTCTCGTGTCGCGGGGCAGTCGCTTTCTTCGGACTTCACTTGCTTGCCAATTGATCAAGCCGTAAAGCCCCCGATGAACAGCAACGGTTCCTCAATAACAGCATGTTTGCGAAAACCATTCTGCTATGACAGCCTCGCCGTATGTTCAGTGCATTCTGAAGGCAAGAGGAAGGTTGGCATGTGTGGACCCCGGAGGAGCTCATGCACTGCGAGTCATGAGATGAGATGACGCTGACTTTGTCGCGTAAGATTCACATGGGTTGACATTCCCCAGAACTGCTTCACAGGGACTGTACCGAGCCATCATGTTCATCTTCAAAGGCGGCAGCCGTGCAGTAACCCGAAACCGCCCTCATTGCCTCAGACGATCATACGCCTCGAGGATCGAGATTCCCATCCCGCGATCGTCGAACGCCATACCAACCATCGAGTCCTGCCCCTCCCCGACATGTCAATGCCAGGAGATGCCATCCGGTCTCGAGATCGAGCGCGAGCAGAACATCAATGGAACGATGCCCTCGTACGCCGAGCAGGTTCTTATCTCGACTGGGAGGTCGGACTGGGCTAGTAAGATCGAGACTGAGGAAGAGGGTGTGCTTGTCAAGCGACTGAAGCACTTCCTCGGTCCCAAGGGCAAATACAGCGATCCGTATCATAATGTGATGCTCACCAACTCGTCCTTTGCGCCGACCGATCCTCCTGCATCGCAACGAGAAACAAGTCGCAAGCCGTCCTCGGATAGTGGCTCAGTACCTGTTACAAAGTACGGAGGCAATGAATTAGCTCATTCTTCCGAGGCGAGCCCCCCAGCCTCTGCATTTCTATTACCATCATTCACATACGCCCCTGTTATCCCTACAGATGCAGCGAGCGTGGAAGCTTTGATCAAAGGATATATACTCCCCTCTCAGCTCCACCAATCTCACGATCGATTGGCGAGAGAAGAGAAGAATGTACTGCTACGACAGCCCGAAACGCAACGACGAATCATAGGAGCACGGCAGATCAATGAGATCTTGGTTCTCATATGTGGGCATGGCGGGAGGGATATTCGCTGCGGAACCCTAGGACCCATGCTGCAGCAAGAGTTCGAGAGGAAGCTTGAACGGCAGAATATTCCAATCCTACGCGACCCACCGGTTGCAGAAGCGGTGGAGATCAATACCGACGTAGAAGGGTACTCACCTACTGCTCGCGTTGGCTTGATCAGCCATATCGGAGGGCATAAGTGGGCGGGGAATGTCATAATATACATCCCGCCTTCTCACAAGGGCAACAGCCTCGCCGGCAAAGGGATCTGGGTAAGTTTGCTCATCAGCGAAACCCCCTTTTGAGACATCCAAGACACTTGCTGACGGTTTGTTATCATGGGCAAAAGTACGGCCGTGTAGCGCCTCAAGATGTTGAAGGTATTGTCACGAAGACGATAGTCGAAGGTAAGGTCATCAAAGAGCTGTTTCGAGGTGGTATAGATCGGAGCAGGGAGATCACACGGCTGTAAGCCGACATCACTGCTACGAAGCTCTCGAGTGTCGGTAGTAGGCTCGGGCCCCCCGTGGTGAGTTTCGTGGACGCTTCGTGGTAGAGCTGTGAGGGAGATGTTGTCCCAAAGCTCCTCGCACCATCCAGATATGCCAGCCCTGTTCCGCAAGTTTCGTCAATTCTCGCACATTTTTCACGTTACAACATCTTCCACAGACGCATTCGGAGAGCTACCTAAGTATCACCACTACGTACAAGGCAAGTGTAAAGGCAAGTATCCCTCTCCGCTTCTTCAAAGACCAAACCACAGCGAATAGCAGGCTATCGAAATACCCAATTCGATCATCACGATTGTCGCCACAATGGCAGACAGCAACAACAGCAACAACGGCGGCCAGCAGAGCAACAGTGGTCTGCAGACAAATCCTCCGGCATCCTCTCAGCCGGCAATTACCGATGCTCCGGCAGTCGTCCAGCCGCCAAACAACGCGTCAACAACGGCGCCTACCACCAACACGCCAGCGTCCAATACGCCGGCTAACAACCATAATTCGGCTGTCACCCACCCAGCAACGACCACGGCACCAGCACAGCATGGAAGCGGCGCTACCAGAGGTGGTTACAGCGTCACCTACACGGGAAGCAATCGCGGTGGGCGTGGGCGCGGACGTGGTTCTGGGCGTGGCAACTACAGCCACCCCGCCCCTCAGCGGCTCTGCAACCGTAGGGGCTACACTAATGCGCTCGGTGTTGACGACTTCACTGTGTGTACGAGGTGTCGCGCTCGGCCTCATGGCCCAACAACAACGGCTGCAGTGACTTCGGCGGTTCCGGCGACTCCTGCGGCTGCCGTGCAGGCCAATGCAAGCGCCATGGTTCCCGTTGGCATGATGTCTGGACACAATACTGGCATCGCTGGATTTGGGTTCGAGCAATTGGCTGCCGCGATCGCATACAATGGCGGGAATATTGGAAACGAAGGTGCCACGGGATTGGCCACCGCGGCCATAGTAGCTAGTCATAGTATGGTCGCCATGCACATGGCTACGCTGGCGCGCAATGCGCATGTTCATTACCTGGACCAACAGACGGCGGAAGCAAGACTACGTCGTGAGGAGAATGAACGTAGAGAGGAGAGAGAGACACAGCTCGACTTGGAGAGACTGCGCCTCGATCAGAGCCGCTTAGATTGTGAAGAGCGGCGGGCATACGGCAGATCGCGGTCTCGATCACCATCGCGCGACGAACGCCCCGACTATCGTTCGCGTTCACCGCAACGGACTCAACGCCACGACGACCGTCCGCGTCCACAACATCGGCGACTCCAGCCCTCAGACGCCCCAAACGCGTTGCCCTCGAGCCTCACTGAATCTGTGGAGACGCCATGTATGTATTGTGAGGGCAGCGACTCGCAAGATCGACAAGAAGATGCGCTCGAGCACTACGCCTACGAGTGCGGGTATGCCAACGCCAGTGGCCGGTACCTCGCATCGCAGCGTGCAAACCGCGCCCGCGCTCAGATCGCGCCACCGACCTTATCTCCGCCGCAAGGCCTTCCTTCGACGACAGCTTCTTTATCTGCGCCGGACAACAATCAGCGACTCCTACTGGAGAGCACGATAGCGGCGCTGCTGACATCAGTCTCCAGTGCTCTGGCACAATCTCCATCCGGGGTCGCTGCACCGATCTCGGACGAGGTAGCCAGGGGCCTTTGGGCCCGTGGGCCCGGATTCAAGAGGTGGCGCCAGGCGTGGGGCGTCCTTTGGCCGCGGCTCGTATAGCGCGCGAAGAGTGGTTGGCAGCGGATCGGCAGGGCATGCTTGCTGGCGGGCATAGGCCGAACGGCTGGCCGCTGGTGGTTATTGACCACATCATTGACCAACTGAGTCGTTGACGCATTGCCCTCTACTACGAGGCGCTCCAGGTGTTTCGTCCCGGGTTGCCTGACGAGTACTATGAGCCTGTCTCAAGTCATCTTTTTAGTCGCTTGTCTACGACTATGGGTCCGTCTCAAGTTGGGCTGTCTAGGACTATGAGCCAGTCTCAAGTCTGATCTGCACTGAACACCGTTCATGCATGGGGAGCATTGACTAGTTGGAAGGCGTGGTCTGCTGGATTGCACTGTTCTAGCTGTGTAAGGCTCTGAGACCTGCTCAAGTCTACTCTACTCTGAGATATGCTCTGGTAGATTATCCCAGCCCCGAGAACTGCTCGCGCTGCGGAACACAAGACAATGAACACAAGCATTTCACGCAGAATCCTTCACCTGCAGTGTCTTAATGTCATAAGTATAAACCACGTTACCACCAGTTCATGGTTATTGGCACGAACCGACCAAGGAAATGAAGTCAGCCTAGATTCTCGACCGCAGCTTCAGCGTCTTATAGACGACAACATATTCTTTAGCAGCAGATCGACAATCCGAGTCCGTCGAGAGTCAGTCGAAAATCTAGTTGACTTCCTCTGTCCGTGTCCGTCATTGAGCCCATGCGATCGGCGAATGCGTCTCCTTCCTTGGTTTTCGTCGTTCGAGGCGTCCGGGTGGCCTTGTTCTATAGCCAAACCACAGAATCTACCCAACCTCCATGTACCTGTTACAACACAATCCACACACTCACTCGTCGCTCTCCAGATCAACAATAATGTTCGTGCTGTTCTACCTCGAGACATGAAGGCATTGTGGCGCCACAATGCTTCGAAGCGAGGCCTCGGCACAAACGGAAGGCCGCTCTTCCGCAGAGTCGTCAACGTCACCCCAACTTCAATGTCGTGGCAATGGCTTGGCTCAACGGCGACGGTGAGAATTTCCTCTTCACCAAGGGTCCATCATTGAGTAGTACGGCCGTTGCTCCTCGGGCGACGACAGTATTACGCACTCTTTCTCGCGATACGTTTCCGCGCCCGTTGCCTTGTCGTGCTACCCTCTTGGCGTACAACAACCACCTCACCTTGACTTGCCACTCCGGAACGACATAACTTCTTCTAGACGCTCAACATTCCCTCGTTCTTGGTCACCAGCGCATACGGAACACCAGGTACCATTCAAGCTCGCCACATACCAGTCGATAGCTATGATAGCGCCAAAATAGTCTCCCTCGAACCCCTCGCCACGCCCCACGATGGCGTTCATCCGCCAGACGTGGACTCTTTGTGAGAAGACGCTCACCATCGTATTTCTGCGACACTGGCTTGGAACACTCATTCGAGCCTTCTTCGCTCCAATAATCTTCTTTTTCATCATATCTTACAGGTAAAGTGACGTCCAAGACACTCGTGATCGACACCGGCTAATCAATTACTACAGCAAGAATTTCTTTGTACCACCATCAGAGGTATGACTGCATGGCACAGTAGCAGACTATGTGTACTGATAGTCTTGCAGTTCGGAGTTGGATCTCCAACACCCCTCAGATCTCTTTCGGAGGCCGTAAGTCTGTCGGCAGGCGGCCGCAACATCCTCGCCTTTGTCGACCATGGATTCAAAGGAGGCGCCATCTCCAATGTCATCGACCAGGTTTCACGACAAGCTCAAGGAATGGATATCAGAGTGCTCGGAACAGAGGACGAATTGCTCACAACATGTCCCAGCACAGTCCGTGGTGTATCGCCTTGCTTCGCAGCGGTGTCCTTCGAGTCGTCGCCTGACGAGGGCCCATCACCCGTCTGGAACTTCACAATTCGCGCCGATGGGACTTTCGGCTCCCGGATCTATGTCAACAGCCGCAACAACGATGCTGAGATTTATGCCTTGCCACTTCAACATGCGGTGGACAGTGCAATTGCATCACTGAACGGCAGCAGCTTGCCAGATAACATTCTCCAGTACCCGTATACCGACGAGACACCTGAGCAGCGGACGAGGAACATCAACCGCCTGTACATGGGTACACTCATCAGCATCCTGGGTGTGGCTTACTTCATAGGCATCGTCGGCGTATGCTACCAATTGACCGGGGAGATGGCCAAGGAGCGCGAGATGGGCATGTCGCAGCTCATTGAAGCAATGATGCCAAACCGGAAAAGATGGACTCCCCAAGCCGCACGACTACTGGCGATTCACATCTCATTCGACATATTGTATCTCCCTAGCTGGATCATCTCAGCGGCGATCGTGTCCAGGCTCAACTACCCACTTTCTAGTATCGGAATCGTCATTGGATACTTCATAGTGTCGGGCCTTGCGTTGTCAAGCTGGTCCATCGCCTTTGCGAGTCTCTTTCGCAAAGCTCAGCTGTCCGGCATCACGGTTGTGATCGCTTCGATTGTGCTCGCGATCATCATCCAAGTCATTCCTCCACCATCTACTGGAGCGACTACGATCGTAAGCTTATTGTTCCCGCCGATGAATTTCGTGCTCTTCATCATCTATATGGCGTACTGGCAGCAGCAGAACCTGGCTGCCGATCTGTCGCAAGGACCGCCTACAGCACCATGGTCTACTCCTGGCTACCTGTTCTTCGTCTTCAGCATCATCCAGATCGTGGCATTTCCTATCATTGGCGCGCTGGTCGAGCGTGCTCTGTACGGCACTGCCTCTCGGGCGCGACAGCTACGATACAGCGATGATGGAGCTGCCGAAACTGTCAAGATCATGGGTCTATCAAAGGAGTACCGTCCTAGCTGGTTCCAGCGAACGATCGCCTCTCGATTCACGAAGAGTCCAAAGCAGACAGTCAATGCGGTCAACGACCTCTCAGTTTCCGTCCTACGAGGGCAGATTATGGTTCTCCTCGGCGCAAACGGCTCAGGGAAGAGCACGACACTCGACATGCTGAGCGGTCTGCAAGCACCTTCTTCGGGAGAGATTGAGATGGACGCAACTGGTGGCATCGGACTGTGTCCTCAGAAGAACGTACGTGAAAGGGACGTTTCAAAGGGTTCTCCGAGATGGTATCAAGCATCACGCGACGCTCTCAGACCTTGAAACCTCGGTCAAAAGTTCGAGACATAGGCTAACACTTCGTAGGTCCTGTGGGATGAATTGACTGTTTACGAGCACGTGCGCATCTTCAACCGGCTGAAATCAAGCTCACATTTGGACACGGAAGTGGTTATGAAGGCTCTGGTCGAATCTGTTGACCTCTCACAGAAGCTCAATGCCCCCAGTAGAACCTTGTCTGGAGGACAGAAACGTAAATGCCAGTTAGCAATGATGCTCACCGGTAAGAACTGAGGGTCAAAGAGTACCCATTGACAGTTGTCTGCGGGTCTCACTTATTTAAGACACTGCTAACTCTTTTACCCTTCTGTCCTGTAGGCGGCTCTAAATTATGCATGCTGGATGAAGTGTCCTCAGGGCTCGACCCATTGAGCCGACGCAAAATCTGGGACATCTTGCTTGCTGAACGCGGCAACAGAAGTATCCTGCTAACAACTCACTTCCTGGACGAAGCCGACTTACTATCGGACGATATTGCGATCTTGTCGAAAGGCAATCTCGTAGCAAGTGGTTCCGCCGTGGCACTCAAGCATGAAAAAGGTGGGGGCTATAGATGCCGGATCTATCACGAAGACCACAAGCCTCTTTCCGATACGCTTGAACGCATCCCCAAAGAGGTCTATCACGATCAGACTGTCTACCAACTTGACAACTCCGCTGCAGCAGCCACTTTCATCGCGGATATCGAGCGGGCCGGCATCCGAGACTATCAAGTCGCTGGACCGACTATTGAAGATGTTTTCTTGAACTTGGCCGCTGAAGTCAAGGAGGAGTTGGAGAAGGATCGCGCGCCCAGTCCCGCCTCTGGCGAAGCTGTTTCGTCGGAAAAGGGTCTACAACTCGTCAAGGGCAAGGAGCTCTCGTTCATTGGACAGACATGGGTGCTCCTGCGCAAAAGGACTATTATTCTGAAACGCAACACATGGCCATACCTCGCTGCACTGCTCCTGCCCATAGCCGCCGCTGGATTGGTGACTCTCTTTTTGAAGGGCTTCCAGCAGCTTTCCTGCTCGCCTTCTGCGCAAGTCTCGTAAGTTTATACGGGGTCACAGGGTTCTCAGAAACATCATGTTACACGATGTGATTCGGTTGGAAGTCCGTGACACTTGCTGACGACCTGCAGTACGGCCCGCCGAGAAGGCCTCGACTTGTTTCTTGCCGCCGACGCCGAAATTCCAGGCGGACCGCCGAACGCGGTGCCTACGGACATCTTCAGTCTCATATATCCTCTTCTCCAGGCCCCTTTCCGGAGCGTGACACGATTGGAAGGCTTGAACGAGTACATCGCAGCCAACTTCAGCTCTGCCACCCCGGGTGGTTTCTTTGCGGGATCTTCGCCAACTTTCGCCTGGAAGGGCAACTATCAGATCAGTTATGCGATTGCTACTCAAAACCTGCTCGATATCAGCTTACTGCAGATCCCGATTACTTCAGCATTTCAACCTTTCGACTATCCATTCCTACCAACAGCTGGAAAGTCCTTGCAGTTCACCCTTTACTTCGGACTGGCAATGTCGGCGTACCCAGGTTTCTTTTCACTCTACACGAATGTCGAGCGCCTGAGGAACGTCCGTGCATTGCACTATTCCAATGGTGTGCGAGCTGGGCCGCTGTGGGTGGCATACACCCTGTTCGACTTCCTGATTGTTCTGCTTGTTTCTGCAGCGGCCATCATCGCCTTTACCGCTACGACTGATGTGCTATACGCTCCAGCCTACCTTTTCGTCGTCTTCATGCTCTACGGACTATCCGCGACAACCATGTCGTACGTCGTCTCGCTCTTCACCACCAGTCAGTTGGCGACGTTTGCTTTCGCTGCGGGAGGCCAGTGCTGCATGTTCCTCATCTACTTTGTCGTCTACATGGTCCTCTTGACCTACGCACCCACTGCGGATATCGACCGAGACGTCAACATCGCCAACTACACGATCGCCCTCTTCTTTCCAGCTGGCAACCTGCTCCGAGCGCTGTTGTTGGCCTTCAACCAGTTCTCGCTGCTATGTCGAGGGACCGATCAGATAGCATCATATCCCGGCGCATTTGATGTCTACGGCGGGCCAATCCTGTATCTCATCCTACAGTCCGTCGTATTTCTGACCATCCTGATCTGGTACGATAGTGGCTACCAACCAGCGTTCCTGGCGAGAAAGAAGCACCGACTACAAGATGTGGAGTTGACCGATGAAGTCGACCCTGAAGTCTTCGCAGAAGCCAAGCGAGTGGATAGTGCTCATGACGAGCTCCGAGTGCTTCACGCTACGAAGGCTTTTGGCCCTAATATCGCAGTACAAGATGTCACCTTCGGTGTACCAAAGGGTGAGGTCTTCGCCTTGCTCGGACCTAACGGTGCGGGCAAGTCTACCACGATAGGCTTGATCAGAGGCGATAGTAGGCCGAGCGACAAATCAAGCGAGATCTTGATTGAAGATACATCAATCCTTCGGCACCGAGCGGCGGCAAGGTCTCACCTAGGCGTGTGCCCACAATTTGACGCGGTTCGCCTCTCCCATCCCCTGGACATCTTGAGACATAGACTAATGACTCCCTTCGGTTTCGGCAGATGGACAGTATGACGGCGATGGAGCATCTTCGATTCTACGCAAGAGTACGCGGAGTCCCCGATGTAGAGCACAACGTTGAACAGGTCGTGCATGCGGTCGGTCTATCGCAGTTCAAACATCGCATGGCTGGTAAGCTGTCGGGTGGCAATAAGCGCAAGCTCTCGCTTGGTATAGCACTTATCGGAAACCCCTCAGTCCTCATATTAGATGAGCCGAGCAGTGGTATGGACGCAGCTTCGAAGAGAGTCATGTGGCGGACGCTGAAGTCAGTCAGTCCGGGCCGAAGTTTAGTCCTCACAACTCATGTAAGTGTAATCCGCAAGCTGAAAATTGTCGCTTGTGCTAATCATTATGATAGTCTATGGAAGAGGCGGACGCCCTTGCGGACAGAGCCGGTATCATGGCGCGACGCATGCTGGCTCTGGGTACTGCAGACCAACTTCGCAAGAAGCACGGTGATGCGTACCATGTCCACCTCGTTCACAAGAACGCACCTTACACATCTGATATCGAGATGGAAGAGATTAAATCCTTCATACGGAAAAACTTCGAGGGAGCCAGCACCGAAGAGAGATCCTTCCACGGCCAGCTGCGGTTCAGCGTACCGAACGATCGAACAGCAGGACGAGAGGACGTCGCAACAAAGCACAACGGTATCTTCCAGACGAAGACCACTGATGTCACGTCTGTGCAGCCTGCAAATCGGGGTATCAGCGCCCTCTTTGCCCAGCTCGAGGCCAACAAGCAGGCACTTGGCTTTGAGTACTACTCAGTCAGTCAAGCTACGCTCGACCAGGTCTTCCTATCGATTATAAATGCGAATAACGTCTTAGAGGAGGCATACGGGAATGAGCGAAAAGATGAGGGCTTCGGGAAAAAACTGAAGGTGGCAATGGGAGCCAGCAGTTGGCGGGCTTTGCTCTGTGGCTTTTAGTTGGTTGCGTTTGAGCGCACTGCATCTTGGCGCTGGGCTGCTGTGCATGTATGCGTATATACCCCAAGGAGGCAAGGTAGCTTCATCTTCATGTTATGCATTGAACGCCTTCAATCAATACCAATGTCTCTGCTTGTAACGAGAAACAGCATACCTTAGACTTTGCAGTAGCCTCTGGTAGCCGCGAATAGCCGTCGTAGTTCTACAGCAATCGCGGGGAACACATGCTGCATTTCGATGAGGTCCAACTGACGTGGCGGTACAAGCAAGACCGATGGACCTCTGGGCCACTACAACTCGCAGCCGTACGATATGTCTAGAGTGCCTAGTCCATACATCTGACAAGTTCTTTTAAGGGGACCGGATGCCGATTGGAAAGGTTTCGGTTCTTCTATTTTACGAGAAGGCGAGGTTCAGGACCGTAACCTACGGGACCATCAGCACGACTGTACGAGGCCTGAAGGTAGACCCTACCTCAGCAATGCCGAACAATGCCTGAATCGGTGCGATACGCTATTACCACCACCATGACCATGACCATGTCGACACTCAGCCGTACGAGCGAGGGAGCATCGCTGCGCTTTCGCATGGGTTCCCCACTTCCACCCTTGCTCGTATGGAGTGTTTGGCTTCACGAATCTCTCACTCCTTCCTAAACGGCTACCCATTTTCACCTCGCAAGGAAACATGGCAGATCGCTAATGCTGCAGATACTAGACATGCATGAACTACCTCAGCGATATAAGAGGTAGGTGGCGGTCTGCTCTCTCCGATTTCTGCTACAACCACAACCTCTCTTTCATCATGCGGCAGCCAGCAAAAGCACTCTTGTTCTCAGTCTCATTCGGGATATCTGCTGCTCTCAAGCAAGCATGCCCTCTCAATGCTCCGCAATACCTCATCCCGGACAGCCTCTCGACTGAACCAGAGTTTCAAGCAGCCGCAAAACAGTTCGACAGCACAATCGACGAGTATGTCAAGAAGGGATTGTATGAAGGGCTAACCTTTAGTGCTGGGGTCTTCAGTACGACCTCGGAGGATCTACTCTGGCAGTACCACCATGCCAGTCCCGGACTGAAGAATTCCACGCAAGGTGGCAAGGATGTCGATGCAGATTCCATATACCGTATCGGCAGTATATCGAAGATGCTGACCATGTATCTCCTGTTAATTAAAGACGGGGATCGGAGCTTCAACGAGCCTATCACGAAATACCTGCCAGCTCTTACGGAGTACGCCAGTCAATCGTCGCAGCTAGTATCGCCCTGGGACGAGGTCACGATTGGAGATTTAGCTGGACAGATGGCGGGTTTGAGCAGAGACTGTAAGCTTTCGAGACATCATGATCAGCATCCCTCTAATTTTTCTCTAGACGGCCTTGGGGACCTTGCTGTGCCAGCCAACAGTCTCCTAGGAGTACCACCGGCTATTGCGAAGGCGTTCCCCCAGCTGCCGGATGACGAAATACCGATATGTAATTATGTCCTCGCGGACGGCACTCTCGAAGTCTGCACGGAGGACGGTAAGCTTGGCTGCTGCGAGCACTCTAGCTGTTCAATTGCTGACAACCAGAATGGCAGAATACCTAAAAGGAGTTGCTACGGTAATACTAATGAATTCGGTGTCTGGGACACTGCTGATCCCCATTCTATTTGCAGGAAGCGCCAATCTTCGACACTGCGTACACACCTGTCTACAGCAACGAAGCCTTCGCCCTCCTTGGCCTTGCCCTCGAGAATATCACTGGTCTCTCGTTCGAGACGTAAGTACCTTCCTGAGCAGAACTTCTCCCGTCCCAAAACGTTCGGGACGCCTACTGACAGGTTGTCATGTGTTGTGAAAAGCATATTCAACCAGAGTCTAGTTGAGGCTCTCAGCCTCCCCGGCACCTATTACACGACGCCCAGTGCGGTTACTTCACACGATGTTATACCCGGAGACATCAAAGCCACTGGATGGGCAGGTGAATTCGGCCCCTTTGCACCGCGAGTCGTCCTACTCAAATCATTGTTTCATGGTCATGCTAACATATCGCAGAGCTGGTGCTTTCTACTCGTCAACAAACGATTTCAAGGTTATTGGACAAGCCATCCTTAGCAATAAGTTGATACCGAAAACCATGACCAACAGATGGCTCAAGCCCACCAGCTTCGTCGAAGACTACTCTCAGGGTGTTGGACGACCGTGGGAGATCTTCCGGCGAAAGATCAACGGAGCCTCAGTCGAGATCTACGTCAAGGGTGGAGATTGTGAGTGGCACAATTGCTCAGCGTTGGGCAGCGAAATCGTACTGACTTCGTTAGGGGGTGTGTACCACACCTTCTTTGCCTTGGTGCCAACTTATTCCATTGGCTTTTCGATTTTCACAGCAGATGATGAGGGAGGTGCTGGCGATGGTCTTCACGATGAAGCAGGTATCGCCAATGTCGTGATGGATAAGTTGCTGACGGCTCTGGACAACATCGCAAAGAAGCAGACCCTGGCTCGCTTCGGTGGTCAATATACCCTGCCAAGCTCGAACTCCTCAATCACAATTGGCAGTGACTCTACCAATACCGGTCTTCTTGTCACCGCTTGGGTGAACAATGGTGTTGACTTGTGGGGATGGTTGGATTCAGTTCAACCAAACCTCGTTCTTCGCATCATGCCAAACCAGCTAAATGCAGGTGAGAACAAGGTCGCCTTTACCTCTTTCTACTGGAGGTCAGTTCACGCAGCTTTATGTGCAGATTAAATGCTTACAGAAACCAGTGCCGAAGCTCCAACGAATGAGACATCTGTCTGGTACTGGACCTGTCCAACCTGTATGCGTTTCCCTTTTGCGAGACGTCTGAGATATTTACTGACGGAATTCACTTCCTTCCGCAAGGGGTTGACGTCGACGAGCTTACGATCGGGAGTAAGTCTGACGACACTTCCTTTGCGGAATTCTGCTGATAGTGTATCTAGACGTCCCGTTTGGACAGATGGTATTCGACATCGATAACGACGGAAAAGCGAGTGCGGTTGAAGTGCGATCCCTTCGCACGACACTTCAAAAGCAATCGTAGCCGAATGGCAAGCGGGAGTGGTTTGCCTACACCGAATACCGGAGTCTCATAGGGAAAAGTCGCACACTCGAGCTCCTGCCACGGTCTAGCTGCTCATTTCGAGATACGATAGATCTGCTGCAGTCCAGTTATAAGAAAAGCTAGATCTAGTGCGGGCAGAAAGTAGCTGCAGGAATACAATCTCTCCCTCAACCAGCGTCCTCCTTGATGTCCGTTTCTGGCTCCTCGTTGGCGCCGGTGACCTTCGGGTGACGAAACCAACTCGCGACATACGCGCCTTTCGTCAAATTGCCCGCATCGGTTTCTCCATCAGCACCGGTATCGTCCGCATCCTTCTTGATGTTCACGTTACCCAAAAACGCCATCGCAACAACGCCAAGCCACATGAAGGAGCTGATCCCATAGAAAGCTACCACAATGGCAGCCTGCGCCTTGCTCCTCACATACTCCTGCTCCTTCTCTGGTAGCTGGGCGAGCTGATCCAGACTAGATGCACTCGATGAAGCTCCATGAACAAAACTGATGCCCAGCTTGTTGTTGAAGATGTTGAGCATGATTGTTGACGCCAAGGTGCCCCCGAATGAATTTGCGAAGCTCATCATCGAGACAACTGATGCTATCTCCTTCCGATAGTAGCCAACACCGTGGAGCGTCCCAGGCATGAGACGGATGCCAGTCCCAACACCAGTCAAGGCGAGCATGCCACAGATTGTCGGTAGATGTCCTCCATGAATTGCTGCTGCGATGCATGTGATGCCGATGGCCTCTACTGTTGTTCCGAATGCAAGCGGGTACCAGGTCTGTAGAGGGTAATAACTGCACGCGAATATTGCGAGGTAGGCACCGACTGTCGGCAAAGGTCAGTTATGACTGGATGGGGAAGGCATTGGGTTACTCACCGCCAAGTCCCGGAAGGTAGAATATGAGACTGGTACCGGCTTTGGCAGCCTCGAAGCCTCTGGCAACCGTGAAGTACAGACCGGCGAAGTAAAACACTGCATACATCGCCATTCCGGTAATGAAATTGATGTAGGTCAAGATACCGCCGTTGCGGGACCACAGAAGCTTGACGGATATCATAGCTCTCTGGTAGGGCAGACGCTGCGATAGGGCCTTGCCAGGCAGCAAGAGGTATTCCCAGGCCACAAAAGCGATAGTGAGCACGACACCACTGATCAAAGGACCAAGAACTTTTGGATCAGCCCAGGGATAGTATGAACCAGCCCACGTCAAGGCCAGTACCAACAGTCCGATGCCAAACAGGAATAAGAACTGGCCACCAAAGTCGAGGGTTGACAAGCGTTTTCGGAGGGTGGCTGATCGCGAGATCTTTCCCGTAGAGCCTGATCCGTCATCTTGGAAGTCCTGTGGCCCAAGCAACAACGGCCGTGTGACGAAATGTAGCAACACCAGACCAACAACGGTGAGGGGGATGTTGACAATGAATACCCACCGCCAAGTGATGGAGGTGAGGTATCCCCCAACAGTAGGACCGATAGAATAAGAAATACCAACAACCAAGGTAAAAATGGTGTTGTTCTTGGCGTTATCTACCAGGTTTACCTTGTCGGCCAGTATGATCTTGGTGAGGATGAGGAGGCCGGCGGAGCCTGCACCTTCAAGGCCTCGACCAGCCAGAAACATAGGCCAATTGTCCGTTGGCGCCCCCGCACAGAGCGAACTTCCGAGGACCATGACCACGGCCGCCGCCTGAAGTGCAATGTACCGGCCGAAAATGTCTGCCAACTGTCCCCAGAACGGGATGAAAGCTGCAGCTGTGAGGTTGTACGCGGATATGATCCAGTTGAGTTGCGAGAGCTGATTGAAGTCGGAGGCAATGAACGGCAGAGCTCCTGCAATCATGGTTGTATTGATTGCTTGTACGCTCGCAGGTATGAACAGCCCAGCAATGAGCCGCCATCGATACCTCCTCGTTACCGACTTCGCCGCCTTGTCCGCTGCGATTTGGTCTTCGCTTAGGAAGCGCTCCGTTGAAGGCCGTTCGTGTTGGAGCTCGATGCTAGTATCGTTGTGGTCTTCCAAGCGATGTGGCTCTGTCCAAGGTTCGGCCGCATCTCTCTGCCGTCGGTGGTCACGAATCTTTTTGTACAACCAAAAGGCCATGCCGCTGCTTCAGGTGATGCTGGAGATCTCGTAGAAGACGCAAGTGAATACAGTTACGAAGCAACGAGAAGGAGATGAAAGACGGCACAAGGTATATACCTTCTTGGTGGACGTAGCACGCTCAAGGGCTACCCGTTCGTTGTTTGGACACAGCCATCGTAGCCTGC
>JAABUL010000512.1_pt1 | contig 82303 bp, 146 predicted proteins | sample 5559151 | NCBI WGS metagenome assembly JAABUL01 (sample SAMN10711876, study PRJNA513368) | rock metagenome | isolation source: Antarctica rocks | place: Antarctica: Victoria Land, Pudding Butte sud
TTTCAATCACATTTTCATAACAAAAACCAAAGTCAAGACAAATTATTTTCGCAAAGTAATCTTGCTCCACAATTTTTAAATAATAGCCAAAAAAAGCAATCGGAAGAAAATCCTTCCCGACACGATGCATCGTGCTCCACACTAATGGCGCATTGCAGACACTCTGGAACTGGCCGACGACTGGCAGCCGCACGTGGTCACCGACGGCCTGCTCATCACCGGTGAGGGCTGTAACGGCATCTGTGCGCCGCTGCAGGCTGCCCACCAAGTCATCTGTGTGCATGTGCATGTCGCTAGGCCAATCGAATTTGAGCCAGCTGTGAGCGTCAGCCCAATCCAAGCATGCACCTACCTCTCCACGTGTCTCCGCTGCTGCTGTTGATCCGGCAGCAGCAGGCCGGTTCCGAGAGTCTGCGCTCGGCATGGCGCAGACCAGAACCCGGCGAGCAGCAAGGGCGAAGGCGAGGCCTCGGTCAAGGTGCTGCAGCAGGTCAAGGCGATAGCGGAGGCGTGGCACGGCGTGGCACGGCATCGCTATCCACTGCTCAGCGTGCAACACAACATCTCAGCATCAGCCTCGAATGCAATCCAATCGTGCGCAAGCAGTGGCAGATTTGAACACTCTTTAGTGTCGTGGCACGTGCACAGCCATCACAGCAAAACATGCACAGCACGCAGCGACCATCGTGTCAATCTTGGCACGCAACACTGACAGCTGCACCCACCACTCTTGCCAGCTTCACTCGACTGTGTAGCGGAATTCGTGAAAGGCACAGCGCCAACTCAAGCGTTTTCGCGACCATTGCCTGACACGCATTGCGAGCACCTGAGAAGCTGCCCTGATGCCGGGGGACCCGAGGGTCGGGGTGAAGCCCAAGGAACAGTCTGGCAGGCCCCTCATCAATGTCGAAGAGGCGCTGTCAAACCGGAGCACATGCCGCTCATCTGGGGAGAAGATCGAGAAGGGTGCGCATGCGCCTGATCCGGTCATGCACTGCGGCTACGCGCCGCACCTGACGAACGGTGCAAGTTGTCGAGGTCATGGGTCCTGTATGGAAGAGAGCATGGCGTGCTGATATCTGTTTGCGTGTCGTGTCATGTCGTCTGATCGCACGCTGTGCATGTCGCGCAGGCCAAATGCGCGTCGGCATGGAGGTGAGTCTGCGCCTGGGCCATCTCGCAGCAACTGCACTAAAGATGTTGTGATCTCATTGAGATGTTGTCTCGCGAATGTCAGGTTCACGAATGACTGGAATGGCAGGAGTGGCAAGCTCCTTCAAGCCGTCATCACTTCAATATCAACGCAGGCCTATATGGGCGGCCGCATGAGCATGACGTGGCAGCTGCCCAAGCCCTTTCTGGAGGGCTGCCGGGTGGAGGTCTGCTCCAAGCCCAACCGCGGCACCTGCAAGCACACCGGCCACAAGTTCGCCAAGGTAGATATATCCTGCTGGCCGTTTCCCCTCCCGGTTGTTTGCACACCCCATTGCTGGTGCAATAACGATTTCAGTGGTTCTGAGCAGCCTGGTGGAACTTCAAAATCTAAAACGGAATGTAACTTTCGCTTCGCAGGGCGAGGTGAGATTCGTGGCGACCGTCAACACGGACAAGAAGACCTTCCTGACGGTGCCCGCCGCGTCAGAGCTGCTGCTGCCCGTAGCCAAGGCCGCTGGCGACTGGAAGCCGACAGACCTGAAAGTGCGGCGCCATTTCTACGCAGTTGTTATGCCGTGTAGCTGCCTGGACCATAATCAAGATCTGGAGGGCCTTGGATGCCACCTGCAATTGCCAGCGGAAACCATGCACAAGCTGCAGTCGAGCGCCAAACGTAATTGCTCACACCGCAGCTCCTGTTGCGGCATGCAGGGCCTGGAGAGCCTCAGCGGCGAGCAGCGCCCAGAATTCTTCCGCGAGTTCAAGGTTGCAAAGAAATTGGCGGCGGACTTTGACAAGAAGCACCCGCCGCCGGACCCCAAGGAAGCTGCAGCAGCGTCGCCGGCGCGCAAGAAGCGGAAGGGCGCGGCAAAGGACGAAGAGGGCGGCGGCGGCGGCGCAGAAAAGGAGCCGGAGAAGAAGCCGGCGGCCAAGAGGGCGCGGCGGGGGCCCAAGAAAGAAGAGGGAGCGGGGGAGGCGGGGGAAGAGGCAGCGGAGGAAGTGGACGATGCAGCGCAGCGGGGCGTCACAAAGGTGCACTCGAAGTGCGCTTGAAGCGCCGATAACTTCCGCATGCTGTGCAACCCGAGTGTGAAACCAAAGATGACAAAGGGGACTGGGGTTTTCGTTAATCGAAACGTTTTCAATCTCTGAAGGCTTCTGGGATGAGATGAGGGTATGAAGTCGGACTCACACAAACATTGCCAAGACCTGCATGTGTGTGCTCATCATGTGAGACGCGCCACACAGCGCTGTGCGCGATGCATATTCCTGGGCTTGCTATATGGCGCCTTTGTGTCTGATGGTTACTGCAACAGTCGCTTCGGTATGCTGACGACACTGCTGCACAAGCACTGCACCCTTGTCGTGCTGCCGCGCTCTGCATGACGAGCTGTTCGCTGTGAACACATCAGCATGCACGCCAGTGCCTGGCGCCTCGGCGCACTCGGCGCCAAATCATTCTATAGGTGGGGAGGCGGAGCCCCGCAGATGGTGGCGATGCCGCTATTTAAAATGGGACTAAAACAACTTCATCGTTCGTCCAACACCAACAACTGAATTTAGCTCAACGTCAACAACAACATCCCAGGAGGAGGATGGTGAGGAGGTGCCGGCAGATGAGGGTGTCGTGGCTGAGGAGGCCAGTCCTGAGCGCGGACCTGTGCCCGAGCCCGGCAGCCCCCGCTCGCCGGTGAGTTCCCTGGTGTGCTGCTGGCGCAAGGTCGCGCAGGGGGCTGCGGCTCGAAGGGCATGGCACTGGCAAAGCAGTGCACCTGTGAGGGTCATGCATGTCTGCAGCCACTGTTTCTTCTTCTTTTTCTTGCGTGCACGTCATCAGATCGGTCTCATGTTTGGGGCGAGATCAGGACGAGGCAGGCACAGATGCATCACCAATCCCACTCCATCCCCCACAGGGCAACAACTGCCAGCAACACACAGGATGGAAACTCTGGAACTCTGGAGCCTCTGGAACGTGTCCCTGCAGGGCAACGACTACGAGAAGGCGCGCGCGGAGCAGATCAGGCGCAACCTGCAGCGCATGGAGGAACTCAATGTCGTGGGCGCCGCCGCCAAGGTGCGGCTGAGGGTTTAGGCGTTCAGGATAACGTATGCAGGAGCTCTCTGAAGTGGCCGCCGCCGCCGCCAAGGTGCTGATGCGGAAAAGCATGTCGCGTCTTGCACAGCAGCTGCACACAAAGCGCAGCCTGCTTGCGACCAGACCTGGAGCTTACGCTGGGCCACGACCTTTCACCTTGTGGTGCAGTATGGAAAGCGGAGGGGGGATTTGACATCCACTGCGCCTGTACAGGCTCCTTCTCGTTAAGTTGCTTATCACTTTCTCCTCGCCTGCTGTTGCTGCGCAGGTGGCCCCAGCAAAGCAGGAGAAGCCGCCAAAGCCGCGTGGGCTGCCCGCTCGCCGCCGCGTGAAGGTAGGCCTCAACGCTCGCTTCCTAAAAGCCGACCGACAGATCAAAACCCCCCACCACAGGCCACCAATCTGGCGATGCCCGCTGCCCGAGTGGCTGAGCATGCCACTGCATCCGCTGCAGCAGCAGCATGCAGTGGCACACGTTGCAGGCAGGCAGCTGGCACACTGCAGCTTGCCGCCTCATGTCTCCTTTTTGACCGTTCGCCATGCACGAGAGAAGTAGGGTGGTGCACATCAGGTTGATGTATCTCTATATAGGGGGTTCAATGAGCCAATGTTCCATCGAATCAGCTGCAAAGCCTAGATGCGAAGTCCATGGCGCACCGGAGGACCCGGGGCCGCGGCGGCATTTGCTGCGACAAAAGGACATCCAGGCAGAAACTTTTTCAACTTTACCCTTGGAACCGAGCTGAATAAGTACTTGCATTGTGCAGGAGGACTCGGGGCCGCGGCGGGAGTCGCTGCGGCAGAAGGGCATCCAGGCGGATGGCAGCCGCGTCGACTACGAGCGCCGCAACGGCGAGGTGCGCTTTCGCCCCTGCCTCTGGACCCAAGATTCTTACAGACAGCTTGCAGCCCTGCTCAGCAGCAGCCGCTCAGCAGCGGCGAGGTTCATCGGCGTGTTCAACAGTCCCAGCTGCTGCAGGCAGTCCCAGGGGTGCAAACCTGTCTCTCCGCAGCCCTGGCGTCTGGCTACAGCTCCTGGGCGCATGGGGCCAGCCCGCTGTTTGGCCTTGTTTGTATCACTTGTGAAATGTTGAATCGCCAGTCTTCCCCCTGCAGGTGGTGCTGGAGAACGGCGAGGCGAGGCGCTACGGACCGGGCGGGGCAGACGACGCTGGCGAGGCGCCGCCGCCGCGGGATCGCCACCCCAAGGGTGCGCCTTTCCGTCGAAGACCGAGCCATCACTGCACAGCTATTCACTTGTTCTGTGGCTTCCAAGGCTAGTATGTATACGATGTCGTGATGCTTGACTCAGGAGTCAGAGGATGCAACGCTCCGCACAGCACATGGCGGGCCAGCCGTGTAGGGCAGCGCCTCCGCCAGTCTGCTTGCCTGTCAGCTGCGCTCGCATCATGTGTAGAGCCGAGGGAGGTGAAGTGGTCGGGCAAGTCCCGCATCGTCCCGCGCCGCACTATGCGACGTTGGTGGGCGACGCTGCGGCGGCGGCGCTTGCGGCGCTGGAACAAGCGCGGCAGGCAGCAGACGTGACCGCGGCGCCAGACGCTCCGGAGGCCAAGCACCCCGCGAGTCAAGCTCACACGCGCACACGCTGCTGCCGGGCGATGCCGCTGCATCTGCACTGCCCGCCGGCTGCTGACTGCGGCGTCTCCTGGCGGCATGTGGCGCGTAAGCTTCACCCGCCAGCTGACCACTGCGTCTCCAATCCTCGCGCGGTGCTTCCCCTCCTTGAGCAGACCTGGCTTGAGCACATAACAAACACATCCAAATCGCCTATGATGCAGGCCCGGTGGAGTTCCGCAGCAGCAACGCCGGCCGCGCCGGCGATGAGCGGTTTGTGCGGCTGCTAGCGATGCAGACCGCGGCGCCCGGCAACCTCGAGGCGTTCACGCCGCGGCATTGCGACCTGCGAGACCTGCGGCTAAGCCCCGAGGACGTCGCCAAGGTGAGGTCAAATCTTTGTGGATAGTTGAAGCAGCACTTGCGTCAGTCGCCATTCTCCATCGGCAATACCAATCGAACAGCGCTGCTGCGACAGCTTCTGTAGCGCACTGCGACACATCTGAAGCGCAAGTCTATCAAGCACCCGCACAGACCCGAGGTCACAAACCATGAAGTGCGACGCACGTTGTGACGCATTTCTTCTGGGCGTAGCCATGTGCGATAGGCGACGCAGGACGGCGTGGTGCACATGGTGCCATGGTTGGACGCCAACTGTTGAGGGTCAGGTGATCGAGAGTGACCCACCGAAAACAAAACAAACTATTTGCCCATGCCAGGCGACGCGGGATGGCGTGGTGCACATGGCGTTCCACCCGCGCTCGGACGCGATCATCCTCGCGGCGGGCGACAAGGGCGGCCGCGTCGGCCTGTGGCAGCTGGACCACCAGTCCTTCGAGGTGGATTCCGTTTGAAAGGGCTTCGTTGAGGGTTCTGTGCCCTGACGGGCGGTGCCTGCTGCTCCACCTGTCCTGGTGCTGCGCTCAGGAACTGCTGAGCAGGTGCCCACGAGCTTGCTAGAGGGCGTAGCCAGCAGCTGCAGCAGCATGTGGCAGCTGCAACACCGTTTGGCTTGGGCAGCCCTGTGTGGCCACTTTCTCCGGCACCAAATTCTCCAGATTACCGTCATTGTTACAGCCCTCATATACTGAAATAACACAAACACGCTCCGCAGGTGCCCGCGGCGCCGCAGCCGCAGAAGCCGAAGGTGGCCGCAGCCAAGGCGGCTGGCCGGCGCGGGCGCTGCCGTGGCGCCGCCACCGCTGATGCCGACGCCGATGAGGCGCAGCCGGCCGTGGCGGAAGCGGCGGGAAGCGGCGGTGACGCAACAGAGGAAGGTGCCACGGGCGGCAGCGCAAATGTGCGGCAGGGCGGCGGCGGCGGCTCGTCGGACGAGGAGGAAGGCGAGGACGATGGCATCGTAAAGCTGACGCCGCACTACCAGTACATCAGCGGCCTGAGGTGAACTTTGATCTGATGATTTCGTAACAATATTGAGTATCTGTTTCATGATTGGCAGTCTGGAGCAGACGCCGCACTACCAGTACATCAGTGGCCTCAGGTGCATCCTTGTACTTGGGATGTCGTTCTGTCACGACTATACTCCATCTTGGCATTGCTGGTGCTGCACCACCCGTGCATCTGTGGGCTCACCGATTAATTGCTTTTTAAAGAAGTGACATGACTTGCCAACATTCGTGCAACAACAACATTGCAAGCTCGGGAGAGACACGGCGTGATTGCAGCCCCCCTTTGTCAGCGGTTTTTGTCGCATGGCAGGTGGGTGGGTGGCGCCGGGCTGGCCGCGAGGCTGCTGACGCTGTCATATGATGGGTCGCTGCGGTGCCTCGACCCCGGCGCTGGCTGCGCCTTCCAGGTGAGGCCAGCATGCTTTTAGTTGCGCTCTGGAGATGCCGGACGCGTGCTCGCCGTGCTCACGATTTGCACCAGCAGGTCATGCCAAGTGTCTCGCTAGCCTGCTGCATCCTCCACCTTTTCGATCAACCTACGGACCTGCACCCTCCGCTGGGAGCAGCTGCTGCAGTCGCTCCTCGCCCGGCATTTCGGCATGTCAAGCAGACCACGTCTGCGTGTCAAGCAGACCACATCCGCCGATGCTGGTTGCCTGACGCACCCCACCTGCCGTCGCAGCTGCTGCGGTCAGACGAGGGTGCTGAGTACTCGGCAATGGACGCAACCGCTGACGGCAACACGGCGTACCTCGCCGACAAGGATGGCGCTGTGGAGGTCGTGGACACGCGGCAGGCCGCAGACGCAAAGCCCGCCGCGGTGAGCTTTAGTCAAACTGCCACCAAATGCACAGAGCTCGTACTTTCGGCGAACTGTTCAAGACATTGAGCCTCGTGAAGAACGTGGAGGTTGTGGACAAAGCGACAGACCGCCGATGCAGAGCATGCCGCGGTGCGCCGAGGGTTGGGTGGGTGGGTGGCGTGGGAGTCTTTGTCCGGGTCTGTGGTCGAGGATGCCACCCTTTGCAAGGCAGCGTGTGGTTGCGGCTGCGGTGTCACGACATGCCGCATGCATTTGTGCCAGGTCCCCAGCAGATCGTGTTGGCGCCGCCATCTGTGTATCCAGGGTCTTTGGCTGGCTGCAGGAGATATCGCTGCACGAGAAGAAGATCAATACCATCCACCTGGAGCCGGGGAGCGAGCAGCTGCTGGTCACCAGCGTCGGCAACGGTACTGTCGCGCTGTGGGACGCGCGCAAGCTGGCAAAGGGCGCGCAGCCGGTGGCGGCCGGCGGCCACAGCTACAGCTGCCAGGCGGCCTACTTCGCTCCCGACGGTGACACCTTTTGCGCTTCCCAGAATCGCATGCGGACTGGCAATGCAGATAGTGAGTCCCTGCCTCCTGCTTGCGTGCAGCCTGTGTCGCCGTTGCAGAAATTTCTTGTGCTACCCATGCACCGACAAAATGTATTCAGTTCCCGTGTACCTTGCCGCAGACGAATGTTACCGAGGATGTAAAAGCTGAAACCCCGTGTTTTCCCACACCGCAGGCTCGCAGCGCATCGTGAGCACGTCTCGAGACAACACGCTGCGCATCTGGCATGCTCGCAAGGACCTGGCGCCCGGGCCGGTCATGAAGCACAACAACAACACAGGTAGACCCACTGTATGTAAAGTGTCAAACTCGTTGCTCACGGGTGGGCACCTGGCGCCTGGCAAGGCAAACCTCCCTTGATTTGAAGCTGAGGCTTTATCTGAAGCTGAGGCCCCTTGTCATGCAGAACACAGGGCGCTGAATACCTAGCACCTGGCGGCGGGCAAGGCACAGAAGCCCTCACTGATTGTGCAACCACTGTCGTCGGCAAATGCAGGCCGCTGGATCTCGCCCTTCCGGGCCATGTGGGGCCCCGCGTCGGACGCCATCGTCGTCGGCAACCTGGGCCGCCAGGTGCGGAGAACAGGATCAGGGGCGGCACAGGGTGCATCAACTTCCACCTGTCTAACGTGCTTGCCTTGATAGCTACGACGGAATCTGCGCGACAGAGCGCTACGGTGAGGGTCACCAAAGCCAACTGGAATGGAGTGGGACACGTGCTGCGCCTGTTGAGAGCGGCGCACTTGGCCTTGCACTGCACTTGCGCTCCGCGTCCATGTGGCATTGCATCTCAGTGCGCAGCACCAAGCGTCTGAGCAGACCTGTGATGTATTCAGGTGGACATCTTTGACGACAAGGGTGGGCCAAAGCCGGGGGAGCTCAGCAGCGAGCTGATGAGGGCCATCCCGTCGCGCTGCGCGGTGCATTCGTCCATGCCAGTACTGGCGGCGGCCACCGCGAGCGGCCGCGTGTACGTGTACCGCTGACGGGAAATCGGCGTGCTCTGCGGCAGGCATGGGCAGGGCGCATGAGCCTGTGGCCATGGTGATTTTTGTAGACGGGTGTCTGCAGGAAGCCCAGCCTGTTAGAATCTACAGCTCAAGACGATCAAATTGCTGCATGTCAACCATGTCATTGATTGAAGTACAGGTGACAGTACAGCACTGCCCGTTCCACATCTTGTGTTTGGAGGGAGCGGAAAGCACTCATTTTTTCTTTATGGAGTTTGGTGTAGTGGCCTGAGCGTCTCTGATGACGTCGGATCCAGTCGTTGGTAAATGCCAACATTCTTACAATGACGAGCACACAGGCTGCCTGTCATCTATTTTCTTGTGTCAATTCAACACAAGGTGTATCAAAGCGCTGACAGAGGCTCAAACATGGACGACTCTCTTCCCAAGGTGTTTCAGCAATTCGATCTTGCTGCAGATTCCTAATACATGCTGCCTCGCACTTGCCGCCATGAAGTTCCGCAGAGCGCGGGCCAGTCAGTTCTACATGATCCTGCCAGGCTACAACCGAGTGTGTCAACGCCTGCTGTCAAAAGCGCAGCAGCGATGCTAGCACAGGCAGCATCGAACTCTACAGCTGACCTCTCGCCAGGGCACCTGCCGCTAGCGTCACCGCCCAGACCAGGGCAGCATCAAGCCCTGCTGCTGCTCCACGATGCCACTCCGTCACCCCAGCTGTGACATTCCTGCTGTGACAGAGCCTCCAAAGTGCGTTTCTTCAATCCTCCAGGTGCAGGCGGCGCTTGAAGTCGTCCACCATGGAGGCAAGGCCCTCACGCAGTGCCACCTTTGGCTCCCACCCCAGGCACTCCTTTGCCTGCGGCCGCAAATCCACGAGACGATTCGATATGACAATTCTATCTGGATGAGAACGCAAGCTTCTGGCACCCCCCACCAGCGGCACTCTGCTGTATGGGCAGGGCAGTAATCTCCCAAGGCCCTAGGCGCGGGCTGCGCCACGGTAGGGCGACACCCGCCTGACTCGAGCTGCTGCAGCGGCAGGGCTTGCGGCTGCTGAGCCTCGACACAGCGCAGGTCGGAGGCACCAAGGCTTTGCTGCTTATGCCTCGTCTCCCATGCGCCCTCCCAGCGTCAAACGATGGGCCGCACGAGACAAAAAGAGAAATCGAGAAATTGCTGAGAAATTGCAGCTGCACGGCCAGTGAGGAAAAGGAGGGTTCGATATCACAGAGCACCTTGGTGATGTCGGGCTTGCGGCACTTTGGGTCGTCTGCGGTGTTCTCCCGGTACTCGATTTTGGCGTCCGGGTTCACCACCTCCTGCACCACCTGCAGGACACACAGACATGCCACGATTGGGTCGTTGTTGTGCATGTGTGGAACCTCAACAAGGTTGCATATTCGTGTCTGGGCGTCAGGGTGCAGCACCTCCTGCACCACCTGCAGGCACGCAGACATTTGGGTCATGGGTGCACAAGTCAGAGCTGATCAAGGAGAAATCGTCTTCCTGCACAGCAGCTGAAATGTCCCGCTGCTGCTGCAACGTCTGCAAGCGCACCCCCAAGCACCGAACGGCCTGCACCACCTCGGCTCAGCGGCAGGCACATCTGGTGTTGAAGGTACAGATGATACTTTCATATGGTGAGTGCTCCACCCACCTTGGCGAGCTCCAGCATGGTGAACTCAGTGGGGTTGCCGATGTTGATGGGGCCCGTGTGCACATCGTTGTCCATCAGCTTCGTCAGGCCTGTGCAGACACACGGACCCAAGTTTGCCGCAGAGCAATCACATGCAACACTCCGGGTTCCTGACCATTGTGCCGCCTGCGGGCTGTTCTGTCTCACAGTGTTGGAACATGCTGGAAGAGGAGGGTCGCTGCTCTACACGCTCGACACTGCACTTCTCAGGCTCAAAGTCGAATCTCACCCTGTATGAGGTCGGACACATACTGGAAGGAGCGTGTCTGGGAGCCGTCGCCGAAGATAGTCAGCGGCTGCCCCGTCAGCGCCTGCATGTCAAAATTTCTAGTAGTCAGGTTGGTTTTAAAACATAACTAAAACTGAACCACAGACAGGTGAGCGAGTGCACGCGCCGCCAGCCTTAGGTTGGTGCATCTGTGAAGTGGCGTGGCCACGTCAACAGTCAAAGCTGTCCCGCCTTTTGGGTGCGGCACGGATGGAGCGGCAGACGTCCCACGGGGCGGTGCAGGAGCAAGAGCAGGATCCAGCGCCGCGAAGTTGGACACAATGCGACCGTCGTCCAGCAACGGGTTGCATGCAAAGGGTAATGACGAAGAGATTCAGAATGGTGTGTACTTGTCCGAGCCCACCTGAGCCACGAAGTTGGACACGACGCGGCCATCGTCCAGCGCCATGTTGGGACCGTACGTGTTGAAGATGCGGACCACCCGCACCTGCGCCCGGCAAGAAAAAACGAACTAAGAACCCTTCAAAACAACATTGCTCAGCTTGTCTTCAATGCTCCAGCGAGGGGCGCTGTGCAGTCCGTGCGCTACGCGGTGAAAGCCGCGTGTCAGCTGCGTGACTTGGCACACACGTCGGCGAGGGCGGCTGCAGTCGCGCTGATTTGTAGCCCCTGCCATCTGCCTCTCTTTGACACCGGCTTTGGCTTGGCACGCTCCCCGCTCAGGATCGAACACAGCACTTGGCGCCATGACGTTTCTTGACCCAAACCCCACCTCCACACCATGCTCGCGCTGGTAGTCGAGGGGCAGCATCTCTGCGATGCGCTCGTCGTTAAGTTTTGCCTCCTCCCAAACCGAAAAATAAGTCTGGAATCTAATTTCTACAAGATCCCAAACCTCCACGCCGTGCTCGCGCTGGTAGTCGAAGGTGAGCGTCTCCGCAACGCGCTTGCCCTCATCATAGCAGGAGCGCTCGCCGATGGGGTTGACGTTGCCAAAGTAGGTCTCCGGCTGCGGGTGCACCAGCGGGTCTCCATACACCTCCGACGTGCTCGTCAGCAGGAAGCGCGCCTGCATGAACGCTTTGCATGTTCGTATACGATGGTTTGAAGTCTAAGACACGCTGTAACGCAAATCAGGACGGCAAGCACATGGCAGCTGGCGGCAGCAGCAGGGGCCGGTCGCATCGAAGCCTTGCCATCGACATGCGCGACACCCACCTTGGTGCGCTTGGCGAGGCCCAGCATGTTCATGGTGCCCATGAAACTGGTCTTTGTCGTCTTGATGGGGTTGTACCTGGCAACGGACGTAATGTGCCTGCCTCAGCCAATTGCTCCAGCCCCGCTAGAATAACATGCACAAGCTTGCATTGCATGATGCTCTGGGCAACCTGTTTTCATCCAAGTGATGTTTTCAGTGCTGCAGACTTCCACTCCTCGCAAATGAACCCCACATGCTGATCTACATCCACGCAAAGAGGCCCCATGTGAACTTACTTGTAGTGCACGGGCGAGGCAGGGCAGGCGAGGTGGTAGATCTGGTCCACCTCCAAAACCAGGCGCTCCGTGATGTCGTGCCGGATCAGCTCAAAGTTGGGCTTGCCAATCAGGCCCGATATGTTGTCCTTGCTGCCCGTGAAAAAGTTGTCCACGCAGATGACCTGCCGTTCATATGTGGGTTTATGTTGTACATCATGTCAATGGATGTGAATTGTGACGTATGGAGCGCCAGCTTGGCGACTCGTTGAGTCTGTCCGCGCAGATCGGCCTGCAGCCAGCAAAAGGTTTGCGGTATGACCCAGCAATCAGTGCATGCATGCATGCAGCTATGGACCTGTATTCCATTGTAACATCCAGCAGCCAGCATGTTCGCAGTTCACGGCGCTGCGTGCCTCGGATCTCGGCTTTGCAACTCGACCCATCGTGCATGCTGCAGCTCATAGTCTCGCACCTTCAAGATAGCGACCCATGCTCTGAATGTCTGTCATGCCTCCGCGCTCACGTGTACACGGAAACAACGATCCAAGGCACTCACGTGGTCGCCGCGCGCGACGAGGAAGGCGCACAGATGGCTGCCCACGAAGCCGGCGCCGCCGGTGACCAGCACGCGGTTGCGCTCCACCCGCGGCTTGGCTTTGGGCTTCGGCTGGCTGTAGCCATTCGCCTGTGCAGCGCGTGTGACAGCGGTCCGCGAGCATTCACGTTGTGAAGTGCGCATGCACGCTGGCGTGTGACAGAAGCTCACAAACATCCAACGCGGAGCAGGCGTGGGTGCGGCGGGGAGTCACACAATAGAGGAGATGGTCGAGGAATACAGCATGCGCAAATGCTGAGGAATGCGGCATGCGTCAAGGCGCGCTGTGCCCGGAATGAACATGTACCGTCATCGAAATGGCATCCAAGCGGCTCGAACTGGCTGCAGATGAATTCAATGAAGTCGGTTGCATCGAGGGCGGCAATGCCAAAGATGATGGCAGTGCCTGGGACAGGTGAACTCACCGCTGCCTTGACAGTCTGCGCTGCACTGGTCACTGCGGCCTGCGCCTGGCTGGCTGTGTTACTGATGATATTGCCAGCTGCCTCCAGCGTGCTGTTCGCGGTGTTCGTGCCATTCTCCGCCATGGTACAGCGAGAGTGGTTCACACCAATACTGCTGTGGCTTGAGAACTGCCACCACCAGCCGCTGATCAGATGCCGACAGTGCTCAATCTGCTGGTTGCTTGCAGCGATCAAGCAGCAAAAGGCTCCTTTTCTATTGAAGACCAACAACTGTACTGACGTCGCCACGATCGACGTACACGGCACAGAATCGAGGCGCCACAGGGGACCGCTGTCTCAGGGTAGCACGAAGAACTGATAGAAGCACACTGAGTAAAACCTTTGGGCAGCAAGAATGAGAGCTTGACGCGCCTCCCGCAACCCAGCGGACGCGCTGGATTAGATGTATTAGATGGGTTTGGTCAAGGAATCTAGTATGGGCCTCAGCCAAAGTATTCCCGGCGCTCGCAGTTGGGCAAATCCGCAAGCTCATCCCAGCCAACTCACTGTCTTCTCTGCCGCAACCTATCGCACCTTCTTACTCCAGTCCTCAGCGATCATGGCGTCCATCAACACCCGTGGGTGAGCGTTGCGATGCCACTGATCTGCTGCGAGCCGTGCCTCGAAACGTGATACTGCTTGATCAGAAAATGGCGAGGAGACCATGTGCTGACGCCCCGTGCGTCGATCTTGCAGGTTTGTGACCCTCAGCAACGTCTCGACCGACAAGCTCTCGGAGGGCCACTCGTCGGACGTGTCCGCCAAGGCAAGTGCTGTGCCCAGCTCGCAGGATCAGCTGTGACGGTTTGGCTCAGCCTAGCGCACTAAAAAAGCTGATCGCAATAGCTCTGTGCTGGTGCTATGTAAATGGGGTGCCGCCGCGGCGGCCGACTGGCGCACGATCAGCGGGACACGCGCCGCTTTCCGTGCGCCAGCACGGTGGCCGCAATTCGCCGGGCGTCCGGGCACCCGCAAGTCGGGGGCACAGCCGCTGGCCCCTGCCGCAATCTCTGGTCATTGTATCAGCATTTGCAGCGATCAGTCCTCCTGGAATTGCGAAGCCGGCAGGCGAGCGGCAGATTTATGCCTTCCGAACAGCTTCGGGACGACGCCTCGGCGGTCCCGTCTGAGCCGTGGCCTGGCAAGGGCTCCTGGCGTCGTTGTCCGCCGTGATCCGTCGGAAATTGCAGCAAATTATGCAATACAGCACCGCAGCTCGGCGTTGCGGCGAGGCGCCTAGTCAGCGTGTCTTATCTGGGCCGTTTCTGGCTGACTCAGCCATTTGGCTGGGTCTCAAGAGCCTTCCACTCCGCCATCGCCAGCAGCGTGTGGCAGCACTGACCAGCACTTCGCCCGAGCTCGTCTGCCGATTCCGCCGTGGTGACGTGTTCCCTTTCCAGACCAGATCACTCGTTGCCCGGCAGGCTACCCACAGCAGCAGAGCTGGCAGGCCGTGCGCCTCGATCTTTATAGGAATTCTTGCCGACAATAGCTTTCCCCATGCGTGCACCTGGCTCACGTTGCCGGGTGCATGCTGCCGTCGTGCAGACTCTCAACCGCTCGCAATTCCTTCTGCTGCAGGTCGGCGGCCGTGTGGACTACCGCCAGAAGGTCAACGATGTGAACTTCGTGCTGTCCGGCACGGACGCCACTGCGCGCGACTACGAGGCAGTGCCGGCCGTCAAGGACGCCGTCATCACTGCCGACACGCACTTCAACGGTGCGTCATGTTTACATGCATGCTTGAACCTGGTGCGTGATCAGCCTTGGCTCGCACTGCATCATCCACCTGCCTGCCGAGCATGCAATCGCAGCAGGTTTACATCAAATATCAGACGCCAGTTCAGATCAGCCACGGCGGTCACGCCCTGCGGGGCGGCTCATGTCTGCTGTCAGTCAGCTGATGTCATCCTCTTTGTCTCCTTCCTGCAGACCTGTCGGTGGGCCTGGGCTTCGACACCGGCACCCAGGGCGCGCTCGCCTCCGTGGGCACCAGCGAGGGCCTCACAGGCACCAACGTGCGCGTCGGCGGCAAGGACGTCACCGCCCGCGGTGCGTCTCCTGGCTCATTGCCTCATCACTCTTTGAGTACTGCACAAGCGCCAGCACCGCCTCCCGCCACAATGGCAGGCGGGGCTGCTGTGGCCGCCGTCTCAGTAATGACGGCTCGCTCCGAGTTCGAACCACAAACTCTGCGAGCCCGCGTGCTGGAGCGCAACCTCATCCAGGCAACCACAGCTTACACCGATGTGTTCCTGCCACCGCAGCATGGTGGTTCCAGAAGGGCAACGTGGTGCGCACAGAGGCCACCCTCAACCTGGACGCCAACACAAAGGTCTGGGGCGCGTGAGTGCCCCATCCATTCCGACGCGACCCCCTTTCACCTTGATGCGCATGCATGCAGATCATGCGTGTGCAGCCTGTCGCTGCATGTACCTTGTGTTGCTGCTGAGTTGTTGGTTGCCGCACAATGTCTGATCTTGCCATCATACAACATTGTAGGTACACCTTCGGCACGAGCGAGAACTCGGCCAACCGCACCTTCGTCAACATCAAGGAGCGCGAGGGCTTCATCATTGCGCCGTTCACCGCCAGCATCGCCAACCAGGCGGTCGCCGTCAGGTGCACAGCCAAACTACTCAACATGCGCTTTAGCTGGACTTTGCACAGCTATGCAATCTGCTGTGCAACTTATTGCCGCCTTCATCAGCTCAGCGCATTTCCATAAATGCCCTACGCACGACATGCTGTCGATTGCAGACAGTGTTAGTCCTACAGTGTGTCGATGTTGCTGCGTGTGATGTTCCAGCCACACACGTGACGACGTCACCATCGACGCCGCATACGACATCGGCCGCAACGCCGCCTTCCTGTCAGCCGGCAAGCGCCAGAACGAGAAGACCGCCATCAAGGCGCGTGCCTTGTCCTCTTCTATCTTCTATCCTGCACGCATCCATCATCCTAGAGCGCTTGCTGTCATCAGCCTTCATGCTATTCTCTGAACGATGCTATTCCCCTCTTTTACTGCTCCCTTGAATGGCATATCCGTGACCATCCAGCCTCCTGAAGTGCAGGTGGGCTACGCCTTCAAGGACGAGGTGGCGCTGGTCGAGGTGGCGCACAAGGTCGGTAGTTGATTGTGTGACCGCGTGGTCGATCGATCGCACTGCTTCGCTGCACTCAGATTTCGTTACCATGTTGCGGCAACTGACAACTTGTCTTGCCGGCTGCAGCACAACGACGACCTCCCAGCCGTGCGGGTGAGCGGCAGCACCCTTCCTGCTGTCGTTCAGATATGTCGAGCACACTGATGCTGTGATGCATAATCCTGTTTATGTTCCGCGTCACTTTGTTGCAAAGTGGTGATTCTGACGCAACATTTTCCCTGCTGCAGCTGTTCGTGAAGGCCGGTGCCGGCGCCAACGGCGTGGGCAAGCCCAGCGGCGGCGTCATCCTGGACAAGTACTTCGACCTGTGAGCGTCCTGAGCAGAATATGGCCACGAAGATGAGCGGAGAGCCTGCGAGGACACCTTGGGCACGCGGCGCCGGCTGGGAGCTGTGCATTCAAAAGCAGCTGGCACAGCGGCGCCCGCGCAGGAGCAGTCCCGTTAGCCTGAAAGCGCGGTCCCAGCACTGCAGCTCGTGCGGCAATATGGCTTTGAGAGAAGGGTGGTGCTAGCTTTGTCAGTCCGTCAGCTCGTTTTGCATGCTTTTTGCTGCTGAACATGGTGTCGCATCATCATCGCGTGTGGCCGTAGCTGCAGGCATCGGCACGGTGTTTGGGTGTGCCAATGCGCTGTATGTAACTCCTGCGGCTACAGTTCACTTCAACACCTTTGTTATCATGTCCTGCAACGACGAAGCTCGCTCGAGTTCAAGTGCATGGTCTCGCAACGGTGATTAGTCAATGTCGGGGAGAGCAGCTGCACAAGTCTGAATTCCAGCACCACCCGAGTCCTAACCATCTTGCTCATCGCTATCGGCCACAGTCGCATTTGCAAAGTCCCATATGCGCGTGTGTGTTCTCTGCACCGCGCTGCAAGCATGCAAGGTCATCCGCCGACCAGCGAGAAGTCCAGCATCCACTCTCGGCTATGTCAGAACACGAGGCAGTGCTACAGCCTCAGCAGCAACGACCATCGATGCGCTTGACAATGAATGTCTCATTCTAATCTTCAGACTCGTGGATCAGCGCGAAAGACTCACGAGTCTCGCACTCGTGAACAGACGGTAGCGTTCCATCATCAGCTCGGCGGCGCTGTGGCAGACTCTGGAGCTGTCGCCAGGCTCTGGCTGGAGGCCGGATGCTCACAAAGACAAAATTCAACGAGCTTAAAGTGTTCAGCTGGCTCTCAGGGCGTTTGCAAACGATCGAGAGCCTGAGCGTGTAATTCTTCGACGCGGTGAGGCTGCATTGGTTGCATCATTCATGCTGGCTTGCTGGTGCGTCACAGCTTGTCGACGTGGTGGTTGCATGGCCCTTTCCCCTCGGATCTTGTAGATCATCAGCCCTGCTCCGAAGCTGAACATCCTGCTGGCCAGCATCGGCGCGGCGTCGCTGCAATGTTTGACCATCAAGATCAACTCCCCCGGCAGCCACATCAGCAACACAGATCTGCCCAGACTGCAGCTGTTCAAAGGGCTGACGTATCTCGGCGCGATCGTGCTGCTGAGAGCTTACTGTCAGAAGACTGGTACCTACAAGGTCGACGGCTCGTGAACAAGCAGGTTTCTCAGTTTTCTCGGCAGTGCCTCACCAGATGGCCAGATCCACGGATGGTGATCCATCCGCAGGTCTGGGACTGCCGCGGCGTGCCTGTGCATAAAGACCTCGATGGCATTGCACACAGCCTCCCCAAACTGCAGGTATGTTCCGATTACATAATTAAGCACAGCCTCGACACCCAGCCCGCTGTCAGCGTGCAGTGATGCTGTGCCAGCGCTCAAGGCCATGTGCTTGCGATGCTTCTGAGTTGGTCTCACGTGCTGTGCTGCGTCTATTGCAGACTCTGCCTCCTCTCCTTCCGGCCTCTCCTTCCGGCCAAAGGTTGCACCAGCGGGCCAGCGCGGCCCGGCGCCTGCAGAGTCGGCGGGGCCCGGCGGCTTTCTCGGAGCCGTTTCCACTCTGACACACCTGAAGACCCTTCACATCACCGCGCACCCGCAATAGCTGCTCGACTTTGGCGGCGAAGGCTACCTCGGCCCCGGTGCTGCCGCCCTCCGTCGAGCACGTGACTATCGTCAGCTGCGGCGTCGACCACATGAGGGACGAGCAGGTCAGCAGCCTCACGGCGCTGACGGCGCTGGCGGTCCTCGAAAGCAAGCGCTCGCAGCCGCCCAAGCTGCGGCTGCCGCCAGACGCCGCGCAGCTCACGCAGCTGCGGCGCCTGTCGCTCAGCACGCCAGAGGTGCCGGCCTGCCTCGGCAGCCTCCCCCTGCTGGAGTACCTGGTGGCGGACCAAACCGCGATCACCCCCACCGGCCTGAAGAGCCTCTCGCAGCTGACCGTGCTGTCGGGTGGGCGGTCCACAAGCTGGTGCTCCATCTATTGCGTTTTCCGCTTCATCTTTGGCGCAGCGTCAATTCTGAAGAACGTCGACCGGAGCTGGAACCCGAACCTGGCGCTGTCGGCAGCCGGTAGGGGGATGGTTGTGGCTTGCCCAGCACCAAGCTGGAGGTGCTGGGCCTGCGGCGGTCCCACGACACATGGACCACAGCAGAGTGTCAATGGCTGACGCCCTGTCGCGACGCCCAATGTGGAGCTGCTGCTGGACGGCAAGGACAAGGGCGCAGTCCACCTCGAGTGGCTGGCATCGTATCTGACAACTTGGAGTTCAAAGAGAAATGCGGCGGTCCATTGTCAGCGGGGCTGAACGATTGTCGACTCTTTCTCTTGTTGTACGATGTAGTGTGGCCAATCCCAAACCATAGTGCATGGCTGTCGCAACGATTGCTTGATTATTGCGAGCAAATTTTGCAGCAGAGTCCCGCCTTCAGTGGAAGTAATTTTGAGTCCAGTGTCCTGGGAGAAAGCACTGTGCGGCTGCGCACTACTCTGCTTACACGAAAGCCTCATATTCGTTTGAGCATTATTCTGTTTCCGGGACCTTTTCAAAAGTCCTCGAGGTCGTCCAGCCCCGACGCCGCTGCCGGTGCGTCTGCCGCCGGCGACGCCTTCTTCAGCAGCCGCCGCTGCTTGGCAGGCCGTGTGCTGGGCCTGCAAGGCGCACGCTACTTGGTCAGGTGGACCTCGTGCGCAGCAAGAAGGCTGTTGCAATTATGCTAGAGGCTCGGCCACAATCAGTTGTCTACACGCACTTGCTTCATGTGCCTCATGCATTCCTATGCTGTGCAGACTGTCGTTCAATGATCTGCTAATCTGCAGACGGCAACGCAAGCAGGTGCTCGATCTTTTGTGCACCTGTCGGCAGCTTCTGCAGCCAGAGACGCGGCCACTGCGGGGCTGGCTGCCATGGGGCTGGCTACTGCAGCTGGCGGCAAAGCCGCCGCCTCCGGCGCCGCCGCCGCCTCCCCCAACGATGCGGGCGCTGCCGCCGCCGCAGCGCCGCCGCTCTTGCGCCGCGCCGCGCGGATGGCTTCGAGCCGCTTCCGCGCCACGCCGCTGATGGCAACGCCTTCGTGCCGCTGGCTGCCGCCGCCGCCGCCGCCGCCGCCGCCGCCGCCGCCGCCGCTGGCCCGCCTGCCGCCCGAGGCCGGACTCGAGGCTGCGCCGTCTGCAGAAGGGCTCGCCACCGCGGGCGGCGACGCGCCAGCCTCCGAGCCCGAGGCCGGCTCTGCCTCGAGCTCCATCTCGCTGCCGCTGTCCGAATCCGCCTGCGGCGGTGCAGCCGCCCGCTTGCGCTGCAGCTTCTGCGCCGCCGCCCTCTTCTGCAGCTCCTTTCGTGCCTGCTTACGTGACGCCTTGGCCCCGCCCACGCGCGCCGCTGCGGCGGAGGCCGGGCTGGACGCGCTCGCGTCCGAGTCTGACCCGCTGCCGCCACTGGAGGTGGAGCGCGCGGCTGTGGCCTCCTCCGCATCCGAGCCGGCGGCGGCAGCTGCGCCGGCAGAGACGTCCGACTCTGCGACGCCGCCTGCGTCTGAGTCAGAGCCAGCAGCGTCTGAGCCGCCGCCGTCAGAGCCGGCGCTGAGGCTCATGCCCTTGAGCGCCGGCTTGTGGCCGCCGCCCTCCTTCCCACCCTTTCCTCTGCCGCCGGCAGCCGCCCGGCCGTCCGCCTTGCGCCGCTTCTTCTTGGCAGGCTGCCACACCAAGCAGCAAGGTTCAGTACATTGGAGTTGGATTCAGTCCGCAGACTTGCTGCTAAACACAAAAAAAGACCGTTCGAAATGCTGATTGTGCTGCACACGTAAGAAGAAATCAGCAAGTTGCTGAACAGGACTGCACCTTACTGCCGCTGCCTAGCGCCGCGCCGCCATCCTCCTCACCAGGTGCCGCGCCGCCCTCGGCGTCTGATACTGAGCCTCCAGCGTCGGAGTCTGACCCCGAGCCGGCGCTGGAGTCGCTGCCGCTGCCGTCGCTGCTGCTGCTGCCGTCCTGCAGAGCACGACGCATCACTCTGACACTGCCTCATTATTGTTCCATCCAATGCGGCCATTGAAAGTCGAGGAGGGGCATAACAAACAGCATTGGGGTCCAGCAGGCCTTGTGGCATTTGCATGCCACGCTCTGCATTGTTTCCAGAGCTGCATACACAAACGACCTGTCCCACTTGCCCCGTTGCTGGCATGGTGTCTGCAACCCTGCCGCCTCAGAGCGTGAAGAAACCCAGAAAAGGTGGCAGAATACAGTACTCACCCATGCAGGGCCGCCGCCGCCCTTCTTGCCGCGCCGCCCGACTGGAAGGCCCAGCTTCTTGAGGTGGCGCGAGATCTGGGCGCGCGTGAAGCGGAAGGCCATGTCTGTGGCGATGCCCTCCAGCAGGTGGGGCCCCTCTTTGTTCTTCTCGTACGCCTCCCGCATCTCCCGCTCCTGTAAAGAATTGTGGAGGAGCATTTAAAGGGCTGTACATTATCTGCGAAGATTCAGTCCAGCAGGTGCGCGCCCTCCTGGTTTTTTTCGTGCGCCTCCCGCATCTCCCGCTCCTGGAATGGAACGATTCAGGGTTTTGATATGCCTTCACGCAGGTGGGGCCCTCCCTGTTGTTCTTGTACGTCTCCAGCAGACCCCTGTCACACATGGACTCTCGGAAGTGTTGTCGACCGCTTGCATGCTGTTGGGATCCTGTGGCGATGTCCTCAAGCAGGTGCAGGCTGTTGCTGTCCTACTTTCGTGCCTCCCGTATCTCCCGCTCTTGCAATGTTTCTGATGTGGTCTCCAGCAGGTAGGGCAGGACATCCTTGTTCTTCCCGCACGACTCCTGCATCTTTGTGAGGAGTTCTCAGCAGCTGTCCGCAAAACGGTGACACGGTTGGTTCCTGCCTTGCACGCCCTTGCCGTTCCGATTGGTCAATAGCTGCGCTCAATGCTGGCACAGAATCACACCGTCACGGTGAGCACGCCGCGCTTGACGCCGAGCGCCTCGAGGTGGCGGCCCACCTCCCCCCTGTTCAGTAAGATGTCTTATATTAGTCATACCCTGCGCTTGTCTGACTATGTACGCACCTGGGTGACGGTGAGCACGCCGCGCTTGAGGCCGAGCGCCTTGAGGTGACGGCTGACGGCGGCCTTCTTCAGGCCCAGCTCTGCTGCGATGGCGGCCGTCGCGCCGGGCGCGCCGCCATGCTCGTCCCACGCCGCACGCAGCTTCGCCTCCTGCTCAGTGCGCAACGAAACAGAAGTCGTGTCCAGCAACTCAGAAGAGGTGACATCGCGCCGGGGGCGGTGCGGTGCTCGTGCGCAGACGCGTCAAGCAAAGACGCCAAAGCATGTTCAGGCGTTGGGACTTCCGATTCCAGCAAGACAGCACTGCATTGTCACTTGTGTTCTTCAGTGGATCCCCACCCTGATAGCGCACCTGCCCTCCGGTGAGCACGCCGCGCTTGAGGCCCAGCGCTTTCAGGCGCGCGCCGACGGCCGCCTTGCCGACGCCTGCATCCAGCGCTGCGGTGATGGCGTCCAGGTAGCCCGTGCGCCCGCAGAACTTTTCAAATAGCTCCGTCAGCCGCACATCCTGCAGATGTAGCATTCCAGGTTGATGACCAAGGCAGGGAAGGTAAAGAAAAGCAATGTGAAGCATGAATTTTCTCTGACAAGCCAGGGCACTGCAAAAGAGGTCCCGCAAGTTCCCCAGCTGCTGGTCCTGTGGATGGCGCATTTACTGTCCTTGCGACATTTCTCGGCGAACCTGCTGTTGCACTGATTCATATCTTGTACCTTCGCTTGGTCATGCACAGAAAGCACCTGCTGCGCAGAGAAGGGGGGCCCGCCGCGGGGCTGCGCCCGGGCGCCGCCGCCACCCTCGCCGTCCGAGCCGTCGGCAAACGCCGCGCGGATTGCCTGCACCCTCGCGTCGCCGCTGCCGTGCTCGATCTGCGTGCACATTAGCTTGTCAGCTCGAGTGGAATACCTGAAATGATCCGAGCCGTTGATAGATGCAGTGCAGATCGCCTGGACCTGAGCGACGCTGCTGCTGTGCTCGATCTGTGTGCATGAGAAATATGGGGCTTGGTTAGCTATTCACCGCACGTCGCAGCCATGCGCTGCAAGCTTGTAAGATCGCCCTGTCGGGCGCCGGTGCGACACCACACGACATGAGTGAAGGCAGACATGAGGTCCACATGCAGACAGTGTAGACAGTCTTCGCGATTACATGTCTTAGGCGCATGTTGGCAAACATCGAGTTCCATGAAAGAAAGCGCACCCGCCACTGGTACTCGTCGCGCATGACCTCTGCATCGCGCGCGTTCTTCCAGAACAGCAGCTCCAGAAAAATGAGGCGGCCAGCGCACTCCTTCGCCTGCACAGCGCGAGTTGAGTAGTCACAAACTGTCCTGAACATGCTGCAGCTGCTGACACACGTGCCACTGGTGCGCCTGTTTCAGCATGGGCCGCGGCAGAAACAAACCTTGACCAGTGCAAAAGGACGGCAAAAGGACGGCATCCGTATCCTGGTCTTCGATGTGGCAGGGGACACCAAGTCATAATGTAGTTGGACTCACTGTTCATGGTTCAGACCCTGTCACAGACACACACCTTGACCTGCTGCTCCTGCGCTTTCCGCTTGGCCGCCGCCACTGCCTCGCCTGAGTCAGCGCCTGCGCCGCCGCCTCCTTCGCCGCCGCCGCCCGGCCATTCCTCCACCTCCTCAGCCCCGCCTGGCGCCTCAGCCGCCTTCTCGGCGCCTGCTGCCGCATTGGCCGTGGCGGCGTCAGTGGCGGCCGCGCCTGGAGCGGCGGCCGGCGGCGCGATGCGCGCAAACATGTTGCGGAGCACCTTCTTCACGAACAGCCCCACCTGCGCGATTGGCACCACATGTTTGTCAATCACCCCTTCGCTCTTAACAGCAGCAGGACGTAACCAAAGCAAGTTGTCCTCGTCGTGCGGTCCCCCACGCATTCAGCATTCGAATCCCCCAGCAGCTGCTTTACATATTTGCTTTTCTCTTCATCATATAGAGTGGATGCGCACCTCGCGGCCGTCAGACGAGCGCAGGAAGTCGACGTCACTGCAGATGCGGTTGAACACGCGCAGCACTGTCAGCTGCAGTGGCAAAACCAATACGTTGTCATATTGTGTTGAACGTACAATCAGCAGTTCAAAAAAGCGAGTGGGTCGCTGCAGATGCGGTTCAAGACGCACAGCACCGCGTGCTGTAGCAGTGTTGGCGGCAAACAGTTAGTTGTCTGCTGCCAAAATGCCAGATTCAGTGCTGCTAGGTAGCAGCAGACACACGGCCGCACGTGCGCACCCGCAGGATTTGATTTACGGCCTATAGTTAAGTAGCACGGCTGACCTGAGCGCCGGCGAGGCGTGTAGAGGCGCGAGTTGTGGAGAGGCAGCAGCAGGGCTGCGCCAACCCTCGGGGCAGGGGAGTCTGAGCATGCAAAACCAGACACATGGCATAACGGACATGTGATATGTCGCAGGGGGGCACCTGGTACAGCATGGGCTCCAGGTTGAGGCCATGCTCGGGGTGCGCAATGCGCTGCAGGAAGGAGATCAGATGGTGGTTCGTCTCCCGCCCGTTGCTGGCATAGCCTGCGGCATGGAGGCGACATGGTGTGTTGCAGTTACAGGTGTCGAGGTCGTGTTCTGAAGAATCACTGAACTGCCAGAAGGCGCTGGAGGACATCAGGAAGCTGGATACCTGCTCCTGGCCATTGCCCCTTGCACACACGAGTGCAATGCCGCGCTGCAGTCATGTCACCATGACCACAATGTATCGGACTCCCGCCAGCCAGCACTGAGGCGCACCGTGCAGCAGCTGAGAGTAGATGTGCACGACAACAGGGAATGCCAGCGCTCTGCCGGGTGGCATTTACGTTCAAGCTTGGGGTTGGCTACCAGGTGCTGTGTGACAATGCCGCACGCACCGTGCAGCAGCCAGGAGTAGAAGTGCACGACGGCAGGGAAGGCCAGCTCCTGCCGCACACGCTGCTTCATGTTGTACGCCACCTCCCGCGTCGCCCGCCGCGTCTCCTCCTGTTATTTTTGAGTCTTGGCACCTCAGAACTCTCGCAATGTTGCAAAACTTCAGTTCGACCGCTCACTCATGTTGTGCGCCACCTCCCTTGTCGCACGCTGCGCCTCCTCTTGTATATTGACACGAGTTCACCTACAACAACGAGGTGTGGACCCCTCTGCGCGACAAAGCCGTTATGCGCTCAACTGACCTATCCTCAGCGCTTTGCGCGTGGCGGCTGGCGCACTGCAGGAGCGCAGGTGCCAGACCACTCGCTGACTGCGTTGGTGCCGCGCACCCTGAGACACCCCTGCAGCACTCGCGCACATCGAGAACACCCACCTCCTCCTCGGCAAAGGGGTCGTAGCGGGTGGCGCGCCCCGCGCCGCAGCCCTCGTCGCCGCTGCCGGCACTGCTGTCGCCTTCATTCTCGTCTCCACCGTCCCATCCGCGCTCATCCGCCCCGTCCCGTTCTGCCGCCTCGCCGGGCTTCGGCGCCCCCTTCTTGGCCGAGGCGCCGCCGGCCGCGGAGTCGACGGCGGCGTCATCTGTTGCTGCATCTTTGCCGGGGCTGCCGGGCGGGGTGGCAACGGACTTGCGGCGGCGCGGGCCGCCGCCGCCGGCGCCGGCAGCACGCCGCTTGACCAGGAAGCCGCCCTGCTCTACCGACAGTGGAGAGGCTGATGTCAGCCAGAAAGTTCCTCCAAAATCCCCTTTTGGGACTCTACAAAGCTGCGGCTTCGCTTCCGTCTCAAGCTGACCCACCCTATTCTATCCAAGGTTAGATCGGTGGCCAGCAATCGACATCTGCTGTGGAGCGCACAACTCTTTCGTCATCTCACTGAGTTGTCGCTAGGACCTGCGCCACAGCGCTGAGTGCTATGACGCGTGGCAGTGAACGTCAGGCTAAGGGGCGACGCACCCGAGGAGTTGAGGCGGGTGAGCAGGCGCAGGGTGGTGTGCAGCGCCGCCACCAGGTCCACGGCATAGGCGCGCGGCGAGTGGCGCGCCGAAAAGCCCTTCACCAGCCGCGCCAGCACCGGCAGCAGCCCGCTCTCCTTCATGTCGTCGTGCAGCAGCCTGCAGAGTGAATGCATGCACGTAGAAACAATGCTTGAGGCGAAGTTTCGATATCCTGATCCGGATCTGAAGTGTGCCGACGCGCCCTCCAGCACTGGCAGCAGCCGGCGCTCCTTCATGTCGTCCTGCAGCAGAGGACAGATGCAACAGCAGCAGAGCAGCAGAAGCAACAGCGGCAGAGTAGCAGATGCAGCAACAGGGCAGTGGACAGCATGCGGTCATGCAGCAGCCTGCTCGATGCATCAAGGGTGCAGGCACTTGGCCGCCTGGCAGCCCTCGTGATCGAGGGTGGCATAAATTTGGCAAGAGTGCAACCCTTGCGGACTTACTGCAGTCCAGCACTTGCGCTGGCGCACTGGCACCAGCACTGCCGGCGGTCGAGCAGTTCGAGGGCGGCTACTAGTTGCAACGCGGCGTGATTCAACAGGATATCCTACCGCCGCTGCAGGCGGTCGGCGGCGCGGCGGTCGGAGGCGGCGCCGCTGTCCGATGCCGCATCCAGCACCGCCAGCATCTGCCGCAGCAGCGCCGTCGCGACGTGCTGCAGGACACGTGACGCAGCTTAGTCAGGTTTTGCTCTTGACCGCCTGCCAGACCACACTGTGTGCAGAGTGGCCTTGCCAACACCTACCGCAGCAGCGCCGTCGCAATGCTGCAGTCATAGGGATAGCGCCGCTCCAGTATCCTGGAGTCAATTCCCATCGCAAACTGGCCAGGCTCGAGGCGGCACCGTGATGCAGGTCCGGTCGGGGCAGGAGCGCGCGCCCTCAAAACACTACAACCTTTATCAAACAAGAGGCATACCTGGAGCTCCCAGTCCTTCTCGGCAGAGGAGGGCGGCACGTCAATGACCTCCAGCCACGTCTTGTGCACCTTCGCACAAGACACGACCATACAGTTGCTACGAGTGTCTTGTGATGTGCAGGACGTTCTTTAGCAAGCAACCCGGCTTGTGTTTTTACGAATTGGGTGAGATTCTACATCGTATGCTGGCACTGACTTTAGAAATACCTTGTATGTCTGGTCGAATGCTCAGATTTGGGTGATCCGACGCTCAAAGCAAGCCGCACCAGGTGGAAGGTTTCCCAGCCCATGCTGGCGCTGATGGCGGCGAATGGAGACTCCGGCCCCGCTGGTGGCGCCCCGCCCGCGCTGTTGCCGTCCTCGGCCGCCGTGTCGGCGGCTTCGGCGCCCTCGGCGCCGCCTGGCCGGTTCTCCTTCTCCTTTGCGTCGCCAGCCTTTCCGGCTCTGCCTTTGCCCTCCTCCGCCGGCTTTGCGAGCTCTTGATCCTGTACGGCCAGAATTCCTATCAAATATCAGAGCATTCAGCAGCAACAGCAGAGGCAGTACGTCACAGCTCGTCTTGTGCGTCCATGATTCTAAAGACCACAGATGCGTTGTGTCACATGGAGTCACTCACATGCTTGAGGCGGGTGTAGCAGGTGAAGAAGGAGGCCAGCTGCATGAAGCGCACGAAGTCGTTGCGGTGCAATCGCGACAGCCCCAGCCCGCCCTCTAACTCCTGCGTTGTCACGAACTATACATTGAGCAACTTTCGAACCCACTGTTCTTGCTGGCTCTCACTCAGTTGCGCACTTTTCGGACGTTGCCCAGGAGCACTTCGTGGGAGGCGCTCAGAAACTGCTCCGTTCTACCATTCTCATTACGAGACTCAAAACACACTATAAAAACACAAAAACCATGACTACCTTGCGGACGTTGCCCAGGAGCACATCGTAGGAGGCGCCCAGGAACTGCTCCGCATAACCCGCCATGGTGGCCAGCAGCCGCTGTGGCAGCGGTGCCGCGGTCGCGCCCGCGTCCGCCGCCTGCAGAGCATACATGATGTGAAACGAATTCGTCATGTCGACAGGATCTGGCCGCCTCAGCTGCTGTGGCACCAGACAGCATGAAAGACGACATGCATCGTCCCGATTCGCAGGACAGTTCCGGGAGGACAAAGCGAGGAGAAGCTCACGTGCGGCTTCTTTGAGCCCTTGGGCGGCGGTGGCAGCTCCGACAGCCGCGCCGCGGCGGGATTGACGCGCGGCCCTGTCTGGCCGTCGGGCGCCCGCAGCACGTAGGTCGCGCCGAAGCGCGCGTGCCGCGGCACCGCCTGCTTGGCCGCCCGCATCGCCATTTTGTCCCGCAGCTGCGCGGCCCGCTGCGCCGCCGAGCCGGCCTGCAGTCAGAGGCGATTGCACTGTTTCTGGCTGATCATAATTTCTCATATTTGCAGTGTTCCGGGACACAGGCCCAGAACACGGCAGCCGCAGGAAGGCGCCCCCGGAACAGCAGTCGTAGCGGAAATCCCAAGACCCTGTGTCCAGTGCTGTACCTGCGGCTGCCTGCTGGCGCCCGAGGCCTTGCCGGCCGGCAGGCTGCCGCCGCCAGATGTTGCGTCGGCTGCCTCCAGGGGCGGCGCCGCCTGCCGCGCCGCCGCCACCGCCCGCGCCGCCAGCAGCGCCCCCGGCTGCAGGTCGTTGAACACCGCATGAAACACCTCCAGCAGCAGCGCCGCCTCGCTCTTGAAGGGCGCCTGCAGTATGCGGCACATAGTGTCGAAGGATTCTGCATTTGGATTTGCGTTGGAATCGCGACACAATCATTAGTGAGGACACCTCCAGCAGCAGCGCCGCCTCGCTCTTGAAGGGCCCCTGCAGCACACAGTATCGAGTCTTGATGAGAACCATACACGGTTCTCCCGTTCCAGACACTCTACTGCAGCAGCGCCGCCTCGTTCTTCAAGGATCCCTGCAGCACACAGCAGATGATAGGTAGCTCCTTTGTTCCACGATTACTACGGCATTCACATGCTTGATGAGCTGTTATAGACGTGGGAGCTTCCGTGTGTGCACCCTCGGCGTCTGAAGTGTTCATGGCTGTGTGCAGCACGCTACTGAATCTCTTTTGCACTACCACTTTACAACCTACCACATCGGTGTGCTGCGCAAACACCAGCAGCAGCTCCAGCACGTGGTCGTCCGCAAGCCGCTGCAGCAGTTCTCCCCGCAGCCGCGTGCGGTGGTCCCCGCGCGAGCCGGAAGTGGACCGCGCGTCGGGCACTGCCAGCAGGTTGCGGAAGAATGTCACCACCAGCTGCACGATCAGCGCGTCCTGCGGCACGCCAACACACACGTGTCGAGGAGACGGATATCCGGGAATTGTTGCCCACTGCCCAAACGGACAACACCCAGATTGTCACGTGCGCGCTCAGCTTGGTTGATGCCCGTTGGTATTTCATTCAATTCGAGAGGCGTCATGAGCGGCACCTTCTCCGACATGCGAGGGTGGCGCGCAAGCGGGTCAGCCACAAGGTCCACGATGACCTTGAGCGCGTCCTGTGCCAGCGCCGCCTCTTTCACCGCCTGCGCGCGAGCGAACACGACCGCCTCAATGCTTTTCTGGACTTTCACGATGCTGTTGCCAGCAGGAAGTCAGATGATGCACAGGACCGAGGGCAACGCGTTGTTTTCTGGATGACGTTGACGTGGCGTACAACAGCTGGAGTTTCTGCTGTCCTCATGGTGCTGGATTGCAGCAGCATCACATCAAAGCAGCCTTTCGTTCAGGTGTCTGCTCGCTGGCGCCTGCACCTGCATGTTGGCGATCTGCAGGGAGGGGTTGTCTGACCCCGGCTCCAGCGGCATAGTCAGCCACGTCACCACCTTGACTGCGGCGCAGGTGCACATCTTGCATTGGCGCATTGCATTTGGGAATTTACTCTGCGGTTGCATGGCGTCAGTGCAAGTGCATCTGGCCTCCACCACACAGAAATTCTGCGGCGCCATTGAGCTGGCTAGCATCCTGACCCAGGAGCCTGTGCTTGGCCCTGGCTTTGTCAAGCGGCCGTTTGCACACTCACGTGCGTTGTAAACCAGGTCGGTGTCGTCGGGGTAGGTGGTGATGAGCGGCATGAGGGCGTTCTTGGCCAGATTGAACTGCCCAAGCGCAAAGAATGCCTGCCGTGACTCGGAGTCATCCTGTCGCAGGAAGCGCTGGATGTCCTTCAGGCACTCTGCACGGCACAGCGACGAGGAGTCTCAGGAAAGATGTGACTTTACAACAAACTACACTGGCTACATAAATCTGCAGCAGATGTACTCCAAAAGGAACTGAGTCCAGAAGCATGTGCTGCGGCGCGGTCGTGGGTAGGTGCATGCACTTCAAGAACCCTGGCGCGGCGAGCTCGACGCTTCTAGCAGCTTCGGTAAGGCGCATGATGGTTCTGACGCTGTGCGCCAGGGGCTACAGGTGCTTGGTGCATGTCTGTGCACCTAGGCAATCGTCATCCTGGACGAAGGCAGCGGAGCCGTCCGGCTGCTCCTCCTGGCGCCCCAGGCCGCCCGTCACCGACAGAAGCAGCGGGATGTCTAGATCCATGGTGGCGCCTTGCGCTGCGGGCCTGCAGTGTCGCTGCCAAGTCCCGGAGGATGTCAGATGCCGCTCAAAGATGGCTCTTATGGCAGAGCATTTTCCAGGGCAGCACGCTTCTTGACTCAATGCTTTCTCTGCACAAGCTGCATTTGCAAACTGATGCAAATAACAATGCGTGCGAAAAGCTGGATGTTTCAAAATTGAACGAAATTTTGCCGGGAAATTTTCGATTGGAATTCGGCAAATCCCCATAATGAGCTCTCGCACGTGTTGCCGACCCGCCGCATATTGGGACAAGGCAGAGACGCGGCATCAATTCACGCGCTTAGCGGCTACTGGCCATATTGCAGGATCAGCTCATCGCGGCCCCGCACCGCCATCCGAATCACAGCGCCCGCTCTGCGCCGGCTGACGTGGCAGAGTGATCGGCGACTGCCAGGCTTTGACAAGACTGGGCAACACAGCAGGTATCATGTAATACTGCTGTAAGTTGTGTTCGCGTTGCGTGAAGAGCCCGGGCCATGCATATGACGCCTCTCCATTTGCGCGCAGGCGCACTACCTGCGCACCGCACAGCCACTATGGACGCTGCACTGGGCCTCTAGCATCAGCGATCCAATGCTTAGGGGGCTGTGCAGGCAGCGCTGCACTGCGAGGGCAGCCCTGTCGGCAGCATGCGCGCCGCCAGCCGCATTTGGCGGCGCCAATGGACTAGCCAGCACGCAGCTCGGCGCAGTACGGACGCTGGCCTCGGCAGCGCAGCACAGCGGCGGATCCGAGCACGAGGCGGGCGGCCCGTGGCTGCGGAATGCCGCGCTGGCGGCGGCCGCGGCGCTTGCTGGCGGCACCCTCTGGGTGAGCAGACATCTGTCCATCGATTGTGCGTGCTTGCTACATCCACAGTACTGCCAGCACGACGCTCTCTCGCCACAGACTGACACAGAAGAATCTGCAAGTTTTGGGCCGCCGGCGTAGTACACTGAGCCGTGGAGGCATGGCCGCATGGGCAACCGGGATATGATCAGCATAGCCTTTTCTCTGAGATTGCAACCTCATCACGGCAGTGATATCAAAGTCCATGTGTGCAGGCGTGGCAGCAACAGTGGGGCGAGCCCGCTGGGGCGCCGCCGTATCTGGGCGTCAGCACCGCGCACTGCAAGGCTGAGGATCGCGTCTACACAAAGGACGAGGTGAAGGGTGCACGACTTATACACCACCGGCATTGGTCAGCACAAAGCGTGAATGAAAAGGTCTCGGCCGCCGTCGAGCACCAGTAATGCAACACATTCAGAGGCATCACATGGGTGCCGGCACTGTGCCCAGGACGGTTGGGCACGCTGGTTCGGCATAAAGCCACTATGTGACTACCAGAGACTCCTAGCTTGACGGCTTCGTAGACTGCCTGACCGACTGCCCACCCTGCCTGCCTGCGCATCACAGGTGGCGAAGCACAAGACTAAGGCGGATGGCATCTGGGTGACATACAAGGACGGCGTGTACGACATCACCGACTTTGTGGACGGCCACCCCGGGGGCAGCGCGCGCATCATGATGGCCGCAGGTGTGCCCTGCAGTCCTCCTGTGGGTTTCGGGCTCTGGATTTCATCCAGCTGGTGCTTCGCAAGGCATGGCCATGGTGGAAAAACGTGTGGCGCTGTGGCTGCCGCGCAACAGGACCGCAGGAGGAGCAGCGCATTGTAGCTCTCTATCAAGGCTGCTGCTGTCGTGGCACGGCTTCTGAGCCAGATCCTGGACGCCGCAGGATCTAGTGCCCAGGAACCGCAAGGCCACCTGACAGTGATTCATTGGCCGCAGGCGCGTCCATTGATCCGTTCTGGAGCATGTACGCGCAGCACCAGAACAAGGAGGTGCATAAGCTGCTGGAGACGTACCGCATCGGAGCCCTGGTGCGCCCTACACCTTGCAACGGAATGCTCTTTTTCCAATCTTCGGATCATCTGCAGCAGCTGGCTGGCTGTCATCGGGTTGCGAGTTTCAAATTTCGCTTTCGCACTGCTGACCGCTGGCAGTTTGCTCACCTTGTCGTTCAGCATTGGACTCGGCATGGTGTCGGCCCTGCAAGCGGGCGTCGCGGCGCAGGACGCAGCAAATCTCCCCACGGCGCAGCCGGACTGCCACTGACAAAACTCCCAGTTCCTTATTGGGAGGTTTTGATGAGCATGCATGACTTGGCCCCGCAGAAGGGCGGCGCGGCGCAGGACATGTCGGACCCCTACGAGGCGGAGCCGGACCGCCATTCGGCGCTGCTGGTGCGCAGCCAGAAGCCGTTCAATGCGGAGACGCCGCGCGTGCTGCTGGGAGAGCAGCTCAACACGCCCAACGACCTGTTCTATGTGCGCCACCACCTGCCGGTGCCCCACATCGACCCTGCGGAGTACCGACTCTCCATTGAGGGTGCGGTTCCGACAATACTCAGATACGTTTTCAGCAAGACATGTGCAGGCTAAGCCACCACCTGCCCGTGCCGCAGGGCAAGCCCTGAGACTGCCTTCTCTCAATCGAAGGTCCACTTATCAGATACTGTAGTGTTTAGCAGAAAGAAAATCAAGTGCGCCACCACCTGCCGCTGCCCCACACCCATCCGGCATTTTACCGCGTCTCAATCGAAGGTGTGAGCAAGCACCTAGGATCTGAAAACCACCTAGACATATTGTCTGTGCGTCACCACCTGTCGGTGCCCACATCGAGCTGGCGGAGTGCCGGCCCTCCACTGAAGTTTGAGGTCTTGGAAGAGCTCAAAACATGTTCCATATGCCCCACATCGACTCCGTCAAGTAATGCCTCTCAGTCAAAGGTGCGGTGTTCATGGACTGGTGCACCAAACGTGCTGGAGCACAGCTCGAAGTGATCGTCCTCCAGCGTCAGCGTCGCCATGCGCACGCCCTCGCAGCGTCGCCATGTGCACGCCCTCGCAGCGGGTGAGGGCGTGCGCACGTTGAGCCTGACACTGGAGGACCTGAAGGGCGAGTTCAAGAAGCACACCATTGCAGCCTCGAAACACACCCAAGACCCATATGAAAAACTGCCGCCATCTGCCGTTGCAGGCGAGGGCGTGCGCACGGTGACGCTCACGCTGGACGATCTCAAGAGCAAGTTCAAAAAGCACACCATTGCGGCGGCGCTGCAGTGCACCGGCAACCGGCGACACGAGCTCAAGGCTGTGAAGGAGGTGCAGGTACGCTGCGGTTCTACGCCTTCGTTTTTCCCTACAATGCTGTACTTCTCCGGCGTTGTTGAATCCTCAGTGTGGGTGAGTGCGAGGCGGCCGCCCTCCGCATCAAGACCAGCAGCAAGGCATGCGCATCGTGTGCTGTGACACGACCCACCAGGCTGACGTCAAGCGCTGGCTGCGTGGTGGTGCAGGGGCTCGACTGGGACATCGGCGCCATTGGCAATGCAGAGTGGGCGGGCGTGCGGCTCTCCGACGTGCTGAAGGTGCATCTCCCATCTGCCCCCGAATGTCAAAAGCCGGTGACATAATGCTGCTGCTGCCGCTGCTGCTGCATGCTGCTGCTGCTGCTGTGCCTGACGAGTGTCCCCTTGCGGCCCAGAATGCAGTGCTCTTTGCCCCCGGCAGCCGGCACGGCCCTTGCCAGGCAGCCAGCGTTGCTGTGTCGCCAATCATGCGTGCCGCCAATCAGACGGCTTGCATGCAGTCTACGACTGGCGCCAGTCCATGACCTTGAAACAAATCCAGACCGCTGACTCGTGTGCGTTCCTGGGCCTTCAGTACGCCGGCTTCGACCCTGAAGAGTCGCCAGAGGTGGAGCACATCCAGTTCGAGGTGCGCGCCCCAAGGCATTGCAGCTCTGCCTGATCAGAGTTGGACATCCTCCTGCAGCTGCGCAGCTGCGCTGAGACCTGCTCGCGCTGCATGCATTGTGTCAAAACAATTTTAGAGCCGTCGCCGCCATTGCGCTGTTTACACTGCGTTTCGACAACCCAAGGCATGGCAATCATTCACTCGACGCCGCGGCAATTGCTCCCTTCACACCTTGACACGACCGGTATCGTCAAGCAGTGCGGAAGTTTGCCGTGTGACTCCTCTTGCAGAGCTACGACATCGATCGGGTGGGCACATGTGACGCCACCATCATTTCGGTGCAGTTCGCCAGGACAGTGCCGCAGAAAAACACTTGCTTCTTTTTGTGGACAACAGCTTCTTTTTGTGGACAACAGCTGTAGGCAAACTCTATACTGATAACAATACAGGGATACGACAACGATCGAGCGGGCACCTTCTATGGCGCCTCCATCCCGGTGGAGCGCGCCGTGTACCCGCACTACGATGTGCTGCTCGCCTACGAGATGAATGGAAAGTGAGTCGCCCTTCTGCCCCACCCAGCATGACGCCTGCTCGTCCCCCTGCAAGACGGACACTATAGCTGTTCCGCAGCCCACCACCCAACAGGCCTATCGCACGGCCGATGAGAGGAGGCACGGGGAGCCGACAAAGCGCTGTCCCTGATTTCCAGCATGTGCGACGTCAGGTCATATTGCCGCACTGCTGGAACACAGTACCGCCAATCAGTCCCTAGCGCACTTCTGCCTCGCGTGCCTAATACGTCGGTTTACGAATGCACAACTCGCAAAACGGGTTTCACAATGTGCAGAGAGTCGTCCTGAAATGAGGGCGCCCAGTGCACGTGAACACTACAATATCGCATAAACATGGTCCCGAGTAGGATGGAAACTTCAACGCAACTCTGTGTATGCTGTTTCGGCAGGGAGCTGCTGAAGGACCACATGGCCCTGGGGCGCATGACCACACCCGGCATCACCACATACTGAGAACCACACCACACACTCCAAAGTTTGTCACCAAATTCTCTGTGCCTTGGACAAATTCCAGGGAGCTGCCGAAGGACCATGGGTACCCGGTGCGGGTGGTTACGCCCGGCATCACGGGCGCGCGCGCCGTCAAGTGGGTGCGCCGCATTGTGCCGGCGCGGCGGGAGTCCCAGTCCCAGTGGCAGCAGAAGGACTACAAGTCCTTCAACCCGGGCGTGGGCTGGGACGATGTGGACTGGTCTTCCGCGCCCGCCATCCAGGTCACAATGCGTCCTTACTTCTGCAGTTTGGACATATACCTGTACATCACAAGACTAGAAGTGCACCACACAGCTGACTACAAGCTCTTCAACCCGGGCGTGGGCTGGGACGATGTGGACTGGTCCTCTGCGCCCGCGATCCAGGTGTGGACGTCGGACTGATCGCCGAACCTTCAAACCAATTAAATCTCATATTTCCGAGAACACACACTGGGCATCGATGCAATCTCCTCGCACCTGCAATCCACGTCAAATGAGGCTCTGCTGATCTCCATTGAGACTTGACATCCCTCGTCCTGCAGTGACCGCTGAACAAGGTTTTCCCATCTACCGCCACCAGCTGGACAGCGCCGTCAGGACACCCACTCCGCTGCGCTTTCCTGGCTGAGCACCAGCACCCGCTCTCACCTGCCTGCAGGATGTGCCGGTGACGTCCGCCATCACGGACCCGCCGGCGGGCTCCAGTGTGGACCCAGATGAAGATGAGATTACAGTACACGGCTACGCGTGGAGCGGCAGGTGGGAATGCTAGGGTAGCTGCAACCTGTGGGATGCAGCTACTTACCGCGCTTTGAAATGTCAGCAGGCTGCTGCATCGTCACACTCTGGGAGTTGAATGGTTTTAATGACTGCTTTCCCCGTCAACGACACATGCTGTTGTTGCCGCCTGCCTCTCGGTTTCATCGACGTGACGGCCTTTGTACGTTCTTGCGCCTGCAGCGGCAACGGCATCATCCGGGTGGACATCACGGCCGATGGCGGCAAGACGTGGACGTCGGCAGACCTGCGGCAACACGACATCGGCCAGAAACGCGGCAGGTGCGCTGCAGACTCTCTCATCACCAGGGGTAGTGTTCATCTGCAGGGATTGTGTCAATGCACTCGCTGTGCTTTGTAAACGCACAACAGCACTCCACGTCGAGGACCTCCGGCCGCTGACCGTTGCCGGTGTGCCAATCCTGCATATAGTCCTCGCCTACTGCTGTGCGGCGCTGCTGCGCAACGCATGGACTTGGATGCTGTGGGAGGCGGCACATTTCTGCTGCTGGCGGACGCAGTTGTAGAACCTTCCTTCTCACTCAATTGCAACTTGTGTTGTATCACTCGATTCTATGCAGCGCATGGGCGTGGACGCTGTGGGAGGCGACGCTGCCGCTGAAGGGCGCGGATCGGTCAAAGCCGCTGCAGCTAGCGGTGCGCGCCGTCGACGGCGCCTACAATGCGCAGCCCGAGGCGAGTTTTGGGTCATTGCAAATCCATGTTCCTTGCATATGACCTTCAACCGGCTGCAGCTGGTTGTGCGTGCCTACAACGCGCAGCCCGAGGTGTGTCTGAAAGAATGGCTTGACGGCGATTGAGCAATTGGTACATGCCATAATTTGCATGCGCTCCTGCGCTCTTGTAGCTGGTTCAGGCAGCACTCAAGACGCGCAGGCCCGAGGGCAGATGGCGCTGACCACAGCTCGCAATATTGATATTCTCTGATTGGTTTTCACATTCCGTCTGTGCTGTCCGTTGAGGCAAAAGCTCTTGGCATTGCAGGATGCCGCTCCGCTCTGGAACTTGCGTGGTGTGTTGAACAACTCCTGGCACCGAGTGGAGCTGAAATGGGCGGCAGAAGACGACGAGTGACAACTTCAATCCGTGCATCGTGGGGCAGGCAGGCACCTCGACGTACGTCTGTTTGTCCACGGTCGAGCTGATGTGTTGATTGAATGTAGGCGGATTGAGAGAGAGAGAGATTACACTGTTCCAGCCTCACTCAGGCTGATTAGCGTTCATAGATGTTTCAGAGCTGAGCAAATCCGAATCGGCCAAACCCTTTGCAAAAGGAGTTGCGTTCCATCGCTTCTCTTCCCCGACCGCGCCACTGTCACAAAACGTGCAGTAGCGGTCCTGCCTGTCTATCTCTGCAAACCTGAAGTCTCCACTGGCAGTGAGTGCGATCACAAGCGGAGCCTCTAAGCAGCGCGTAGCTGCGGCGCCGACAACCCCAGCTGCCAGAACTCGCCTCCCTGCGCCCAGCCAGGGCGCGAAAACTGCTGCGTATGTCGTCCGCTTCACACCGCCTTGAAGCATTGTCCTCGGGTACATGTCCACAAACTTCCTGCTGCTCTAGCGCGGCCGCGGCAGCCGCCGCGGCTGCGATGGCGCCCTCATCTGCCGCTGCCATCATGCTGCCATCAGCGCCCGTCCGCGCCATGCCATGCTTCTTTGCACATGCCAACAGTCCAGCTGCCCAGTTTGGTATGTTGTACTGCTGCGCCGCCGCAAGATCATCCATGGCCGCCTGCTTGAAGATGGAGGTTTCTGGCAGCGCGGTCAGCGCACTCCCAAATCGCAGCGCCTGCCGCTTGCATTCCAGCGCCAGCAGCAGCTCGCCAAGCTCTTGCAGGAGCACTGCAGCGGGGACAGAGCGCCGCACGCCGCACAGCTCCCTCATCGTCTGTACGTAGCTGGCCTCCAGTTTGTTTCGCCCGGTTCGACACTCCGCCATCATATGCCGCAGACCCCAAACTTCCCTTGCAGCCTGTTCCATGACTGCTCCATAACTTTCGTGTTATCATTCAAGGCAGAATATTCGGCAGGGATTCTGCCCGCGTGCCTGCTTCATGCAGAGAAGCAGCAGTATTACAGGCTGCTCGAGGCAAACGCTTTCAAGAGATGGGCTGGCCCGTTGTGCTGCGCGCAGCCCGGGACGTGTTTGGTCTGGACCGTCCTTGTCTGCTGCGACACACGGGAGACTCTCTGTTTCGAAAAGGCTGGTAGGCAGCGCTGCCTCGTGAGGACTTTGCCGGAAAACGCGGCCGGGGCGCTGGACAGGCCACAGTCTCCATACCACGTCTCCTGGCAGCAGACATTCCTGCATTTGTTGAATGGACCCCCTCGGACACCCTACCTCTGACGAACCTGAAGACGACTGCAGCTCGAGCTTGTTGCAGGCTGCTCCTGCTGGGCACACAGCAGCGGGTGCTTGCCAATCCAGATTGGCTATCGGCAGATGTGAAGGAATTGAGCCTTGGATGAATGGCCCTGGATTCAAGGAAGGTGATAATTGAGATTTCAGAGCGCAGCTGTGCTGTCGTTCGATCAACGCCACGCCACGCAGGGTGCAGATCGGCAAATGTGGCGTCAGCTGCCGAGTCACACTTTCGGCGTGCAGCTGACGCCTCTGAAAACAATCTGTAAGTGTGGCTTTTGGCAAAAGCCTTTTGCACGATGGCACCGTGCAAAGCAGGAGGCAGTGCTGCTTGTTTACACCCGCCCTGGAGCAGGGCGGGTGTAAATCCTCCGCTTTCTGTGATTTCATCAAGATGCCTAAAGGAGTTGCGCTGTGCCGTCAGCAGTTGTTTGATGTAAAGGAGAAGTTTTCATCAGTGACAATTTCTTGTAACGATCAGCGTCGCCGCCAGTCACTTACACTTGGAGCCGCCCATTGTTGCCGCGCATCTGGCACGCCTCATCAAGTGGCGCTGTCGAACACTCTAGTCCGGGCATCAATGGCGAGGCGTTGGCACGGCGTGTACAGTGACTACTACTCGAATCGATGTCAGACTGACGGCGACAGCTGGCAAGAGCGCGAGTCGTCTGAGAATGCGCCGTCGAATATTGACTGCTGCTGCGCTCCGCAGCTCAGCGCGGGCACCAGCGGCGGCGGCTGCTGGGTGCACACCACATCCTGCTGCTCATGATACAGCTCGTCGTTCTGAAATGGCTCTCTGAGCGCCTCATCGCCAGGCGTCAACACTCCGAGCACGCCGGCATGTTGTGCCTGAGGCGTGCTGCCAGACTGCCTTCCGCTGCCATTGGGCAGGTCGCGGCCTTCGCCTGGCTGCCACAACCCGCCGCCGCCGCCCAAATCTGCTGCATCGCTGGCGCCGCTGGCGCCGCTGCCGCGCTGGTGCCGCTGCGCCGCCCTGCCGCTGCCCTCTGTCGGGCTGCAAGACTGCTCGTCCAGCATTGGCTGGACGCTGCCGAACTGGTAGCCCTGCGCTGCTGCATCCAGAGGAGCCCGCGCGTCCGCTTGCTGCTGCAAGGCAGAACCCACAGCAAACGGAACGCCATTCGCTGCGCCTGCACTCGCCTCAGGCGGCTGCTGTGCCGCGCCCTCGACCGCAGCAACAGCGGGCGCGATGGCGGGGGAAGCATCTGCAGCCGGCGCGGCAGCGGGAGCTGCATCTGCTACGTCTGCGGCAGCGGCAGCAGCGGCTCGGGCAGCCTGCCGCTCCCGCGTCGCCTTGATGAGCTCGTCGAAGCTATTATCGCCGCCGCCTGCAAATCAGCACAGCCTGTGGCAAGCGCATGGGCTGGAACCTCACGCAGCATTCTGATATCAAACCTGGCAAGTTTACCAGTATGGCCGCATTGCTGAGGCTGCGCAGGTCAGCCCTGCTCAGCTTGGCAGCAGGCATAGGCGGTGTTTCCATCCCACTCACAGGATCCGGGGCAATCAGGCTGCCCAGCGGTCAGGCAGATTCCATCGGCTTACCTGCGGCATTGGTGGCGGAGGCGCGCGGCCCGAGCGGCGTGCCAAAGGCGGCCTTGGCAGTGCGCGTCTCCCGCTGCAGCACACGGCGCGCGATGTCTGGGTAGCCCAGCCGCTCGCCTGTGTCGTTGGCGGTCTGCACCTCCAGCCGGAAGCGGCTGTACCGCTCCGCCAGCGCCTGCAGTGACAACCGTATCTTGCGTTTTGAACAATTTCAAACTACGTCTGTGAGGATGGAATACTGTCTGGCAGCATGCACAAGGGTGCGGCAGGGCAGCATGAAAGACACAACAAGCGGCACATGAGCATCAGGTTCGCTGCAGGCACTGCATCCCACACAAGCTCGGCGAGGGCAGCCTCAACTTTGAGAATTGCGTGACGCAGATGTCATGTGTCCAGATGAGTGTCCAGCAATGTCAAGGCAGGAGCGATGTGGCAAAGGCACTCGCGTCCTTCTTGCCGACGGTGAGTAGGCCGAACTTGCGGCAGGTGTCGCGCATGGCCTTGTCCGTCATGAGCGCTACGCACAGCTTTGGCGGCACCTTCAGCGGCTCCCTGCTACCGCCGCCGCCGCTGCCGCCGGAGGCGCCGCCGCCGCCGCCCGCCACGGGCTTGCTGCTGCCGCCGCTGCCGGGCTTGGCGCCGCCGCCGCTGCCGGGTTTGGCGGCAGCGGCGCCGCCGCTGATCCGCGCGCCGTTTGCCCTGTTGCCGCCGGTACTGCCGCCACCAGTAAGGCAGCTGTCCAGGTGCGAGTTGATGAAGGCGGCCGGCAGCATTGCGGCACAGTTTGGGCAGCGCACATGCCCCTTTGGCAGCTTCTCCCCTGCAAGATGAACAGCAGAGACGCCTCAAGCAGCAGCAATGTCGCACACATGGCCAGCCGGCTGCCTCGAGTCTCCACCCCGGCAAAGCCGATACTACACGTGCGCCATCAAAAACTGGTCTGGTTGACACTCTGCAAGCGGCGGTCAAGCTGGAGAAAAGCAAGAGCGTTTGCAGTGCGAGCGCACTTGCAGGCGCAGCGGGGGGCGGCGCCGCAGCTGCGGGGCTGGCGCTGCCGCTGCCGAGCCGCTGCTCCGGCTCCTGCGAGCCCAGGTACTCTGGGTCGCTGTCTGATGCGCTGTGCGACGGCTCCGCCTGGTCTGCAGGACGCCAGTAATGGAGGGTGAGCTCGAATGATGACGAAACAATACACCGGCTGAACAGTCCTGACAACCCAGCATGCTCCAACACACAAGTGGCCTGTCGACAAGGTCGACCTGTTATGTGTGGCAGCATGCATGTGAGAAATGGCAGGCGCTAAGGTGGGTTAGTCACCCGAAGGCGTCAACTGGCCATCCGCCGCTGCTGCTGCAGCACCTTTCGGCTGCCGCTGCGCGCTGGCACGGCTGCTGCTCCTGCCCCGGGGTGACCGCCTGGCAGCAGGCGCGGGGGTGGCCTTGCTGGCAGACCGCAGGGCACGCCCGCCGCGGGAGGCCGCTGCCTCCTGCGTCTGCTCGTCATCGCCTGCTGTCGACGGCGAGCTCAGCTGCCGCCGCTTTGCCGACCCGCTGCTTCTTTGCCTCTCATCTGCATCTGGATCGCCAGATGCCTCGGCCCCGGCAGACGCGCCGCGGCCACGCTTCGGCTGCCGCCGCCTCGCCGCCGCCTTTGCCTGCCCGGCCGCCGGCGCTGCCGCCTGATCGTCATCGCTGCCGCTGCTGAGCTCAACGGTGATGCCATCACCGTACTCTGCTGGCGCCGCTGCTGCTGCTGACAGTTGCTGCTCCTTTGGGCACGCCCGCAGCCGACCGTTCTGCTTGCTATCACTCTGCTGCTGCTGCTGCTGCCGCCGCTGCTGTGGAACTGATCCCCTGCGGCTGCTCTGCCGCGGCGGCTCCGCTGCACCACTGTCTGGGCCGCCCTCTGCGGCTGGGGGCTGCCTTGCAGTCACCGAATCCTGCACAGATATCAGAACACTAAAGTTGAAGGACGAGTCTTGTAAGAGTGGCGAAACCTCAAGGACAAAAGCAAGGTGTACAGACACGTGGCCGAAGGCTGCGCAGCGTGTTCAACTGTGTGTGCACGCAACGGCGCTGGAAAAAGGTTGAAAAGGGGGATCTGGGGCCAAGCATCCGCACACGCACCAGCAGCAAAGGCCGGGCCGCGGCAAAGGCGGCGGCGATGGCGCGCAGCTGCGGCGCAAGGCGCAGGTCGGCTGCGTCACAGCGGTCGCGACACTGGGGGCAGCTGGCCGGTCCCGACCGCTCCTGGTACTCGATGCTGCTCCGCACACACCCCGAGCAGACTGCACGTGCGCATGAGAACGGACATTGCACTTGAGAGGACGCAGCACTTGTTCAGGCATGCAGCGTCTGCGCCAAGCTGGGTGCGTGTGTCATCATAGCGTCATCAGTCGCCATGCTGTGCATGCTGCGCGAGACTCACATGCGTGGCCGCAGCGCAGGCTTAGCGGCGTCTCGAACAGCTCCCCGCAGATGGGGCACCGCACGGCGCTGTCCAGGTCCCGGCACAGGGCCCCGCCGCCTCCCTTGGGCCACTCCTCCGGGAAGCCGCTCATGGGACGCGGCAGGCTTTTGCCGCCTCGCTGGAGTGCTCGGCAGCCAGTCGCAATCACCACTTAGTAAAAGTGACACAATGTGCAGCTTGAGAGGCTTGACGGACCTAACGAGCGTATGAGGCAGCTGCGAAATGCAGGCAGCCAGTCTGGAGAGTAGTGATGGCACTGCTGTTAATTCTCAGGGCTCCCGGAATGTTCCCCGACGGGGCTGCAGATGCGCGAGAAGTCTGACAGCAGTCTGCCTCAACGCTCAACCGCTGTCGTGCTCAAAAGCTGCTGGCTGGAGGTTGTTGCAAAGGTGGTTCAAATCTCGAAACCTCTTACACGCTGCGTCACGCCCAGAGGCAAAGCTTGTTCTACAGGCTTGCACCGGTGGTGAGTGGCCACCTCGCACTGCACAAAAGCCAAGTTTGAAAATGAGATTGTAGCCTGTCACGGCCTTTTCGGGGATGCACTTGTGCATTTCAGGACGCGCCCAGGTGGGGATTGGTGTCGGACATTTATCGCGCCGGAAACAAGACTTTTACAGCTTGCGGTCGGTCACAGCTGCCGAGATGAGCCTGCTGCTGTCTGCACCTCTCTGTGCGTGTGGCAGACATCGCACCACTCGAGCTCGTCTATTTTCACGCCACACTGCCTGGCACCGCAGCTCGAATTGCAGACGCACAGCGACTTTTCGACCAGATCGGCAATTAACGAACATGAAGACCTCGACTATGCACATCCCAAAAGCGTCCCTCGATGGTCAGCCGGGTTTAGCGGAGCCTGATCCGGAAGACGGCTTGCCAGTGACCTTCTCAATATCTGCAGGTGCAGTTACTGAACAAGCCTCAAGGCCTGTTGATCGGTGCTCACTTCCAGTACATTGAATGTCATGGATCCAAGCATCCGCATCCTCTGCTGCTAACAGGTAGCACTGGTGGCACCGAGGACCAGGCAGCGCTGCGGCGGGCACGGCTAGCCCTCTATGGATCGCACACGCTCGCCACGTGGGGCCAACGCAGCTGGGAGTTTGCTGTGGGTAAATAATGCTCCTCCCTGCTCGATCTCAGTCCATGCATCGAACCAAAAGACGCATCGCAGCGGTGCCGATCATTCATGTGCTGCTCAATGCAGGCCTCCTGATGCTGCAGCTGCGGCCGCAGTCACTGGCGCTCGTCTCCGTGTTCGGGCTTGCCGACAGCGGGGCGCAGGTGCTGGCGGGAGCTGCTGTGGGCTCATACCTCGGCAGGTCAGGCCTCAGAGCGCGTTGCATGATGTCGCACGATGTTATGACGGCAGACATGCCCAAGGAGGCTGCCAAGAGCCAGGCCAAGCAAGGCGTCCCTGCAGATCAAGGGCGACACTCATACGTCTGCTATGCAGGGTCAGTCGGCTGCGCGGCGCGACGCAGATGTACATGATCCAGAACGCCGGCGTGGCCGCCTCGGCGGCGGCGGTGTTTCCGCTGCTCGCCGGCAGCGCGCCGCACGGCGGCCTGTGGTTCTGGGCGCTGACCTGCGTCACCATCGCCTGCGGCGCCCTCAGCAGCGTCGGCTCAATGGTGTTCTGCTGTTCACATAGAGACTGGCATCACCTCCGCCACGGCGCATGCGTCATGTGTCCACACGCTACTGGCGCATGCGGACCGGCTCAGCAGTCCACAGGCGTCCAAGGAAGCATTGGCATGTTCTTGCAAGAACGAGACCACTCTGTGCATCCCTTGAATCAGGGGTCAACGCTGGCGGTGGAGCGCGAGTGGACAAAGGCGCTGTGCGGCGGCGACTCTGAGGCCTTGGCCGCCATGAATTCCGGTGAGCACCGTAGTCTTTTAGATAAGCAGGATACTTGCGTCTGTACTGCTGCCAGCCCGCAGACATTAGTGCCTGCAAGTTATGCGCTTACAGCTACTGCCGTTCAGGCTGCTGGCAATCAACAGCAATGACGACCATGCAGTTCTTTCATGCGCTGAACGTTGACCTGCAGGCATGCGGCGGATCGACCTGACATGCCTCATTGTCGCGCCGATTGCTGTTGGCTGCCTGATGACCTTTGCCGGCAGCCGCGCGGCGGTGGCCGCCATCTGCCTATGGAATTTGCTGGTGTGGGCGCCTGAGTGCGCGCTTCTCAGATACGGCATGGACCAGGTGCCGCACCTGAGGTGCGCTTTCGCCCCTTGCTGCTAATATCCAGCTCAAAAATTCCATCCTTCACGATCACGTGCTGACATACGAGCGCTGGGAGGCAGTTTGGGCTGCAGCGTGCAATGTCCAATGAAGTTGCGGCTGTGGAACAGGCTGTGACACCTGTTCAATCCGCCTACCTACCACAGCATCGCAATCCGCATTCGGAACTGTCTTGCAAAGAAGACGCTGCTGCTGACGCCAGGGACAGCGATGTGGTGGCAGCCACCAGCCTGGAGTCGCCAAAGCCGGACGGTGCTGCAGCAGCAGAGCCGCGGGCCGGCGTCCTGCGGCGAACGGCAGACGGGTGGCGGGTGTACCTGCAGCAGCCGGTGCTGCCGGCGGCGCTCGCGCTGGCGTTGCTGTACCTGACCGTCATGTCCCTGGGTGTGCATTTGAGACCATGAGGCCCTATTTCATGCTGTCCCCCCAGTGACTGAGCCCGCCAGTTCGCAGCAAACAGTCGGTGGCCGGCACTGTCAGCGCAGCAAGAGAATCATCTGCCTTAATGACGACAGCATTGCTGCAATCTGCTGCATGTAAGCTGGCCACCGGCCATGTCACGACTGGAATCAGGACTTCATCGGAGGATCTTAGCTGCATGTATCTTTATGCGCTGAAGGTCGATCTTCTTCATCCAACATGCAGGCCTGCTGATGACAGCATACCTGAAGTCGCTGGGCATGACTGAGGCGGTGCTCAGCGTGTTCCGCGGCTTTGGCGCCATCAGCGGCGTCGCAGCAACGTTTGCCTACCCTCTGCTGCATCGCAGGCTAGGTATGTGTATGTCTGAGCTCTGCTCATCAGTGCGACACACATCCGCATGCCATCCTCTGGCAGACCGGCGCATCTCCCAGCCGATCAGAAAGTGCTGATAACTCTTGTTTCAAGTACAGTGGAGAATGTTCGTTCAACTGCCTGCAAGCGCTGTGCACGCGGGCATCCGAGGCACCTGGAAGACATCTCCCAGCCGACTAACAAGTGCCGATAACTTTTCCTCCAAGCACAGTGGGAAATGTTCGTTCGAATCAATTGCCTGCAGGTGCCGTGCGGGCGGGCATGCTGGGCTCCTGGAAGCATGGTTTTGACCAGAGTCTCCAGAGAAGTCTCTGAAAACTACTCGATGCTGACTCCTCCGACATGCAGGCGCGGTGCGGGCGGGCATGCTAGGCATCTGGCTGCAGGCCGGCTGCCTGTGGGCCGGCGTCGGCCTGTCGCTCGCCGCCAAGCTCGGTGCAGCGCCGCCGCGCGTACTCGTCACGCACGTGCTGGTGTCCGGCATCGCGGTGTCGCGCTTCGGGCTGTGGACCTTCGACCTGGCCGTCAGCCAGCTGCTGCAGGAGCGGGTGGCGGACAAGCACCTCAGTGCGCCCTCTCACCACCTGTTTCAGCGTCTGTAGCTGGACCGTCTTGCTTTTTGGAACTCGCCTCTTTGTCACTGGATTCGGAGACATTCGATCCGGGGGCATCTCATCCAGCAGTGTCCCGCCCCGGCAGCTGCTGCTCGGCCTGTCATGCTGCATTTCAGACATGGGCTTGGCGACTGTACCACTTGCACTTGGTCGCCACACCTGAACCTGCTGACATTGCGGTCCGTTGCGGGTGCAGACGTGGTCAGCGGCGTCCAGGGCAGCCTGCAGAGCCTCTTCGGCATGAGCAGCTATGTGGCAGCGCTGGCCTTCAGCGACCTGGCCGCCTTCCCATGGCTCATGGTAGCCTCCTGCAGCGTCGTCGTCACAGGTGCAGCGCTGTGTGACCCTTCTCTCCTGCTAAGGCCATGCATCTACTGCACCATCCATATCGAGTATGCAGCTGGCTCACTTGTGGATGACCACGCCTCGAACCCTGCCCTGCACTCTGTGTGCAGCGGCGGCGATCTTCACCGCGTTCCAGCGGTCCGGCAATGCGGAGGACGCGCAGCTGCTGGCGGGGCAGCCGGGCTCCTCGGAACCGGCTGCAGCTGCCGATGCGGGCGGTGGGGAAGCAGACGACAGGGACCGGCTGCTGCCACACCAGGAAGGCAGCGCCATTGCCAACGCATGACGGTGGCGCAGCGGCGCCGCGGGTCCATACCTTGCGCTGCTGTGATTCGTTGCTGCTTGGTGCACGTGCACCACTGCGGGGTCGCCGAGCATGAGGCCTGAGTGCGGCCTGGTGTTGCCATCATGTGCCATGACGACGGGCGGCACTTCCGCAAACAACAACAACACGAACTGCAACATCATGTACGGTGCCGCCTTGTTGGGCAGCCACAGCAGGACCTTTGCAGTAGCTAAACAGGGGTTTGCTTTATGAAAATTTGAATTTTGAATTTTGGAAACTGGCAAGTTTCCAGGGGGCATGCGAACATGCTAGTAAGGAAAAACGAGGAGTGCAACATGCAACATTGTTGCCGTTATGCGGGCGCGGTGCACGGATCTGAAATGGCTGACACTCTCGAAACTGTGATCATCGATCGCTGCAAAGCGCTGATCGAGCCTCTTTGCGGAACCCGCTCCACCTTCGCCACCACAGCCAATTGTACCGGCGAACACCTTCATCACTGAGCGACACCGGAGGAGACGGAAGCAGCTCACCTGTACAACTGAATCCAATTGATATCGCCTGAGTTGTACGTCAGTTTCTGGGTGTGCGTGACGAAATGAGCCTCAACACCGCTAGCGTGCCGCCGCCGCGCGCTTTGCGACATACGCAAATCTAACAGCTGAGAACCAGAACAAGCCTCGGACCGGCGAACATCCTTACACACCGGCTATGTCTCTCGCCTTCTTCGATCCGGAACTGGAGGAGGGCTACAAGAGGTGGGGACGCACCAAATCTTACCATGGTGCTGTTCCAGGAAGATCTGCCATGCCGCGCCCGCCACGCAGTCTGCCCGCTCGGCTTGTATGTCAAGTGTGTCTGCCCACCCCAGCTTGTATGTCAGATTTGCCCTGCAACGGAGAGTCCCAGCGCCAACGCTCGCGGCAGGTATCATGCGGAGCAGAACACAGGGGGCGACTATAAATTCTGCGGCATGGGCACCTGCATCTGGACGCTCACCTTCTTCCGCATCCCCGCCGCCGCCAGCTGGCACCACCGGGCCCTCGTCGTCGCTGCCGTGGTGAGCACCGCTGCACCTGTCAGCTAGCCCCTGCACCTGCCAGCTACGTCATGCCTTCATTGCGGTGTGACCACAAATCCGACGCATCTGCGAGTGCGCGCCATCGAGGGGATTTGAGCTTCACCTGCCCAGTTTTCAAGATCATGACGGTGCTCCGGATGAAGTCAACCAACCACGTCATCATTCTTACTGCGAAATTGAACGCCCCGCAGGGAAATGCATATCGATGATACCGCGCAGGTGTCCACGCTCATGCCCTGGATCCTGGGCTCGCAGCGGTGGACGCGGCACCGGGAGCCGCTGGTCTTCACGCTGCGCTTCCTGCGCACGGCGGCGCTGCAGGCGCAGTTCAACCCCCAGGTCCGCGGCAACTGCACCGCCAGGCTGCTGCTGGACCTTATGTGCGTGAACATGCGTGCACTTGCAATATGCAGCACACAAGCGCATATGTGTACGTCAGCTTCGATGGGAAGCCCGTGGTCACTGACACTCAAGCATATCCAAGGTTGGCTGTGGCCCACTTGCACGCTGCAGTCGGGCGCCGCAGTGGGACCGCCAGCAGGGCTGCTAAACGCAATCCTGGTGTCAAAGTGCGTGCAGCTGCTCATATTTTCGGTCTTCTTCCGAGTGAGCAGCCTCCTTGCCTTCGTCCAACACTGCCAAAAACACGCCAAAGAACGCAATGTGGTTCCGCTGACATGTGCATCTGTGTATCCACTGCATGTCTGGATGGCCGCCCTCACGCCACTGAGCGCCATTGCTGCCAAGGCCAGCCAGCTGAGGATCCCCAGCTGGACTTTGTATTGTCCGCATGATACCTGAGTCGGAGTGGCAACATCCTGCTGGAGCGCTACCCACGTGCCACCATACTAGTGCAGCTGCGCTTCCTTAACCACCTGTGCCTGCAAGCGGTGAGCCTCGCGATCGGCTGGCAGCTCAATCAACGCACCTGCAAGGGCTGGCAGGTATGTGAAACCACATTCAACTGGCCGGTCGCATCTGCACATTGACACACACTGCGTTGTGTCTATTGTATTGCATTAACCATATATACAGTATGCAAATGGCAGCTCAGTCATGGCCCTATTGCTGACGCATCACATGGCAGCCGGCGCTTGGCCTTCAGACTTGCTGTTGGTGCCGATTTATTTGTGTTTCCGGCGGCATATTCAGCGGCAGCTCGCAGCCTGCTCGCAGGACATCAGGCCTGACGGACTGGACGGCCCGCAGCTCCGCGATTCCCTGTTCAGCGGCTTTGTCCGTGGCTGCAATAAGTACATGGGTGCGCACAATACATAGTGCCATTCTTGCCTGGGCCAGCTACTCCTTGGCGCATGAGCATCGGCTCTTTTGGTCTGTGGGATGTGCAGGAAAGGGATCGGCTGCCTGTGGGCATCGTATTATACCTGCACCGCTGCTGAGCACGCGCCACAGCACCCACCGGGGCCAGCAGGGGCAAAGGCGGTCACTGTGATGCTGAAAGAGGTTCGTCACTGGTGGCGAGAGAGTCTGCCTGACTTTCCGCCATTCGCGCGCAGGCACACAGTTCCACCTTTCGAACGGCTGCCCGCTGACGCTGGGCGGACTGCAGCTGCTCATTGGGTTTGTGGCGCCCTCCTTGTGGGTGAGGCCTGTGCTTTGCGCTTGCCATTCAACCAACTTCGACCAACTCCTTTCCCTGCTCATTGTCAGTGCAGACATGGACACCCGACATGCCGGGTGCTGCCAGTACCAGAACATCAATTTCCCGGTGCTGCGTATTCTCCTGAGCGCGTGCATGACACGTCACAAATAAGCAGTGATGTGCATGCATTGTTTGCATCAGCAATTGCCTGGATGTTCTCCAGGTGCTGCAGCAGGAGCGGCAATCTCGTAGAGAATATGTGACACTCTGTGGTGCCGGCGCCGACACCGCCGAGAGGCACGCGGTCGGGGGCCACCGGCGTCGGCAGGCGGCCTTCGGCCTGATGGCGGCGCTGGTGGGCGCATCGCTGTGCTGGCAGCTGCTGGAGGCATACGAACGGTTTCTGTGACGTGCCACCGGAAAGATCTGTGGCTGGCTGCGCACGGTGGCTGGTGCCTGCGGACGGTGTGCCATCAAGGGGCAGCTGTACTTCACTTGGTACGCTACACGGGTTTGCAACCCAAATATATTGAGTGGGGATGAAACGATGTTGACACAAAGCTGTTGACACAGAGCTGGACAACCTCTACAGCGGAGCTGCACAGCAGTTGCCACTTCAACGATTGACGTTTCCTAGATCAACACTGATGACTGGCATGTGGGATGCTGATGACTGATACTGAGCAAACCAAGTCCTCCCATTGCGGCCCCGATGATGTGCCCAGCAGCTCAGCAACACCCTGAATCGCTGAAAGTGCGTAAAGTGGGTGTGTTGTCCCTCTTTAGGCACAGAAGAATGCGTCGATGTGTTTCAGTCTGCCCGCCCTCCAGCAGCTGCCGCCAAGCTCAGGCTTGCTGCAAGAGCTTCTGGATCTCGGGGATGAGATCCCTTGGAGGCGTGCGCGTGCCGAACCTGCCGCAGCACACAGGATAGATATTCACAGATGGGTTTCAAAAGCAGTTCATCAGGAGGTGCGCTGCACAGGCAAATCACCATGTGCATGAGGTTTCAAAACCATGCCGCGCACCTCTTCACCGTCGCCCCGTCCTTGCCGACGATGAACTAGAAAGCACAACACATTTCAGTGCCCGGACAATCGGCGTTGTGCGGCAACACAAATGGCGCTGCCCAACATGCAGATGCTCTGCCGAGACACGCTGGGGCGAGCTGCATATGCTGCTTCCAACGCCGCGCAACCGCATGCCTGATGCACCAGGCGCTGCCCGGAGACACACAGGCACATGCATGGGGCCCACCTTGGTGAAGTTCCACTTGATGGAGCCGGTCTGGCCGCTCTTGACCTTCAGGAAGTTGTACACGTCGGACGCCGCCTTGCCATTGACGTCGATCTTGTCCATCAGCATGCCCTCGAAGCCCTGCACTCCATCACTGTTTTCCTCAAATTCCGTTTTGAAACACGGGTGGTGACGCTGATCTTTCCCGGCGTCGAAGCCCTGCGGCACACGAGGCTCTGAACGTCGCAGTGTGTCGTTGCAAGTGGCTGCCGGCTGCTCTAGGTGCTGGTGCAGCCGAGCGTCCAGCCACGCACGAGTCCACCCACACGCATGTGTGATACGTGTCAATCCGATCCCTGACTAAGAACTTGAATGGAAGCGTGCAGCATGTGTGTTTGTTCTCGGTTCAGCAACACCACCCCAGCCTCCAGACCCGCGCCGGGACAAGGTGTGCGCACCTTGGAGGCGGCAAACTTCTTGATGTCGACGCAGGAGGCTGGCTCCTGCTTGAGGAACTGGTTGCTGCAGCACCAGCCAAGAGACCTCAGCTACGCCACGAGTCCTTGCAGATGCTGAACTGCGGCGCGACCCCAGGCAAAGTGGGTGCGCGCCGTGCAACATGCAGACCGGCGTGCCGGTGGCGTATCAAGGTCAGAGGGCAGTGGCCACTCCACCTACCAGGGGAAGCCCACAATCTCGAAGGGCTGGCCACGGAACTTTTCGTGCAGCTCCTTGAAGCCTGCGTGGCATGGGAGGTTGCTGATGCAGGATGCTGATTGGTGCGGCCTGCCGCTTGGAGCACAGGACATTATCGCAAGGCTATTGGGCATGTGACCGCGCAAACATGCTGTTCGTTGCGGAACGAGCTTACCCGCATAGTCCCCTTCAGTGAAGCCGCACTGCAGGCAGCAGGAAAGCGCAGATGGTGACGGGAGCCATTCAGCAGTTCACAGTGCTGATGTGGTGCTTCTTGGCTCAGATGCCTGGAATGCGCCTGAAACACCTAGAGATGGCTGTGACAGGAAAATACGTACCTTTGAAGCGACGTTCACCACTAGGACCACCTGGGAACAACCAGAGTGACGATCGGTTGATGGCTCAATTTGTTAGGGGCTTGCAACGTGCACAGCAGATTTGGACTGTAGGTCTACCTTGCCCTTGAGAGCAGCAAAGTCCACCGGGTTGCCATCGACATCTTTCACGTCCTTGAAGTCATGCAGCGATTCCACACCCGCTGGCTTTGAGGGGGAGTTCCCCATCCCGAAGATACCAATGACTGGTCCAGGCGATTTCGAGTTTGTTGCTCGGAAGAGGCACAAATGCAGACTACAGCGGAGATTGCAAAGTGGTTTCTGATGGAAGCTGTGTTGGCCGTGCGAGCTTTGCGTCATGCTGCTGACGTCAGGACAAAATCAAGCAGTCAGCTTTCCGTTAACCCGGCAACATTCTCATGCACCTGCCTGAACGCATTCCTGAAGGATAGAAACCAACCTACACGTTCTTTTGGATGGCAGCGCGTGGTTTGAGCAGGCCCAGCACTCGCCTATGCACACCGACAACCAAGTGTGGAGTGGCGGCAGCAGTGGCGGCGGCTATAATAGTGCTGAGCTGCTGCACAAGTGCCGGGAGGGGCAGGCAGCAGGGGGACACATGATCGATGACGGCTTGTCGGCACACCTGCGCAGTGGAGTTCGGCGGAAAACCCTGCGGGGCAATTCCACAGGATTCTGGAGTTAGGTTGAAGCTGTCCTGCAGGGCATACTGCAGGCGGAGCACATATTTCCAAGCATCAAAGACAGAGACAGCCAGTCGGCACAAACGGAAGCTCAAGCGCCCGTAATCTGCAGCAATCGGCTGCTGAACGAACACGCGATAAGAAGTTGGGTGCTGACAGTGCAGTTAAAGCCGGCGACACACATGCAGGCCGCAAATCTGTCCGAAATGATTGCAGGGCTGCCAGAAGCCCTGCAGCTGCGAGTCTTCGAGCTGCTGGACGAGGCCTCCCTGGAGCAGGCCCGCCTCGTGTGTACCAGGTCTCGCTGGCCAGGCAGTGAACAAACTACGAAACCTTACAGTCAAACACAAATGTTGTGATTGTGGCTGTGAGCAGGCAATTGTGCATATCAGGCACAATCGAAGCCTTATATCTGTGACTGACCCGTGCAGCTGGGCTGCCCTCGGAGCGTGCTGCGTCACGGCGCTGCGGGTCCCGAAAGACGGTGCCAACCGACGGCTGCTGCTGCTGGCGCACCGCTTCCCTCGATTGGCCTCCCTGCAAGTTTACACACCAGGGCCATTTGACACATTCCCTCCGCTGCTGGAAGCCCTCACCAAGGTGCCGCCGCTGTCACAGCTGCCGTCCTGCGGCTTGAGCATGTGTTTGTGCAGCACTCTTTGTGCCACGAACACAAATCGAAATCATTCCTAGTGGCTACGTGGTGCGTACTTTATATACTTTGTGCTTTGCAGATGGCAGCGTCGCCGCAGCAGCTGGCAAGCCTCCGCTTTTGCATGCCTTGGCCCTTTGTTGCCGCAACAAATGAAATCGAAAATTCCCTGGTGCACAAATATGCTGCCAACCTCGATAAGGTCATCGGAAGTGGCAGCCTGACGGGCCTGACGGCTCTCGAAGCCATCAATATGCTGGATCTGACAGAGCCACTGCCGCGCCTGCGCCACCTCAAGTTCTGGCCGCCTGAAGACCTGGAACTGCGGGCTGACGGCTATGCACCGAGTCTGCAGGCAAGCTGCCATGTCGCATTGACTGCCGGAACCACTCCTACTCTTCGTTATGCGCACATGATGCCAGCCGAGCGGACATGGTGCACACTTTGCAATCAGTGACATCCTTTGCATCATGATGCTGTGCATGCCTGCTTTTGCATGCGGCTTCGCGTTGCATTTTCCGATAGGCTCCTGCCGAAGCGCTGCTGTTAGTGCAGCGAGCAGGGCATTTCAGGTGTCAGCTGGTGCTGACATTCCGTGCACTACAGGTGCTGTCCACCGCCTCGCAGCTGCAGTCACTCAGCCTGCGCTTCTGTGAGAAGGCAGACGTGCGCATCCTGAATTTCCTCTCAAAGCTCCCGGCGCTGCGCCGGCTGTGGGTGACGACTGGTTACGCCGATGATTACCACTTCGAAAAGTTTGTCTACTACGGCTTCCCGTCTCTGATCGCCGATGCCACGTGCGCGCACACCATCTGCTTCATTGTTCTGGCCTTTAATTGAGGGTTTCTGATGGGACTCAAATGCAATCATGATGTGCTGATGCTCGTATTCCAGGTTGCATTGACGCCCATGAGTCACCAAGTGTACGTGATATGCTGCAATTTCATGTGTGACGCATAACACGCACTGTTCAGTGCACTTTGCAGGCAGCTGAAGGCTCTCTCGATTGACATGGGGGAAGCGCTGTATGTGGCCCGCAAGATGTCGCAGCTGACGGCGCTGGAGCTGCTGAATGGGCGCTGCCGCCTGCCGTCAGACCCGGACTTTGGCTGGAAGCTGCTGAATGGGGAGCTGCTTAAAGGTGAGCCGCTCATATGCAAGTCAGGCAGGCTAGGGTCAGTCACAGCCCTCAATCCTCCCTAGCATTATGCAAGGCCCCATCCTGGCCTTGTCATCGGACTCTCTGCATTTAGCGATTTGCCTGCTGCTGCCGGCATATTTTGATGTACTGCTGCAGCTGCCTGAACTTCACATGCATTGAAGTGAAGCTGTTGGTACACGTCTGGACTGCCAGCTGCTGCATGTTTCACTATGCTGTATTCGACGAGCCAGTAATCTTCCATTGATGAACATACGCGACGATGCCGTGTCATTCTTGCCGCAGGTGCTGGGAATCTGGCCTCTTTGACCCGGCTGGAGTGGCTGGCGGTTGACGTGTCTGGTGTGCGCGCTGCGAACATCAGCAGTGCCCCGATTGCCGGAGCGCTGCCGCACCTGACCGCCCTGACCGCCATTCACCTGACCATCCCAGTGGCGCCAGCCGGTGTCGTTGCTACTGACAGCGATGCTTCCCCCGTTGTGATCGATGGCCACGACCTGGGGCCGCCGATGCCGGCGCTGGCGGCAGTGCTGCGAGCACTCGGCGGCCTGCCGCGCCTGGCCGAGCTGCAGCTACTGGCGGACCCCGACATGTCCTGGCTGCGGCACTACCCCTCCACGTGAGCTTTGGTTGAAGCACGATAGTATGACCGCATGACGAAATGAAGTACTGGACGTCGATTTTACTTTGGTTGGGTGCGCACAATGCAATATTCAGTGCAACATCGCTTCCCCAGTTGCCAGCTTGCTCGTGCAGTGCTTCAGGCATGTGCTCCAGGGTGGGCACATGCAAGCAGCGCTCTGCTGCACTCCTAACATGTGCGCGGGCGCTGCAGGAAGGACATGTGGGCAGCGCTGGGCCAGCCCGGCGCCTTCCCTGCGCTGCGCTCCCTGACGATGGGCCTCAGCAAGGCGGCTTCTGACGAAGAGTTCGGGTGCGACTACGACGACGTGGAGACAGAGTACCCCGCAGCCGAGCAGGCTGCCCGCGACGCCGTCCGTGCCCGTCTGGTGAATCGATCCTGCTCCACAGCCTCATAGGCCTCGCCGATCCAAGGCACAGTTCGTGCATGCCATGCAGTACGTGTGCGATCACTTGTCGGCTCAAGCTTCTGCGGTAGCACGCAAAGCAGCCACGCCGCCACCATTGCAGCTCTGCAAATTTCTAGCAGAGCGATTATTGAAGATGCACGGTGTCACTCAAATCTGCTCATATTTTGCGCATGCCCGTCACGTCTCCTAGCCACCGGCGCAGCTTGTGAGATGTGCGTGTGTCTCAAGCCAACGCAACATATGAGTTACAGGCCGACAATGCGCTCGCCAACCTCCCCGGCCTGACCCGCCTGGACCTGGATCACCACTTCGTCAAGCCGGTTTTGCTCGGCCCTGCCGGCGCTGCCGCCGCCCTGACCGGATGTGTCTGCCTGCGCGCATCTGCTGACCTCCTGCAGGTGACACGCCTCTGAGCTGCGTCCAGCGACCAATATCATGACTTTCAGAAGCTCCTTCTGGTAAATTATGCATTGCAATATTTTTTTGCCTGAATGGCCGATCGACCACCGCTGCCCCTGCACACGATGAGTCGCTGTGCTGTGCAGCAAGCTCGATGCAAAGCGCTGTGACGTTCATCGCCTGCATGTTGGGCCATGTGGATGGATTGCATCATGCCACCATGATGCAGAGTGTGCTCCCTGCCCTGCAGCTGGCTGGACTGTCTCGCCTCGTCAGCCTATGCCAGCTGGAGCTATACCACCTGCTTCTGCCGTCGGACGCTGCCGCTGCGGGCATCGCGCTGTCGCCGCTGTCGGCCCTGCTGTCGCTCGAGGCGTTGTCCCTGGAATTTGCTGGTCGCGAGGGCAAGCAAGAGACCCGCCGCATCCCAGACACTGTCCCGCAGGTGGGGTGAATGGCCTTTACCATGGTTTGCATTGCATCCAGCCCGTTGCAGCAGACTGTACCACCTCTTGTTTCGCTTTGCTGGGAACGAGGGACAGAGTTTGTTGGCCACACCATCTCAAGGGTTCTCGCATGGCAGTGATGCGCGTGAGGCCAACATATCGCTGCGTGAGGCCAACGCATCGCTCGGTGTGACAGATCTCCGCAGATGTGTCGTCTTCACTGGAGATAACAGCCATACTTGCTACAGTGCGCAAAACCCTGCAGGTGCTGGCTGGCTGCACCGGCCTGACGCTGCTGGCGCTGGGCGGATCCAAGGCGGCTCTGTCGGCGGGAGGGTTGGCTGCTCTGGCGCCGATCAAGCGCCTGCAGAACCTCACGCTGAACAGCGGCCCCCTGCCCTCGTCTGCTTTTCTAGCCCTTGCGCAGCAGCTGCCGGAGCTGCACATCTTGAACATTCCGGAACCGTCCGACCTGCCGGTGCTGATAGATTCTTGGGCTGCATTTTTCGCAATAGTGGTGTCTTGGAGGCTGCTGCTGCAGACACCCTGTCAATTTCAGTGTACTGCACTTTCTGCTGCATCACTGAGGTAAGTACCCATTGCCGCTGCACAGACACGAGATATGGTGTGACCTTGGCATGCGCAGGCAGGCAGGCCCCATGCTCAGCTCTTAATATAATGCCGACTCGTGCACGCAGAGGCACTTCTCCGTCACTGTTCAAGATGATCAGAACCCCCACTCCCCGCCATCTCGCCACAACAGGCGCACCTTCTTCCTGCCGCAGCTGCCAGCCCGCCGCTTTGCGCGCTGGCCCCAGAACGTCGAGCCGTCGGCAGTGGCCGTCATGCCCCCGGTGGCCGGGCCTTTCGATGACCCCATTATGGGCGCTTGAGGTTACGAGCCTCACGAACGATGAACCACGCCACTCGATCAGTGAGTCATGGCGAAGTCTCTTGGGAACGCCTCAGGCCGGATCACATATTAAGGAAACAGGTACAGTTGTGCAGGGGCGTTGAGTAGGTGGACGTTAATTTCGAATGTTGCATGGGACGCGGCATTTGCTGGAGATGCACATCAATACCACGGACACCCCTTCGGCTTCTGCCAAACTAGGACAGGTTGTTTTTTTGGCCTTCGCGATGCGATGCAGCAAAGTTACGAAGGCAGCGCGGACAGCGTGGTCATAATGCGCTCAATAGCAACAGCGGCTGTGCTCGCTTTTGAATACCTGAGCGTCGCCGGCAGGTGGTTGTGCTCACCCTGCCAGTCTGCAGTTGTCGAAAATCTGACAGTCACCCTGCAAACCTTCGGACATCAGATCACGTCCTGAATGATCATAACTGGCGTCATGCATTCATGCATGCATATGCAGCGAATAGGTTGTCCGGCAAGGCTGATCTCGCGTGAGCCGCCAGATAATTACCCTGCGGGGATCCTGCAGGGTGTTCTCGGTTTGTTCCAGGAGGCAAATGCCGCATATGATTGCATTATTTGATGCCTGCATGCTTGCGTGTGACCAGTGTGAGGTGCTGTCACGTGTTTTACATGCTGATGCGCAGGCGAAAGCTCTCGTAAACGGCAGAAAGCTCGGTGGGCCTGTTAAGAGATGGGCAGTGGCCACGTGCCGCCTGACTGTACGCGCCGCTGTCGCGGCAGCCAACTTGAAGATGGCGGCAGCAGTAAGGTGGGTGAAGCATGATGGCATGACGGCGGAAGAGATGATGGTGAGTGACAGAAGAAGTATATGGCGGGAGGGAGGTCATTTGGATGGCATAGACTACTTGAGCAGAAATGATCGACGATGGTCGGAGCGGCGAAAGTTCGGTGCCATATTGCAGCTACCTTTTTCGAATCATTGTCGAACAGGGTTTGGTCGATTCGGATTTTGTAGCTTTCACATCTGTGAACGCTAATCAGCCTGAGTGAGGCTGATTAGCGTTCTCTCTCTCTTGCGCTCTCCTGCTGCAGGGCTAGGTACCAGTGATGCATCGAAAGTCATCGATGGGTTGTCCTCGATATCGAGAGTAGCAACTTCCGGCCAAAGAGCAAAGAGAAGCCAGGGGGCAAGAGGGTGCTGTGGCCAGGAGGTTTACTGGGTATGACAGACAACAGTCAATGTGCACGTTCAATATGGTCAGGTTGTCACTTCATACCGCGAACCCGGCAGGACAACATTCATCTTGAATAATCTCCCGAGTGCGGAAGTGGTTGTGGGGACAAAGGTTGCATTTTGCTCTCCAGTTTACGCATGTAAAAATTTTCAAGCCTCAAATCGTGCCTGAAAACAAATCAGGTGCAAATGAAGAAGGTGTCATCTCAGCTGAATACCTCGCGTCACATCTGGCTGCGACGGATCAGAGCTGCTTCTTCACGTCCTTCTTTGCGTCCTGCATATGCATGAAACAAACTCAGGCTGGATGTGCAATCAGGCTGGATGTGCATTCATAACGATGTGTCGTTTGAAATGGTTAGCATCGTGTGATAGAAATGTGTGTTTGGACGGGATGCACATAACACAGGCACTCACGTCGGCCTTGCCGGCGACCTTGTCGGCTCCCTTCTTGATGGAGTCGCCAGCGTCATCTGCCGCCTCCTTCGTCTTGTCGCCTGCCTTGTCAGCGTCAGAGCGGCCTGCGGCGTCCTGCATTAGCACAGCAAAGGGGTCGTGGTTGCACCTGGGTCAAGGGTACTTGCACCTGGACAGAACTGGGCGATGGGAGACAGCGAGGAGAGCATCAGCAAAGGCGATGAGAGCCAGAGACAGGGCAGCATGATAGTCACGAGAGAGAGAAGGCAGGATCGCACGTCCTACCTTAACAGCGTCCTTGGCGTCCTCCGCCTTGCCCTTCACGGCGCCGGCGGCGTCCTGAAGGGGAGGGATCAAAATAGTTCGACAAGCGTCGCTAGCAAGCCGTCGAGGACCTGGCGATTTAACAGGAGCAACAGGCCAGCAAGGCATGCATGCTGTAACAAAGCCTCGAGTTCGCTGCATGGCGCTGACGCTTGAAACTTTGACTGAACATGCATGTTAGGGCAGTAAAGAAGACACGATCCTCACCTTCACGGCATCCTTTGCACTGCCTGCGGCGTCCTTAGCCTTGTCGCCGATGCTCTGCACATTAAGGAAGGAATGTGTTACTCGTGAAGATGACCTATGTGTTTTAACATTCATAGCCCTGCACAGCAGCCACCCTGAGCCACGGCTAGGCTGGTGTACGAGTAGCACATACTGGCACCCTGCACATCGGCGCTGAGCGATGGCTGATCGGTCTGTAGAAACATGGCTGTACAGAGGCTGTACAAAGGCTGCGCAAGCAAAGGGAACCATGCTGCCAGAGAAGCATCAACTGTCCAACATATCGACGTCACCACGTGCCGGAACTGCTGTACATCTTACATCAAGCCAGCGTGCATGTGCTGTCAATTTGCTAGCTGCATGTTGAGCTTGTACAATGGCACCGAGTCACACGTCGCAAGGTGCGCTGCGTGTCTTCTTGGCACATCAAGTTTCGATCCGAGATCTGGAAGCGCAGGGCGACACAGTTCCGATGCTACAGCCGCTCCCCACTGCCCAGCAAAATTTGCATGTGGTATCCTAGAGCAACGTTATCGGCGAAGGCAACACGTTTCCCGTCGCCAGCACGCGAAAGGCGTGAGGGACCCTGTGTGCTATGCTTATCCTGTCGCAACACAGACCGCAGACGGGTGCAGGCTGCGCTGGCGAGTAGGATCGATTGTCTAGAGGATCACCTCTGCGCGGACGACCGTGCGCGCGCGGGGCGCGCGTGTCGCCGGACGGGCGGCGCGGAAGGTCGCCAGGGACGGCCGTGTGGACACGAGGCTCATCTGCATCGCCATTGCTGCTGTGTTGCTGGTTTGCGAGCTGCGAAAGTGCTTGAGGCTGGTGGGAGCTGGTGTTGGTTGCAAATAAAGCAGAATGCAATCGTCTAGGAAGTTCGGTGCTCCTGACTTGGACAGACGCGAGCCAGCCGGAAGCTGCTGAACAGCTGGTCAAAACCCTAATCTCCATGTGCCTGACATTCCGCCATGCTGGTAAAATCACAAGAGGAGAAGATACCAATGCTGAATTGGCTGCAGTCTTGACCTTTGATCGCTGGCCTGTGTGCTGCGCTGACGCGGCGAGGCCTTCACGCCGCTGGAATCGCTCATATCCTCTGGGTCGCCGCGGCCAAGCGGCAATCTCAATCGCTCCTCTCTGCTGGCTGTAGCGGTTGCCCTCACGAAGCTGCCCCCAAGAACAAGTGATGGCAGGCCTGCTGCAAGCTGACCAGTTCGCTACCCATGATCTGAAGCTGTGCTGCATTTTGCTGCCGTTATCCGTGCACCCGCACATGAGCGCAGTTGCCCCTCCCAGTGCTGAGCGCCTGCTGCTTATATCTGACGCACTGTATTCCGCTAGCGTGCCCGAGCCGTTGGCCTGCCCACCACCGCGTCGTGGCGCATAGCGCCAGAGCGAGCTGCCATGCCGTGAACGCCGTCGCCGCCGCCTCGACGCCCGGCCAACTTCACGAAAATCTGCCAAGGCCTCAGAACACGAGGCCGGCGAAGTCGCAGCGGCCGGCCAGCTCGGCCGCCTTGGCACGCACCGCCAGGTCATCCCGTGTCAGCACCGCGCTCACCTGCACAAGGGTTGAAAAGCATGAGAATTCTGAATCATACGGTAGAATTTGGCAATCGCAGTCACCTTCCAGCTCCGCCGCCTCTGCGCCAACCGCTAGGTCCTCCCGCGTCAACACCGCGCTCACCTGCACTTGGGAGGTCCACAACAGGATTCTCTAGGGTACTCTTGTAAAGCATCCCAGCAAAAGCTGGTTTGAAGCAGGCGCTACACCTCCGCGACCAGCCGGCCACCGCCAGGTCCTCGCGCGTCACCTGCGTGAGCATGCTGATTTTGCGAGATTAATTATGATATTGGGCCATAAGTCAACCAATCTGCAGAAGCATCCCCTGCGCACGTCAGGTCCTGCGCACGTCAGCACCTGCGCCAATATGCGCCAACATGTGCAGTTCATGAGACTTGCGTAAAGGGACTGCCTTTTGACCTGCAAGCTGCCATCTCACGTTGGCGAGCGACGGCACAGCAGTCCTCTGGACTGGTCTGGCAGCCTCAGCAGCGCACCAAGATGCAAAAGGGTCCCTCCAGGTGCAGATATTCTGGCAGCGGTTCCGCAGCATGATTTCTTCTGTTGCCCGAGGATGACCAGACACTGGTGCCAGAACACGACGCTGAGGCCGATAGCGACGCACCGAGATGCAGAAACGACCCTCCTGGTAGTCGCGCACGCTGGCATCGGTTCCACGGCACTCGTTCCTTCTCTCATTGAGAGTATTTGCCCGCTCAAGATCTCAGAAGCAGACGCCCATGTCAACTTGACGCCCAAGACGCCTAATGTCAACAGTGACGTACCGAGATGCAGAAGCGCCCCTCCAGGTGGTCGTACATGCCGCTAACGGCGGACTCCTTGCGCAGCAGGCGCACGCCAACGGCGGCGCGGCATGCGGCACATGTCAGCGGCGCCGCCACCATCTTCGCCTGCAGCGCCCACATGCACAGTCTGGAGCAGGTTCTCGGCGTTCAGCTTTGCAGATCCTGCCTTGCATGCTCGACAAAATCTGTATGGCAATGCGTGACGCATCTAGAGTGTGGCTGCGCTCCCTATATGCGGTGCTGCCACTGAACCCTCAATAATCACCAGAAAAGGCGACCTGCCAGCAACAGCTCCAGTTGCACAGCTGCATGCGGCGTGTGTCCAGAGGCAAATCGTGAGCAGACCTTGCCAGCAGGCTGCACGAACGTCTCCTGGTGGCCGCCGTCCTGACGCACGGCATCCGGCGCCAGCCGCCGCACCGCCACGCGACCCTTTGCCAGGTAGGCGCCGCTGAAATCGTCGCTGACAAATGGCGGCCGCTGCGAGAGAGCCAGTTGAAACGATTAGGTCCGGTGACTCCAGATAAAGCTATGTCCTCCAGGTAGGATCCTCTGCCAGGTCTGGCGCCACTGAAGTCGTCTCCGGCGATCGGCAGCTGCTGCAGAAGGCATGGCATGTGTTCAGTGCGGTCCAGATGTGCGCTTGTTGAGGTTCTGAGGCTTTCAACAGATGCAGATGCTAGCGTTGTGGCACACCTTTTCTGCTTTGTTTCTGCTCAAGAAGAAGACAGCAGGTGGCTGGCAGAAGGCATGTACCACATTGCAGCCCAGTCTGCATGACGGCACGCATGCACGCTAGGCACTGTGTTTGCTTGTCGAAGGCTCTCACCGGCCCGTAGTTGCCGAACTTCGGGGTGTGCCGCAGCAGGTCCTCCTGGCGGAACAGGAGGTTGCCGCAGCGGGAGCCCTGCAGCCAGAGACACAGAATGTCCATGAGATGCGTTCCTGAGGTCGTGACTGCCCTGCAATTGATTGGCATACGTACAGGTGCAATACACAGGTGGCATGCTACACCAGCAGGTTGGCACAACGCGGGGGCCTACCGGCTTGGAGGGGTGCGGCAATGCGCAGGTGTATGGGCGCCTGTCGATGACGCTCTGCAGTGCAAAAATGCACGCACATCAGCGATGGCGGCATGCTGGCAGATCGCAGAACGCAGAAGATGGCCTTCAGAGTAGCAGCCAGCCTGTTGCAATGGCAGGCCCAGGGCGTGCATGCAAGCATTCGGTTCATGGCGCTGGAGGGCGAACAACATTCTAGGGTCCCTTGGCACATATCAGCACCCAGTCGATGCCCACCTTGGACCCGATGTTGGGGGCGCCCATCGTTGCGCAGTAGCTGCATGCACCGCCTCCATGGAGAATATTCTATCGATTTTGGGCGGAGAGCCGGACAATGAACACTCGCCTTGGAGGCGATGTCGGGGCGCCCGTCATCCCGCATCAGCTCCATGCACGCCTTGCTGATGAGGGTGCGCTCCAGGCTCAGCCCCTGCGCACATAAGCGGCACTGGTTCACTTGGGTACCAACGGTCACAGCCCGCATGAACGCCATTGTTTCATTTGGGTGCATAAAATTTCAGGCCGGCAGGGCGCTGCGAGTCACTCCTCTGTGCTGCTGCACAGTTAGCTGATGGTGCGTCATGTCCGTCCTCCAGCAGTGAGACCCTGCTGAAGACTCTGCTGCCGGAGCTGCCATGGTCAAGGCCTGATGCGGCTGCATGCTGGACTCCAGACAGGGTAATATGGCGAATTTGCACGCAGACAGCATCTGTGCATGCATGCAGGATCATCAAGAGGACAAATCCATGAGGCGTGCATGCCTGCTTGGTCCTGCTGGGCTGGCGGTGGCCGAGCCAGATCTTGCAGGCTGGGCAACGCACGTCGCTGCGCTGCACGTGGTTTGCAAAGCCCTGCAGGCAGATCAGTAGCCGTACAGCACATAGTGCAGCAGCACACGCAGGAGCACAACAGCAAAACTGCGTTCAATGCGCTAATGTCATAGTCAGTAATACCAGACAACAGCACTGCGCAGCAACAAAAATTCATGCATGATGCTACAGGCATTGCATGATGACATTTGCTACAGATCTGGAAGGAAGCAAGGCACAAAATCTCCAAACCTCTCTGGCTAAGGTCGAGTTACAGCGGAGGCTAAGCTCGAGTTACAGCGGAGGATTGCAGGCAGAAGTTGGGATGCGGCAATGCACACCTGAAAGTTCTCCTTGTCGGGCAACAGGCCGACGTGCACCTTGCTGCAGAAGAAGCCGCCCTGCAGCGGCACCCGCAGGTGCAGGCCGTGGCACTTGGAGCCGATCTGGGCGTGCCTGCAGCGTTGCAAGGGCACACCATGGGGTCTGCATTCCCGTCTCGCTTTGGCAGTTCAGCGTGCATGATGTGCGCCGCGGCAATCGGTTCCACAGCAGGTGGGCGCAAGCCTGATACGCTTCCGGTCAGTTTTCACCAAAATAAAGCAGCTCAAATGCTTCGAAATTACTACCACCACAACATGACGCCACACAGACCTGGGATCAAACAGCGGGGTGCCACACGCCGCGCAGCCGAAGGTGCGGTTGACAACCGGCAGCGACTGCATGGCCAGGGTGCGCGTGGTGCAGGACAGAGAAACAGCATCACGGAGGGGCAGGTGCGTGAGGAGCAGCTCCACCACATCTGCTTGAAAAGAGGTCTGCTGTTAGGGCGTGATGGCGTTCAGCTTGGTGTTGACATTGGTGCTGAGATGGCAGCTGCTTGCGCAACGGTGATCCTTTTGAGCAGTAAAATCCGGCAGAATTTGCTTGCGACACTCGATTCCGGCCAAAACAGGGCAGCAGATGGCCCTTTCACAGCACCTTGTGGGAGGGTGTTCAGCGTCGCCATCGTGACCTGCTCAGCGACAAACACGCTTGAATTGGGTGCAATGCCTCGATGATGATGAGCTTGGAAAACAGAAGCGCGCAGCCAAAACGCATGCACGCCAGCCCAGCATGTCAAGTGCATCCCATCGTACCAGACGCTGATGGTGCCCCGGCCTGGCGCACCAGCCGCTGCCGCGGTGCCAGCAGTGCCTTACTTGACGTTCAATCAGATACAAGTTTGAGAAATTGTTGTGAGGCGGCGAGGGCAGCCACAGGCGTTTGGTGGGTTCGAATCTCTCGGAGAAGCCCGCTCACCTCATGTCCCCATGCAGCGTATTGCAATCCCTGCATCGGCGAGTGCGTTGCCTTGGTATGTCTTGATCACTGGCTTTCAAGTTGTCGTGACCAGCCGAGCGAGTGCAGAAGAGCAGATATGTGGGCCGGTGCGGGCGCTACAATATGCACTCGCAATTCGGCCTTGCCACTGCCACCGCTGCCGCCGATGCCGCCGCGGTCTATGGTGATGCTGTGTGCATGCAGCTGCAGGCGGCCCTTCGCCGCGACTGCAGCCTCGGGACCCAGAAGCGAAGGCAGGCCTCGCTGTGCCGCGCTCCTGACAGTCCCATGCCGCTCGTCGCCTACGATCGGCGCCACCAGATGTCGCGCGCAATGCAGCCGCAGCTGGTGCTTCCGGCCTGCACAATCATTGACACGCGCTAGTGGATCAAATATTGAAGTTTGTGAGGAGTAGAACATCCAGATAAGCACAGCCGCACTGCAGGGCCACAAACTGAGCTCATGTCTTCGCATATGCATGCATGGTCATCAGATGCGAACCGCCGCACCCGTCGCGGGCGTCAGCTGCAGCCACGCAAAGCCGTGGCCCTCCGCCAAGCGCTGATACCTCGTGACCGCCGGCTGCATGTTCACGCTGCCGTCTGGCCGCCGGACCTCCAGCGGCTCGCTACGCATCGCACACAAGGCAAGGTGGGTTTTGAAGTGTCAACGCAAGGCCGGCAGCAGACCGCCAGCAGCAGTTTTCAGGGCGAGACCTCCAGCGTAGTCTATTAGGCATCTATATGGACATGCCCCCTTTCTGCACAGCATCATGAATGCAGACATCAAGTAAATTTACCTGATGGTGCCCTCCGCGTCCAGCAGCGAGCCCTCGCCGGCCTCCACGACGGCCCAGTACATCCGCTGCACCGTCGGCAGCGCCGCGCCTGAGCCGCAGCCACTGCCGCCATTTCTGCCGCGAACCTCTCCTTCCTGCCTGCGGCGCTCCGTCGGTTCTGCCCGGCCGCCCTGGTGTTGCGAGTCGCGTGGGCTGGCGTGTGCCGCAGCGCCGCCGGTGCTTGAAGCAGCGGCTGCCGAGCGGCGGCTGAATGCCGCGGACAGCCAGGCAGCGGACGCCGCGTGGCGCGCCACCACAAGCGCGCCGCTCGTCTCCCTGTCTAGCCGGTGCACCAGCCTGAAGCCAGGAACAGTGGTTGATAGATATAAGAGGTGTCAGAACAGCCCTTCAAATGCTTTTGCTGGGCAGCTGGTGCCGGCGTATCAGCCTGTCAATGCATACAGTTGGCGGTTGAACTGGCCAGGAACATGTAGCAAATCTGGTCAGTTTATTAGACGACTTAGAGCAGGCAGTGCAGAGACGATGCCTAGCTGGGCATCTGTGCAGGCGCACGGTATACAGAACATGAAGGCGATCGGCCAAGCATGAAGCAGTAAACAGGGCTGCGGAGTGCTTGCCTGGGGGCATCTGCTGCGCCAAAGCGCAGCGCCTGCGCCATGGCCTCATCGAGGCTCACGCCTGTGCCTGCAGCACCCAGATCAGCCACTCAATGCGCTGAAAGAAACTAGCTCCTAATTTCAGCTGGACTTCAAAATCCACACATGTGGCGAGTGCGATGTTTCTTCATGCACAGAGCCAAGCGCATGCACATACACACTCGGACCGCCCTGCACCGCCAGCCCCGCCGGCTTGTCGGGCACCAGCAGGTCGCCATCACAGCACTGGGCACACAAATCCTCTAATCGAGCCTAATTCTTCTGTGGCAGAGAGGCTTGTGGCGAAAGCCAGTGTTGTGTACCCCAGCACAGACTTCTACCTGGGCCACCCTGCACCGCCAGCCCTGCCGGCTTGTCCAGCACCAGCAAGTCCTCGTCGCAGTGCAGCACACGTCGCCGCAGCATCTCGCCGCAGGCCGCCACCGCCGCCGCATGGCGGGGGCCGCCTGCGTGCATGATGCGCGGCACTGTCACCCTGCATGTGGACGCCATGCGCCTGACCCTCACCAGGACCCAAATGTGTTTCCGACTGTCTGTCCAATCACAAACAAGGGTGATCAACATCTGACGACGGAACTGTATGCGCATGCTACATGCACAACGCGGACCAGCGCGGTCAGCATGACAGTCGAGCATCAGAGTGGGCAGACCAGCAACAGGCTGCCGGACCTGCAGGTTTGCGGGCGCCGGCAGCGGGCTCAGCGGTCTCAGCGGCGGACTCGGGTATGAGCAGCCGAGCGCCCCGCGGCAGCAGCGCGTCCTTGCTGACACGCTTTGCACCGCCTCCCTCCGCCAGGCCGGTGGCCTTGACCTGCGATCGAGTGTTGATGGCATTCGAGGAGGTGCACAGACATTTGCATCATTGTGCATTGGCACGAGGAAACTAATATACAGTGCAGCCCTGCGATGTGCTCTCCATCACGATGGTAGAGGACAACACATGCATGTCGCCACACCTGCCGCTTTCGGAACAGGCGGTGCAGCACGCTCTCGGGCAGCTGCGGCCCCCGACGCCGCAGCCACGACAGCGCTACGAGCAGAGGCATAAGCTGGGAGCTTGCTTGTTGACTCAGATTTATACGTGTTGCTGCATCTGCCAGCAGGATGCCTGTGCATCGCCGCACACCGGGCTAAGTAGGAAAATGCGCCGCGCATTGGGTCACAGTTTGCCTGCCGATCTGTACGACCTTTCAAACGTTATAGTACCTGTAGGTGGATCCAGCACATCGTCCACGGGCGGTGTCGCGTGGACACCAGTCCGCATCCAGCTGCCATCCGCTGTAGCGTTGGTGGCAACGCATGCCCTTGTTGAGCAGGCGGCCGGGGCAGCAAGCGCGGAAGTGGCAGAAGAGAGCTCTGTGATCAAACTTGAGCAAGTTTGCAAGAAACTGTTGGGCTGCAGGGCACGTGTGCGAGAGGATCGACAGGCCTTGAAGTGCATTGCCAACTTTCCTCGCAGCTCATTGACAGCTGACGGCCAGCTGACGGCACGTTGCTTCATGTTCAAACGCGTTGCGAGTGGTGTCGTGTGGAGCACATACGTAAACAGGGATTTGAACAATGTAAATTCTGGAGCTGAGATGTGGGGCCGCGGCATGTGGCATCCAGATTTCAGTTTGACATGCACGAGTAACATGCAGCCCAGTAAATCCCACATTACAGAGTTTCTATATTAAAGAAGGAGAACTAGTAAGCTGTAAACAGTGTTGGCACGACGACCAGTACCAGCGCCTTCGGCCTGAATGGCGTCATGCACTCGTCCTCACAAAGACAGGGAAGCCCACAGGCTGCAAGACGCGGCATCCAACGCGAAAATGACACCGCGATAACTGAAGAAACAGTCCGCATCAGGGAACAACACAATACCACTTCTGCTGGAAACGGCTCGCCAGCGGCCGTACATGTACATGATCGACCGTCAATGGAGACGACTCTCACTGACGTCACAAACATGGAAATTCGCGCTGGACGCTGGACGGCTGGACTGACTCAAGATTCATGACGTCCGGCGCATGTCCAGCCGGGAGCCATCGGCTGCACTACAGCTGCCTCACAGTGCTGCTGCAGTGGCGGCCGCAAGCGAAGGGACTTCCCAAAAATCCCTCGAATGCCCAGGTAAAAAATATGAAAATTATAAAAATAATGGCCAATCATCCAGCATCGCCGCCGGCGTGGCGGCGACTGCTCCCAGGGGTCAGGTGATGGTCGTCACTGTCGCAAGCGGCGCGGCGTTTGCGGGGTCGCAGGATGCGTTGTTTGCAGGACGTGCTCCCTCAGTGCGGGATGGTGGTGAAGGTCGGCTGCCAGACCTTGGGCGTCTCCGCCGGCGCCGCCAGCCGCACGCCGCTGCTCCAGGAGCCGTGCAGCCCCGGCGGGATGTGGTGCGGCAGGTGCAGCGTGCACACCGGGCCTGCGGTTTTGCGAAGTACTACTATTTTGCTTCTCAGCGCCGAGAGAGTTGCAGCTCTGTGTCCCATGGTTGAGGGGACATGGTACAGCAGGTGCAGCGTGCACACCGGGCTCGCAGACATGATGCAGGTCAAACTGATTCCTCTGGTGCTGAGTGCAGCCTTCCTGTGTAGTACACAAGCTACGTGCCTGCATACTCTGCAGGCACACAGCGGCAGGACAGCAGTTTCAGCATGAGCGATGTGCAGTGCATCATGACAGGTGGTCAAAAGGCATCACAGCCTGAAACGACAGGTTCCGATCTCGTAAAGCCTCAGAAACACCGTCGCATGCGCGCACCCTGGGAGACGCGCTGCGCGTCCAGGATGCACAGGTCGGTGCGCTGCGAGGCGGCGTTGTTGGCCAGCACCAGCAGCCAGCCGTCGTCCTCCGCGGCGCCGCCCTCTCGCGCCACGAACACCGGCTCCTGCAAAAGAAAGTCAATCGTCAAGGCACTGTTCAGCGATGTGATGTTTCAAAACTCCAGGCGTAGTGCTCCGCGGTGCAGCCCTCCCAAGCCACAAACAAGGGCTCCTGCGATGAAAGGTGGTTGGCAGCAAACTTCGATGCTGTCGTCCGAACTGGGCTTTCGGATGTTTCATAATTGCAGCTGTCGTCCTCTGCAGCGCCATCCTCCCGCGTCACCGAAACCGGCTCCTGAGGTGGGATGTTTCGAGGACTGAATCATTATTTCTGGGACATTGCAGACGCCTGAATGTCACAGTGGCATGCGGCGTTGAAGACGGCGCGCTGCTGTGTGTGCACATGTCTTCTGTCCTAGGCGAGCCATATTCGAGCTATTTCAACAGGATCCACAGGAGGCTGCGTTCCGGTGCTTGAGGTTATGCTGCAACGCATGACAGTGCTCTGTGGCAGTAATGGAAGGAGCGTGCCTGCACAAAGAAGTCGGGGCCGGGCGACCAGATGTCTGTCGACTGCAGGATTGCGGTGGCTGCCGGCGCCGCCTCTGGGAACGTCACCTTCATGAGCACCTGCAGAAAACATTGACCGTGCTTGAAACCAGCCACTCCTGCATGTCAACTGCATCACTCCTGCGTCAGTATCTCGACTCGGGGTGTGTGCAGAAATGTGGTAGAATGACTGCCTGTTTCCGAGTGGCTACAACAGCAGCAGTTAGTACTGGAGGCGGCAGAGCGCCCAAATTCAACCGCGAGACTCCGGCGCACCTGGTTGGGTCCCCACTTGACCGGGTCGTCGATCGCGGACGCCGGCACGTAGGCGTGCCGGTAGGGCCGCCCATTGATGCCCGGGTTCAACGTCGAGAACTCGCAGCAGCGGTGCGACAGCGGCCGCTGGCTCACAGTGTTTGCTGTCGTGTCCACCACCAGCCTGGTCAGCTCGCTGCGCTGGCCGCCGCTGCGGCAAACGAAAAGACGGTTCGGTCAGTGAGGGATGCAGTCAGAAGCCGTCACGCTTGTCATGTTGTGGTGGCAGGCCCGGGAAGCTTTGCTCATCTTGACGCGCACCGCCGTCCAGAGGCAGTGACGCAGCACACATGTCAGGCCACATGGCGCTCAGCAAGAGAGGTTAGGGTTTCAGATGTATTTTGACATGTTCAGAGGGCGCTGCCGGAGGCACTTGTAGTAGTCGGGCCCGGTGGAGTCGATTGGGCCACATGCCGATCTATCATAGATCTATCACAGAATCGAAGGTTTTGTGAATTGTTATCTAGTGTTCAATAGCGGACTTGTAGTAGTCGGGCCCGATGGTGTCGATGCTCATGGTGAAGCTCACGGTCTTCCAGCAGATGGTGTCGATGATCACCTGCGCCAGCAGTGAAGACAGGTCAGCGAAAGTGACTGCAAGGCCGCGCAGGTGCAAAGCATGCTGGCACTCCGCACTCCATCAGCTCGAGCTGTGCAGTGCCGCTCACATGTGCGAAACCACAGCAGCTCAGGTGAGGCAACATGTGAGACCAGGGATGTGGGAGTTGCACAGTAGGCGCTGCTGAGATGCCAAAGGCTGCGGAATCCCCACCTTGTCGCCCTGCTCGAAAGCATTGACGTGGTGGAAGGAGAAGAAGGGCTCTGTGTCCAGCACCTGCACCTAGCAGTGGGCTCTGTCTTCGAAAGGGTGCCTCCAGTCCCTTTCAGCCCGCATCACGTGGCGAGGTGAGCAGCCGGCCCTTCCGGCCTGGCAGGATTGAGAGACAGCCGCCGGCTCTGCAGCAGGCAGCCCTGAGGAGGCCCGCAGCTTGATTCCAAGTTCCGTGATGGAAAACTGAGCAGTTCAAGCAGATAGTGATCATAACGGAGAGCTGTTCTGCTGGCGCCTGACTCACCTTGGCAGGGGCGGAGCCGCCGGGGCGCGGCACCAGGTGCACCCTCGTCAGCAGCCGCTCGTGACAACACACAGCTATGGGACTTTGTCGAAGATTGACCGGTGCGGAGCTGCCCGGGCGCGGCACCAGGTGCACCTTTGTCGGCAGCCGCTTTCAGACCTTAAGAACAATCAAGCGAAAAGCAGAGCTGAAAAATGTGTCGAAAAGTGTCCCACCTTGGCGGGCGCGGAGCTCCCGGGGCGCGGCACTAGGTGCACCTTTGTCCGCAGCCGCTCGTCATAGACGATGCACTCCGCGATGCTGCACTTGCCTGTTCGCCAACCAGGAGATCTTCTCAACATGTATAATTCCTCATCGCAGTTTCTGCAAGTCTGTGCACAATATGCAGCCGCAGACGCGGTGGTAAGCACGGGACGGTTGGGCAGTCTGCAGGGGCAGGCCAGTGAGCAGCGCAGAATGCCCCTGGAAGCTCGACAAAACTGTACAATGCAAAAGGCATGATAGAGCAAGGTCGAAGCATGGAAAATATGTAAAACGCACCGACGCAGTACTCGAACAGCAGCTTGCGGAAGTCGAGCCGCGTCGGGTTCTGCAGCAGCACGTAGTAGTTGTCCGTGACGGCCAGGTCGTGGAAGAAGGCGAACGCGCCGTCCTGCAGGCACCAAAGGTAAAAGCTCACAATTGCTCACTCTGACGGTTGTTGTTGTCATTGATGATGCGGCCTCGTGAGAGGGACACAGAAAAACCCGCCTCTGAGATAGACCACCCTTGCCGCTGACTTCCGCAGCACTCAGCGTGGCTGTGATTCTGCATCATCTGCACACTGCTGTAAATCTGTTGCCTGCTCTGGCCGCCATACGCAACGGCGGGATGCAGCTGCGCATGTACTTATGGCGACGGCGGCGCACCTTGATCGTCATCGTCTGCTTGTGCGCCAGGCTGCAGTCCTGTGCGTATTCATAGAAGCTGACCTTGGCGTCAAGGCCCGCCACTGTTGAACCGAATGTCACCCACCTGCGGTGACAAGTCGTGTTGTTATAGGTGAGCGACCTGCAATAACCGACTTGTGCGGCAATCCAAACAATCAGATGCATAGCTGGCGAAATGGTGAACGCAGTGATTGTGGCAGGTGATGCGGCGGGAGGGCCGGCCATGTTCATTCCATCAGCAACTACTGCGGGTGCAAAGCGACCGACGTTGAGGCTCACCGCCGGGTGCCGTCGGGCTGGTGCATGATGCGGTAGTGCGCCGCAAAGGGGCCCTTGCCCTCGATAGAGCCCGCGATGTCGGTCTCCCCTAATGTGGACAGGTCCGCGGGGTCCATCTCGTATGGAAGGCCGCTCTCGTGCAGCGCAAACAGCCGCCCGCCCCACTCCAGCACACCTGTAGCAATGAGCCAACGCGCAAGGTGTACGCCAAGCGATTGCTGCAGCGTCTGCGTGGATGCCTCGCGTGCATATTCAGTGCATGTCCAGTGCTGGCACACACTGCCGCTGCCATCCGTGGAGCGCCATGGGAGCAGATCACGAAGTGTGGCCCGCAGGCATTCCAAGGAGGATACCAGCGAGCGGCACCTGTGTTTGCGACATTCTTGACCTGGAACGTGAAGGGGTTGTTGAACCACTTGCCGGAAGGGTTCCCGGTGGCAAAGGCCCCGGCATACAGCATCTTCTGCGCGCGCTGCTCCTCGACAAATCCCTGGGTGCGCACGTACCTGCGCGCATTTTGAGAGACCGATGAATGAGCAGCTCTTGGACATTCCTCTTCAGGTTGGTTCTGCCTTCACGCGCATTGTCCTGTGCATCTTAAACGCTATTCATGATCAGTACCATGATTGTCCTGTCCCGACTAACCTGTTGGAGAAGTGCGCCTTGCCGTCCACAAAGGTGAAGCAGCTGACCATGCCGTCGCCGTCGAACGGCTGGTTGAGCTGTGTGCCGAAGACCGCCAGCTGGCCGGGCCCATTGCGGAACAGCGTGCCGCGTAGCTGCGCCGGAATGGCCCCCTCTATGAGGTCCTCGCTGAGCCAGTAGTCGTACTCCTCGTGCTGACTGCGGTAGAAGCTGATCAGCCCCTGCAGCATGCCGGCTGCGGCGGCACCACACGCATAAAGGAGTTACTAGGCCGGAGTTACTGGGCAGGCAGATGGGTGGACTGAAAGCGATTGTTGTGGCGTGATCGTCCGTGAGGAGCTTGGTACATCGCGCTTTGGAAGCTTCACCGAGCTTGCAGTGCACCGAGAGCGTTGTACTAACGCCATGCGCACATGTCAGTCAAATGCCGGCGGTAACGCCGCGCCGTGGCAATGCCACCTTGTCATGCCACCTTGTCAGCCAGAACGCTGCTGCCCCAGATCGCGCACGCGAGGCCTTGCAGACTTCAGTACCGAGCCTGGAAGCTCGTGTGGGATCATGCTGCACCGTCCCACCTGTGATTTCGGGAGCAGCGCTGTGCTCCGCGCCGGGGAGAGGCATGGCCATTGGCTCAATGGCCCCTGTCGTCGCCACGCCATTTGTCGCAATGGCCGAATTCACTTGTGAAGTCCGCGTGGGGCCGCACCGATCGCGGGAGGGGGCCGGAAGGCGACCTGCACTCGGAAGGATTGAACATGTTGCCCAGCAGCTGCAGGACAGCTCCGATACCAGGTCAAGACTAGATGCGCAGCCCTGCGTGTCAGTAGACATAGGATTGCATGACCTGCCGTCTGCACGTATGGTCGCGGCGCACCTGGGCACGGCTGCTGCCGCGATGTGGGGTGTTGAGTCGTATGCGTCAGGTAGCCAGCGGCCGGACGTTGCCCAGAGAGCAGTAACACACGCATGACTGCACCGCTTCCGTACAGACACAAATGGGGCTTCAGCAAACAAGCGCTATATCTGGGCAGCGTCGGCGTGTTACTGCGCTAAAGCGCTATAATGACCTGTGTTAGTCACCGCGCTGTGAAGCCACGTATGCCCTTGTCAGACGGGCGTCAGACGAAGTCAAACCCAAGCTAGCTCCAGTACGTCGCTGACACCAGTGTGGTTGCTTGACGACTTCTTGACGGCAGCAGCTCGTCAAACTGGGGCTTGAAATGCGGTGCGCCGAGCAACAAAATTCATCGCGCCGAAACAGGGATGGCGGCGGCGGCGGCGGCCGCAGCGGAGGGGCTGCCGCATCCTCTACGATGCTGTTTCAAACATGTGCTGCGTGCAGAAAGCATCGATCTCCCTCATCCGCATCGCGTGCCTGTCATCAGCCCAGCGCCGCTGCTCACAGACCTGCACCAGGACAGATCGACCTGTTCATTTGCACATCCTTCAAGTGTCCATCAGGTTGCCCCTTGGCACGCACTTGCAGCACGGCATCATTCATGGAGCACTGCAGCCATGCGGCATCTACAAGAGCTGCCGCAGCGCGCATGCAATGGAGCAGCAGTCGCACCAGGGCTGTGGACTCCTCCTGTTGCGCAATCTGGCAGGCTTCCATGATGGTCCGGATGGCTGCGCTGCGACTCTCGTGCGCCGCCTCCGCCAGCTGCAGCAGCTCCTGCCGACCCTGTATGATTGGATGAAAGTGTCCTGAGAGGTCGAGCCCTCCACCATGCATGAGCAGTCACCGCTCTGCATGTCTGTTCTAAGTCTCTCCTTTTGCTGCACCCGTCCAGGCCTAATCTGCTGCCGGAGCTTGTACAGTGCGATCACATGGTCGAGTAGCAATGACGAGCCAAAGCTTACCATCTGCTGCGTCTGCTCGTGCGGCTGCATGCTGCTGCGGCGGCTGGCCATGGACATGATGCTGCTGCTGCGGCCGGTGGCGCCCCGGCGAGACGCAGCACCGGCGCGTTTCTCCGGCGGCAGCGCCGCCACCTCCCGACAAGCGGCGTCAAACTCCGCCTCTAGTTGTAGCATCTGCAGCCAGTCTCGTATTAAGTTTCCGATTCATCACACGCCAGATCAGAGTTTGAATCGTACGCAGGCGTTCAGCCGCTGCAGGCTGCAAAAGAGGCCACAGCCCGACCCAAAGGCGCGAAACTTAGCACGTAAACATCATGTGCACCCTGAAACGCTCCTGCCAGCAGGCAGCACACCTGTTCGAGGTGCTCTGCGCACAGGCTGCCTTGATCTGCCGCCGCTGCGCCGGCTGACGCTGCCAGACTCTCCACAGCCATGCTGCTGCCAGCGGCGGCAACTGCCTCAATCTCGAAAAGCTGCAGCCTGAGCTCCGAGGTTCCGATTTTGGCCTCCGCTACGGCAGGTGCGGTGCACTCTGCTACACCTGCCGAAGGCGCGTCTGCAGCATTGCGGCTCATATCTTGCACATCAGATGCGCATGAAGGCTGGGCGCCGCCACTGCTGAACGCGGTCTCTTCTCGTGCTTGTGTCAGCCATTCATCCACTGCGGTCGACGAGGTGTGTGTTGCTGCGTCTGCAGCGCAGCGTACAGCGCTGCGGTAATGCCGGATGTCCGCATGCAGATGCGCGTGCCTCTGCAGCGCCTGCGCCTGCAGGTCCACACGAACATATGCAGTCCTTCAGGTCGAGAAAATCCATGCACTGTGGTTTGGTCCAGCAGGTGCATATCTGCTGTCGGGACACTTCAAAAGCCACGGAGACTGCTATCAAACTCGAGATGAAAATTGAGGCAAGCTGTCCAGTCGCGCTCAGCATGAATCAGCCAGGCGAAGGAGCAGACGGCACACCACGAAAGCAGAGGTGGCGGCAGCCATCTGGTCGAGGGCAGCGGTCCACAGTGCCGCTGCTGGCAGCAGCGCGCGTTCCAGGCTCGCCCATGCTGGGTGCGCAAGCGGGTTTGCCAGCTCCTGCAACCAGCAGAAACAATATGTACGAGAAATGATAAGGCGTATAGCGCGGACGTTGAGGTGCTCGGTCGCTCGCAGCAGGGCGTCTTTCAGGCCACGACAATGCGTGCAGGAAGCAAGAGTGCACACCTGCGGGAGCTGAGCCGCATCCTGCAGGTGCGCCGCCCGCAGCTCGGTCGCTCTGGCGGTCGCCTCCGCGACGGCGCGCTCCGCGACGGCCGCTCGCTCCTCCCCGGCCTTGATCTTCTGCACCTCCACCTGATGGCAAAGTGCAAGGATGCAGGACGTCGTGTCACGAAGTCAACTGCTGCACCTACTGCAATTGAACGGCTTTGTGCAGCGCCAAAGGCATCGTCGATGCATGCTCAGATGTCCGTGTGTGCCACGCAGCGGCCATTTTATTGCAGATTGCCGTGCAGATTGCATGGCAATCTGCAGATTGCATGGCAATCTGCACGGTCACCTGGTGCAGCTCGATCGCGGCTGCCACCTCCGCCGGCGACACGCGCTGGTGGTCCAGGAACTTCAGGTGGCGCAGCTGAGCGAGGACGGCGCCGCGGTATGAGGCGGCGGCGCAAATAGGGTTGCCTGCCAGCGTGAGACTGCATAGAACCGTGTTGCTCAGCTACATTCTCACCAGCTATCCGATGACATAGGCACCTTGATGATGTTTGCATTCGATTAGCATGGCGAAGGACATCAACAAGCAAAATGCAGGCACACGACCCGCCCTACTCTTCCTGAACGTATGGCATTGCCTGCCTCAGATGATGCTGCAGATTGAAATGAAACCAACATGCGACCTATGAGGAACTCTCACCTGCACAAGCTGCGCAAATTGCGCAGCGAGCCCACCTCTGCAACGTCACAGATTGCATTCCGCCCTGCGCATGAGCGCATTGTAAAGTGCAGTGACAGTAAGTAACGTGCAGATGACTAGATTTCGTAGTGACATCGATGAAGTCTGCACTCCCAATGCGCTCCAGCTGTCGCACCTATGGAGAGGTGCACCAGCGACGGCAGTGCCGGCAGCGGCGTGATGCGTTCGATGCCATTGCCGTACAGGGAGAGGCTCGTCAGACTGGTGAGACGAGACAAGGATTCTCCGTCGATGTCGACGAAGCTGTTAAAGCTCACATCGAGATGAACAAGGTGCGCCTGATGCAGTTCATGAAGAAACCACTGATAAACAACTCGCCGCGCTGCCTTGGCATCGACTTGTAACGAGCGAGCATTGCGTGTGAAGCAGAAATACATCAAATTACCAGCGATTCAATTCCCTTTAATGACGATAAAGAGTTGTTGTCAAGCTTCAGATTCGCCACCGAGGTTGGCAAATCCACCGGGATGGCCGTGAGCCCCTCATATGACAAGCTGCGAGTGACTGGGTCACTGGACGCAGATGATGAATATAATATATTTGTCTTCATGGTTCATTCTTCCGAAATGGATTGGCCAGTGCAAACTGGATGCCCGAGATCACACAAAATGGCGACATGTCGCAGACGATGGAGTATCGACATGTGCAGCCACTGTAAACATGCAAATACAGATGTTGTAACTTGGGGATTGATCATCACGCTGAATCGAGCACATTTTAAGGGCCGTCTGGGGCGCAGGGGCGAAGAATCCTTGCACTGCAGCATTTCGGATTGCAATCGTGCACACTAGGGTCCCCAATGCGACCGCTACTCGCATCCCCTTGCATTTCCCACGGGCGTGAAACCCTAAACCCCCACGGCACAAAACCTTCTCGACTGCGAAGGCCGCCCCACTTCCCTCTTTCACGTCTCGTTCAAATTCAACTCCCCAGCCGCAAGTTCGCGGCCGAGTCAGCCATTCTGACCATGGCGTAGCGCCGCAACGACCCGTGAGGGCCAGCCGCCACAAGCCCACACGAGGTGATCCGCAATTTGTGTCTTCGTTAATGCTTCAAAGCGTGCAACTGCACCCACATGCAGCCTCTTTGGCCTCTTGGCCCTTGTGCAGAAGAGCTGCCCTCTCGAGAGGACGGAAACAAGCTTTTCCAAGAGGAAGACAGGAGGAATCGCATTGTGTTCGCAAGTGGCACTCTGTGCGGCTCGTTGCCCCCGGCTATGAGGAGACCCAAGCTCCCTCTGCTGAACTCTTCGTGTAGATCTGCTGGCAGGAATCGAACATACAAACTTTGCCATCTCTGAGCCGAGGTCGCGCCGCCTGATGGATGCTTATCATGTTTTGCTTGCTTGCTTACAAATGGGCGCCTTCTCCAGGCACCCCGTTTATGCTACCTAGCTGCACTGACGCTGTGAGCTGTCAGGGCCTCTCTCTGAGCCGCTCCGCCCATCATGTGGGTGGTGACGGTATGAAAGCGGGGCCACAGCCAGCAATGATCCTCCAAATCCACTGAACTGCCACTTACATGGCACTAGGTCTACTTGAGGTTCACATCTCCGCTTCGCAGGTGCCCAATGCAGGGACCGACAACGCGTCAGCCAAGGGCACCAGCCAGCCCCATATGACGCACAATGGTGAGGCGCAGCTGCAGATTTTACCATACTCACTTGCAATGCTGCAATCGAAGACTCTGTTGCATATTGCCCTCCATAGAGGTGTTCCTGGGATGCTTTCCCATCATGCATTCAAAGGGCGTACGAGGGCATACATCGAAAAACCGACCTTAAACCAGCAGCCGTCTTTCCTTTGTGGTGGCTGTCTGACCTGTCTCTCGGGACATGCCTCAGGAGAACAATGTCTAATCCACCCGCTCGGTTTTCTGCAGGGCGCTGGGTCACCATGGGCTGAAGCAAGAGCACAGAAGGTGTGTCTTGCGAGACTTCTTGCAAGGTCTAGAGACTTCCGTGACAACAGCGCCATGCACAATGCATACCCCGGACGTGGCAGCTTACCCATGCTGTGAATGTCCCTGTCTTTTGTGCTACATAAACATGGAGGATCGTGTTGCGGTGCTGGCACCTGGTTCCTGCATCGTGTCTATTTCACCCTCCGATATTCTGCTGGTCCACACCATGTACATGCGTCTGCTGGCGCACATCAGGCTGACTTGCGCTTTCTGCCATCGCAGTCGTCGCCATGGTGGCTGCGTGTTGAGCATCGTCACTTCCATCGTCCTCTGCCAGCCTCGTTACGTTGGTCTCGCCATGGTGCGTTCAGCATTAGATCCTGTCTGCAGCGATCATTGCTCACAATACAAGCCATGCAGCCTTCTTGCCACGGGCGGGGTAGCGCACTGCGCAACGACCCTGTCTGCTCACAGATGAGCTGAGAGCGAGCCTTCACTCCATATAGGAAGCTGTCAGGGTAAACTCTATACCCTAGTCAGTGCCATCAGGGTGATTATATCCGCCATGTGGGCACCCGTCCCACATCCCGTCAATGTTCCGTGAACCTGGCTGACACTTTTGGCGCTTCTGCCACAGGGGATGTGACATAACTTGGACGCGCTGCGGCAACGCCAACACCAGTTCCACAAACCACTCGCCACCACAACTTCGACAGCGGATCTTCTCCCCACGGCCTCTGGTGCGGCTTTGCCCTTGGCCTTGTGCCTATCTTTCTCCCAATCAACTTTGCAGCAGGCAGCAGCTCGGTGATGACACAACACAATTAGGAAGATCCGTCTGACCTGAGTGATTGAGAAAAGGTTCTCTGAGAGCTGTCTGTCCCGCTGCAAGGCACACCTGGTCTGATTGTGTTGGCCAGTGAAGATTCAAATTGGAATTACCGTCAAAGCATGCTCTCGAGCAGCAATGCTGATACTTTTGGCTGATTCTGAGGCCAGCCTTTATATCTGTGTCTGCGCTCATCTTAGGATCGGTTGCGTCACGCGCTGTTTGTGGCAGGGCTGATGAGTCTAATTAGATGTTTGATGCGGCACCCCGGGCTTCCCGGATGCGCTGTGCTGAGACGAACCAAAGGCAAATCCATTCAAATCTGACCTGCCGCTCGAAAACCTGTGACGCAGCAAAATCGTGCTCCTCGTAACTTCTGTGGCCGTTCTTGGTGCAAGCATGTAGAGGTGCCATTTAATCCCCCGGCGCCTGGCTGCTATGTAAGCGTGGCGTTAGGGGTCCCCATAAAGGCACAGAGCGGCAGCATCTGTTGAGTCCTCGTCAGGAGCGCCTCGCGATGAGCGGCGAGGAATTTATGTATGCGACATTCCTGTCAGCAAACACGCTGCCAAGTCCATGCTCAGCTGGGTGAACAACCAATTACTGCTGCTCCCTGCTGTGCCTGCAGGTGGGACTCGATGCATCTCCAGGCGGCGTCTGCCTTCAACCTCATCCAGACCTCATCACCACTGGTGGGGGTTGTTTGTCGAACCACCCCAGTGCTCTGGCTGCATGTCTGCTGCCCATTCTTGTGTGGTTTGCGAGGGAGATGATGACACTTTCCCCGAGTGATCGAAGCTGAACGCAAACCTGCTACACAGCCTCCATGGAGGCCAAGCCAGTAATCCTGATCCCACGCAACCACAGACAGCATGCTGTTATATCAGACAAAAGCTGCGCCGATGATGAGCAACTAAGATCGACTAGCTGAGCCTTGACAGTGAGGAACAAACTTTAACTCTCTTGCTGAGGCGAACAGCTGTCTGTGTGCCCCCGCAGGTCCACATGTGATCCGCACCCAGATGCATCTCCCGAGCCACTGCTCCCGGGTTCCAGCGCCACCACTGCACCGCCGCGTCCCGCGATCGTCCTTCAGCAGAACAGGTCAGCTGATTTCCATTGCCATGTTCTGTTTTGTTCCATTCACCTGTCGTGAGACAAGCACAGCGAGCGGACTTTCAGATGATGACAAACAACAAAAATTAGATGACGAAACCGAACAGCATGGTCGGCGTCTTGCCGGCTGTTGCTGTCTGTGACGAACAAACGAGGCATTTGTCTGATGGATCGACCGCTCTGCTGTGTTTGTTTTTGCCATTCTGGGCATTTGTAGTTGTATTAAACTTGTTGACCGAGATGATGAGAAACTCACACTCTACCTAGCGCACCATGAGGAGCGGAACTTAGCATCTAAGGGGCTGATCGGTCATCTCTGCCTGGGTGTTGCACCCACATGCGCTGACATTTAGTCTTTGCCTGCTGTGAGACTTGACCCTGCGTCTTGTGCCAGCTGCATCTGGGTTGCTGCCACCCCGTGCGCTGCTCTTCGATGCACATGCTGCTGAGCATAGAGCAAGCAGGGGCTGCGTGGGCATGACTGTGTCCTGGTGGCAGCGGGGCCGACATCCCTGCTGTCGCCGGTGGGCTTGGCCTAATCTCGCGGCCCTCCATGCGCGACACACAGCAGCTCTTCAGCAATGTTCGAAAAACAACGTCGTTCATCATGCTGCTGTCTGCCCTTGCAGATTTCAGATTTGGGGAGCGGCATGAGGCCCAGCCGCATGCCATGCCCAATGGAACGGGTTGGGATCGGAATCTCAACTGAGGCCGGCATGGCTGGCGGACATGATTGTGGCTTGTTCTGCAACCTGCTGCACGATTCACAGCTTGGGTTTCAGACTTTCTTTGAAGCTGAGGGTGTAACTCTTTGTGCCACGAGCTTGCCGGTCCCTTCAAAAACCACATCCGACTCTGACACCTTTTTCAAAATCTTTCAGCGGCCACATTGAAACCTACTCCACTCTGTGACTGGTCTCTTGCATCAACCGAATTCCGCAAATGCGCTCCCCAAACGCAGCTCCTGGCACTGCACCAAGCCGCAGTGCCAGCGACAGCGCTGCACCAAGTCCCATAGTCAACATGCCATAGCCAGCCTCCAGCACCTGCACCATTGCGATGCGCGCCCACGACACAGGCTCCCCTGTCACGCTGTCCTCATACCACAGGCCTGCAGCATCATAAATACGATCACGCCATGCACGCGCTCCTGTGCCAACTACGTCTGCCTGATGTTCCCAATTGCTCCAATGCACGCACGAGCGGTGTTTCATACACAAACGTACGGCATGAATCCTCGCCTGTCTGCTGGCCCAGCAGCGGCCGGCCCTGGCACCACTGTCGCATGCTGAACGCCGCCCACAACATAACCGTAATCAGGCAGCCTGAGCAGACGGCGCCCTGCAACGCAAGTGATAATTTCATCCTTCACACGCTGTCTCACTGTGGGAATTTCCAGACCTCCTCCTGCAGCACTGCCGTCCTCTCGATCGTGATTGCGGCACGCCCACCAGCACCTCACATAAACGCAGCACTCTCTCGTCGACCCACCTGCCCTTGAACGAAGCCCACAACCGCCGCGCCCGCCACCGCAGACAGCAGGCTGTTGGCACAGTGCTCCGCCGCCAGCAGCCAGCGGTGCGGCGGCCGCGCCTCATAGTGCCGCAGGTCCGTCCGGCTGCACAGCGCCAGCAGCGACTCCCGGTCCGTCGCCTGCAGGCCCTGCGAACAGGACAGGACCGAATGTGCACTGTACGTGGACCTTGAGTGGACGACGCTGCAGCTGCACACCTCTGCGGGACTTCATCTAATCAGTGTGATGTCAGCTTCAGTGCTGCGCAGCAATGATTTGCACAGTGTTAAGCGAGGCGCACGTTGTGCCTTCTTTGAGCCGCCACATTCAGATTTCAAATGGATTCGTCAATCAAACTGTCAAACTCCTACCCGGTAGGCCGCCAATTGCTGGTCCATCTGCTGCAGGTCCGCTGGCAACACGCCGCGCTGCTGGCAGTGCCGCCAGAACGTGGGCGAGGCGCGCAGCCGGCTGAGCTGGGCGTTTGTCACGGCGCTGCCATTGGGCGGTGCCGCGCCTCCCAGCTGCATGCTGGGCTGTGCCTGCTGGAGCAACGCCGGCTCCTCGTCGATCTGCGCATTTGTTCCACTGTCTTACAGGTAACCATGACTGTGAAATGCGTCATGAGCACAGGAAATTCGGAGAGAGAGGG
>JAABUL010000513.1_pt1 | contig 82238 bp, 103 predicted proteins | sample 5559151 | NCBI WGS metagenome assembly JAABUL01 (sample SAMN10711876, study PRJNA513368) | rock metagenome | isolation source: Antarctica rocks | place: Antarctica: Victoria Land, Pudding Butte sud
CCTAGCGTCGGCTGAGGAACACACATATGTAGCCAGCTTCTTTCCTGTAGCTACCTTTCTTCCTTAGCATTTATCTTCTAGTTAAATGACACCCCTATCTGACTCGCTCTAGGCAGGCCCCTAACAAGAATAACTACGTCAAGTGATGAAATGTTTTGATTGATTTGTGAAAACAATAAGAAAATTTCAGACTCAATAACTTCTTCAATAATAAGAGTGAAAATGTTGAAAAGTGTAAGCTGAGTAGTGTTTTAAAGATTCAGTACAATGATCATGATAGTCATTGAACTCAAGATCTCAAGTGAATGTTGCAGTTTAAACTTGCAAGAAACAAAGTTGATCTGCATATCATTAAACTTAAGTTCATTGAATTCAAAGTTCTGATTCTCAACAATATCTGCAAGAATGCTGATCATCATCATTTATAAAGAAACATGCTGTCAAAAACTAAACTGAACTAAAGATTCTATCAATATAAAGAATTGATTATTATATTACTTGAACTAAATACAGAACAATACATCAAATAATGTACAAGATGAAAGACAAAGAGCAAAAGAAAAGAATGAAAACTCAACTTTTATATACATGAATTGAGCAGAATCAAGACTAGACAATAGTTTTATGACTTAAGATTGCAAAGATTTATGCATATGATTAAAATGATTGAAACAAAATTGCTGAAACTAGATTAAAATGATGATGATTAAATTGATGACTTGATTCATTAAACTGCAAAACAAATTCAATGAATTGAAATTATTTAAAACATCAACAATTTATGTTTTAAATTGAATTGATGATCTGATATCATGACAGCAACTTTTCTCTTTAAGATTGAGCTTCTGCAAAACAATGAAAAGAAACAAGATAAAATGAGAAAGAATTAAAAATGAAGATTGAAATGAAATGAAAATTGATGTGAACGCATTTTAATATAATGAAGCACAGATGAAACTAGAATAAATCTGAGTTACATCTGAGTCAGATTTAAGCAAGATGTCTGAGTCAAATCTTGACAAGATCTGAAAGATAAAATGAGATAAAATGCATTTTAACATGATGATGCATAAGTGAAATTGAAATGCATTTAAGTCACATCTGAGTCAGATTTAAATGAGATGTTCATTCATAATTTATAAATAGTGATAGTGATAAATTTTAACACTTTTAATGATCAATATTTTGAATATTCATTTAATTTTATGTTTCAGATTTGTATCACTTTTAACTGAAACATATTCATAAAAGCATCAATATTTATAAAAATGTTAACATCTTTAGAACTTTTATGAACGCAGTATACATCTTTATCATTTAATTCAATAAACATGACTATTTTGATATTTGTAGCATTGATAGTTGCAACGTTGAATAATTAATAATTAATTTGACTATTTAAATAATAGCTATTTACACAGTTTAATATATGCGCTGAAAAAGTCAATAAGAAAGTTAATGAGAAAGTTAATGAGTAAACTAATGAGATAGAAAGTCATGTAGAATGTTCAATAAAGAGTCATGTAGAATGTTTAATAGAAAGTCATGTAAAATGTTTAATAGAAAGTCATGTAGAATGTTCAATAAAAAGTGATGTAAAATGTTTAATAAAGTTATATTTAATGTTCAATAAAGAACAAATTTGATTCTTGATTGCAAGTAAAGTGATGAGTAGAATGATGAGTAAAGTAATGAGTAAAATGATCAGTAAAATGATCAGTAAAGTGATCAGTAAAGTGATCAGTAAAATGATCAGTAAAATGATCAATAAAGTGATCAGTAAATAACTCAGTAAAAAGATCAGTAGAAAGATCAATAGAAAGATCAGTAGAAAGCTTAATTGAAAGATCAATAAAAAGCTTAATCAATAGCTCAGTAAATAGCTCAGTAAATAATTCAGTAGAAAGCATTGTTTGAAACATTGTTTAACTCATGTTATGCACTTGATTGACGCATTTTATAAAGTGTTTGATAGAATGTTTGATAGAAAATTTAATAAAGTGTTTGATAGAAAGATTAATAAAATGAGTAAATGAAGTGAGTAAATGAGTGAGTAAATGAGTGAGTAAATGAGCGAGTAAATGAGTGAGTAAATGAGCAAGTAAATGAGTGAGTAAATGAGCGAGTAAATGAGTAAGTAAATGAGCGAGTAGATGAGTGAGTAAATGAGTGAGTAAATGAGCAAGTAAATGAATGAGTAAATGAGTGAGTAAAGTGATGAGCATGTAGAATCATGAGTAAAATGATAAGTAAAATAATGAGTAGAATAATGAGTAAAATAATGAGTAAATGAGCAAGTAAATGAGTAAGTAAATAAGCAAGTAAATGAGTGAGTAAATGAATGAGTAAATGAGTGAGTAAATGAGTGAGTAAATGAGTGAGTAAATGAGTGAGTAAATGAGCGAGTGTTGACATATGCAATATATGCAACATAAGTGACAAAAGCGATGAAAGTGATGAAAGTGAGATTCAGTTCAATGCATATGAATAAACGCAGATTTTATTAACAAAAGCAAAATTCAGTTCAACAATATATAAATGAATGCAAATTTTATTAACAAAAGCAGAACTTAATTCAGCAAAATCAGCTTAAATTTAAATTTTATTTAATTTTAAGCAATGAATGTCATTTAAGTTAAATTCTAAAATTTAATTCATTTTACAAACTGTTGATGTAAATCAGTAAATAATATTAAGTTCATAAACTTATAATATTTGAAGTAATCAACATGCATTATATGCAATTGCAATCATGTCTTTATTCTCTTTATATTTTCAATTTTGTAAAACTGAAAATATATTCAATTTTATTGATTTTAACTGACATTTAACTGATTAATCAAATGTTAATTGATTATTAGTTGAATCAAGTTGACTTTTTCAGATTCTGTCATTAAGTAAAAAGTTAACTGTTGAACATTTTGTCAATGTTTGAATCAGATTTAAACAAGATTTGAATCAGATTTGAGCAAAAGAAAAATGAAACATAGTTTAATATGATGATGCACAGATGAAATTAAAATACATTTAAGTCACATTTGAATCAAATTTAAACAAGATATCTGAGTCAGATTTAAACAAGATTTAAGTCAAATTTAAGTTGAGTTGAAATGATGAAGATTGAACTTAAAGTTCTTGACATTGACATTGAAACATCACACATGATAATAAATGTGATTCTTCAACAACAGAATTAACAAAATGATATTCATTAAATGCTTACTTACAATTATTCAGAAGATGAAAAAACTTTCAAGTAAAAAAGTAATCTTCTCAATTAATGTAATACTTAAGCAGAGATGAGTTATAACATTTATCATGCTTGAAGTTTAATATGTTGTTTACATATCAGAATCTTTTATTATTTTTGATGATAATAAGTTTTTAAAATTTCTGATGTAATTTACTTTCAGGTGTTTGCCGTGCCGGGTTTGGCACCCCCCCAAATTGGGGAAAGCGCGCCGGCACAGCCCATCGCCGCTTTCCCAGTCCATAAATAATCGCCCGTCCCCCCTCGACTTTCAACATTCCTCCTCATCTTCTTTGTCTCTTTCGCCTGGGCTTTCTGTCGGCTCCTCGTTTCCGTCCCATGACCCTTTGCTCGGACCTCAACCCACATCTGGGAGAAGCCTCACCTTTGCGATGATCGATTCTATTGGCCCAGTTTTCACGCCGCCCATCTGGCCTGAGACTTGTTTCTTGCGTTTCTGCTCACGGTCTCCCCCGTTTGAAGGCGCGCACTTTTCCCCTTGACTTCTTGGATCGCTGTCCTTCGCGTTCCTCACCTGCGCCTCCTAGAGTGATCCTCGATCTTCCTGTCTCCCTCTCTCAGCGTCCTTCTGTTTTCTGCCCATAGCTGGCCTCCTGTTCCTCGCTCCATTAGCGTGGCAACTATTGGCCACGGGATGTTGGGCGATCGCCATCGCCACGACAAGGGCGCGAGCAAGGTGGAGCCTGCCCAGAGCTATCGCCTGTGCGCCGAGACCAATTGAACAAATGCCTCACACCACCCTGAGCGTGTTTCCTACTGTGCCGCCGGCGAATGGATGACGTGATGCTGTTGCCAGCGGTCTGGTGACATCTCCTGCCGGAGCCTGGCTTGCGGCAATTGGGCAGCCTCGTCTAGTTCAGCTTGGCTGAGTTTCAGGCACCAGTTGGTGCTGACGTGGCAGCGGCTTGATTGAGAGGATATGCATGTGCCCTGCGCAGCACTGCCTGGATCGGGACTTGGCTGTTGAAGAGGTGACATTTTCCTGTGCCGTCCTGTGCCATTTTGCCGAACACCCTTCATCCTTGCCATCTGCATCGAAAATCCCCCAGCTCATGAAGAGATTGTCTCAGTCGTGCCGATGCTGGACCATGGACTATTGGTGGATCATCGACGATTAGCTTTAGAGGAGAGAATCCGCGCGGCCTGTGCTCTACCAAGTGTCTTGCGAGGCGTTCTACGAGGCGTTCTGTGGAGTTTGATCCATGGAGGTTGACGACGATCCAGCTGACTGCTACAGTAGAGACCTCCGGATGCACGTCATTCCGAGGAATACAGCGCGTGGATTGGACGGCAAGAGAACAGAGAAGGGGAAAAAGGAATCAGTGGGGGCTGAGCAACCCTTGAGGGTTGCGTGTAGCCAAGAGGGGGCTTACGAAGCTTTAGAGGGACAGCGCAGAGATGGTGTGGCTCCCAATGGGATTGGGTGTACCTCTGTGCCGAGAGCGGCTGATGGGCCATGACATATAGTCCATCTTGCGCTCTCCTGTAGAACAGGCAGCCGTTTCCACTGTCTTCTTGTTTATAAGATTCCCTCGCAATTATCTTCTGCAATGGCTGCCGTTGACATGTCTCGCATCAACTTTTATCAACCACCATCAGCAAGCAGCCCATGCTCCAGCCTAAAGCCACCAACTTTGGGTAATACTGGCGGAAAACGCACGGCGACCTTAGAGCGCGACTGGTGGGACAAGCCATCCACGACAAATCGGAAAATCGAACCTTTGTTTCAAACTCAGATGGCTGGAGATACCAGAGCCGGGGATGGAGGTATTGTTGAAACCCAGCGTCATAAGAAATCCATCTAATTACTGCAGAAAACTCGATAAGAGCTGGGAACAATCGAGGCGGCGGCGACAGCGGCACCAATAACGAGGAAGACTTCTGCTTTCCATCCATCGAGCCTATCGAAAGCCCCCACAACCATACCGATGAGGACAGAACCGACATCGATGATCATGATCTTCCTCCATCGAAGAAGCATAAGGGAGCGGAAAAGATGACTCTACAAGCTGTATTCAAAATTCCTCCTGGACTCGGACTTTACTACAATCGAGCGCTTCAAGACCATGAGAATACTGCAAGCTCAAATCGATCAAGTGAGGTTGGTGGTAGTCAGGGTAGGTGAACGTGGATCTCTAATCCAAAAGTGAAACGATGTCTGACATTTCACAGATAACCCGTTCGTGGTGCAGGACGAGAACATCAAGACTGACGACGAGGGCACTTCTGCTGAGATAGAAAGCATTATGTCTGAGATTGATACTGCAGACACACCTTGTTCAACAAAAGAGCTAAAGACACATCATTTCTCGAATCCTAATACAACCGCCGAGTCTCTTAATCGCCTATGCTCCCCTAGCATCACTCCATTCGCGGACCGTGAAAGGCGGTCTATTCACGCAAATTCTCGCAATGGGAGAAGGTCAGTCATCGACGATTCCGCCAGCGCTATCGCCATCAGACCACTTGGAACTGAGCAACATCAGGGTCCTGGTGGCTCAGCAGAGGTAGAGGAGCAGGAGTGGGAAATTACGGAGATTCTTGAGAAGAGAGCGGCCGGGTCAGAAACGGAATATAGGGTACGCTGGGAAGATACATGGTTGCTCAGCAGTGAATTGGGAAGCGCACAGGGGTTGTTGGAGAAGTTTGAGGCAAAAGGCCGAGCACAGCATGGACGTAAACGGGGTAGACCGGCTCGGACGGACAAAGGCTGGTGATCGTGCATTTGTCCGTAAGCACATCGTGGGTGCGTGTACGGCCATGTCCCTGCGTCAAGCAAGCACGCAGCCTATTCGTGGCCAAAGGCTCAGCTGCAGCGCGAAAGGAGGTGAAGGGATTGATTTGCAAAATTGGTTGACCGTCAACGAAGAACAGGAAAGCAAGCGAAGACAAGGGCGTATTTCGAGATTTGTTAACTATTTTAGAGCTTGGGTCTGCTGCATATTGAATTAAAATAATGCAATAAAGGACGAGAAGAGAGTTGATTGTAATCACTTCTTGTAATAAACGTCTAAGGGGGGCTTCCAAAACCGCTGTCAGCCATATCTTCAGGAGAGAACTCTCGAGCTCATTATTCCAGGAGGTCTGACGTTGTTTGCCTCCTATGATCCAATACCGGCTCATCCAAGCTGCATGGGGCATCACCTTGCACTGCCACAGAAGAGTTTTCCTGAGAGACGTTACCTTGGATAGCCCAAATACCAGGTGGCGAGGCATCACGGGCACTGCCTCAAGCTGCCCCAGAAGATTTCTCCTGGGAGACGTTGCTCAGAAGAGCTTGAATTATAGATGGCGAGGCACTAGAGGCACCCACCTCACTGCCCGAGTCCCAAGCACAATCACGGTGTACCGTACCAAATTGGAGCGGCGTGCCAGAATTAGAACAGGGTGCTATAGCGGGAAAGGTGCCTAAGGGTGGAGGAGGACTGGAGCAGATGGAGAGAATGTCGACAGTAAATATCATTATCACATTGCATAGTCCTGATCCCGACTCCTTGCCTTTGACGTTGACGAACCTGCTCGGGTTTCCTCCACACGATGGCCAGATCAAGGCGATACAGAGTCTTGCAATCGATCAGATGGATCTTATCCTCATTGCACCGACGGGATGGGGTAAGAGCGTCGTATTCCAGGCTGTCCCGGCCTTGCGACGTGGCGTTTGCCTTGTGATAATGCCGTTGAATCTGCTGGAAGAGGAACATGTCAGTCACTAACGAGGCGCCTGAGAAGGCAAGCATTTTGCCGACGAATCTGATCAGACCTGGTATGCCAAGTCCATTGCTCGAATACCGTGCTGCAAGCCTTATGTATGGTCAACTCGACCAAGCCTAACCCTCCGAGTCTTTAGGCTTCACATCCATCACCTTAGAGATACGAGGTATCCTACACCCTCCACCCGATACTGGAGGATCCATTCCCATCGCTGCGTGAACACGAAGCCTCGCCGCTCGCGCCGATGACGAAGTTTCATATCCAAGCTCCGCCGACTCCACGGACATTCCAGATTGTCCCGGCGGGTGATACTGTTGCAGAACCTCCTCCAGCGTTGTTTGACGATGGACCCTCACTTCTGGTCCCGTCTTTGTTGTTTTACTCTTAATTATCACCTCTTCGCTCTTACTAGAGATGATTGATATTTCCGTCTCGAATTCGCTTCCCCTTCTGGGTTTGACCCTTCTTGTCTCCGTCTCATCATCCGCTTTCCGCTTCTGTGCTACAGGGCGTATCTCCTCTGGCTCACCATCTATCCGTTCCAGTTGTTCATATTCAAGATTCCATTTCGCCGCTAGAATCCGAAGACACCGCTGAGAATGCGCTGCAACCGCGTCTTCAAGGCGATCGTATTGAGTTGTCTTAGGGTTCTCCCGGTCCAGACACTGCCAATTTTTCCAGCCCTTGATGGAGTAATGTCTCGCTAGGCTTGCAAGTTTACCGACTATGATCGACGTTAGTTTTCACAAACGTGTTGACAACTTGCTGGGCTTACTGTTTGACTTAAGGAGCCAAAATTCTTCGACTGTCTCAGGAAAGCCGGCACCCACTTGATACCTCTTTTGACCATTTTCATCTTGGACAGGTGCCGCAACCTTTTCGATCTCGGCATCCAACACTCTAGCGAATCGATTGAAGTTTATTGCTCTTGCCTCGTCAAACCGCTGATTGACATCGTCCTTGACTGCTTTGACATCGTCCTTGACTGCTTTGACATCGTCCTTGACTGCTTTGACATCGTCCTTGACTGCTTTGATATCGTCCTCGATATTGACAATTCGCTTATTGACATAGTCGAACCACTTTCCAACGCGTGTGTCAAGCTTGTCAACGTGTGTGTCAAGCTTGTCAATGCGTGTTTCAATGCCATCAAAGCGACTATCCATGTAATGGTGATTGTCGTATAAGTACACTGCTGATTCACCCAACATGCCGATTGCACTGTCGAGATATGGATTCAAGTCGGTCTCAAACCCTGAAGGTCGCTCAGGTAAAGTCAATTCATGTTGAGGGTGAGCCGACCGTTGAAGACCCTTTAACTTCTCAAAAGAAAGAGAATATGTCGAGGTTGATGTCGCCATAATAATTTCTGATGTGTTATGATAACACTTGTTGATCCTGCATGATGGTTGATGAGCGAGAAAATGGCAAAAGTGATGAGTCGCATGAGAGAGGGGGATGTCAGCGAGCAGCTGACTGATTATATAAGCGAGCAAAAATAGAATTCATCACTAGTGAGGCAGAATGACAACATCTACCTTACCTCATTGACATTCCCTAAAGAATCACCTGATATTCTCTTCCGTTTTCTTAACATCTTTAGCCCCAGAATTCAGTGACAGCTATGATCTATGTTAGGGACGATTATGTAACTACGCGCTTGCCTTGTAGGGCTATACGACCTAGGCTACCATTGTTTCGTAGTGGTGCTTGCATGGGGTCAATATTCTAGACATATGTAATAACCTTCTGGTATGCAGGGACTCAAAATCATAGCGAAAATCGTTCGATCGGAAGATCATCCAATCTGGAGTGGGAGTGGTTGTTTTTCCTCATTGCTACCTAATAAACCACATCCCAATGAGTTTCTGAGTCTGTCTTCATGAGAACCTTAGCGAGGGACTCCCATTCCATTTCGAGCCATCGTAATGCTTTATCTGCTTCTTTATCTTCAATGTCCTCTATTTCACTGTCATCTTCCTCTTCTGCTGCTTCGTTCCTATATTCTGTAGTATCTCCTTCATCTTCCTTTGCTGCTTCCGAATTCAGACCGTCTCGTATCTCTCTCTCATTTCGAGCATCACTTTGAACGGCTCTTACTGAATTCTGCGCTAGCTGTGGAAATGAAAAGGCGTCTTGAATCACACCCTCGTTCCTTACAGGTCTCTCCACCTGTAACCGAAGACGATGAGCCAAATGATCCTTCTCACTTTCCCACAACGGATACTGAAAATGACTCTCAAATCTTGCGATTGTCTGGGCGTAGAGCAGGCGTCTCCGTGCAAGTGATAAGACCTGATGCGCAGACAGCTCGCAATTCTGGCTTTGTTTCGTACTAAAAGAAGTAAGCTTTCATCCTCGGACTGACCATGTCGTTGGCACCGGTCTTGAACACTTACTGGTTAGGAGAAATGGTCAAGAGAGGAGAGCTGGATGTTGCGCTTGAAACGTCCAATTTACTGCTTGTAGGTGTTTGGGTTACGGCGTTGGGATCAATCCCCATTGCAGCTTTCTTGCTCAACATCGATCTGAGTGAAAGGCCGTCGAAGAGTGACTTGGAGGCTAGACCTGTCATGTTAAAGGGCAGCACGATGTGCACGTACTCAGCCCAGAACCTTTGGGCAGACCATTCGATCATGAAAAGTGGAGATCTCCAAAGCTGTGGGGTTATCACTCTTGGAGTACGGGGATCATCACTCTGCCGTCTCTCAATCCCCATGAGCACCTGCAGCATTTGCACCAATAAATGTGATTCCGGCTATATCAGCTACGAAAAGGGGGACTCGAATGCAGTGGGCCGTTCTAGTCCCAATCCGCAAATCCTCGAGATTTCTTCTTCTATTATACAAGGCAGGAAACCCAGAGCAAAGAGATCCCCCCCACCAAAAGGTCACTCTCGATAATTTCCACCACGACACTAAACCCTCAGCCCCGCCGTCTTACACCATAGTTAGTCCAGTAGTACCACCTTCTCCGGCTCCCTCAACCGTGCCACACCTCCCATTTCCTTCAAGATCGTGATCGAACGCTATCAAGGACCATTCTTGACCATCATCTATGCCACTCGCCGCCGATGTCTCTATCAAAATTAACGCTCCCTCTTCTTCGTAGGCTCTGCTATGAGCAAGTCGGTCCCTGGCCCTCCTTGCCCAATATTGATCCGAAAATCCATCAAATCGTTCCAGTAAGGGTGCTTTTTTGTCAACCGAAACGGCGAGAAGTTGGATCATATCCTCATACTCGTCCCCAAAGGTATCAAGTACCCGTAGGAACGAAAAACCCATCCTTTCGAAGACCATTCGCCTGTTACTAAGAAGTTGGCCATTCAAGAGAAAATCTAGGTCGGCCAGATAGCCACCTTTGACGGGTTGCGCAGTATCGTTCGAAGTGTAAGGGAGAAGTCGTTGATGACACACTAAGGCAGCTAGGGTCAATGCGAGCTGCTCGGTTCTTTGAGAATTCCGAAGATCCCCAACCAATTGTTGATATAGCTTCAAACCGTCGACTGAGCTTGCCCATTCACTAAGTACTCGGAGAGGCTGACCGTGAACTATTGAGCTCCAAGTGAGAAGCAATAGTACATTGTTCTCTGGCTTTCGAACGGATGGACGTTGGTGGTAAATTTGCTCGCTGCCTCCCATCAGTATTACTCTTCTGTATTCGCAGGAAGACGGCTTACAGATGTATGCGAACTAGATCCACCTGCCCTGAGCCTAACCTGCATAGAACCTGCGACGGAAGATCCTAGCAACATTAGCATTAATTAGGTCCGCCCTTTCAGATATCGTACCAAATATCCCTCCGGAAAGCCAATGGGAAGGAAGTCCATTAATTGCATACTCCATTCCACTGTATCCAGCGTGCTGATATCTGGGTCTTCAGCGAAAATTTCGGATTTCGAAAGCGCACCGTGCATTTGCTTCGAATCAAAACTTCCAAACGGGTTTGTACCGGCGATGCCGATAAGAAGGCCAAACAGATTGACGTTGTCGCTGATCGAATGTTCTGGGTCGAGCGCATGTTGTCGGCGTTCCACCCTACCGCCAGAAAATTCCAGCAGGCATCGGAGTAGTGAGATGTTGTGAAGCTCCAAGCCTTCTAACATCTTCATCGGTGCCTCGGTCTCTGATGCAGCCTCGAATAGAACTCTACGACCCTTCCAGAAAGGATGAAGCAAATCGTCTTCGTCTTTTGCCAGGAGCTCGAGGGCAAGACGAGAGTCATAACTTCCCAGCAAGTTCAAACCAAGGAACACAAGACATCGCGTAAACTGTTTGCGAACTTGAGGATCAGATCTCTAAAGGATGTTAATGGAATTCCTAGCCCAATGAGCGAAGAGCCTACCAAGATGTCGTGGTTTAGGATGGCTCTTTCAAGTGATATTGCTAGGCCATTTGATCGGGCAATACCACGATAACATTCCTCGAGTCCTCGACCGCGCCCAGAACGGATCGCATTTACAGCGTTGAGGAGAAAATGAGCATGAGCCCTCCTTGTCGCGTCCCAGATACCATGGACCGATATGTCTTTCTCTGTTGGCGTCGTTGGATTATAGTCGAGGTTTAGCTCGAGCCCATGAAAGAATAGCCATGGAAGATATAGGCTATGGACAGCAACATCGTAATATCCGCCGTCATTACTTTTCCCAGTAACGTTGATTTCCGGCTTTGATCTTACTTGGTACCAGTTGGAATTGCTTGACTCGATTTGATTCGCTGGTGCGCAGCCAAGCTTCCATGGCCCATTTCTTAGGTCCGTATTAAGCTCCTCGACGTCAGATCGAATCGGTCCTGAGACCTATGAAGTTGTGTGAATTGTAAGTTCTTGAGAAAGGCCAGAGCGTCCTACCTCCACATCGGCTTCTGGCGAAGCCCACGAATACTTGATCTCATTGGTGACTTGAATATACTTGAACTCTGGACACGCGGCTCTGGGCTCAGGCGTTGGAGGCGGCGCTGGATTGACTACACGCATCTCGGGCGCTGAACGATGGGACAAGGCAAATTCATTAGGAAAAGAAGGCAACGAGCCCTTCTGGAATACTTTATAGGCAAACATGCATGTACGTTCATGCAAGCCGCGCAGTCTCCAACATTTTGTGATATGGCTTGCAGGAACCACTAAGGCAGCATTGGGGATGTGAACTTACACAGAGCATCAAGGAGGCGTGGGAGGGTTCGGGGATGCAAGCTCTAGTTCGCCTATGTTGCGTTCCTACCTGCAAATTGCTCTGCAGTTAGCAGGAGCTTGGTGATACGTAGAGGCCTATGGCTTTACGACCCTGCTGTTTCCACTTCAAGCCTCTAAGCAGGGTCTCTACAGTCGGCTTGAAGCGGCTCGATTTTAGAGACAACGAAACCCTCAATTGCTTCCTTGATCGCGGGCATTTAAAGCCCACTTTAACATCTTGTACCAAGAGTTTCATCTTGTAGCATTGCCCTGGGTATGCGTAGAAGACCGGAGCGGATCCGTTTTCGAGAGCCTTAGATGTAGTAGATGATGTTGTAGAACTTACCCAGCTGGCTAAGCGTACGCTAAGCGTCTAACTCGACTTGATCCGGCCTACCGTCGTTCCAGATATGGACTTGACCATTGGTCCAGCAGACCGAATCTGGAATTTACTTGACCATTGGTCTAGCAGACCGGATCTGGAATCTACTTGACCAATGGTCCAGAAAGGAATCAAGAGGTTTTGAAAAGTGTTTGACTCTTCCTTACACTGACTCTTTGGCTCGTCGGTCAACAAACTTGTTCGTTAAGTTGAAGTGTGCCTCGAAGTTAACTAAGGAAATTCCAACTGGTTAGAAGCTGCAGCCAGAGGAACCTTTCAAATGAATCGGGCACCAGTGTCAATCATGCTCGATAGCCACCAGACTGGTATTACGGTTCCGAGCTGCTTCTGTGCTGCCATGTTGTCTTGCTGTCTTATTGTCTTATCTCATTACCTGTCTTTTAGTTCTGTACCCTACTCATAGTGCATGCTTGATTCCAGCGAGGTCAGTACAGCCTGTAAAGCAGCGGAGTTGACTGGACAAATGAAACTGACAAAGGAATTTTTGCAGATGGCGGATTTCTCTGGCGACCTCATTGATCACATGATCGAAGGTATCGGACCTGGTAGCGCGTGGTTGAACGACACTCATTTAGACCCCGCCAACACTACTCCTCTGTTTGGCGGTGCTTTGGGCTTACAATATCACATCGCAATGGATGGGGATCCTGGTTATATGATTGTGCCAGAAGCCATCCCTCAAGATCAAGCCCAGAGGATAGCGGAAGGCATACATGAAGGGCTTCAACCTACCGAATCGTTCGATAACCGGTTTGTATATCAAGTCACTCCACTAGCGCATGAAATGATATTCAACTTTACCAAGGTATGATCTCTATCTGTATAACGCACATTTGAGCCTGACTTGAAAAGAATCACATATCTAAGCTTCAGGAATTTACCGCACCGACACCTGTACCACAAAAGCCATGGGCTGCCGGTCTCGGCATCTTTCGTTCCAAGGAGCCACATCCCATACCTAAGGTCGCCTTGAAGAACATGGTCTTTGTCACTATTGCCCTCACGCAACTCAACGCCAGCAATGGCTGGTACACGTTACTGGAAGCATCCCACCTACAGTTGCCACCTGTGCCGGAATCAGACTGGAGAAAAGTGGACAAAGAGCTTGCACCTGGTGACGTGATTATCTGGCGTGGAGACCTGGCAGTGCTCGAGTCGGGTGGGGGAGGTGGGAAATTCATAAACCTAACATACGATGTTCAAAGAGAGTGAGCGGTGGTATAACAAATAAAGGAAAGTGATTTGGTTTTCTTGAGCAAAGTCTATATCTACAACAAGCCTTCGCAGGGACGACAGCATTCCACAATTCCTTCAATTACTTGGCTCCGTTGAGGCCCAACACCCACAAAGGAGAAGTAGCTGCATATACCACGAAGAAAAAGCGCTGAGACCATTTATTTCTGATCAACCGCCCTGCGGATGTCTGTAGCTGTCTTGTGTTGCCAAGGAATCGTATTCAAAGTGGGAAAGTGATGTCTGCATTATCCAAGTCTTGTTCCTCTAAGAGATACACATCTGCTTCAAAGTCCCAGTCTTTCCTTGGCCAAGGAATCGTCGCCGCTGTTATGGATTGATACACCGCATTATCCCAGTCTTTCGTTGACCAAGGAACTGTACTCGCAGTCGTGAATTCATGTCGCTCCTCTGGAGAACGCGAATATGTTTCACTAACCCAGTCCCTTGTTGTCCAAGGAATCGTGTTCGCAGTTGTGGATTGATATGCCGCATTATCCCAATGGTCTATTACCAAAGGATTTATGCTCGTAGTCGTGACGTCATCTTGTTCCTTTAAGAGATGTAGATATGTTGTACCACTCCAATCCCCCGTTGCCCAAGAAATTGTATTCGCAAGCAGAGATTGACCTTGTCCCTCCCAAGAATGTGCAGTTGCACACAAAGTCTTGCCTTCCGTCTCCCCTTGAATACCATTACTGTTTGATGCAAAAGACTGCTGAGCTTCCTCAGATCCCCGATCTTGAACGTCCAGACGGTCGTCCTCCCAAATAACTTTCTCCAGCTTAGACTCGATGAATTCTTCTTGCGGTATGGAGGCATTTTTAAACGTTCGCGGTTTACAAAGAGGCCCGTTCTTATGGTTTTTGAGACCGGCTGAAGTCGTGAACGGATGTCGACATTTCGGACACATTTTTCTGTTCAGAACTAGCCAGAGAGCCCGATGGGGTTCATCTTTGGTAAGTCGGGCATGTCTTCGAAGATGGTTCGTCCTTACGAAAGTTTTAGAACACGCTGAACATGGAAGTCGCTTTTGAACGACTAAGATACGCGCAATCTGCTCGTCAGGTTCGTCGTCTGTGGAATTCGAAGCCTGTGCACCCGCAAGTGGAATTGTCATCGACGTCTCACGACGCTTGCTCCCTCTTGCGTTGCTATCCATCGTGACAAATTCTCCGAAACCGTGAAGGCTAGGTTTGCCGTTTCTTTCAGTACTAGGCAGGAACGATTCCGATCGAGCAACGAAGCTGCTTTTCCGCTTTCCACGGTTTCTAGAAATTACATCAGTGGTACTCTCGGATACACATGGATTCGCTACTAACGTTGTTTCCCATCATATGCCATACATATTCATTCCGTTGGCAATTGCGTGTAGACGCTGCAAGCAGGAAAAGTACAGGTCCTCGCTCGGGCCCACACCACCGCGTTTTGGTTCCCCGGAGGACCAAAGTAGTCTGCCGATCATCTAAGCTCGCTTGCAAATTCCAGCCAATGAATCATGATCGATACACCTTGTCGTCCTTTGCTGGGGGCACGCTGTATTAGACGCGGATTTGCCGTCCCCAGCCCCAGCCTCGCCCGAAATTTACTGATCCAATGGTCAAGTAGATTCCCAATCTGGACTATCTTCTACTTGCTCACATTTTTTTGGTGTTGACCCATCTTATACATACCCCCTAAAAGCCGATCTAAAAATGATGGCCACAGGTTCTATCTTAGATATATTGGCTCGTGCCTTTGCAGTTAACGATCGTACTGGTTTGCCCTTCCTGTTCGTCTTTTTAAAGCGTCCAAATTCCCCCGTGTGTGTGGTGCAGTCTCTCTCCACCACATCTAACTTTTCGAGGCAAGACTTTCTTATTTCATTCCCGGATTATTTGAGCCGCAAACCTTCTGTTGGCAGTTCTCTACATACGCACCGTTGCATCGTTTTGTTTCGATCAAAGAACCAGTTGCCTTCCAACAATGTGTCCACCGTCTACCACCATACCATGTACCCCACTGCCTCATGCAGCAGAGGAAATCAAGCTACCATCCGCAGAGGCCGAGGATATCATGCACCCTCGGAACCCTTCGTCTCTTGATACTCTAACACCACTTAATTTTTCACAGAACATTAGAATTTCTCAAGCAGAGTCTGCTCTTCCCCTTCTAGGTGATAGCTTGGACGGGACCGCGGGAACAGCCGTATCGCCAACCTTCACTGGATCTTTCACATCAACAAAGCTCGACGCACTCGTGCTTGTTGAAGCTTGTCTATCTGAAAGACTATCTTTTTGCTCGCGGGGACCCAGACGTGGCGAGCCATCCGTTGCAAGCGGCTCCATATTTGTTTATGAGCACGACGCTTCTGACGATCAAGAGCGTGATGATGGGATTACCTGGACTTTTGTGGATTTCGATGGCGTGTTCGAGATCTTGTGCTCCACTGACTCAAGTGGACTAATGAAGAAGAGAATGAGTGTTAAAGTCGATGGCACCCTCCATCACCTCATCTCCTACTACATACAATGGGATACCGTGAACGGGCTGTTGAAGTCACCCACGCGCCTCCTTGATTTCCAAGATACGATACTACGCAACGAATTAGCCGCTCAGGAAAACATGCAGTCCTTGTCGCCGATGGAGCAGTTCCGATTGGATTTAGAGGTTTGACATCACATCTGATCCCAACCGAGAAACTGACACATTCCAGGCATTAGGTACGAGGCAAATCAGATTCGTACAAATCGTCGTCTTTCTCATTTTAAGCTGGATGGATGAAAAGCATCATCAAACCTTCCTTCAACAACGGGTACAGCTTCTGTTTCCAGCCATTCTTACCAACAGAGAGTATTGGTCTGCGCTCTCGACCCTGCCTATCTTCGACGATAAAACACCAGACAAACTCATATACCAGATGAGAGCGTTGCTCTCGGGGCTCCTCTGGGTCTCCGCTGGGACGGGCATGCCTCAATCTATGGAGCCGTGTCGAAGATTTTCGCCACTACAGAACATATGCCTCTACCTTGAAGCATTTGGAGTCCCAGGTGATCCTTTAGGAGCGTTGCAGCCATTTGATGAAACCAGGCTTGCCCAGGCTCTTCTAAAGTCTCAACTATTCGGCAATAAAATCGCCATACAGCCGCAGGTGATAGAATCATGGGATAATGATCTGCGAACGAAACTGCCAATCAATTGTGTTCGGAATGATATGGTAAGTAGAGTGAGATTATTAGATGAATAAGGACTGATTGAGAACAGAAATTGTCACCAGCTTTTACCACGATATTTAACGATATGAACGTCGCAGACCGGGGAGCAGTTCGCATAGGCGTGTTAGTGATCCATACCCTCTATAATTCAAGCATTTAGTTAACAGCACCAGTGAACTCAGTTGCGAAAGATTTCCACGCTTCCGAAAACCAGAACACTGCGAGCATTTGCTTCTTCTCCAATGTTACTTCCGCTCCGCCGACGACTCAGTCACTACAATGCTACAAAACTGGACAAAGTCAGAAGAAGGAAAACGTTCGAGATCTCAGCTGTTGCAATCCTTTCAAACCGCGCTGGCGCCTGAAGAATTGGCTTTGAGCATAGCTGTTATGCTAACGCTCTGGTGCCTCAATCCACCTGCGGACGCTAGCACGTCGCAGCCGCGGCCGGCAAATTTGATACGTCTCGCTTATTTCCTCCGCAAGCCCAACGACATCGAAGAAAGCTACCCTTTCCTCCTCCAACTACTTTGGTCATTTTGGCACGCAGTGGCGAGCATAGACAAAGAAAGGTCTGTTCCAATAATACAGTTTTTGCGAAGCGTTGCAGAGGTTGACGAGAGTCCTTCACCGAGCATGGATGAGGGTTTAGATGACTATTTTGAGACTAGGGTGCTTGCAAAGAGCCATGAAGATGCAGAACAAGTCAGTGATGCAGTCCTTGACGAACTCAGCGATGAGTTTTCCTGCTTGAAAGAGTCTTCCGAAGCGTAACGAGCCGATTGACTTGCCACACCGTTGTCGACAAGCCTTGGACCTGCGATGCGGAACACGAAAGCGATTATAGCATGTTGGAATGCAAGTCCTGCATCGATAACCTAAGATGAGGCGAGATGGGGTGTGGAGCGTGATACATGTGGAATCGCTGGCGTCGTTTGAGCTTATCATTATTCGGTTACCTGATATGTAAATGTGTAAATATTTTCGGACTCTGCACTCAGTGTAGAAACCCAATATCCAGATACGAGGTTTTTCGAATAAGAAATTTGTAGCAGCTTGAACAAAGTGTCGAACAAGCTGATGGTGCCTAAATTCCGGAAATGTCTCATGGCGCAGTGAGGCTGGAGAAGAATAATTCGAGCTTCGACCGCCATGCGCAGTGCCATGCATAACCGGCCAGAATACCATGGTCTAAGCAAGGCGTACTTGACACGGCTGTGGACACAAGTGCGGCTGAAGTCACCGGAAAAGCTTGACCGTAGGGTAGGTAAAGTTATAATGGCCGCCCGACGAGCCTTTTACCCTACGCAATCCATTATTCTCAGGCGGCCTCCATAATTGTTCTGGAACTTAGTGTGCATTCGCATTACGACGACGTAGTCTTATGCTTGGGACATTTTCCACCTTCTAACGTACCACATTCATCTCGGAGAAAAGCTCTTGATCCTTCTTCAACGTTGGTATACCCCTGGGGAACGTCTTTAAGCAGCTTCAATGCAAAGGACTAATTACTTACTAAGTAAACCTATCGGCCACCGGGTCAAAAGGACGCTTTGATATTCCATCCGATTCTGGCATCCATCTTCATGTCTAGCTCATGTCTCAACGAGATGGCTACAATTGGTCTAACGGGTGTCTTAAAAAAGAGACTGCCATGCCGTTTATCAAATTCATGGCTGGGAGTTCTAGTGCAACAGTATCCAAGTAAGTCTGTCGGCAGCTCTTCTACCTTGACGATATTCATCTTCTAACTATTGCCAGTACAGTACTTCCGCAGCTATACTTCAACGGGGCTCTAAGGCCATTTGGTAATTCTTTTTTCGATATTGGGGAGATTCACTTCTTCCAGAGAATCTCCACCGCTTATTCTACCACAGGTCAATCAGACTACTATTGGTTGGATAACTCCATGGCATCTCCTTATAAAGCGATCGGGACAGGTATTCGGGATTGGGATGTAGTTGGGCTCCCAAATCTTTCGGCTGAGGTACGCTCTCAGCAGCGGCCATCAAAGCGTGATGAATTCGACCGCCCTCATCAATTCCTTGATAGATCATCCGTGAAAGCCGTTACTGCGCAGCAGCAGGATCTACCCCATCTTCCAATGAACCTATATGTGAATGAACAAGATGAGATACTGTCTCAAGTCAACGATCGCCTTTCTAAGTGCGCCTTCGATTTTGTCGCTAAGTATCAATTTCCTATTCCGTTACAGCCGGATAAAAGGCCAGTCGGGATCCCAGCGGATCGCGAATGGACGGAATGGGTATACTTACTGAAGAAGTTAGCAATCAAAAGACGGATACCGGCTCGTGTGCTATTTCATGGTCAGATCAAACAATTGGTCACCGTCTTGGAGAATTCCTTGGAAATGCGACATGCTGCCAAGCATCAGTCGAGACCCCTTAAAGATGATCGGAATGTCCTACAGCTGATTTCTGCCGGACTTCAGGTTGGCCAGATACTCAAAGATGCCGCCTGCATGAAGCTTCTTGATAATCTACGTTCAGACCGAAACCAAGATCCAGCTCCGAAACGACCGAAACGACCGGAAAGACGTTTCTTTTGGTCTCAACTAGACGCAGATATTCAGACATACCAAGAGGGAAGAAGATGCCAAGATTGGAAGAGGTGGGGCCGTGAACGGTAGGGAGGATGTGCTTGTTGAAGTGGATAGAAAGGATAAGGAGTATTGGAGGAACAACACGTTAAGTATCGCTAGGTTCTGAAGTTTGGTGTTGGCCGTGGCAAGCCGTGCCAGAGCGCGGATCGCTTATGCAAACATGTGCTACTATGAGGTGTGCTATCCAGATCTAGAGGAAACAAACCACACAGTAACTGAACGGTTAGGTTGGCGAGGTTTAAGCTTTAACGAGGACAGCTATGCGCGTACTTTTAAATGCCTAGCAGTGTTCCAGGCAGGCGTGGTTGAGTACGTACATGGACAGCTCATGAGCGGGGAGATACTTCGTCACAAGGTTTCTTAGGGAATTAGAATTTAATAACGTTGGTTTTGCCGTTACCGCAACAATTTCGATGTGAGAGATTTGGTTATTTGTTATCTCATGGTCCACCCTCTTCTGCACCCTCGTCCAGGTCGTTTTGGAAGATCTTGTGGATTTCCTTGCTATATTGGCTAAGCTCTTTAACGCTACGGAAGATCCGTACTTTTTTGCCTCCGCTGTCCCCGCCATTGCGGCCTGGGGAGATAATGAGGACATGGCTGGCATCTGTTGAACATAATTAACTACAGGCGAGCCAAGGAAGAGTTAAAGTAGCTCGCTTAAGTTTCTGTCACTACAGACCAGATAAACGAAGCACTACAATGGCGTATGACATCTTCCTGCGAAGCTCTCCGCTCCCCTATCGACGAGGCTATCAGCCTTCTCTCCCCTTCCGTTCTCATAAATATTCCTTTTTCAAGTTCTTCGGCGATCCGTACCTCCCTTCTGTACCTTGAACCCTACCGAAGCGCAGCTTCGCATGTTTACGAGATACCAATAGGTGAAATCGAATGACTATTCGATTCGGGAAAGGCAATGCACATCTTCCTGGATTTGATGAGATCGAGGTGAGGTCCAGGGATTCGAAGACGAGGTACGGCGGCCGTCGGCAAGCACAATCTTCACTAAGCGCGCGATGCTCGGGTCATTCGTCTCTTTCAGTGGTGAGGCAGGCGTTGTTATCAATGCCTCAGCCCTCGCCGTCGCTCCGTATGCCCAGAATGTCCCACAGCCTCCGCATCGCGCCCTCTTCGGCAGAAGGCTGCGTCAAGTATTGTCTTGCCCAAGCCAAGTCTTCTTTCCAGCGACCGTCTCTGTCTGAGCGCTTACGCTCTCGTTCCAAGCCCTGCTGCCGGAGGGTGTTGAGGCGGACGGCTTCAGAGGCGGTCGGTGAGAAGTCCTGGGAGGGTTTTCTTTGGGGCGCGGTCCAGTTGGTGGGTGTAGCAGGGGACCCAGCGCGGGATCGGAGAGTATGTGGCATTGGCGACGAGCTATCGGCGAGGGTTGGAGGCACGCTGGCGAGGGATATGGAGAACTGAAGTAAGGGGTCTATGGTGGGTGGGCTGTAGTGCTTATCCGTACATGGTCGCTTCGCACGAGCAACCTGACGCGGCGAGCTTGTGGAAGCCGATGGAATGCATCGAGTTTTCGTGTAGACCCTCGCAGGATAGACATCAAAATCTGTTGCAACAGTGACAAAACGTTCTCTTGTCGAGGGCACCATGGATTAAGAGAAAAAACGATGATGGATGGGGACTTGGGCGCTTTTGATTCTAGAAAGATCAAGTGTGGCCGGTGAGGATTTCATTGGTGCAAAGATTAACTTACGAACTACAGCTCGAGATACCACTGATAGTTTCACTTCGTATGGAAGGTAAATATTGAGGTAAGGACGCCGGAAGCGACCAAACCCCTAGATATCAATGCCGTGTAATAGATGAACCACAAAATTATCTGTTTTTATTAATCTAATCTAGAAATACCCACACAACCTATCTACTCTCATTGTGGTTAAGCCATAAAACCGCTCTCCCAGTCACGTGTAGAGTTTGAGGGCCTCCTCATATCCTGGTCCTTTCAAGTCCTTAGCAAAGACGTTGCCAACGAAGAGAACTCGGAGGAGATGCGCCATGCTCAGCATTTTCTCCTCGTTAAGGGCTATGGATTGGGCTGTGCGGACCGCGTTCTTGATCTATCATCAGTGCCTTGTTAGCTCGTCGTGTGCGGTAGACGATCAATGAAAGGTAGGGAAGAGGCAGAGGAAAGATGAAAAGGTGGGTTTGGGAAAACAAAAAAAAGCTCCTGTACCTCTCGTCCATTGACTTCAAAGTTAGATAGCTGCGTGAAATCATCCTCTGTGATGTCCGCAACTTCCACCTCTGGTAATTTCCTGACTCGGTCAATGAACCCCTTCCAAATACCCTTTTTAGTTTTGATGTCGAGTTTGTCGTATCTGAGTCCGATGTGAATACGCGATTGAAAAGCCTCGTCAAAAGTTGCGACACGATTTGTGGTCAGAAAGAGTATACCCTGGAAGTACTCCAACATCCGCAGGAAGATGCTCACGAGCGCGTTGCGATTGACGTCGCGAAGCTCCCGTTGTTCCAAGAAGACGTCGGCCTCATCAATCAATAACACTGCACGCCATGTATGAGCAATATCGAGTATCTGGGAGAGGTTCTTCTCAAGATGTTCCATTCTTGTCCCCAGCTCTCCAACGGATACCATCTAAAAGATAAGTCAGTCTACCGAAAACTTCGACACGACAAAACTAACGTAGAGTGGTTTCTTGAGCATCTCCGCGATGCCTTCAGCTGTGAGGGTTTTCCCGGTCCCCGGCGGTCCATGTAGGACTGCCACGAGACCTCGTCCCTTGCCTGAGAATGTAAGCATAAGGGCGTGCACTGAATCTTAGGATGATACTAGCCTTGTATGATATCGTCGATGTTTTTCTTCGCGTTCCGTTCGTGCGACTCTACGAGAGATTTGACGACGTGCTTATGTTCATTGGGTATAACGAGCGAGTCGAAGGCGCTCTCGTTCCAAGTGACATCTTGAATGCCGGAAACCGCGAACTCGAGCCAGAGTTTCTCACCGAAGCTGAAACCGAGTGCGATAGGACTCGCAATGAGATATTCCTCATCAGTGAACTCGCGCTTACCGGAGTCGTTTTGACTTGGGATGTCCTCGATGTCCTCTTCCTGGACCACATTACCTTCTTCATCAACCGGCACGTCGACCAAATGATAAGTATCGGTCTCCTCGTCCTTGACCAATTTTTTTTGGGGTTTCGGCTCCTTTTTTCCATCATCGAACTGACTTGTGTGGTTTTCGCCCTCCTCGTCTGAACTGTCTTCGGATTCATCGTTGTCCTCAGATTCTGAATCACTAAGAATATCCTTATCCCCGTGTTTGAGCGTGGAAATAGGGTAGTTAGGGTTGCAGCGCCTGAAAGTCGCCGGATCGATCATCACCCTGCCGTCAATGTTGACTTTAACGATCTCTTGACGCTTCTAAAATGACCTAGTCAGAAGATTCTGGTTCTCGAGGAGGATAGTTGAATACCTTGTAGAAAGCTATGCCTTTCTGAACACAATATTGCCTGCCCTCCAAGGCGGCGAATTTCTTTCCGCGCTCAATCATCTCTTTCTCAAGCTTCTTGTGGTCTGGATGACGTTTGAGAGGGAAACAACGTAAGCTGGAAATGGGACGCGGTCCCTTGAACGCCTCAACTGTTACTTGCACGTTGCCCATTCCGAAGGTTTTACCGTCAAATTCCAGGTAGCGCCCTTCAATTATGTAATAATCACCCTTGAGTAACGAGTGTTCCTGTTTCAAGTCAGTGGCCAAGGCGTCAAAATAGTTCGAATGCGTGTCTGTGCTTACCAAATAGGCGTATTCGATCTTGAAAGCCCTAGGCTCACCCAACGTATCGTATGTTGGAGTATAAACAATCTCGTCGCTTTTGAACAATGCCCAAAGAAGATCAAAAGTGATCTTCTTGCTTTCGAGCAAGGGGTAAAGGGATTTCTTGGTCTCATCGTAGTCTTTGTCAAGATACTTGATAAGCACTTTGAGATGTCTAGCCTTAAGAGCAATCTCTTTGGCCTTTTCCTTTTTCTTCTCGGCATTGCTCTGCGCCCTAAGATTTCCCATATAGGCGCGTAGGTCTTCGAGAAAGAGGAAGATCGTGTTTGGATCAACGGAGGGCGAATCTTCTTCTAAAGAGATGCCTTTCACTTTTCCCATGATATGTCTCAAAGCGGCCTTGAGTGGCTTGCTCATGATGTCTAGACAGGTATCCGTATGTTTGTTTTCCCAGTTAAATTTGCGACGGACGTTGAAGGCGTACTGTGCATATTCGCCTGCTTCGGTGTGCTCCCTCGATTTCTTCAAAACGTACCTGTGCTCATCCGTGCTCCACAAGCGATCAACCCGTATGAACTTCGCCTTGGTACCTTTCTTATTCTCCTTTTTCTTCTCAGCCTGTTTCGCTTCTTTGGCTCTCTCCTCCTTGGCACGCGCCTTTCTCCTGGGCCCAGTCTTGCCACGGACATTGCCATCATCAGGTTCGGAATCCCCATCTTTTACCCTTTTGGATTTGGCTTTCTGCCTCACGCTCGGCTTCTTGACTTTCCTTACCTTGACCCTTCTCTCCTTCTTGCCTTCAGAAGAGCTAGAGTCCTCACTGGAACCAAGGTCACCGCCGTTCGTTTTGCCCTTTTTCAATTTTGCCTGTCTTTTCTTCTTAAGCTTCCTCGCTTCCTTCATCACCGTGTCAAGTTTCTTGTCAAAAGTTTCTGATGAAGAATCGGAAGACGAAACAGAGTCGCTAGAATTGGAGCTTTGAAATGAAGAATCATTCTCGCTGTCGTTGCTGTCGTCGTTGGGGGCGTGCTTCTCTCGACTGGAACGGGAAAGCTTGGATTTACTTGTAGACTTCATCATTGGCGAGACCCAAAGATTCTTGGAGGGCCTATTCCTTTTCGTGTTGGTGCCTCTGAGGACTTTGTCTTTGCCGGCAGCAGATTTTGAAGGTGGAAAGTAAGGGCAGAGCGGGAGCAAAATAAGACAGAATTACAACTTGCAGTGTTTGAAATGTGACCGGCTTCCAGATCCGCCCCATCCTATGCTAGGTAACCACAACCTAGGTATTCTGGCAGCCAACATCCTTGATTACGACAAAAAGAGAGCGCCGCAGACAACCCTTGTCAAAGCCAATGAGTGCTACCGGCCATCCGAATTGGATTGCTGACGCAGTGACTGATCCTCAATATAGGGACTTGCAACGCCACCTGCCTCCTTCTTCAAACATTATTCACATAACATCGATCAAAGTGCGATCGGCGCTAATATTATCGGAAGATTAAGGGACGTTGACGACTCCACTGGCCTCACTTTCGGACGGGGACTCGGACGCATCTTTGCTTCCAGTGGGATTGGTCTCCATTAAGTCATTCATGGGTCATCCCGATTGGCTCGATGGTAAGATGGACGCGCTAAATGAACGATTCAGCTGGGGTGGTGACAAAACTTCTTGTATAATACTACTGTGCACAAAGAATGCGATGGGTTGTTCCTCATGATTACATTGGAGTTTCAAGTGCCGGGAAGAAAATTGTTGATACATTGAACACAATACCCGCTCTTCGCTCTACCCACTCAGCTTTTGATGGCTTTCAGGGGAAACATCTCTGTCATTCTTCTCCCTCCCCCGAAAGATTGACGGTTAATACGAAACATATTTCTAATCTGAATGCCTTCAGTCTCCCGGAGTCCAAGTGCTGCCCTGAACATTAAACAGTAACCGCCCATATCTCATGCAGTGTTTGCTCACGACGACCTGCGTGTTTTAAGGGGATACTGAGACTTTGTGCACGCTCAATACGCCGACGAATATGCTGAACATAGGGTATTTCTTCGAAAAAGGTAAGGAAATGATGAGGGAATGATCGCTTGCTCAAGCGCTTGACGATCGATGTGCTGTGTGTGCATGCTGTATATACATCATAGTTCAAACAGAATGCTGTTGTGGATTGCACTTTATTTATTGCAGTGCTGTCGCTTCGAATGGGTTCGTGTTAGGATGAAATAGCACTTGCGGTCGCATCCTTTATTGTAACACCTGTATATGCTCGGATGGCATGGTGGTCATGCGCTCAAAAGGGAACGGGCGGCGACAGTATACCGAGGTAGCCCTTGCGGTGGTACATACGCACCGGTGCGTCTCCGAGTGCTTCTGCCTTGGTTTTGAGTAGACGTTTCAGTGTCTTGAAATTGCGGTCCAGCAAGTGAGGCATGACTTGGTATGGGGATGCCGTTTTGCAGTAGTACATCCTGCAGGAAGTCTCGCTCTTTGGTCATTTCCCGTACTTGTGCTTCTATATTTGAAATGTTGTTTGAGGTCTCCTGCTCCTTGTCTTTGCGTCGCTTTCGGAATTTATGGGAGGCGGTGGCATTGCGCTTGCGTTTTTCGTCAGCGACTTTAGACGCAGCTTGCACGTCAAAAGGTACCTGAATGGGACCTTGCTCCGTTTCGAGCGTCAACATCTGACATTGGCTCTGGCCCAAAGCCTTTGATGTTGGCGCGTTGAATGGGTTGACTGTAGTGTCGATCGGTCCCCTGTGGGAAGTGCGGAGGGTATAGCGCTTGGGGAGACATTGGCTATACTCCAGCCGTGGCTGAGTTGACTATGCAGAAATATCTCCTCTTGTATTGCACTCTTGTCCCACCTCGATCACTATTAGACGTTGATGTCGAGCTATTCAATATTTACCATTCGTCGCCTATTGTGTAGTCAACTTATCTCACCACAAAATTTAAGGTGTCCGGTTGGTGCCGACTACTGCGTTAGTCACATGCTCGCCATTGACCCCACATCATCATATCCCTCATTGCGATACTCTAATCAGTGAAGCAAGCGGCACTTCATCGAGGCTGCAGAAAGTGTGATCTCCAAACACTTATTCGTGAGCATGGCTGATAAGACTGAAATCTAGTTAGCTTGTCCTGTCGCACCTCACTGAGATCCCAAAAGCCCACCATGTCTTCTCATCCAGAAGTCATCCGTGTTTACGCCGGCATCGATATTGATTCCGATTTGATAGACGCAGCGAGAGGTGAATGCGATGGTCTGGACCTCAATACCACAGATTCATTCAAGGTCTTCCGGCCAGGAGAGAAATGCGCCAAGATTATCGACTCCTTGAAGAACAAGGTGGGTTAATATTTAAGGCAGCAACGAGCGTTAACGCAACAGAGGCTTACCAGGTGGTAGATTTCACGAACGGCTACTGGGCGTACTGTCTTTGTACTTCTTCCCGGTGCTACTAGCAAGTACATGGAGGCAACCTGTATCGCTGTCCCGATCAAGAAAGAGGGCTTGCCAACCAGTGTAATAACTGAAACTGGACAGATCGTTACTGTGAATTGGGAGGAAGGGAAAGCTTGGGAAATACGTCAAAGTGTTAAACCAGCGGCAGTAGATAAAAAGGGAGGGACTTTGCTGCTATGGCATTTAAAGTGATGGACTTGCTCGGTGGGCCAGAAGGGTAGAACATGTTGTAAATTCAAATTAATATTTTTATTAGGCTTTCGGGTATTATCGACGTGGTATAAGAATCATCGCATATGATAAGCTAACCCGTTTTCGATATCTGGAACCCAAGGGACGTAGTTGCCATTGCCTGCCATGAGACCAGCATCAGGGTTCACACTCGGAGCTTCGGCCCCGGACATACCTTCAGACTCGGCGAACCAAGGGACGTAGTTATTAGTGTTTGCCCCGAATCCAGCATCAAGGTTCACATCAGAAGCTTTGGCCCCGGACATATCATCAGACTCGGGGAACCAAGGGATGTAGTTACCAGTGCTTGCCCCGAATCCAGCATCAGGACTCAGACCAGGGGCCTGGGCGGGGGCATGGGCTTGGGCATCAAACGCATCGTCAGACTCGGGGAACCAAGGGACGTAGTTGCCAGTGCCTGCCGCTGGCCCAGAGCCAGAACCCAGATTAGTGTATTCGGCTGCAGATGGATTGTTGGATTGTGGATTTCTCTCTCCTTCCTGTGGGTTTGGTGGAACGCCCAATTGACAAGCATACTGCAAATTTTGACCCGGCGGGGATCCATAAGCTGTATTGGTAGGATTTCTTTGCAAAGAGGCTGGAATAAAATGGCTTGAGTGCTGATGGGCAGTGCCCGGCGTCGCTATACTACCATCAGTCGTTACGCGCGGGCCATCATATTCACCAGAGCTGAAGTTGTTACTAGAAGGATTCGGAGGATTTGTATGTATTAGATGCCGTAGCGACGGAAGACGCAATGCTGGAGATCGTTGAGTCCGCTCACGTTCATAAGATCGAGTCTCCTCTAATGATGGCCTCGCTGCGATGGTGGGAAGCCTTGTAGGTGTATATGAATCTAAATCTGTCAACACAGCTCTGAATTATTCCGATCGTAGCCAGTGCTCACTTACTCATGCCGAGGTTCGTCAATCCTTGTACTTCGACCTCAGTTGTGAAGAAAGCCTGACCTGTGGGTGGATTCGACTCCATTCCTGATGAGTAGGCCTCGGGCCCGCTCTGTTGATGACTGCTCGCTAAGGGCATAAGTGCAGCCGCGTCCTCCCACTGGCTAGGCCTGGAAAACACACCTTCATGTGTTTGTGTCCGGAAGTGTTCTGCGTCTCGATGGCTGTGTTCCGCCTCTTCAAGGCCGTTGACCATATCCCTTGCTGTTGATAAGACTCGATTGCCAGATTGCGAAGTATCTTGATACTGCGACAGTTGAGCATCGGAGGGACAATCAAATTGCGGGAGATTAATATCCTGATTTAATCGGCGGCGCTTTCCCCATGGTTCAGAGGGAGAAGAGCAAGGCTCATATGGTTTGTTGGTTCGCGACAACTTCTTGCACCACACTGTAGAAAAATGAGCAGCGCCAGTGCCAGCAACGGTCACGTACCATCATACAGAGTCTGGCATTCATCATACCAGTCTGCCTTCTGCTCCACAAGTTCCTTGATCCATTCCGAATCGTTCATCATCGTCTTCAAAAAGGGAAGATCTTCGAACTTGACCGCTCGAAAAAGACTGTATTTGAAGCTCAAAATCGCTGAAATTACCCTTGTGCCGACTAATAGTTCGAAGACAAGAAATTTGATTCCGTGCTCGATTCCTCTTCTTGTGATATCCTGTTTTTTGAATCGACGATTGTTGCTTTCAAGGTACTCCACGATGTGTCCCAAACCCCGTTCTTGTGAAACCGATAAGTCCTTCACCAGCACGCTGACTTTTGACGATCCATAAGTGTGGCGTTCCCACTGGATAAACTCAATAGCTAAGGACCGCTGACCCAGGCCCTTTCGAAACCTGGCCTTTGGCGTTGATCGACTTCCATCAAGCTGAAGATCAACGACACGAGGATCCTCGACTATCCGTTCTAGCTCATCCTCAATAGCTTCGAGTTCTGGTCTCGATAGAAACTCCTGGATCTGGGCCGAATCTTTGTTCAGCGCTTGGGTCAAGGTCAACACTGGTGGAGTCGGAGAGAGCTCGTGGCCGCTCAGGGAGGGTGAAGAGGAGGATTGTTGGATAGAGAAAGTTGTTGAGCCCTGAGAATGAAGAGCGAGCGAGGATGTGTCGGTGGTGTTTGGAAGAGTGGAGGACGAATTTGGACCATTCAAAGATGGTGTCGATGAACCCTGGGCAGCGAGAGCAGGCAGGAACGACTTGTTCGTGACCATAAGGGCTGAAGAGGAACTGTGATCTTCCGAAGGAGGTGAGCACGAGCTGTGATTGTTTGTAAGAGGAGGAGTCCAAGTGCCGCCATCATCCCCCACAACTGTCCGAAGCTTTTGAAAGGCTAACAGTGCCTCAGTTCTATGAGGCAGAAACGCTTCTTTAGGAACATTGCAAAGAACTTTCAGAGCCTTCTGAACGTGGACGGTGTCGTGGTAAGACATGTATAAACTTAATGTTTGTGAGACAAGAGATGGTCGAAAGGCGAACGTGTTTAGAAGCCTAAGAGCACTGCGCTATTCTCCTTGTCTTTTGACCCCGGGGTGAAGCGTCGGGATTAAATGTTCCGCTAGACTCTGCGAAGTCAACCTTAATCCCTGTCTTTCGACCCCGGGGGTGAAGTGCCGGGATTAACTGTTCCGCTAGACTGTACGAAGTCAACCGTGGTCCACCTCCGCCGAGAACTTATGGCTCATACAAGGCCTACACTACAAAAGAAGATGGCTTTGATATCAACTTGATAGGGAATCTGCATCTCATACACGCATGTTCAAGGTCCAGCGTGTTTGCCGAGAGTACTTAATTATAGTAGGTTCAATTCCTAATGGCGCTGGTACAATGGTGTTGTGGTTTTGTTCTTTTCTCAGCGTACATTCTACCCACTTCCCCGGCCGATCTATCCATCTAGTACACTATATCTTCCCACTTCGCCAGTTACTATTGGTTTATCGAGACAGAACCCGTCATGAATGAGGATCGCAAACCGTGGAAGTCAGGGAACTCGAGTCCATACTGTGAAAAGGATGCGCCAATGAGAAGATCGGTATCGTTCGTCCCTTTGATCGTAATGAGCTCTGAAGTTTCCTAATATGAAATTACGAATAAGGAGAGGAGCGACTGCTATATCATGTCCGTGCATCTGTGCATAGAATGTTCTTTATTTTGTTTGCCTCGTTTTGCCTTTTGGACCAATTCACTGGACTGTCCTCTGCATTCTCACCTGCATGCCTCCTGTTTTAATTATGGAAAGAGTCTCACCGACAGTTCATCTTTCTGTTCTGGCTTGTGTTCTTCTTGCCACTCTGGCAGCACTTCTTCCTCTGCGTTGGCGACACGTTCGCTTGAATTCGTTTCAAGATCTGTGCCGTCAACTACAGACATGGATCACGATATTGAAATGCACCTCTGACATCGCCCTAGTCGTTTTAAGTGCCCTGGACGTCTCAACAATTGTTCACGATGGTAAGCAAAGGCATTTTCGACGGCTGTATATGTCGTAAGTCCTGACTGTGTCGTGTAGGAACACACCTTTGGGTCTCTATTGGCCTCCTTCTTCGCTTCTCCATCACATGTGTAATAATCTTAGAGGTATGCCTTGAGCGAACATCTCAGACCAAATGCTGATTGTCGGCCACAGCATTTGATGGTGCAGCAGATCTTTCGTCAAACTCCCTTTGGACGGTTCTTCGGCTCTGTTAGTTTTGTTGCCATCTTTGCGTTCACCGTCTTGAGGTTTTTACCGTTTATCAGGTACGATCGTGGTACCATTGCAGAACTTATGCATGCTCATTTGGACTGCAGGTTGTACAACGAGGCATTGCATTTTTGGACTGTTTTTGCCGCCAACTTTTCGGAGACTTTGTGCTTCAGTTCCATTTACTGGTGGACTTTATACCAACTTCAGAGTGACCGCAAATGGAAGTCTCCTCTTGCCATCAGCGCCATTTCTAGTTCCTTGGTCACCCTTTCGACGCTAGTAGCTTTGGTAGTGGGACAGATGTATTCATGGATTCGAAGTCCCCTATTCTCTGAGGTAAGTCGGGTGATAATAGAAGCTCAAGGCGAAAGATAGTACTGAAAAAAACCGCAGGTTTTTCTACTACTCATCACCGGGCAGTTCTCGCTACGTAGCAATATCACGGAGAGAAGTCAGGCTCCCAAGAAAATTCACGGAAATATGCCGGACGAGGTCCCAGGTGAACCACGGCGCAATACTGGCACTGGCAACGAAAGACCCTCCACCACATCGACATCAAGGAAACCATTGACAGGCGATTCGAACGACCCCAGAGAGCTTTACGCGTTCAGCTTATCAGCAATTCAACTGGGAAAAAAGGAAGGAGACGAAGAAGGAGAAGAGGTGATTCTCCGCATGAAAGAAGAGATCGATGGTGTTTCTGGTGAGACTAGATGCCCCCTTGATTACCCTACCTTTTGTCGCCCTTTACTCTTCTCAGTCCGTTCTGACCTTACGCTACAGCTTATATCCCTGAAAAGTCCTCACATTCCGGCAATCCACGTCCATCCATGTGCTGCTCCTACATGTTGCCACCGCTGGGCTGGCGCTGTCGAATGACACACTTCACCAAAGATCTCCTTGCCAAGGACGAGAACCCCGAATCAATTGTGCTAATGCTGGAAGCGAAGTGGCCTCAAATGGCTGGCCGTGTAGAGGTCAAATGGGTGGAGTTTTGTGCATGGCAGGGCCAATCAGAGGAGTTGATAGTAGAAGCCGAAGAGATGGAAAATACAAGCTGGTGGCATCCAGAACTGGAGGGGGGTTCAAGGGTTGTACGTCATAGATGAGGCTTATGTAGAGCACGCCTCCCATCTATGGTACTGCTACTTCCAGTACTGCTACTTCCAGTACTGCCATTTTCAGTATCGTCACCTTCAGTACTCTCTTTGACAGCATTCCCTTCCACTTATGTCGCCGACACAACCTCGAAGTCCGGTATGAGAGCTTACTTTCTCCACGATTACGTATGTTTCTCATGAAGCACACATTAGACATAGTCTTTCGGTAGAGATAATATTTCCTCATCATGTGAAATGGCCCGAAAGAAGGGTAACGTTCGACGTCGAGCCTTGCGCGCACAGGAAAGATGAAAGGCTATGATAAGTAAAGATTCATCCTATTTGCGGCTAGGTAGCATGTTCACCCCCAAATTTTGAGGGCTCTACGGTCGATTGGGACTTTTTCATCTTCATTCCTATTTCTGGGACGGTTTCATAGGCTGTGTTTGGAAACACCTTCATGGTAGACCTAATATCCATGGGGGAAGTCTTACGTCTGTAAACCTTGCCCGTCACATGTGTGTGTTCATTAATTCACCGTAATCCCCGACTGAGAAACAATCATTCTTGAATAACCTTTACTCTTTGGAAGTTAGCCCTTGTAGATGCACTTGGATCACGATCATGTTGGTTCCATCACATACACGGGACGTCTTGCAGGAGCCCTCCCTTGATCTCTCCGGCTACGCAGCTTTCAACAGAATCATAAGAACCCGTTGGGTCAACGAGAAAATTGGCTTCTTCAGCGTTTTGCACTCATGGCAAATCCTACCTCATTATCTTCTTCAATGGGACCTGCTTCAGCCACTCAAGCTAGAGATGCAAGAAAACCTCAAAGTCAAAAACTCGTCCAGGCTCCCAATGAAAACGACTCTGACGTCGCTCTCGACACATCACCTAACACTAAATCTTCAGAGATCGTCAACGGAAGAAGTGACAGTGAGCACAAGCAAGATGGAAAAGAAGCGCAGAATGAAGAGAGCTATCTAGAATTGTGTCGTCTATCGAAACGCAGGTCAGATGTCGAAAAGTTGCTGAAAGTCGTGGTTGACATCCGCGAAGATTTCGGTGATAGTCTGATCGTCGTGAATACTGCAGTTCTTGATATCGTCAGTCTGGAAAGGTTGCTAGGTTGTGAAGCGAAACGAGAACGCGATGTGCTACATTGTACTCAAGAGAACGCAAGCTCTGATACTGAAGAAAGACTGCTTAGTGAAATAAGGGATGAACTACGTTTCTGCAAGACCGCATTTGATGTTAGACAGGCTGAGGCTGAATCAGCTTTCAAATGCTATCAGATGATCGCAGAAGCTCACGACGTTCACGACGTTTACGACGTTTGGAACGAAAGAGCAGGCGAAGAGAATGAAAACGCAGAGTTCGTCCCCTGATTCAATACTAAGATGAATGCTGACAATATCAATAAAGTGACCAAACATCGACATTCGCATACTCAGCAGCGTCGTCTTTACATGGTCGTAAGCGATGCAGTAGTGAAGCTCTAAGGAATATCACATCTTCTCGAAAAACTTCACGAACGCAAGACTGCAGTGACGGGGAAAGCAGTCAATCATTGTTCGACGAGGTTCGTACGACTTCGAGCGAGGTCAAACAACAGCGAGTAAACCAGCGAGGAATTTTGAAGCATGATTTTGAGAAGGGGAGACGAAGAGAGGGCAAGAGATGATGTTGTCATTGCAAACAATGAACAGAATCGACGAAAGGAAATCGGTGTGAGGATCGTTATTGCGATCATCCGCGCTGCAATGACTGCAGAAAGTAAAATGTCTTCTCGAGAACTTAATAGGCTTTAGACTTTTTTCCTTCCTGTCTTCTTGATATGCGAAGAGGCTCAGATCGTTTGTGTAGATAATAGATTGTGCAATGGAACCTACCGTCAAGAGGTCGAGAGAATGTATGTATGCCAGGTATGACGCTAGAAACGAGTCAGACCTTGCACTTCCCAATCGGCGAGGGTCACAAGCCTCAAAACTTTCGAAAGCGTGAATGAGTCGAGCATAAGCTCGCCATCGTTTCCCAGTTCAAGGTCTCACCAACAAGGCTACTACAAAGCTTTCGCGAAATCCTGGAAGTAAATCCGAGCTAGGTTAGGTGATAGATCATACATAGACCGAAGAAGTTGATCACCTTCACCTCGAATTTGAAGGCGCTTTCCTGTTTTGGGGAAAGAAGACTCATCAGAGTATCTGCACCTCTGATCTTCACTCTGCGCTTGAGATGAAAGGGCGGCTCAGAGATAAAGCGTGTCTGTTGAAACTGGGCTTATATACAACGGCAAAGAGCATTTCATTTGATTCTCTTTTTCAACTTCGTTCGAACAATCTTACGTTTTGTCTGGTCTTCTGCTGGATATTCACAGTGCAATGAAATCGATCAATAGTAAGTCAGTAGCGACGTTTATTCGGCAGTAAAAGTAACAAAGGCGCAGGTTTCACCTTCGTGTCGTCACTCGTCGAGTATCGATGGACAATCAACGGCCCTTGCGTGTTTCTCACATCGTGGCGGCAGAATGATTGGGAAACAAGATTTCGACCGAAGCAGTACACTTTGCCAGATCTTTATACTCAGTCAACATCGCTCAACAGGATTTTGATGATTCAACCTCTAAGAATCTTGCCATTTGAATTCTTCAACTTTGTCTCTCAATTTGAGTCTGTTGATTACGCAGTGTGGTTAAGACAGTCTTTGACTGTCAAATTTTTCTCAAAAGAGCACATCGATAAATGCTTTGACGAAGTTGTCGAAAAAGGATACAATGCGGCGATCACTGCGGTAGGTGCGATATTCAATATGGAACTTCGATGGCTAAATCAGATATAGGAGCGCTCTTATCAAATACTCGAATTCCTGCCTCATGAGTTTCTGCACACTAGTCAATGAAGGCAAGAGCGAGGTGGTGCTGGAACTTAGATAGATATCGTGCAAAACGACAACCGTTTTCTTACCGTGTGCCTGCCTGATCTTCATCACCATCTCAAGAATTCTCAGCCGTACATCGTAGAGCTCATTTCTTTCGCTGTTAGACTCATTCTCGTGCAGAATATGGCTTCACCTTCCTGCATGCATGGTCGAGACCTGTCACCTAGATGTCTTTATTCTTTGCTGTTTCTTTTGGGCCTCAGACTAGTGGCTCAGCCTCTCTTCCCTCATTCGAACCAGACATCTAGCTTCTTGTTAGCTCGATTCGAAGACGACGAATGAATGAATGGCCTTTCAGCCTCGTCTTTTGTAATGAGGCTCTTCTCCTTCCCACCATAAGAGATCTCTAAGATTTCATATATTCTTCACATAAAAACGACGGATTCTTCACATCTTTGACTTGATCACTCCTTTTTAAACTCATCGAACTGAAGCATGGCTTTTAGCAAAGCTTTTGAGGCTATAAAGTCTGCAGGTCCGATGGAAGGCAATTCAAGGACGAGTATCACACAGTTGCCTGCCAACGTTCTCGAAGCATTCATCTCAGGCTATTCGATCATCTCGAAGTTCCTGCTTGATGTGCTAGGCTTCGATATCACTATCGTTGTGTCCGTCGGCCTTCTGATCTTTGGGCTTCTCACTTCTCTAAAATTTCTTGGCCAACACGCATACGCTGTCTTTGAGGAGTACTTTACATGCTTCATCAGCATCGACTCTGACGATGACATCTATTACCACATCATGGAGTGGCTTGAAGGCCATAAGGTATTCATTAACTCACGTAGCTTGATGGCCAAGACTGGACAAGAGCATGCCTGGGACTTTCACGACCTGAACACGACAGCGGATGAACTGAATTCAAACACTCTCATCAACTTTAGTAATTGGGATTTCAAAGTTCCTTCAAAATTCCAGCCCTACTTTGATCGTCATATCTTCTTTCATCAAGGCCGGTATTTTGAGTTTCGTCGCTCTATTAAACAGATGATGAGAGGTAGTGGTTTTCGTGAAGCAGAGAGCATTCGGCTTATCTGTATCGAACGCTCGTCTCAGTCTATCAAAAATCTCATGAAGGACTGTCGTAATCACTATCTGAATAAGGAAATCGCTCTTATCGTTGTACGCAGATCGGTAAGTAAAGAGAATAGAGGAGGACACAATATGTGGCAAAAAGTTGCAACGAGACCTTCTAGATCTATGCACACGGTCGTCTTGAATCACGATGAGAAGACTCGGGTTCTGAAGGATATAAACGAGTACCTGCATCCAGCCACTCTCAGGTGGTACGTCGCTCGCGGTATTCCTTATCGTCGTGGGTATCTGTTTCATGGAGTAAGTATAATTCTATCTCAAAGGTCACTAAATGCCTTTTACTCTTGCTGACGTTTTCAAAAGCCCCCTGGGACTGGCAAATTCAGTTTTGCCTGGGCCATCGCTGGCGTTTTCGGCCTTGATATTTACTGCATCTCGTTTGCGGATCGAACTCTTACAGAAGAACACTTGGGGATAATGTTCAGTTCACTGCCTTGACGCTGTGTAGTTCTGCTTGAAGATATCGACAGCGCCGGCCTGATTAAACGCCAAGAAGAAGGCGAAAAATCCGCCAAACCAGCCGACGACGCGGCCGCGAAAATTGGCGCCGAACTTAGCAAGGCTCTTAAGGACGCTTCGAAGAACAACGGGAAAGGTAAAAAAAACAAGAGAATCAGCTTGTCTGGTCTCCTCAACGCTATCGATGGTGTGGCTTCGCACGAAGGAAGAGTTCTAGTGATGACAATCAACTGCTCCGAAAAGCTTGACGAAGCTTTAATTCGATCAGGTCGTATAGATATTAAAGTTGGATTTACCATGGTCACACGTTCCCAAATCTCCGAGCTCTTCACTCGCATGTACTCCCCCGATGACAGCTCTTCAAGACTCATTGCTACTTTCAGCAAAGAAACCCCCGGACAACAACAACAACAACAACAACAACAAGAAGAAGTCGACGATCTTCTTGCTCAGGAACCTGCCATCCTTCAGTCCTGCGCCAACAAGCTCACGTTCATCGGCCCTCTCACCCTCGCAAAGAGTGCCAGCGATCTTGCCACCGTTACGCCTTCCAATAGCCCTTCCCCCAGCGCAGCTGTCACACCCGCGTCGATGAAGTTGAAGGACATGGCGGAAGACTTTGCGATTAAGTTGCCGGAGAACATGCTTACGCCAGCCGAGATACAGGGGTATTTTCTCACGCGGAAGAAGGACCCACGGAGGGCGCTGGCGGAGGTGGATGAGTGGAGGGATCGGTTGATTGAGGCGAAGGAGTCGGGAAGTAAATTGGCTCCTGCGCAGTAACCGGAGACGGAGAAGAGTGAGAGGGCATGAATAATGTTGAGAAAACCGATACAGTAGAATTTATAATTTTTACAGATCTATTTACATTAGCCGTTCTTCATCTTGAGCACGATGAGGCTATAGACTTTTCACCTGGTGAAACATACCGAATCACGGGCTTCGTCGAGTTTTGCCAGTTATACCATGTTCGATATTGAATCTGACCATAACAACGTTTTTGGTTGGCATTTATTCATGACTACTGTATGATAATAAGAACTGGGCCCCGACCCGATACGATTTTCTGTTGGTTTTGGCTTGACTAATTCGGGACTAGTAAGACGTTTGTCATTCATCAATGACCCGTTTTATCCTTTTTCTTTCTGGACAACAACAACCTTCGCCAAAGCATAACGCCTAGAACTATTGCCCCTTCGCTACACATGCCCTGCTACATATCAGTCGGTCTTGCGGTTTACAATTTCGTTTGATGTCGCGTTCTCTCCAGGATGGATATTGGGGTGAACCTGATTTGGGGCGATGATAGCGAGTCCGAAGTATTCGCACAAGCTCAAAGCAAAGATTTATCTCTTATCTTCAGATATTCTCTGAACCTAAAGCTCCCTCAGAGTCTTTCAAGTCGTGTTGTAAATTGCTACTATAACCTGTCACCAAAGGACGCGAGCGAAACATTCTCTGATCGAGCTGCGATGCGCGAAGCGCTTTATTCCTCGGTATGTCGAGTGTGGGATCAGTGCGCTATGCACCCTTCTATTTCGGCGCCGGACGTCACAGTTGAGATCTACGAGGATGCAGAACGGCAGGATCAATGGCGTATATCGCACGAGAGCTTGTACAAGCAATACGTCGAGTCACTGTTACCAATAAGCAGCCTGTTCCAAAGCGGAGAAGCGAAGCTGCAAGCCTATTATACCGTTGATTATTCAAGCCTCGTTCAGATCGGCCATCTTGGGGGAAGGGGTAGGACTGCGGTTGTACGCTGCTCTTCAGGCTCTGGCTCACTTCATGTTTTCAAAGGTGTCGACTTTGGAACGTTTTTGGAGTCTCGTGCTGATTTTGAGCATCGAAAAGATGTGTGTTATCATGAGATTCGAACCATTTCCTCGCTGCCCCGACACCCAAATATAATTCCTCCCGCAGATGTCTTCGCCACCGTCCAAAAAATCGAGGACGACCGTCAAGCCTTTGTCTGTGGCACTCTATACCCATTTATGGAGCATGGCACGTTGGACGATCAGGTCAAGAACACCAAGACTACCGGAGCACGCCTAGCGTTGAGAAACAAAGCAATATGGTGTTTTCAGATGGCTTCAGCTATTGCTCACACCCATTTCACGGCTCACACATTTCACATGGACATCAAACCGGCCAATTTCGTCTTAGATTCTAACCAAAACTTGATTTTGATAGACTGGGAACAAAGTGGGGCACCGCTTTACACTCTCGCACCCGAAGCTAACGGTTCTTGGGACGTAAAAGAGGCGAAAGTTGAGTCTGATGGCGCAGACTCAGCTGTGTCAAAACTTGTTTACGAGAGATATGCCGGTCATTATCGGGAAAACCTCGCCTGGGGTCGACCTAAATGGAACGTCTACCCATTCTGGAGTGAATTTTATCCAAGGGCCTTGGTGGCTGCAGAAGTGTTCAGCCTCGGTCGGACTATGTGGATGTTGTTGCAGCAAGTGGCACAAAGCGAAGTTGAGGATCTTGACGAAGTCGTTGTCTACTGGAGCGAGGACGCAAGGGACATCCCGGATGATTGGAAGGCCGTGGTGGATCGCTGCCTTGATCCCGATCCGAACAAGAGAATTGGATTAATGGATCTACTGAATTTCTGGGAAAAAGTGAAATGCAAGGATTGGACAAATTCTATGTGCAACCCCGATTTTAGCGGTAGATCGCTGTCGCTTCGCGTTGCTGCCTAAAACCCAATGAGTCACATGATACCAACCGAATACGTATTTAGTGAGCTGCAATCACTGATCTGTTCGCTCAACAATTCACCCTCTATTCTGCAACAAGTTGTGATGGCTATCGCAATCCTGCCCTACGCTGTAGAACACTACAATTCCCTGCCCGAGCTTCGTGTGGCAAAAGATCAGTTCGAATCCGGACGAGCCTCGGAGATCCTCTTCTCGGAAATTGGGCGAGCCTTTTTGAAACACCATGTCGAACATATACTGGGTGTTATCCTTCTTCACAATCATTTCCTCTTGAATCCCGACGAAATGCTTGTTAACGTCGACTCTGTAGCAATCCCATGGGACGCTAGAAGCGGCTCAAGAGAGCTCACGGATGTCAATGCCAGTGCCTGGCGCTTCACCGAAAAGGGCATCGCGCCATATGAGTTCGCCCACGCGGCTGCGGGGATGCCTCTAGACGACCGCCAGATGCAAGCATTCTTTGTCGAACTCGGCGCCATACTCGAGAAGTGGAACTTGGCCAACGTTCTTGGCATCTGCTCTCTAGGAGAAACCCCCATCGATAGACCTGCTACCATGGAATTCACCAGCGGGCGCGCCAATATCACACTTCCTTTCGACATGGCACCAAATGATGGCAATGTTGTCGATGCCATGTGGCAATTTAGCTCCGACCCGTTGAGGCCTTCTATTCATGCGGGATCAACATCTCAAGGTAAGCAAGATATAAGATGTTGTACGTGGTATGGTCCTTTTTCCAGGACTAACAGACCTATTCTTAGGTCCGAAGGATGAAACACAGCCCGTGGTCTTCGGGCAGTGCAAGAATCGTTGCAAGGGAAAACCGCACGAAGCAAGGCATACCTCAAATACTTAAGGACTATTGCGATCAGCCAAAATGGCCGCAGCTAACGAACATGGGCACTTAAGAGGATGGGGAGCATGGAGAGAATCGTACATGGCACTTATAGAAGCTCTCGCCTATGTCATAGAAACAACACTTCCCCATTTCTCCACCTCCAAGCCCATTTCGTCCCCTAAAATCGTATCTCGCCCTTGCTCTCGCTCTTGCCTTCCTTCACCCTCTCCCTTTCCTCCTGCCCCTGCCTGTCAAATTCCTGCTCCATAATCTTCCTCTCGCCTCTGGCCTTCTTCGTTATCATAAAATACATCCACCTCATCGATTCTCTTCGGCTCTAAACTCGGATATCAGTCCACATCCATCACTACTGGGTTAACGGATCTAACCATTCTTTCTCCAATGGCGGGTGCTCAATTGAGGAAGCGTGCATATTGCCGCGGCAGACCTGTTGGAGGGCGTGTTGTCATCGGGGAAGAGCATGGCATGATAGCGCCTGGGGGGAAAGGCGGCAAGTTGGATCGTCATGAAGGCGGTGAGGTCGCTGACGTGGCGAAGGCACTACCTCACAGCCATCGGTGGCGACGCTCATTAAATCCAACCACTTTTGATCCATGGGGTTCGACTGAGGAACAATGCTGACACAGAGTAGCTAGAGTGAGCTTCGGGGCATAGGAACTTTCGTTCCCTCTTGTGTACTTACCCAGCAGCGCGAAGGCCACAAATACGGTCGCAAGGACTCATAGCAACGCCGTATATATGTATAGCGCCGTCATGGAACAAGAGGTTGAGTTAGAAGGCTCCGAGGATGTTGAAGATGGTCGAACCGTTGACGTTGCCCAGGGCAAGATGAGACCATTGCTGAATCACTGCGGCGATGAACACTGCCAACTAGTTTTAGAATGTGGAAAGATTGAGAAGGTCAATACTCACCTCTTCTCATTCTGCACCTGCGGTTAACAATCCAATCTGTGTCTGAGAAATATCCAGTCGCTGAACTACGATCGTTGTATGATCTACAGCGTTTGAAAACCGTTGCACCCACACAGGCGATGACGTATCATAAATGCATTTGAGATCTGAGCATCCTACACGCCGTCCCTGATTTCCCTCTACAGCTGTGAAAAGGGGGAGAGCCATATTGCAGGTACTGTGTGCGGAAGAACAGGATTTCCCATCGTCTGATTGCACTACGGAGGTAAGGAAGTTCTTTCCCCCAGGGCAAAGAACTTCCATCACGTGATGAAAATTCCCTGATTCTCCAAGACAGTACTTGACTTGCTCATCTCTAATTAATTTGGAAATAGATTTGGTCTAGCTGTATCGTTCTCGTTTGCAGTTACAACAGCACCTCCGTCGATAACAACATCTCCACCGATCACACCACCCCCACCGGTCATACCACCTCCACTGGCCATAGTACCTCCACTGGTTACAGCACCTTATCCGTCGGTACTACCAAAGCCGAAGGATCAAGCAAGAATCAGAGTACGTCGGAAACGCCCTCGTCAAATTCCCCCAAACGTGCGCAACGTCCAAGCAAAGTCATACGACCTCTCCGAACCTCAATTTATCGATGTCCAGGATGACGCCGCATACATATCCGTGAACTCTTGGGTTCCTTTCTGCTATCTCGGATTGATAGGTCTCGGATCTGGTAGAGCATTCGTTACCAGATTGATGAGAGTCATAAGCCCAGTAAATGTCGAAAAGCAAGCTGTGATCCAAGCTGCATCCTGGATTTTTGGGTCGATAAGTCTGGCGTTTTGCATCACCATTGCCTCAACCATATTTGAGGCAATAGCCATCGAGGATTTACGTGGTCTGTTGCTCGGATGTGTCTGCGAAACTGCCCGTGTTGAAGGACCAAGGCGTCTGCTTGTATGACGATATGAATGCGGGGCGGGATTGGGGAGGAGTGATTGGTTGCGGTAATGGCCTCATTCGCTCAAGAACTTCGTATAGTTTGGTCCATGTCTTTTGATCATTCTCTTTGTCTATTCGCGCTGTGAATGAAGTAAGCTGCAATGCCCGGTCAATCCGCCAGCTACTCTGAAAAAGAAAAAGGATATGCTCAGCCCGTCAAGATCTTGTTATCAACCAGGGTATTCGTCTAAGCCCACCACCACTTTACGTTATGAACACGGTCTATGTTAACGTCGTCAACTAGCTGCTCGCGCCCGGAAAGTGTCCGGCCTATAGCAGTAACACTCCTCCAAGTTCTCAAGACTCCATTAGGAATCGCAGAGAGGCACAGTTCTATTCCGGCGTTTAGCTATCTTGAGGGAAGCTACTCACACTGGTCTTGGCTTAGATATTCGTCGATTTGGTTTATTTGATGGTACAACAAATGTTATCGCAGTTTCTGACCTAAGATTGATGTTCAATATCATCAAATATTGTCTTTTGCTGACTGATGATAGCCGCGAGACCGTGAGGTTTCTAATTTGCAGTCTGGTGTGATCCTAAGAGCGGCTGGTATGTTAGAGAAAGGGTAGAAACTAATGATTGAAGCCTATCTAGCATTTGGTCCTTGCTGAATCCAACAGTAGCTTGCCGACTGCCCACTCCTGCCAACGCGGGCATAAACGCATCATGATAATGATCTATCAATGAAACTTGCTTCTTGGAAATTGCTTACTAAAGCGCTTTGGAATGAAAAGAACTCTCCCTTCGGACGTTTCAGCGCTGCTGCCCCGCAGCTCGCTGATTTTCTCCTTCTTCCGCGTAGTTTCAAGGCCTTGATCCCTATCGCTGCTGCGGCTGCGTATACATCATCATCGGTGGCTGCCGCTTCGGGGCACCGTGCCTCTCATCTCTTGCGCTTTCACCTCCTTATCCTCCTGCACCAGCGCGCAGCAACCACAGAAGCAGGAGATAAGGCAGTAAGAAAGAAAGACGTACACTGCCATTACAAAACGAAGCATCGGGGTTGCCATCCCTCCTAGCCTGTGTTTACCGTAAAGAATACATGGGCACCAGGTAGCCAAGCAGCCTAGTGTTGTTTATATTAGAGTACTATTTTTGTTAATAACCTTAGGAACTCACATGTGCCGATAGGACTGAAGCAGTCAAATAGCTTATGGTTCCATGACCCCGACATTGCTATTGCTTCGATAGGTATTGCGTTAGAATTCACGGAAAACAATTTAAATGTTTAGGAGAGAATACAAAAAGCAAGGTACAGTTGAACGAGAGAGCGGGCACGTATAGATCTAGTATATATAGGTATCTTAAATCCTAAAGGATGACTGCGCCTAGCTCAATGGCCAAAGCTTCATTTCTAGTGGAGAGCGAAGTTCAATTATGATCCACGTTGTAAATACTGTCTTGTTGATTGATTAGCCAATTGATGGTATCGCTTTGGAATTGAATGCACGTTCATCCACTTCGGACTCCCCCACTCCATTTTTGGCTCCCCGCTCCAATTCTGGCTCCTCTTACTAGTTGTGTACCTGTCTGCATTTGTCAAAGTCGTCTTTCTCGGGACCTTGCAAGCGCTGGCCGACTTTAGACAACAATTTCGACACTCGTATTTTTTGTCCCTTGGTTTCTCCGCAATCACAGGCTGGGGAGCAACAGCAAACGGCGTCTTGCCACCACTCCTGGCGCTGGTCGAAAATGTGTTGTTGAGTTTGCGAGGCAACCATTTCGAAAACCTCCACGGGCACCTTAGCCAAAGCTTGATCGGCGTGAGCATACCGAATGCATAGCCAGAAGGTGTGGTTGGCAGCTTTACTCTCGGCGTAAGCTCTTACCTTTCTCCAGGAGTATGCGCTCAAACCGGCTCATCCAAGCTGCATGGGGCATCACCTTGCACTGCCTCAGAAGAGTTTTCCTGAGACACGTTACCTTTGATAGCCCAAATACCAGGTGGCGAGGCACTGGAGGCACCCACCTCACTGCTCGAGTCACATGCACATCACGGTGTACCGTACCAAATTGGAGCGGCGTGCCAGAACTAGAACAGGGTGCTATAGCGGGAAAGGTGCCTAAGGGTGGAGTAGGGCTATGCGACCTGGAGGCTTAGACATATGTAATAATCTTCTGGTATATGGAAGACCATTCAATCTCGAGTGGGAGTGGTCGTTTTTCCTCATTGCTATCTAACAAACCACATCCCAATGAGTTTCTGAATCTGTCTCCATGAGAATCTTAGCGAGGGTATAGAGATCTTGGGTGTCAGCACCACCTCGTCCAATAACGAGACGATCAGAGACCAGACATTCCTGGTCTTACCCCGGTCGGCTTTGAGAGGTGGGTAACGCTTCTCATCCAAGCACATCCCGAGGAAGAGCAACCCAGACAAAAACGAAAGGTTTCCAAAGGAGATCTCTTGACGATTCGACGGTCCTGCACATAAAGGCGCCGAGAGGGCGAGTAGTGGACCTAGGGAGCTAGAAGTGAAGCGGGGGTGCCAGAAGTGAATCTAGGGAGCCAGAAGTGGATGGGGAGCCAGAAGTGGAGCGGAGGAGCTAGAAGTGGACCTGGGGAACCAGAAGTGGAGCGGGGGTGCCAGAAGGAATTTAAAATACATTGATATAGAGGACTGCCAAAAAGGTTTCCCCCTTCCGCTTCTAGCGCCGCTCTAACCTGAGCCGAGCCTGAGCATGCCTGAGCAGGGCTGAGCATGCCATGAGCATACCCTGGCTTCCTTCGGTTGCGGCTTGAGCTGTTTTTCAACCCCTGAGCCGCATGCTGGCTCGACTTCGCCAGGATCCTTTGACAGCTGAAGCTATGGCCTAGGCGTCGGCGACGGATCAACCCGTCCCGTACTGCCAAGACACCTCCAAGCAGGCATAACCAACTCAATTTCCTCGCACAACCACGACATTGAACAGCCCCACTCGCAATCGTTTCCTGAGCACATAGCCCCCTCTATGGGCCATGCCATCAAAGTGCGAACGCGCGACCGTCTTCCAGTATGCAGATTTCAATGCGTCTGCTCTTTGCCGTTGGGTAAGCAAGCTGCGCGGAGGGCAGCATTGCTTTTGCGACACTTCTCCAACCGGCTTCTGACCTTCATCTCTTTAGAATCAGCCAGAAGACCATTAGCTCTTGCTTCTATCTAACCACTCCAAAGCTCAGTTGCTTGAATAGAGGAAGTTGTTGGTACTACTGAATATTTTTGGGGCCACGTTTTACTCCAACGGCCGCCCGACGATATGAAGTAAACGCACCCATATGTACTATGTCTAGACCAGGCTCGGAGCCAGATTTGAGTAGACCATTTCATTTGGGGTTTATTCATAGCGTGGCTTAGTTTAGAGAGAAATACTTCGAGGGGATTTTTTTAGTCTCACTGACCCTTTAAGCCCTTCTTTCTTTGCGCTCTAAACCATATGCGATGGTCAACGATATACTCAAGAAAATGACCATCTTCTTGGGTGAGCTTCAATGAAAGTGCCTTTTAATAGCTAAAGCGGTGATATTTGCCTGCATACTTATATTCCTTGAACAGAACAAAACAACAATTCCTACATGCTGCTAAAATTGGTTTGAGCAAACAAAACCAGCCAGCTGGTGTAAAGAAATACAAACGTCCAGCAATTCCCTGATGCTTTCAGCACGTTTGAAACATAACTGTTAATTATGCTCGATGGGCCAATTCCAGTAGATCCAAAAATCTATCTAGTAGACGGCTCGACGGTAGTTCAGGTCTTTGCTTCATTCCCTCGACCATGCTCGAGAGTGACGTCATCAACGCCGGATCTTCTCTGACCTGTTGTTCAAGTATCCCAAGAATTCTATCGCACCAACCCGGAAGTCCGAGAGATTCACATTGAAGTAGTACACAGATTGTATTATCTGGTCCAAAGGGTGACCGACGAGCCTGAACCGAACTGGGAAAGAACACATCAAGAACTTCCGAAATAACTGTCTGAACCGCCGGTTGTCCAATTGAACGTTGAACTACCAAAGCCTTTGAGAGCTCTGTGAAGAACCCGATCACGAAATCGACGTCTTGTGAAGCAGGCATAGTGGTACCTGATGAACTCTGAAGGCGCTGACACTGGATCGCAAAACGAACCACCGCAGGCAGTATCCTTCCGTCTATTTAGTGTCTTTGAACTTTCATATGACGGTAGAAGGTTCGACCTACGAGTGAATGAGAAACTCGTCTCCAAATCTACAGCTCCAATCGACAAGGAGTTTTGCAATTCCGGGACGGAATCGAATCCTTTCCAACAACTTCTCTACTTCTGCCGGTTCATCGGGATAGAACCAAATCCCTTCCGCAATTTCGTGTAGCCTTGGGCTATTTTGATCGTTAGAATCCTAGAACAACTCAATTTACGTGATTCTTACTGTGACTCCATTGTTGCAAATCCTGACCGGATTATTGGATATGAAAATTGCGGAAACCCTGTTTCTTTGAAGAACATACGGTGGAACGCGATATGTTATATAGAACGCAGGAAAACACGTAGATATCTCTGGTTCATATTATCCAATAAATTGCTCGGAGAACCAACTGATTGAGACACATGTACCACGTCGTCACACTTGTTGCTCGTGCATATTGAATCACCAGGGTTTATATCAAACCCAACGGCCAGCCTACCTGAGATAAGGTATGGCCAATAGAAATCTAAGTGGTAGATTGCCCCGACACTTAGCAAACCGCTGATGTGTGATAGGACGGCCGCAGTAAAAGGTTCAAAGAATTCGCAATCCGCACGATCTTCAGCCGACACAGAACCAGGGAACCCAAAGCAGCAAGATCCTCCCTCAGAAGCACCCTCAATATCTGTCAATCTCGACACCAAGCCCTCCATGTCGCCGCCTTCAAAAGCATCAAGCCTTATTCATGAGAGTCGAGAAGCCCAAGCACAAAGTGTTATCTACCTAAACGATCTGGGCCTCTCCGCATATCAACTCGCGAAATAAAGACAGTGAGAAAGAAAAGCTTAGAGCCTACTGAGCCCTCACATCGCACTTTCTGCAGCCATCGCAACGCCGACGATTGCAAAAAGGGTCTCCGCACCTATCTTCTTTCGTGGGCTTTGTCCATTCATTGCAACAACAACACAATCTCTTGCCCTCTTTTCGTCTCTTCTCCTCGACATCATGCTTCAGCTTCCTACATTGTTGTTTAACCTCGCTCGAGGTAGTACGAACCACGCCCAATAATGTTTGGCTGCTTTCCTCGTCACTGTAGCGCGTGCGTGAGGTTTTCCGAGAAGCGGTATCCTTTAGAGCTTCGCTACTGCATCGCTTACGACCTTGTAAACACGGCGCTGCCAAGTATGCGGATGTCGATGTCTGGTCGCTTTATTGATATTGTCAGCATTCATCTTAGTATTGGATTAGGCGACGAACTCTGCGTTTTCATTCTCCTCGCCTGCTCTTTCGTTCCAAACGTAGGGAATGTCGTAAATCCCGTGGGCTTCTGCGGTCATTTTATAGCATTTGAAAGCTGATTCAGCCCCAGCCTGTCTGACATCAAATGCGGTCTTGCGGAAACGTAGTTCATCCCTTATTTCACTATGCAGTCTTTCTCCAGTACCAGTGCTTGCATTCTCTTGAGTACAATGTATCACATCGAGTCCTCGTTTCGCTTCACAACCTAGCAACGTTTCGAGACTGGCGATAGCAAGAACTGCAGTATTCACGACGATCAGAATATCACCGGAATCTTCGCGGATGTCAATTACGACTTCCGAGGTTTCCAGCAACTTTTCGACATCTGATCTGCGCTTCGATAGACGACACAGTTCTAGACTGCTCTTTTCATTCCGCGCTTCTTTTTCATCTTGCTCCTTCCGTTGACCGGCTCTGAAGATTTAGTATTAGGTGATGTGTCGAGAGCGGCGTCAGAGTCGTTTTCACTGGAAGCTTGGACGGATTTTTGACTTTGAGGTTCTTTCGTATCTCTAGCTTGAGTGGCTGAAGCAGGTTCCATTGTAGATGGTGATGGGATATGGAGCGTCTTGCGGCGTGGGTTTGCCATGAATGCAAAACGCTGAAGAAACCAATTTTCTCGTTGACCCAACAGGTTCTTATGGTTCTATTGGAAGCTGCGTGGCCGGAGTGATCAAGGGAGGGCTTCTGCAAGACGTTGTAGAAGGATAGAATGAATATAGAAGGTGTAGGAGGCACGAGCCCGGAAGAGGTGGTCTTGACCCCATGGCGCTAGCGAGGAGATAGGGAGAGCAAGCGGGAGACTGCCCAGGAGAGGTAGGTCTTGACCCCATCGGGCTAGCTAGGAAGACAGGGGGGGGCAAGCGGTAGATAGGTAGGAGGCAAGCAAGGGAGGAACACTATTCATCGGGCGAAGAATCGGGCGGCGAAAATTCGTCCAGAGGGACGGCGAGATCATCGGACGACGAGGAACGAGAGACGGCGAAGCGACGGGACGACGAGGTTACAGCAGGCGCGAGAGACCAGGAACAGCATTGCATTGCTTGGTCCTAGGAGTAGCTATCGGGCTACAGAAGGAGAAGAGGAAACTTTTCTTTTCGAAAGCGGATCAAGACTGAGATTTCATCTTCATGAAGCTTTCGTTCCCATCTAACAAAAACACAGGTTGTCAGTTATTGCTGCACACCGTTCGGGTATTGCAAGCTCACAGATTTGGAACACTATCGCCGAGTTCCAGTAAGTCACCTGGACCAGACTTTTTCAATAGGGAGAGAAAATGTCGACTATTCGTCTTATCCCTAGTTAGGGCTTCGACAGTCGTGGAGAGATCGAGAGCGATGCGCTCGTATGCAACAGTTGCCTTGCTTCGTCCCTGGCTCAATGTTGTATCCTCGAGTGACGCGATGGTCTCGTCAATGTCATGGCGCAGAAAGAGAACAGCGAATCGACCGGCGCACTCGTACTCTTTACTGCCTTGTTCTATCTTCCTGCGACCCTCATGCAACCGACGAGTCCGTGATATATTTCCTATCTTCGATTGCTCAAATATGTGCGACTTGATCGACCAAAGCTGTTCGTATGACGAGCGAGGAACGGTTAGCTTTTGGACGAAGCCACGAGCAGCCTCGACCAAGAGTTGCACTCGGGCCGCATCATTGATCTTGAGCTCATTCGTGAAGTAAGGAAGAGCGATGTCTTCGAAAGATGGCAGGGAAGAGTTAGGTAGAGTTCGCGAAGGTGTGAATTTTCTAGTTGAATGTGATCTGGTTTTAGAGGCTGCCGGACGTTGTTCGGTCAAGTATTGACTCGAGAGGAGCGAACACGAGTAGGAAGACGTTTTCAAAGCACTAGATGAATTATCTAGCGACTGCAAAAGCTTCTGCTGATCTGTAGGGGAACCCCGAGCAAGAAATCTCCGGAAGCATGATAATAGTCGCTGAACCTTTGTCAGGATGGGTCACCAGTAAGTACGACTGAACTTGCCTCTGATTGTAGGATAGAGGGGGGAGACGAATTCTCTAGAGCCGAAATCAAGGCTTCCTCAAAGTTGTCCGCTATCGTGTTCATTGTTGGAGCTCAGGTTGAGCGAAAGGTAAAGGAACGTGAGACCCAAGAATCCAAATGTGTTCTCGTTTTCCCAGACCAGGAATGTAATGGGCTGTGCCGGAATAAGTTTGGTTTGCCAGCACAGTATAGCTGGATGCGACAGTGGAGCGACAGTACAGCGAGGATCATTCTTCTTGGAGGCATTCTATTCTCGGCGACAGCAGGATTTCTACGAGGATACGATGGACATACAGCAGCAGTGGTAGGAGCAAGAGCTTGGCGGTCATACAGCAGGAAGGTTACGAGATCTACAGCAGTGAGATTGGTTTAGAAAGGGGGTTGGAAGGGCGAGCTTCGATCCTTGCTGGCGGAACGCCGGCTACAGCAGCGAGGGTGTCTAGTGTATTCATATTTGTTCGCCTCGCTACTCTGTAGCCAAAGCAAGTCTCAGCCTTTCACAATGCTTGATGTTGAATTCACCTAAAGGCATCAGCACTATGGCAGTGATAAGTCAATGAAGTTCAATACTGATTCATTCTCATTCTCATTTCAGCGTTCTGTTCAGAATTCATGTACTCTGGTACAACAATTGATATTCTTCTTCATTTTCTATTCATTTGCTATTCCCATATGCTGTGTTCATCAAGACATACATAAACCTCAAGTATTCCGCCATACTTTCTTTCTTCTACATCCAAATTCTTCACCTTTCAACATAACATTCACTTCTATCTATACATCACATTCACTTTGTTATGATTGTATTCAACCTGGTGGCCAGCCCGGTTACCAACCTTATTGCCAACCAACCTCGAAGCCAATCTCGTCGCCAGCCTAGCACCTGATCTAGTTATCCGACTAGGTAACACCTTGAGCCAGTGTCATCGACACAGCCTTGGCAACACCGGTTCTCTGTGTCGCAACACTTTCCTTTCGGAACTAGCGCTAGATTCTTAGACTTCTGCCTTCTGCTTAAATAGTTGTTGCAGTACTTTCTTTCTTCTGTAGCTTTAAACTCTCGTTATAGCTATCTCTATGCACTACATCACGGCAGTGTGAATAGATTCTAGGTACGGTTTCAACATTATACTAAGAATTCGTGAACCATACGATACTGATATCTAGATTCATTCAAGATACTCAGCGAGACGGAACGAGTCTAAAGAAATCTGTTTACCTGGTGGCCGACCACTTCGCAAGGCTGCTTCAATGGCACCCACATAGTGAGCCTGCGTCAATGGCATTCATTCAGTGAGCCTGCGTCAATGGCATCCATCCAGTGAGCCTGCGTCAATGGCACGCACCGAGTGAGCCTGCGTCAATGGCACGCATCGAGTGAGCCTGCGTCAATGGCACGCACCGAGTGAGCCTGCGTCAATGGCACGCACCGAGTGAGCCTGCGTCAATGGCACGCACCGAGTGAGTCTGCGTCAATGGCACGCACCGAGTGAGCCTGCGTCAATGGCACGCACCGAGTGAGCCTGCGTCAATGGCACGCATCGAGTGAGCCTGCGTCAATGGCACGCACCGAGTGAGCCTGCGTCAATGGCACGCACCGAGTGAGCCTGCGTCAATGGCACCCACCGAGTGAGCCTGCTACCAAAAGGCAATTCAATTCTACAAAGGCAAGAGGCTATATATATGAGACTATAGGCATGCGAACATGCCTTGCTGAGAGAGGGGGGTAATGTTACGAACTGTGCCGAGTCTGCTAGGGATAAGGCGTCACTTGCCCCTAGACTAAACATTTATTCAAACCTCTTTTCAGACCCTGACAAATCTACTACAAATCAGCTCAGATTCCCTCTTTGCTTCTCTATCAATATCAGACCATCAGCGATTAAATTATGATGGAAGACCACAAATATACACGAAGGCGCTGATTGAGAGAAAGCGCTGGATAGACAGAGAAGCTACAAACAAAGTACATGAAATGTATGAAGTGGAAAGCTTTCCAAAAAACCTAACCAAGAATTCAAGGCTTCTGCATTCTCGACGTTTGTCAATACAACATCGAAGTTCATGACGAATGAAATCTGTGTTGCAGACGACTGGGCAAGACAAGGTCGACGATAGATCTATATCGGTTACGAGACTGATGTCTGGTTGCATTCAACCATGCCAAATCTGGCCATGTTTCGGCAAGATCTGAGCCAGTCGTTGTTCAAATGTTAGTGATATATATATATATATAAAGGCATCAAATCTTGGCCAGCTATGAGTCAGGTCCAAAGAGATTCAAGGCCAAGAGAGCTCTGAAGGATGTCTATGAGTATCTCGGTGAAAGATTCTTCGCTCAAGAAACAAGTGAAGTCGCAATCAAACCCGGCACTGAGCAGCTCATCCGAGACAAAATAAAACACGCAGAGATAAAGCTAAAAATGGCAGAAAAGCGAGCACTCAGAACAAGGACCAGAATGAAATCAGCGATTCGAGAGACAGATATGACAAAGTATGATATTCTTGAAGACAGCAGAATATTCTACAGGAAGAGCATACAGCGGAGAAAAACCATCTATTTATCTTTCTTTTTCTCAACTAGCTGTCAAGATTTTATGAGACGTCGATTATGACATGGCTGATAACTATTCTTCTATAGTCTTTCATGCTTCTCTTTCGCTTGCCGATAGCATTCAGTCAAACTGATTCTTGTTACGAACCTGAATGATCAATCTCAAGATACATATATATATATATATTGTGGTAGCTACTAAAGTTTTCGACCTTAGTATTGTGTCTTTTGTCTGCTGCAGCGGTATAAGGGGTGCAGTCGATTGACTGGTATGGGGTGAGATACCTAGCCAAGCAATCATTAGTTGTAATACTATTGCTCAACTGGTGTCTTCTCTCTCGACTTCTGACAATGAAGGTTTTTTTATTTTGACACAATACGCTCTTCGATGTATAGCTCGATCGCTCGTGCTCATATCAGAAAAGCTTGTACTCCTTTAACCTCATATAATGATCATGCTGTTGGCAGACTTTTACGCGTGTTGAGTATTTCGACCTTACACCTTCATGATGCGGTCTGCGCAGTCATTACTGACTGAGAGTTCAATGCTTCTAGAAGCGGGAGGTGAAAGCAAAATAACGAGTTCATGAAAGACGTGCATAAGGGGTTTAGAAATGAACCATCGCCAGCCGAAATGGGATTGAAGCTATTATCTGATAATGTGCTGAAGAATGATTATCTCATCGAGGTCAAGCGAGAAGATCAAGAGTTGCATCCTCGAGAAGAAGCCATGAACATGATGCGAGTGATTCGAAGAGCTGATAGCCAAGCATCGAAAGGCACTGTGTCTGAGGGAAATGCTGTTGACATAGCCGATGACGGCAAGCAATCGAGCATGAGTCTTGATAATGAGATGAATCGACGAATTTTGGACGAATATCGGTGGGCTCAAGCATTCCGAGAAGAGCTGGAGATGACCTTTGACATGTAAAGCTTCAACAAGAAAACTCTTATGGGAAATTCGCTTCTCAGTGTCGCTAACAGGACAAAATCAACTCGCTGGCCGCCAAGGGGAGAGCAAAAGTAACTTGGTTGTATGAGCTGTAATCAGAAGGGTTGATGTATTCAGTATCTTAAGACATGACATCTGGGCAGAGCAAGAGGTTGGTATCACGAATGTAGAGAATCCGGTTCAACTATCCTCGATAGACTATGATGATTATTATGATGAATGAGACAAGTGATCTGGTAGACGCGCGGCATAACGGACAGGTTGTTTTCTCCTCGAAACTGAAGATGATAGGTCAGTCAGTCGGTGTGGTGAACTTTGAAACCGTGCAGTGAGACTGGTCTAAGGATGAGTTCTAGCTGTGACAACTTTTACATTTATCAACAGAGAACTTCGAACGATGATTTAGTATCTGAAGGCATCGAGATCAAGCGGGAAGATCAAGGATTTCGCCCTCAGAAAGAAGTCATGAACATGATGCTAGAAACTTGAAAAGCTGATAGTCAAGCACGAAACTCGTCTTCTTGAGTCGTCAAGAAGCGGTCGGCTGAATTTGAGCAACGAAGCGAGCGATGTAGATGCATGACAAGTACAGACAGTCAGGATACGGCAAGGAATATCAGTCAAAATATGACAACGATTCTGAAGACTTTAAGCTTTCTAGGATCAAGAAGAATCTATCAGATGAAGCGAACATTCGAAGACTGCAGAAATTGAAGATTGCTTGTACAGTAAAATTTAACATCAGCTAGAATGGCAGCGAGGTGGCAGTAGGGTGGCAGCGAGGTGGCAGCGAGGTGACAGTAGAATGGCAGCTATGTTGGCAGCGAGGTTGAGAAGAACACACCATGTTTACATTGACTAGTTAGCTATGAAACGACTGCAAGTCTACGATCTGTCTGGTCAGATCATGAGCCATTGACACTGCTACAGTGAGCAAAGATATTGTCCTTGCTTGACTTTCTTGAGAATCATAGATATTGATAGGAGAAGATCATTCTATATCTATATTATTGAGCATCAGTATCTACAAAGTGGGTTATGGTTTTTCAATTTTGAGGTGGGCTCGGAAAATCAAAATTGAACGTCGAGGGAGCGAGGCTCTGAGCCCACCACCCATCTCATAGATCATGATTTATTATAGTACAATCTTTAGATCAATGTACACAGTGTAGACGCTCACCATCCTACCCATCACCCTACCTGCTCACCACCCTACTCACCACCCTACCTGCTCACCATCCTACCTGCTTACTACCCGACTCGTCACCCTACCTGCTCACCACCCGACTCATCATCCTACTCACCACCCTACATGATTTTCTACCTACTCACCACTCTACATGCTCACCTGGCTACTCAGCTACACGCTCACCTGACTACCTCCCTCCATGGCTCTCTCCATGACACCCTTCATGGCTCCCTCCATGCAGGGTGTTTGAGAGAAAGCCATGGAGGGAACCATGAAGGAAGTCATGAAGGGTGTCATGAAGGGTGTTTGATAGGGAGCCATGAAGAGTGTCTTGTAGGGTGTTTGGTAGAAACCATGGAGGGAGCCATGGAGGGAACCATGAAGGGAACCACGAAGGGAGCCATGAAGGGTGTTTGGTAGGGAGCCATGGAGGAAGCCATGGAGGGTGTTTGGTAGGGAATCATGGAGGGAGCTATGGAGAGTGTTTAATAGGGAGCCATGAAGGGAGCCATGAAGGGAACCACGAAGGGAGCCATGGAGGGTGTTTGGTAGGGAATCATGAAGGGAGTCATGGAGAGTGTTACTAGTTTTGTGGCATCATGATTATTTGTCAAAGCTAATACATTTGCTATTTGAACCTTTCAAATACGTTCGCCTTCGAAAACAACTGCTTCCTAATGACCCAAAGCCTCGAAGCCCTTAGGATTGCCACAATTGAAGACAAGTAGGTGACTCATTCCTCGGAATGTTGTAACAACCTTTATTCATTTCGACCGTGAAGCGCGTCACAAAAATCCCACAACTCCAGGCCTCAGTATCATTCGGACCTTGACCAAACTTATTGAGGTTCAGCTTCTCTTGATCCTTCAAAGCCCGAGATATCTCGAAGGATCGGAAATTTGAAGGTTCGTTCGTACCTCCAAGCCAGTAATCCATTACATAAGTAAGACTTGCGCCTGCTATTTGAAACTTATCGCCTGCGCAATTCGGTTCAGGGTAGACGTCGATTTCTACTTCTGCATCTGTTCAGGTACTTAAACCATAATTTCTTGTCAAAAGAGATGAACTGTTTTCGGCTGTTGATAGAGCGTATCCATGTGTAATGACTAGATAAAAGCATAGAAGAGAGATAAGAGAGTTCTTTAGGACGTCGCGGAATAACATTGTGATCTAGTGCTGCCTCAAGTCGTCAAAGATTTAATGCGTCGATCAATAAATATCACGGCTTTAATACTCTCAGTAGTATTCAGTTTCAACCCATCTGAGAGTCTATTCTGAAGCTCTAGAAGAGGAATAACAGCATTCAATTCTGTGACCTTTGCATCATGTTCTGCTAATGCGAATGCAGATGAGAATTATATTTGTAAGACATCGAAGGGGTAGCCAGATATGACTCTTCGATTTAGAGCATTCACAGGCAACGCGATGATTACGAAATTCGAAGGCAGTCGTTTCTGAAATCATGCGTGAAGTCGCTTTGAAGGAGCTTCATCTCTATTCCGATCAGTTGTTTCACGGGGCTCGCCGTAGTCAAGTCGACCTCGGCAACATTACTTCAAACCGGCAGGCTGAGTCTGCTGGATCAAATCGTGCAGGGAACAGCAGTCAAAGTCCATCAAGCCGTCGACAGTGAAGGGAACGTCTTTGCTGTGAAGAAGTTTTTCAAACCGAGGAACGAGCAGTTCAAAAAGTTCATAGTTCGAGATATGCAATCCTTGCGAGGTATTACTCATGTGAGTGGGACTGTCCTATACAATCAAGAAGAGCGCTAAACAGAAATTATAGCCTCATATTGTCACCGTGTTCTATGACAAGTACTTGCCAGATTGGAAGGGAGATATAAAAGTGATGGAACTTGCTTGGTTGAGCAGCTTGTCACGCCAAAAAGGTGTATCTGCCAACGAAATGACAGTTCTAATTGACCAGATTCTGAATGCAACAGGCCACCTTCATGTCAATGGTTATACACATCGAGACATCAAGTCGGATAACATTCTCATTAATTTTCGAAAACCGATACTGGCAAAATTATGCGATTTTGGTCTCACAAGCAACCTTTGCTTGAAAATCTTTGCGGGAGCGAAGAACTTCGTGGCTCCTAAAATCTTGAAGCAGAAACTTTCAGGGTTGCGTCATTCAAGACCAATTGAAAGACAAGTGTCATCGCCGTAGCAATAATCATGATCACAGCTTAGTCGACGCAGGCTGCTCTATTATGATTGTCGCGCACTAAGAAGAACAGGCCCATCATGCAGAGCTCCATAACGTAGACATCCGTGAACAGCTGGTTCAGAGCCGTTGGATAGAGTAGACCTCTTGTATTAGGTCGGGAAACTGTGACGTAGAGCAGGTTGTAGCGGAACATCATCCAAAAAAGGCCAAAGGTGATGGAACTGAGCAAGAGAATTAACGAAGCGATGATCGAGTAGATAAGCCCTGGCATGGTGTTAAAATTGTACATGAGCGGTACAAGAACGACTTATCGATGCAAGCTAGATTGGTATAGATTGGGAAACGGGTGTCTCACTGCATCTGAGGCAAAGCTGTCTGCTTTTCCCATTTCTGTCTCGGCGTAGTACTCATGATTGGGGCGAGAGTATACCAATCGATTAGTCGTCTCACTTGAAGAATCGAACTTGCGCTTACCGAGAAGCATCGCAATATTAGATAAGAGAAGAAGTAGTTGCTCGCCTTGGGAAGATTTGTGGCTAGCACCACCGGTACAGAATCGAGGTCGTGAAGTACTTCTTGAATAACGACCGTGATGCTCGAAGACAGGGAGACCGTCAGAAAGACTTGTACGAACAAAAAAGTGAAATAATACTTCTGTAGAGAAAGCTCGACGGCCACCTCCGTCAGCAGACCTCGACGTTCTGTGATGATGCGTAGTATGTATGGCAGCAACGTGATAAGTGCGATCAGAATTAGCTGCGGTAAAACACCTTGAATGCAGCCAAACAGCCATGCCGGGAGCGCGTCGATCCAATGCAGCCAAGGCAACAAAGCCGTAAGATAAGCAATCTGAGACACGAGACCAGTGAAGGCGACAGGAACAGACCATGCTAGAAGAAGTGCGATGATGGAGATAACGACCAGGACAGTCCGTGTGTACCGGCTCCACCAGTTCTTAGACAAATTTTCCCATTTGACATTCACTGGCGAAGCTTCGAGATATTGAGATCTAAAACACAAGGGCGTACACCGAACGATAGATTGGCAAGCCATATACGTGGCCTCTTGGGTGTTGAATTGTATGAACGCTGAGGTCATTAGGGGGTATCTTTCTGGCTCTCGCTGAGCCTGATCGATCTCGTTGTTCAAACGAGCCATCTCTTGCCAACAGTGATTGAGGGTATCAACTTTTGTTCCCACGAAAGGTATTGATGGCATTCAGGTGAGATTTAAAATTGGAAGACGCATGTAATCGCGGTCCTTTTCGCCTAGGTATCGTTTCCAGAGAGGTCGTTCACTTCCAACATACGCGTGGCTTGAACCGCCCATCTCGGCTTTCGTAAGGTCATGATCTTTTCGACCACCAGTGGATTTCATCGTCAATCGTATAAGCTTCGTCTCCGCGGCCTCCAATGTGCAGACTATCTTTTCCCGCTCTAGAACCTTTTTGGATAGCTCGGAAAGATCTCTGTTGATCCATATGACGCGTACTTCGCCAGGGAATACGTCGTAGAGACGGGTCAGAACGGGAATAGATAAGAATCTTCTGGGGATATTCGTCACAAGGATAGTGTTTGCGAAGGCTTGAAGACGATGCCTTGGTGATGCGAGGTACGCCTGTCGAATACGGATATACTCGATTAATTCCGCATATATTGTGTAGCATACGAAGATGATCACGGTCAAGGCCATTATCAGATGAGCCCAGTAGAAGCTGGTGTGCGTCAGTCCCACGTTTGCCCAACTGAGTCTATCCAGGCCTTGGACTCCATTTTGTGCATTGTTTCCATGAACAAGATTCAAAGGCACCAGGATGGGGATTATGATTAGGCTTAGAGGAACAAATATTTTCAGAAGTGTACGAAGGTAGCGAAGGAAGAAGAAAGCGTCAAGGTCGGACTTCTGAAGGATGACTCAATCTGGTGTTCGAAATACAACGAGAATTCAGGAAAATAACTCGGAAGGAAATACTTCAGCGCGCTGTTTTTCAGGTACAAGATATGTTCGAGGCTGACTGGCATTCGTTAGTCAATGGTCGTAGGCTCCAACATGGTGGAGACTCACTACAACTGCGTAAGTCTATCCTTTAGTAAAATGAAAAGGATAATCTCAGCGCCGAACGTCGATGCTGAAACGGTAAGAGACGCTATAAATGAATGCAACGACGTTCCCTGACTACCTTGAGCCGCTTCAAGAGGCGCATTGATTGCTGCGGTGACACTGAAGTTAGGATTAGGGATCATCGATGACAGGCTTCTAGGATACGTGACCAAAAAAACAATGATATACCGTATCAACAGGGCTGACCAGGATTTTATAGAGAGAAAGGAGCACAAATCGATCACAATCTTGGAAGGGATGCATATATCGAATGCTCGAAAATCCAGTTCTAGCCTCCATTATCCCCAGGATTTTACCCTAGAAAGTGAAATAAAAAAGAGCGACAGCAATACGGCCGGCGCAAAGGTAAGGACTGAGACAGAGATGGTGCACAATCGATGCAGTAACTGGTGAGCGCTATCTGAAAAACTGAATCAGGGTTCCAGACCAATTCAATGCAACAAAATATGAACGATAGTGGCAAGACAGTTCCATAAATGGCCGTTGAGCAGGATAAGATCCCTTCATGATTGGCGGAAGAATCCGTAGCGGTCTAGTCGGCGTCCTATGCGACGAGCTTGGCAGGGGTTGTTACAGGAGGAAAGGTTAATAGTGGAAGGGCCGTGAGGAGGACAGCAGAGGGTGGAACGCAAAAATTGCTGTGATGCTAGGCATTGTGCTATATGGTCCGAAAGCATTATAAAGGTTCTGCAAGTCTTCATCCAATTGACGTTCTTCCTTCCCCTGGTCTCATGTGATTACTCCTATATCACCTATGAATTTTGTACTACTTTGCTTGAGAGAACTTCTGCTGTACCTTTGAAGACTGGAATTCACGTCATCATAATCATGCAAACTCAGACTGTCCGAAGCACGGATGAATCCTTACAAGTGCTGCTCCTATTGCCTCATGGATTCAGCTTGTGGCGCGGCGTCGTTGTATCAGCCGTTCGATAGTGGAACTTGCACTCTGTAATACCCGATGACACGCAATTCAAGTGTCAGTATTGAGAGCTATAGCGTCAGCAACGACTTTCTTCCGTATGCTGATTTGAGTAATGGAAACTGTAGACAATTCACCCCTGCATAATCTATTCGTGCGTAATCTGAAGATTGCGGGCTTGTGCGATGATGATTATCCTGATGATCTAAATGACAATCTGCATGTTCTATGTGCGGAGCAGAATGTCTGCAAGTAGAACAAGATAGAGTGACTTGTAATCTATGAATGCTTATCATGCCAGTTGATGCTCCTCAAACAAAATTTGCCGTCGCTGTTACTACATGCCTCGATGCCTGCTTCGGCCTGACTCGCATTGCTCGCACCATAGGAATAGCGAATCTGTGCAGATCTGAGACGACACTCTGCGAATTTGCGTAGGCTTGTATATGGCTTTGCCTTCAGATGCTGCTACTTCGTGGCGAGTTCGTGCACTCGTAGCTGAATTTCTCCAGGCAGAAAGGGGCCTGGATTGCTATATGCGTGCCGGCTTGCAGTGATCGCCACGGAGGCATCACTTGCATGCCTCATTTCGTGTACCACATTGCAAAATCTTTGGTAGGCAGCAGAAGAACCACCCCTGTGCGGGATCTCAAGTCGGGCTTCATCGGAAAAAAACAGCCTCAGCTCATGATAGTCAATGCAAGTCATTGGAGCCGTCTTCGAAACATTACTTGCATGTGTAGTTTCGTGTACCACTTCGTAAAACTCATGATTTCCATATGAAATATGATTCGCAGGATTCGAAGTGTAGATTGCTTAGGCTGACAGGCTCTCAGCTACTGGAAATACATGCAGACTCTCGGGGCTATCGCTGAGGCATGGTTTGTATCCGTCGTTTGATGTACCACAAAGTAAAAGTAAAGGACTTCAAATGAACAGCCTTGTGCAATGTAACATTCGAAGTGGAATGCAATCTAGTAGAATGAGCCTCAAGGGCCGCAGATACTAGCAAATATTTCAGGGCTTGGGTGCCACTCGAGTGCGTTAGAGGTATCACTGCGTCAAATTCAAGGATGTCAAGTAGAAAACCTCGTGCAACGTGCCAGGTGGAAACACTTCACGCAGAGAAAGCACAGGCCGTCGAAGTTCGTACTTGACACTTGAGGGCCGCTGCAGTGGAACCAGTACCACTGCGTAAAGTTCGAGCATTTCGGAGGGCGTACCTTGTGCATGTCAACTCGTCGTCCTGCTGCGTTGTCGATATAGCCCAACTCTAGACATTTGGGATGGACATCCTGACATGTTTTAACCTGAGAGAGTGGTCAAACCTCTAAAGTACAGGGACGCAAATTGTCAAGTACCACATATTCAATCCGGAATTCCTGATCATACCAAGGGTGACTGTTGAAAACGCAGTTTGACACCAAAATGCGAATACACTTGACGAATGCCTAATCAGGTATGTATATCATATCTCAACAGTGACGTCACCAGATAATCATGCTGTGGTGCTGTGGTTTCATTGGGATGAGTCGGCGATGCGCAGAAAGAACGGTAAATTGCATTTGTGGTTTGGACAGTCCAGCTGTTGCATGAGGCTACACGACTTTGGATACGACATGCAGAACTGAGAGCCAAAAAAAGAAACATGAGGTTCTAAAATTTAAACAAATTAAAACGAGTAAACGTATAGACTACCTTAAGCCCCCCCTTACCCCCCCCCCCCCATGCACTCTGCCACACTGCAGCTGAAGAGCTTATTCGACTTATTGCTGTTTAGGCCTACGCCTGTAGCGCAAAACCCATCCGTGGCCCATTGGTGTCAAAGACAACGAATTGGCTTTTTAGTAGGGGTCTCCAAAGATGTTTTTGATTGTTCCCCCATCATCTGTAGCACCGAAAGTCATAACTTTTCCAGGGACGACGGCGTCTTAGCCATTGGTGGAGAATGTTATGTCTGGTAGAGTGGTGTTGCACGCAAAAGTGTATCCACCTTGAGTATAGTCGTATCCTGCATCTTCTACCTGACTTGACATAGATACTCGGCTCTTGCGAAATCCAAGAGTACAGCTTGATGCGCCTCTGAAATATAAACCGGGAATAGGAAAATCTCCGTTGTCTCTGCCGGGGCTTACCAAGTCGCACCACATCCCTTCACGTTTGACCGGGTTCTCCTGCTACTGTTCCTTTGACGTTTTGGGCAATAGTCCGAGGGAAGAATCCATGAGGCATTGCTTTATCCAATAGTGCCTCCCATGGATATCCTGAAATACGATCACCTGATTTCAGCTAATGTCATCCCTCATACCTCGGCGAAAGCCTACCTATGTGTGACAGTGAATGATCTGTTATGTGCCATCGGTTGGTATATGGGATATCATCGCTTGCTGGGCGCTTGACTTTCCCTATGTTTAACTTTTGAGGAAGCCGCTCTGGTGGTGGCGCAGAAATCTCCTTTCTTTTTCTATAAGTAGTCTGTCTAAGCCTCATGCTATAACTTTGAGCATCTTTCACCCCTTCTCTCTTCCGCCTACCTTTACACCCAAGCGTTCTTGTGCTAAAAATGCAGACTTCTGGCAAAATGTTGACTTATGTCATCGAAAGCTCTAAAAGACTTAAACAATATTTCTCTCCGCGATACCCAAGATGGAGAAAACAGTTTCTTACACCAGTGAAGCTATCTACCTCTGGTGAGAGACATCGGCCAATCTTGTCATGACAAGGCAGCAGCTGAAGGCGCTAGATAACGTTGAGAATACTCGGGAGGCTCTGTTTCCACCTAGTATAATAGATTATCAGACTACAGTTGCTGCAGAACGTGTGTCCAAACACAGCATAGCAAGACGGCCTGTAGCAAGCTCGGCGCAATTAGAAGGACACCCCTCAAGTCTGTCAGCTGAACTTTCAACCGGCGAGGTCCCTGTGATAATGTCCCAACATACGACAAGTTCTCCATCGACGGGGAGGTATATACTTTCCGAGTGTAAATACCTTCCGAGTGCATATACTTTTTAAGTGTATATACTTTCCAAGTGTATATACCTTCCCTAGATCTGGCTGTTTGTTAAAGCCTGTATCATGGAAGCGAGTACCATAAAAGCAGTATCGTGTAGAGGGATAGAGGGTTTTAAGGTAACGTCCCTCCATGGGTGGCGGAAAACCCACCGTGCCGGAAAATCTGATGGGTACATCGACTTTAAGCGACTATAACTCTGCGCACACGTCGAGCTTCACTAATATTAGGTATACGTCGCATGCTGTGGCTACTTTAGAGCATTTAGGACCTGTCTGATTTGTAAATTACGTTCGCATCGTCGCTTCCTCGCCGAATGCGCTCAGAGCCTTCTTTTACGGTGAAATAATCTCCCTTCTTTACTGCACCACCATGACGTCTTCATCACTTATTATACACATACAATAATATCATCCGAGCCTTAGAACCTTAATACGATGATAAAAAGTTATCATTAGCTTTGTGCCTACTGTCGCGCGCAATTTCATACAAGGTCGCCACCCCGGTCGGTACCTCCGATCAAAGCAATTGCCGATTCTGGCTAGCGCAAAATGACCCTGAACGCTCCATGTAATGGTTACGCTGTAATTTACGATCCATCTTCTCTTGTCGCAGCCTTATGAGGCTGACTGTGATACAGTCGCCGTCGAAACCGGTGTCCGGTTTGCGCACCGTCCAAACTTTATGTTCATACACACCCTAGTCGCTCATGTTACCTGCTATTAGCTGCCGTGAAACCCCCCGCGCGAATCATGGCGGACCGCAAATACTACCTAACGTTCTATTATTTACCGTCCCACACACTGCGCCACAATTAATGCCAGGGGCCTAGCCGGGCGCCATGCCATTCCGCGAGACGCGGTCGTCCCCTTCTGTGGGACGCGAGTGAGCTGATAAGAGCATTTGGACTTGGATTGAAGCCTTATTACAGTGATAGAGAACTCCTTATCGAAACCAATATTCCGGAAGGCAAAGTGGTAGACGGGCTGAAAATGTCATAGTGGCGTTGGGGATGAAGTCTTACATTATTGAATATGTGCAGTATGCGCAGGTTTTCACCAATGAGCCCTACCAATCGTCTCATCCCGCATAAAGTATGCCGCCATAGAGTTGTCTGAACTATCCGCTCTTTGCCTTATTTGTGCTGCTGTCTCCAACTTCCGCTTTCTTTCCGCAATGTCGGCCTCCGTCTTGTGTACACCCGCGAATTCCAGGTGCAACTCTCATCTTCACATGGCCAAAGCCGATCACGTGGAGGCGGAATCGGAATCTCATATCAGCAGAAGGCAATCTTCTCCGTGAACCTGTACTTGGCTATTATAATGTCCAATCACAAGAGCAGTCGCAGACGTGAATAGATCTTGATAGTTCATTCTCAGGATTAATCTGAAAAGCTAGGAATATAATATCTTGACCTTAGAGATCCATAGTATTCATAGACGGAGTTTGAAGCTGATATTTGTCAAGAAGCTCCTGAAGTCGTGGAAATCCGCCCGTCGGCCGGCCCAACCTGGTCCAAGAAGATCGTTAATGCCCTCAAAATAAGGAGAAAAAAAATAATCAACCTTCATCGTTACTTCAAAGGTATTTACTAAGCTCCCTACGTCGATATCATTAACGCGAGTGGTGACGGTCATGAAGTTGTACAACTTGATCTCTCTCCCGGACAAACCGTCTTGAAAGATGGCCTGCCAGTGCGCAATTGCGTTGCGGACCATGTTTGCAAACCAGTAAGAGCGGGGTTGGCCGCCACGTTGGGGTTGTTGGATATTTTGTAGTAGTTGTTGAATTTGTGGTTGAACTTGTTCTTGAACTTGTTGTTCAACTTGTTCTTTATCTGTTGTTGAATTTGATGTTGAACTAGTGGATCAAATTGTGGTTGAGCTTGTGGTTGAATTTGTTGTTGAATTTGTTGTTGCATTGGTAAAATTTGTTCTTGAATTTGTCGATAACTTCGAGTGTCCCATATCGGAGCCGTGGAACTAGGAAAGTCTCTCTTAAAGACAGTACCGTCTATGTCACTATATCCATTAAAAGTGTGGCGCACCACGAATGCCTTCTAGAAGTATCCATGGGCGGCTACTTAGTGCAATAGCGCGGCCTCCCACTCTTTCATGGCTGCCTAGCGCTACTGCTCCCTTAGTCACCGCTTCCTTCTTCCATCATCGTTATTACAGTAATCTGGTAAGGACAGAGCCAGCCAAGTGCCGGTTCAAGGTCTGCCTCCTAACGTGCCTAGAACATATACTACCCTAGCAGAACAGGGTGACGTGCCTCTTACTACGCTTTACCATCGTGCGTACGGTCGACGCTCGAAAGAACAAAAGGCCCAAAGCCAACAGTATCTCACCCTATCGGAAGAGAAAGCACAAGCCTCCGCGGAAGAACTGGGCTCAGGCCTTGAGAACCGCCATCCAGAACTGAAACCGAGGAGGGTGAGGGCGGTAGACTGGAACCGGCATGAAGATAATATCTATTACAAGGCCACACACTGGTTCGAGGTAATTGGAAAAATATTACAAGACCCGGCTTTTCTGCCGGAGGATGTTTATAATATGGACGAGACCGGAGTCATTTCAAAGTCATTTATTGATAGCTATGGATCGATACTTAGAGTGGGCAATCAACAACAGCCAACTATATGATTCAATTTAGTCATAAGATATATCAGAAGAAAAATCGAGCTTCACAATACGGACTTGGCCTGAATGCAAACCAAACGCGAAAGTATCGTCGTGAAAAGCTGAACAACCGCTCCGATACTCCTGTGGGAGCCAGAGAAGATCATGACTACCTTGTCGAATCCAACTGTGTTTTATTATCAACGTTTGGTTTTGAGAAAACTCAGTAATTCGAACAAGAGCAAAATCTTTTTCAATATTTATATTTCCAACATTGGTGAGTAGAATCTTATCATCGTTCGTAAAATTAAGCGTTCTAATATATCCCACATCTTTGAACTTCTGTACTTCTTGACCCGTCGTTGGGTTCCATAGTCTGATGGTCTGATCACCTGATCCTGAAGCGAGTAACGAGCTATCCTGCGAGAATGCTACTGCAGTGACACCATCAGTGTGTCCCTCGAGCTTTTGTACTTCTTGACCCGTCGTTGGGTTCCATAGTCTGATGGTCTGATCAAATGATGCTGAAGCGAGCAACGAGCCGTCTTGCGAGAATGCTACTGCAGTGACATCCTCAGTGTGTCCCTCCAACGCCAACCCACCCACCACGCAAACCCATCTCCATCTTCCCCTGCTGTCATGGTTCTTTCCTTATCCAACAAGCAATTATGGTATCACTCGTTCCAGTTGATTCTTAGTGTTGTGCATGGAGGGTTGTGAGCGCATGTGCGGAAGGGTGGCTTTGTGGTGTGGTGAGGGTGAGGGTTTGTGGGGGTGCGGGGAGGGTGGGGTGGGCTCGTGTGGTGAGTGCTTGTTTGTTTGTGAGAGGGGGAGGAGAAGGTGAGCTAGGGCTGAAGGGATGACGTGGTGGAGGGAGTGGGTTGTTAGGTTCTAGGGGTATGGTATGCAATGGTATCGCTGGGTTAGAAGCGCGATAGGCAGTTAATCATGGAAAGGGAAAGTTGCTTGTGCCGCCATCGCTCGTCTTCGTCGTGCCTGATAGCTGGGTGCACCTTCTCTCATGGGTAAGTATAGTCGCCTCGCGACTGCATCATGCTTGTCGCTAGTCCTACTGCAACAAAGAATGGTCCTGATCGCAACAGATTCAGCGGAACTCGAAATGTTCAATACCCAGCAATGCGGCGATCGGGATGCTTCCGCCCCACCCTTTCATTACGCAAGACGGACGGGCTCGCGGACATCCTTTTGTCTTCAATTGTAGATGACGTGGGGGTGAGGCCATTGACGCTATGAGATCGAACTTTTATCAGGTTACCTTATAGACGCGACCTAATGATGGTATCAGGCAACATCGAGAGGCGAAGTAGAGGTATGCGTGATGGTTTCACTATGATTACTATAGCAGGGGAGACTGTTCCGTCCTCTATTCTCCACTGACATCGCAGCCGAGAGAATTGCCTATAGTTGATATTTTCCTCCACAAATTCATCGCGTCGATCTTGAAGTACATCACCAGTCTCATCCGACTGCAATATTTTGTCACTTCGCCAAGCCGTTTAAGCCAGCTGTGCCTCAATGATGCTCTGTGTCATAAGCGAAGAAGTCCATATCTTGACAACGTTGAAGTTGCATGACTCGAGGAGTTCACGCCACATGGATTCGCTCCTCTCAAGCGCAGCCACCTTGACCATCATCGTCAAATCGTACGCCGTCGCTTGCGGGTGAGGGTGGCTTTCGGGCAAGACATGGTCATGCACCAGAAGTTTGCTATACCCAGGTGTCATCGCTGGCTTTAGCATCTCGAGGATCTTGCGTGCCGGCTCGTCAGACCAATCGTGAAGTACTCCATGTAAGTAATATGCACGCGCACCTAGACACGGTGTTGTCAGTCGTTTCGCCCTTAGAGGCTCGGAGACGCTCACTACTGACCTTTCACAGGCTGTGGTGTAAAGAAATTGTGAGCCATCTTCTGCACGGGATCCGGGCACTTTGATAAGGCGATAACATCGGGCCTGTCTTGCAGCACCAGTCGTTCAGCAACCTCTGGATGTATGAGTCGGAACCGTTCCAAGTCATGGCCGACGTTGCCGCCCACGTCAACGAGAATGGGCGATCCCTCCGATGCGGACTCGACGAGTGTTTCGTGTGGGTATATTGACAACCAACTGGCCTGATGTGCCATCACTCCGCCCATGACATGGTTGAAAGACTCACCCTCTTGCGGTCGGGAGTTGTAATAGTCGAACAAGTTCCCCGTTGAACCTTTGGTATATTGAAAGATCCCATTTTCTGGATCTGTGGGATTCGAGTAGCCGGTTTGGGCTAGATACTCCGGCATCTTGTGGAAGCAGGGAATCGTCGCATCGTACCTGGCACATCATCAGCACTGGTAACCAGGAAGAGAAGCTGCATTTGTCACAAATAGTTGATCCATTCCCCAAAAACCGGCTGGAGCAGAGCGAGCGTGAAAGCAGTCTGTTTAAACTTTCCTGGAGAAACCTCTTCCAGCAAATTACTCGCAGCCAAATGACGAACGAGACGTTCTGGTTGCGATCTTCAGTAACATACATGAAGCGCGACGCTCACGAAGCATGTCGAGCGAAAGAGAATCGGGAATACTCACGCAAGAGCAATGCATCGCAAGGAACCAGCTTCGCGAGCTCTTTATGTGTCAGAGCACTATCCCCTCGTTGGTGCCATCTTTCGAACAACTCAAGGTCTTTGACCACTTTCAACGACGCTCCGAGGGCCGGCTGCAGATTTGTTACACATGCTCAGCGAGAGAGGGATAGACGGATAGATCGATCATGTGATTACCTGTGCCATGGCGAGCCGGCAGACGGTCTCCCAGGGCGATTCTAGCCGGCTGGTGAGCGCGTACGCTGCCAATAATGCTTTACTTCTCTCGCCGTCATTGTCGAAGGAGGTTTGAGTGATGCCTTCTAGCGTCAGAAGAATGGTATCGAGAGTTGTTGGCTGGGCGCAATTTGCTGTTGGCATGCTGGGACGGAAAGTGGAATGCCTGTAATGTGCATGTGGTGCAAATGGTAATGAGCGATCAGAGCGCTGTCACTCTCGCAATCCTGTTCTCTCATATGGTGATAGATTTGTCGAGTTGAAAGGGCCGAGTAGCTCGAAAGCCTGATGATATTGGCTGCATAGCCGAGACAAGTACAGTCAATCGGACAGTTGTGGAACCAAGTAAACTTTCCGCCTGTGACTATTGGCTCTGTCTAGTCCAAAGAGGCATCCGTATCGTACCTTAGTACTCCAAGTTATGCGCGTTAAAGCTGACATCTGATGGGTGGGGTAGTTCAGACTAAACCCCCAATCATAAAAGGCGTCTATAAGGGAATAAGTATGACGAAAACCATCTACAAGAAGGTTAGAAGGCTATCCCACTGAGTCCATTGAATTCCCCATTGTCAGCATGGCTTACGCGCAAGCTATTCTTTCAGACTTAATCTCCCACCCAACAGCAAGACTCCTCCTTATCTTGGCACCGTTCGCCATTGCAATTCTCTACCGTCTCTTTCTCCATCCTCTCTCACACGTCCCCGGTCCGCTTCCCGCTCGCATCACCTCCCTCTATCTTTTCACTATCTGCTACCTGGGTATAGAATGCCGCCTAATCGAGCATTACCACCGCAAGTACAAGACCTCTGTTCTCCGCATCGCGCCCAATACCGTCTCCATCTCCGACGGCGCTGCGTTGCACCCCATTTATGTCGCTGGCGGCGGTTTCCCCAAAGCCACGCGCTATGAGAACTTCAAAGTTGGCGGAGTGCACACGATCTTCTCGTCGCGAGATGTCGCGTACCGCGACGTGCGAGCCAAAGCCGTGGCGCCCATCTTTGCGATGGGTCGAGTCAGAGCCGCCGGCGATGAAGCGGGGATTGTTGGAGAGTGCGTGAGTAAATTCGTGGAACGCTTCAAGAGCGAGAAGACGAATGCGATGATGCTCGAACCAGAGGCGGCGAGAACTGACGTCCTGGCCTTGACTTACAGACTCACGATGGATTCCGTAACGGGTTATCTATTCAACAGAACATACGGTGCACTCGATGAGCAGCCGTTGTCATCGCTGCCAGCCGGAGCGTGCTCGAGTGCGGCATCCAAGATAAGTGAAATGTCAGCGTTGCCGTTTATATATGCCATTCTGGAAGCAGGTCGCTTCTCTCTTCTCCCAAATTGGCTCTTCGGTACCGTAAACTTCATGCTCCGTTGGTTAATCCCGGATCCTGAGTTCAAGAAGTCCTTTTCCCGTGTCCATAATTTCGCCACCTGCATCACCAACGACGTCGACCTCGAGAAAGATGACACATACCAGTCACGGCTGCTGGCCGCCGGCATTTCCAAGCCCGAGACCATTGTTCAATGCATGGCCGCTATGTTTGCCGGCACTGACTCCACAGCCGTGAAACTTGTGACCATCATCTTCCATCTAGTGAAGAACCCGAGCGTCCACGAGCGCTTAAAGCAGGAGCTCAGAGTATCTGGGAAAAATCAAACGGCGGATCTACTGACAATGCCATACTTGCGTGCTATAGTACGAGAGGGGTTAAGGTTGGGAATGGCCAATCCAGCGCGCTTCTCTAGGGTCGTACCACCCGGAGGCTTCGAAATAGACGGAACTTACATTCCTGGTGAGACGGACGTTGGAATGGCTCCGTATGTGTTGCATCACAATCCCGAGCTATTCCCCAAGCCGTTTGAATACCACCCAGACAGATGGCTTGATGGAGATAATGCTGGCCAGACTTGGTCCGAAGCGCAGAAGAGGAAGATGGAACGAGATCTGATCCCGTTTAGTATTGGCTCGAGGGCATGCATCGCGAGAAATTTCGCCACATACGTGCTCTTTGTGGCTACGAAGGCAATCGTCGAAAGTGATGTGCTCGAGGGAGCGCGGACATGCACAGAGACTATAGAGCTTGAAGAGTATTTCAATGTGCAAATCAAGGATCATAAATTGGAGATCGAATGGTCTCCGTATCATCCAATCCAAGAATGACCCTGTATGCTCTACACTCACTTCTTGGAGCGTTGTTCAGGATGTCCAACAGCAAAGCTTTACAAGTAAGCGCAGGGGCTCGGGTAGCGCTAGCACACGAAAGCGTAGCTTCCGAGCATGGCATATACATGCCAAATGTGCTTTGATCCACCTGACTCTAGGACATTGGCAATTGCTGCCGCGTTTCTTATTGCGTGGTAATCCGCCATAAAACGTAGTCGCTCGATAACCCATCGCTTCAGGGAAGCTGGAGTCACAATTGACTGTGCCGCGACATAAAGTGGAAATATAAGCCGATAGCACGGAACATGATGAGTCGGATTGCAGCGCTCAATGAACGGAGAAATGATGTCGTTATCAGAGGCCACGCCCACATACTCAGGCGTTCCTACTGGTCCTTGAAAGAGGGACCCAGGAGTATGTTGAATGTACTGTGGTACCGTAGCACATATATCAGACGCCATATCTTTAATTATCTCAGTAGCATGTTGCTGTAAAGCAGCATCCCCACGACCTCTATTTAGATCTTTACAACTGTCCAGAAATCGAGAGCAAATCAGTTCATTGATCAAGAGTCTGGTCAGTCGAAGGGTGTTCCACATCTGTGCGATGTGCTCAGCTGGGTGTATGTGATGGAACAGATCGTAATGATGCTTGGTCCTTCTCTTTACACTTATCGTCTTATATTGCCACGACGGAGGGACTTCCATGGAGAGCTTCACGAACTTGGAGTCGAGGTTGACCAAAGCAGATATACTCTTGTCCTCTGAGAGGGCACCTTCCTTGATCTCTTGCCGCAGACGAGCAAACTCAATCATGAGGTCTGATTCCTGCCATTTCGGATCAATAGGTCCTGGCAAGTATCTTGCAATATTAGAGCGAAGGATGACGGAGCCAGCACACACAGGCCTGTCACTTGCCACACAGCTGATTAGCAGGTTTGTGCTTAAGCGCATCAACATGGAGATAACATGGGGCTCTTCGAACTGCCGATCGTCGCGAAGTTTGACCAAAGCCAAGGCGCCGCTCAAATGCGCTGCCCAGGCCCCATGAAATGATGGTTCTTTGGTGGTGATCTTCTCATACAGGTCAAGCAGCAATATCGCAAGGATAGTAGAATCCTGCCTTGCCTGACCTGGGTTTCGTAGAGCGGCACCAGTCAAACTGAGGGCCAGTACATACTGCTGCCTAGCTTCTTGCTCGGCGCTAGGTGGATGTCGCTGATAGTTCAAGTAGGCCAGGGCGACGGCGTTCACGCTCCTATCAAGGTACTCGACCTTCGCAGTAGGCGAGTAGATTGCTTGTAAGAAGTTGAAGGGCTTGTTGGCGCCAACAACGTAATTGTAGTAAAAGAGGTCCTTTGCTTGGTTGCAGATAGACACAGAGACGGACCGGGGCACTTCTTTGATTGACTGCCGTGCATTGACCCTCTTCCTGGTGACACTGGTCTCGTCTCTAAGCCTAAGAGCTTTGGTGTCGCGGTAATCCGAGCAAGTGAGCTTTGCTCGAGCACACTGGGTACAGCCATGCTTGTGTAGGTCGCAGCGTAGCTTTCGCTTCCTACAAGGTAGACACGCTTTAGACAGCTTCCCGCGGTAGGCCATACGTGGAGACGGCCTTTCGCAAGAACACAACTTCACCAAGTCTGAACCTTTGACCAGAGTAGGTGGAGCCGCCCAATTGACTGATGAGGTGTAAATCTGCTACTGCATGAAAGCTGTGTTTCTGCTAATCCGTACGAAGGGAGCTATCTGAGTTTTCGACACAGAGTTGCACTGGTCCCAATCTGGCTAGTGGGCAGTACTCCCCCCTTGCTCCCACTCTTGCTCCTATTGGTTGCTTCTATTGCTATGCTTCAACATTTGACGAGAGCGGAATACTACTACTAGACTGGTAAAATCCGAGAAAGAGACGCTTTCGCTCGTTGACGTACTCCCTATCTCAAGGAAGAGAATTTGGCGTCCACCCAAAGAAGCCTCGCATCCGGTGTCGTAGCAAGGGACAAGGGACAAGGGATGACGTGGCCACCTTTCCCCGAGTAAAGAAGGACAAAGGGTCCCTCGGAACTACTCGGAGTTTCTCCGGCTGGCTTCACGTAGTACTTACGCCTAGGCTATGCCTAAAGAAGTATGCTTAGAGGCATCATGAAACTGCGCGGCTGAACCCGCCACGCTATGCCTAAAACGGTATGCTTGGAGGCATTTACTCCTATTCGGGGCAGGGCTGACCCCGCCACGCTATGCCTAGAGAAGTAAGTATGCTTAGTAGTAGTAGAGGCAGCAGGAGGGACGGGATTTGCTTGGGGCAGGGCTGAATCCAGGAGGTGCAGGAGCTTTGCCTACGACTATTCATTCGCCGAAATGGAATGAAGCATACGTTGTAGACGGTCACTCTTTCCAGATCTGGTATGCTTGGTGTTGCAGAACGAGAAGCAAGGCGGGAGACCGTACTATACCAACAATGGCATGCTTGGAGGTGTTTGACGGCCTCGGTAGCTTGCACGTTGCCATTGGATCCTCTGTCTCTGCCATCATAGACGATGAAGTTCCCACAAGCCGATGCTCTACTCCTTTACACACCACCGACATCAGTCTGAAGCTCTGCTATTTCCATTCTACAAGCGTCTTGACCTCTCATACCGGCGACATCCACCCTGCTTTCCATTCTAAAGCATATCACCATGTCATTCTCCTACAAATGCGTCCTCATGATTGGGGCTACCTCTGGCATTGGCCTAGGTATGGCCGAGAAACTCATTCGCGAGGGCTCCAAAGTCATCGCCGTCGGCCGTAGACAGGACAGGGTCGACGATTTTGTCCGCAAGCACGGCAGCAAAGCTGACGGCTTCGCATACGACATCAGCGACAGCCAGAATCTGAACAAATTCGTGCAGACCGTTACTGGCAAGAACCCTGACATTGACTGCATCTATCTCAATGCAGGGACCCAGGGCGTGTACGATTTCTCCAAGCCCAATCAGGTCGATCTCGCAGCTTTCCATCGGGAGATGAACGTCAACTTCACCAGCTTCGTCAACCTCACGACCAATTTCCTGCCCTTCCTCCAATCAAAGCCATCCCCAACAAGTATCGTCTTGTGAGTGACAAAACTCCATAGCCCTACCCTCGGAAGTCTTGTTAACAATCGCAGCACTGGGTCCAACCTTGCCATCGTCCCAGCTTGGAATATGCCGGCATATTCTGCTTCGAAAGCTGCTCTCAACTGCTACACCCTATGCCTCCGCGAGCAGCTCGCCAACGCAGGATCGAAAACCAAGGTCTTTGAAGTCTCCCCGCCACCTGTGCAGACAGAGTTACACGACTACATGGGGGAGGAAAAGGGACGAGCGTTGGGTTTGCCGCTTGCCGAATTCTGTGACAAAGCGTATGAGGGCTTGGCTAGTGGGAAAGACCAGGTCATCATTGGTAGCATCGGACCTCAGGAGAAGTTCATGGATATCGTGGACAAGCGTAGGAGCACCTTTGAGTTTCTGGCAAAGATCATGAGGTCTCATTAGCAAGACCACAGCGAGATGATAGACATGGCTAGACTCGTGGATCAATAGGCACTCTCTAGGCTTTGCTGCGTGATTCAATGAAAGAAAGTGGCTATGCCTTGCTGAATCACTCTATCCGATTGCTCTCATAAACTCTTATCCTGGTGCAGATTAGTATATCAATAAATTCTAATCACATATGTCGTCCCGGCCGATCTCAGGATTGTGTCAGCACCAAAAGGTGCCAGTCTTTGGGACGACCGAGGGCTACTACGACGACACTTTTGCTGGGCAGGGTCCAATGGTCGATGAAATTGAAGATGGAGCAGACACTAAGGATCCCAGTAAATCATGTCAGATCGACTACACTCGAGAGCTACATCACCCTTCCTGCTGGCGGCCTTCATGCTGGCGGCACACATGCCGTGGAGTGGCTCCCAAATCCATCCCGCGGGGGCCTATGATTTTTCTCGTGTCAACATTATCAACACACAAGTACACAGGACGTTTCGCATGCCGGCATTCACTGGCTCTAGGCTAGCCCCAACCCAGCCACAGATGACGATGCATACAGCACAGGGTCAGCGGATTCTGGGACACGCACGGTAGCTAAAGTTGTAGGGCGAGGATTCGGATCGGGCGGGAAGAGCTAGCATTACGCTTGTGCGACTCTCTGGTCGAGACCAGCGCTTCAGTATCGAGAATTGGATTGGTTCTCTCTTGAGGATATACGATGATGTCAGGACGAAGGGACTGAGCAAGCGAGCGGTTGGCCTGATGGCTTGGAATTTCGAAATAGATCAGGAGTCAGTCGGCTTCTTCTCAGAGTGCAGTGATGTATGGATTGAACTGTTCGGATAAGAAAATTGACTGCTTTTGACGTGATATTCGTTACGACGTCTGGAGATGAAGGAGTTGTCAGTAACACCTCAACCCTTGTAGACATACTCAGGTGATCTCTAACATTTCACTCAGTCTACACTCATCAAAACCTATGGAGGCTTCCCGTTGCCGACGTTGTTTGAGGTCGTTGAGTGAGCTAAAGGATTTTGCAGCATCTACGCCTTCTTCAACAATTTCCACCCTTTACTACTTATCCTCGCTGCCGTCAAAAAGGCCGCTCCTAACGCAATCGTAACGCCACAAAACACCTTTAAATAAACAAATTCCATCCTTCCCAAGCCCTGTCCTCTCTGCTGTAACGCTCCTGCAATCGGCTGCCCCGTAAGTCCAGCCCAAGCCGTCACGAAGAATGTCGCTCCCAGCCGCACGCCGATTTTGCGAACGTCCGTGGTGATCTGAGCGACAAGAGCAGGGAGGATGGCCGCGAAGCAGCCAAGCGGGAGACCGAAGAGGGCGGAGAAGATGATAGTGGGGGCCGGAGAGTGGGATAAGGCGGATGGGATCCACATCGCGAGGACGAGGAGGGCGCCGAGGGCTAGGAACAGAATTGCGGTGTTGAAGCGTCCTAAGTGGTCGCCTGCCCAAGGAGGAAAGACGCGGCCGATGAGGCTTTTGGGGGCAAGGAAAGGTCAGTAGGTGCGATGGCGAAATGAGAGAAGGAAGCAGGAAAAGATGGGACAGGGCTTACCTAGCACCGTTTAGGATTGGGATCATGTAAATAGCGAGTTCTTGTGAGATGCCCGCGGATTGTGCAGAAAGTGCGATATAGTTGAATGGGATAAGAATACCCCACATGGTGCAGAAGCAGCCGAGCGCGTTCAAGAGATATGGTGTCTCTTTAAATGGGTCTACGAATTCCCTCAAATTCAACGGTTTTGGTCTATGTTTAAGGTATGAGCGGACCGTTAGGAGGGCGATGAGTTGGAGGCCGAGAAGCATAAAGGCGATGGCACGCATGGTCCAGCCAAAGCCGATGCGATGGACGAGGCGCTCAAACATGATACTAAAAATGGGAAGTTAGGACTCATAAGAGGAACGAAATACTCGAGATACGATGCTTGAAGAAGCTGTGCGAGATTGTGACATTTGTCACCCGTTTGAGAAGACCCTTTAGTATCTGCACAGCATGCAGTCGTAGCAGGTCAGGAAATCTAGCAGCCTTGACGGTACTTACGGCATGATGACCCCCCCAATCGAGGCGCCCGAACTCGCCAAACCGAGCGCGAGTCCTCTCCTTTCCCGAAACCAGGTCGATACCGCATTGGTTGCGCCATGAAATATCATGGCGGCGCCGATGGCACTGCAGATTGACTGTGCGAGGAAGATCTGATAATATTGAGTCGAAAGGGAGAGCATCATGATACCAAAGATATGTAAGAAGCTGCCGATTCCAATCAAAGCGTTGGAGCCATAGCTGTCGAAGACCTTGCCGTTGATAGGTGCCATACCAGACAGAATAAAGGCTTGTACCGAAAGAATCCAGGAGATTGTGCTGGGGGAGTATGAGCGCAGCAGATCCTGTTCATAATACGTCTGAAATACGCCGATGCTGCTGAGCCAGCCATATGAAGACAGATAGCAGCACCATCCGCCAAAGACGACTAGCCACGATGCCATTCCGCCGTCTGGAGGTATATCTGCCGGCGGTGCGAGTGGTTCCTCTAGCTTCTGCGACTTCTCATAGTCGACCATGGTAGCATGCAGAGGTGCAAGGGATGCAGTCTCTGGTGTGTGCCCTGGCTTGAGCTCTTGCTCTGCATCCATTTTGCGAGGTGAATACTCAGCACAGGTAGAGTCGGTCCAAGAGCCAAGTAGGATTGGCGGACTACAGCAGTTCCCAGGGACTTTGAAGTAAAAGTGAAATTACACACGGACATGGTGAGTCGACGCATTCCTTCGTATACGCTGAATTAGGTCGCCGAATTAAGGCGAGACACAATCGAATGTGACGCAGGCACGACACCTGGTTACCCTTCAACGACAACCATTATGAAGGGAACTTACGAACCCGAGTAAACCAGATGGAAGGATGCCCTTTTCCTCGTGTAGCCTAGCGCCTATCTGCATGCCTTTTCGGGAATCGCGTACTCGTTTATACCTCGGCAACGAAACAAACCCAGCAGCAGAACAGCTAGCCTTGAAGAATTACAGTAACGTTCAGTCATTCATGACTGACTCGTGATTCGTAAACTAACTAGCTCAAATTTGCTGAACGTGTAAACATGAAGTAAATATGTTGTATATTTTTTACTTTATTAAACAATTAATAAAATTAATAATATTGTGAAACAAAATTATAATCAAACAGTTTAAAATTTAATTTAAAAAACGTTAAAAATTCTTAAAAAAAAATAAAACTCAAATTTAACATAAATTAAATACGAGTTTGAACATAATATTAATCTTGTTTAAAATTTAACTTTATTTATACTAAATATATATTCAACAAATATAATTGTAATTGTAATTGTAATTGTAATTGTAATTCATACACCCTTGTGACATCGGTTTAGGCCCGACCCATGGGGGACTCTATGCTATTTATATCGAGTGGACAAAACCCTCTGGGGGAGAAAACCACTCGCCGTCTATACGGCTGCTTCGCGCAGCCGAAACAATAAGATTGGCACTGTGTTACCAAGTAATGAACCTATAGCTTCTATCCAGCGCGTGACGCTCGAGTAAACTCTTAATGAGTGTCTGTGTTGTTCGTTTATGACGCATCGTCTTTGCCCTGCTCTTCATTGACGGTATCCTATACAACGATGTCCCGGTCCGATCCCCGGTCCGAAGACGAAAGATGTTTCCTTTGCACCCGTGGTGCTCGTGGTTGTAACGTACGTAGAGCTGCGTTCTCTTGCTCAATGATTGCCATTCATTGCGCAGAGAAATATGTGATGGAAGAGAGGCGCACACGATGGGGAGGTAGAGTGTGGTTGTACTGAGTAACCCTTTCCTTCTCTTGATTTGGCTTGTGTCACGTAGACGTTGGATGAATTGTTAGTATAGGCGTGCGGTCGCAATCGTTCGATGTTTGGCTCTGATCGATGAAAGAGGATGCGTTCTGATCGTTCTCTTGAGCTCTCGATTTTCCACGTAGACAGATATATGACTTGGCGTCAAGTAAAGAAGGTGGGCTCAAGCCTTCCCAGTATACCAGCGTGATCGACGGGTCACTACTTCTTCGAGCACTATAGTCACGACTCTCAGACTGAGGTCGACTATTCTACCTGATATCTTTCCATCAATTACTCGACGACACTGTCGATGTGGTGAAGACGTTTCAGTATATCGACGCGGTCGACGGGTCGCAAATCCTTCGACCACTTGTAGTCATGACTCTCATACTGAGGCCGGCTTTTTCACTAGATATCTTTCCATCTCTTACTGACATCGACATGTCATTAATCTTCTTCGTAGATCGATTGTGGCTGTTAGGGGGGGTGTTGTCGCGTAGGTGAAAACTCTGCACGGTCGACTTTCTCGTTCACGCAACATTCTAACATCGTTCGAATTGCGTCGAATTGAGATCTCTTGGCTCTTCTGACTTCTATTCGGACACAGAATAGAATCAAAAGGTTCGTAGTCGACATCACGGACAGGTGAATCTCGTTGCCAGTCTCAACAAATATAAAACATATATTAAGTATTATATTTTAAATACATTTTTATTTTACTTTATTATGTTTAAACACTGTGTAATAGTTTATTAAACGTGTGTTTTACTTATGTTTAATATATTTTTTATAGGTAGGCAACGAGATTCACCTGTACGTGATGTCGGCTACGAACCTTTTGATTCTATTCTGTGTTCGAATAGAAGTCAAAAGAGTCAAGAGATCTCAATTCGACGCAGTTCGAACGATGTTAGAACGTTGCGTGGTCAGGAAAGTCGTCGTGCAGAGTTTTCACCCACGCGACAACACCCCCCCTAACAGCCACAATCGATCTACGAAGAAGATTAATGACATGTCGATGTCAGTAAGAGATGGGAAGATACTACTAGTGGAAAAGACAATTCAGGTGAAGAGTCTGCGAGTTGTGACTACAAGTGATCGAAGAATTTGCGACTCGTCGACTGCGTCGGTATCGGAACGTCTTCACCACATCGACAGTGCCGTCGAGTAATTGATGGAAAGATATCAGGTAGAATAGTCGTCCCAAGTATTGAGAGGCGTGACTACAGTGCCCGAAGGAGTAGTGACTCGTCGGTCACGCTGGTATACTGGGAGGGCTTGAGCCCACCTTCTTTACTTGACGCCAAGTCATTCATCTATTCACGTGGAAAATCGAGAGCTCAAGAGAACGATCAAAACGCATTCTCTTTCATCGATCAGAGCCAAACATCGAACGATTGCGACCGCACGTCTATACTAACAATTCATTCAACGTCTACGTGACACAAGTCAAATCAAGAGAAGGAAAGGGTTACTCAGTACAATCACACTCTACCTCCTCATCGTGTGCGCCTCTCTTCCATCACATATTTCTCTGCTCAATGAATGGCAATCATTGAGTAAGAGAACACAGCTCTACGTACGTTACAACCACGAGCACCACGGATGCAAAGGAAACGTCTTTCGTCTTCGGACCGAGGATCGGATCGGGACATCGTTGTATAGAATACCGTCAATGAAGAGCAGGGCAAAGACGATGCGTCATAATCAAACAGCACAGACACTCTCATCAAGAGTTTACTCGAGCGTCACGCGCTGAATAGAAGCTATAGGTTCATTACTTGGTAACACAGTGTCAATCTCATTGTTTCGGCTGCGCGAAGCAGCCGTATAGACGGCGAGTGGTTTTCTCCCTCAGAGGGTTTTGTCCACTCGATATAAATAGCATAGAGTTCCCCATGGGTCGGGCCTAAACCGATGTCACAAGAGTGTATGAATTACAATTACAATTACAATATATTAATTAATTAATTAATTTATACTTTATTATTTAATTATTTAATTAATAATGAAATTGTCTGTACGCAATGTTAACTACGTGAGACGAGCTAGGATCATTCGACATAAGATATATCATGAAGCCTATTGCATTCTAATCGAAGATTCTAAGATAAAGAAAAAGAAGAAGAGGAAAGAAGCTGTGGCAGAGCGACAGATCTATAACTGCAGAAGTCTCTGTCGCGATCAGCGCTAGTTCTAATCGGGAACTAGTCGCTCTGGGTCGATCAACTTCATAATCAAGCTTTGTAGGTGACAAGGCTTCAGGTTTGTCACATTACCTCCCCCTTCGAAAAAAGCCTGTCCTCAGGCGTTGAACCATCTCTTTATCGTTATTGAGGTTCTCATAGTCTTCTACCTCATCCTCTCATGCCTTCAACCATTTATCAAGGTGCTGCGATGGTCCTGATAGATCCGGATTGGCTAAATGAAAGTCGCGTAGTTTATGCGAAGAGTACTTGAGATTTGAAGCAGGATACCATTCAGGGTCTTCATCATAGCCAATCCATTGAATTCGGTAAAGCAGGCGACTGCGAACTTTTCGTACCGCTAGTACTTCTTGGACCTCATATTCTGCTTCCCCATTGACCTCTATTGGCGGTGGTAGGGGGTTGAATTGTCCTGGAAGCGGATCGTTTGCATCTTTGCGAAGGCGATTCACATGAAAGACTGGATGAACTTTCATAGAAGAGGGTAGGTCAGTCTCGAACGAATGGCCCTTCTTTTCTAGAACATCGAAAGGTCCTGCCATTTGATTATCGAGCTTTCGGCTTGGTCTGTGAGTCTTCCAGTGCTTTGTCGATATTCAGACTTTGTCTCCGACGTCGAAATCAACATCTCTGCGGTGAGGGTTCACATCTTGTTCCTTCTTGGCTTGAGCCTTTGCCATGATCTTTTTCGCTTGTTCCCATCCTCCGTGCATTCGCTTGGCGAATTCTTGAGCGAGGCTATGGCTGAGCTTCTCTTGTACCGAGGTGGGAGGAGTAGTACGCTTCCAATCGTATGAAGTTCTTGGTTCATATCCATACAATAGCTGGAAGGGAGACATGCCGATTGAATCATGAGGAAGGGTCAACTGAGCGTAGTCAATCATGGAAAGTAGTTCAGCCCAATTATCTTGATAGTAGTTAACATACGGCCGAAGTCGTTGATCGATATACTGATTCATGATTTCGGTTTGACCATCTGTCTGTGGGTGGTTCGCGGTAGATAACTTTAAGGTTATACCGAGAATTCGACAGAATTCATTCCAAAAGGCGGAGACGAATTGGGAACCACGATCGGAGACGATACTTTCAGGGGCACCATGGTTTCGATAGATGCGATCGATGTACATAACAGCCATGTCCTTTGCCGTTGTTGTTTTGAGGCAGGGAATAGACGTGGATTGCTTGCTTAGTCGATCGATCACCACAAAGATTGTATCGAAACCTTGTCTGTCGTTTGGGAACGATTTGAAGTCCATGGCTACATGTTGCCATGGGCGTTCAGAAATTGGAAGAGGATGTAATTGTCCTGGCGTTTTGTCCCGCGCGACGTGTGCTCTTTTGCATTCATGGCAGTTTCGTACATACCTTTTCACATCAGCTGTCATACCCCTCCAATAGTATCGGAGCTGTAGGAGAAGGTATGTCTTGTGCTGGCCTGAATGTGCGGAAGAGACTTGAGCATGTGCTTCTCGGATGAGGTCTGCTCGCAGGCCTTCAGAGTCCGGTACTAGGAGCCTATCTTCATATGTCAAGAGACCATCTTGCAACTGCAGCTGGTCGTCGCCATTCTCAGCCTGTACCCTTAGTGCTTCCAGGGATTCGGATTCTCGGTTTGCTCGGAGGATTCGATCGATAAGGCCGAGGGATTCCTCAAGCTCGTCTTCTTCCAGAGAGGCTAGCTCTGTGTACTCCTGAAGGACTCGGGGATCAATCTGGTCTGGTCGAAGGAGTGATCGCGTGCGTATCTCGCCTTTAACCTTGTTTTGTGCTTCGATGTCTTCTTCCTGTCGCGATAAGACATCTGCTTTCAGATTGTCTTTGCCTGACTGATACATGATGGTGAAGAAGAACTGCGATAGAATCTCAGCCCATCGAGCTTGTCGAGCGGTGAGCTGTTTCGTTGTCATAAAGTACTCTAGCGCTTTGTGATCGGTAGGAGTATTCCCGGCCCGATGCACGTTCCGGTCCCGTGCACACCCCACTTTACTACTTTCATCTTTCTTCAAAAATCAATTACAAATTCAATATGGCTTCAATTGAGGCAGCGCTTGCAGATCTAGCTTTGCAAGACTCACCTAACTACACTGCAACTGCAAAGAAATTCAATATCAATCGAAGCACGCTGTCGCGACGACATAGGGGCAAAACGGCCTCCGTGAAGGAAAGCAAGCAAACGACGTCAATTCTTTCGAACCAACAAGAAAAAGAGCTTATTCGCTATATCAACAAGCTTACCGAGCGTGGTATATCTTCTCCCAATGCCATGATTCGCGTTTTTGCGTATAATATATCTGGAAAACAGCCAGGCAAAAACTGGTCTTATGAGTTCGTTCGACGTCATTCAGATATACTGCAGTCAAAGTTTCTACAAGGCGCTGATCTAGAGCGAAAGAAAGCCGATAATGCATATCAATATCAGCTTTATTTTGACCTTGTAAGTGCCTTCATTACGTTTAGTTTCATACTAATATAAGGGTAGGTAAAGCAAAAAATCGAAGAATATGAGGTTCTTCCTTCAAACACATACAATATGGACGAAAAGGGCTTTCTACTTGAACTTCTTCAAAAGACTCGAAGAGTCTTTAGTTTAAAGCATCTTGACAGTGGCAAATTGCTGGGTGCTGGTCAAGACGGCAATAGAGAATGGATTACCTTGATTGCAACCATTTGCATGGATATGACTCATATACCCCCTTCGATCATTTATCAGGCGATATCAGGCAATATTCAGGACAGCTGGCTTACTGAATATGATCCCAAAGAGCAATCCTGCTTCTTTGCTTCCTCCGCTACTGGCTGGACTAACGATGAATTGGCCTACTCTTGGCTCACTACCGTATTTGACCGAAATACGAGGTCAAAAGCCAGAAATTCACGGGATTATCGCCTTCTATTTGTTGACGGGCATGGCAGTCATATCAACATGAAGT